>Ga0137433_1000650_pt1 | contig 17475 bp, 17 predicted proteins | sample EasRivERMZT840_2_FD_102335 | JGI IMG/M metagenome (GOLD analysis project Ga0137433, IMG submission 102335) | Soil microbial communities from meander-bound floodplain in the East River, Colorado, USA - East River MetaG ERMZT840_2 | ecosystem: Environmental > Terrestrial > Soil > Floodplain ...
ACGGGAAGGAAGTCAAACCGTCGCTCGAGGACTACCCGGTGATTCCATGGGAAACGCTGGACCTCTCCCAGTTCAACATGATGGGTAAGGTGCCCGGCGCCATTAGGACATTCCTGCGACGATTCACGCACGACTGGGAAAGTCTGTACATGATCCCCATCGAATCCGGCCGAGGCTGCCCGTACGGCTGCGATTTCTGCACGGTCACCGGCTTCTTTGGCGATGCGATCCGCTTCCGGTCGAACCAGAGCGTCGTGAACGAACTCCTCAGCGTGAAACGACGCGCAAAAACGGAACACGGCCATATGGGCGTGTTCTTCATCGACGACAATTTTGCGATCAACGTAAAACGCACGAAATCGCTGTTGCGCGACATAATCGACCAGGACGCAAGGTTGCCCTGGGTCGCACAGATCAGCATTAATCTTCTGAAAGACGAAGAACTACTCGACCTGATTGCGGCCAGCGGCGGCCGATGGATCTTCATCGGTCTGGAATCCGTTGACGCGGAAAGTCTCAAAGGCGTCAACAAAGGTTTCAACAAGCCGGCGGACTACAAGCTGGCGCTCGACCGGCTCGCGGAACGGGGCATCTATGCGATCACGTCGTTCATCTTCGGGATGGACGGCGACACGCCCGGCGTAGCGCAACGCACACAGGACGTAGTTGAAAGCTGGCCGCCAGGTCTGCCCGTATACGGGTTGATGACGCCATATCCCGCAACTCCTCTCTATGACCGTCTTCGTGATGCCGGGCGCCTTACCAGACCTAAACACTGGCTGGATTTTCGCCCCTTCCGCATGGCGTACACGCCCGATCGCATCTCGATCGAACAGGCCGAGGCCGAAGTTCGCGAAGCGTGGGGCCAAGCCTACAGTCCGGAGGCGATCGCCGACGGCTTGAACCGGATTCGCAAAAGACCTTACAGTGAGCGCACCGTCATGTTTTTCGCGCGCCTCGCATTCCGCGGCATCTACTTCCCTCAGATGAAACGGTGGCAGTGGTTTCATCTGATCTGGCAGAATCGGCGTCCGCTGTTGTCGCTGACCTACGAAGCTTTTCGCGAGATGATGAAACACAAGAAGGCGCTCAAGAGAATGGCGAGAAGCGATAACCTCGAAGCAGCCCGAAAGACGTAGCCAGTCCTCGAAAAGACGTCAGGAAAAACGGGCGTTAACCGATCCGAAGACACCAAAGTCCATGCGGACCTGATCTCCGGGCGCGACCGGGATCGGTGTGATACACGTGCCTGTTGTCACAATCTGACCTGCCTTCATGCCGTCGCCGAACCGGGATATTTCGTTGGCGATCCACGTCAGAGCCACACGCGGGTCGCCCAGAACATTTGCGCCGGTGCCATGTGAAATGAGTTCGCCGTTCCGATAACCGTCAACCTTGTGTTGTGCGAGATCGATCGAACGCCAGTCGGCCTTCACCGGCGCGCCCAGAATGAACCAGCAGGCGCACGCGTCGTCGGCGATCAATTGCGGAGCGCCGACGACGGTGAAGTCCTCGTAACGAGAATCCGGAACCTCGATAGCCGTGTGCAGAGATTCGACCGCATCCAGAACTTCATCGACTCCATACTCGGCCTCTCTCTTTTCCAGGTTGCGCGCAAGCCGGAACGCAAACTCCGCTTCCGCCACGCGCATGATGTTACCGGCGAGTGAGACGGCAGCATTGTCGCCCAGCACACGCTCACTCAGGAGCCGTCCTGCAAGAGGACCGTCCACGTGAATATGCGCCTGACCTGCACGGCTCGTCGCCGCGATCTTCCAGCCGGTAACATGCTGCCCGGACAAATCCGCGAGCCTCGCCTGAATCGCATAACCTGCGGCGCGATCTGCGGGACGGCATTGTGCGGCCAGCTCAGGAAGCCGGCTCGACTGCTGCCAATGCATCCATAAAGTGCTCGCAGCAGTGTGAATGTCCTGTTGTGTCATAGGGTGACCATTGTCGCATCGCAGGCAAACTCTTTGAGTTACACTACGGGTTCTTTGGAGGACGGATATGCACATCCTGTTGATGGCACTACTGCTCGCGCAGGCGCCGCAGGCCCAAAACACGCCGCCTCGTCCGGGTTTCAGGGCTGGCCCTCCGATCTTTCAGCAGAACTGCGGGACATGTCATGACGGGAAGCAGGCAGCTTCCATCACCGACCTTCAGAGTTATTCTCCGGAACGGATTTACGAAGCGCTGACTACGGGCAAGATGAAGGATCAGGCCGCGCAACTGCCGGATGTGCAGAAGCGGCAGATCGCGGAGTTTCTGGCGGCGCGTCCGATCGGGATCGACGAGGCGGGATCGATCAAGGCCATGTCGAATCCGTGCAGCAGCAATCCTCCAATGACCGACCCGGCTGCCGGCCCGTCGTGGAACGGCTGGAGCGCGGGCGACAAAAATGCGCGCTTCCAGTCCGCGAGTGCCGCCGGGATTACAGCCGCTCAGGTTCCCACATTGAAACTCAAGTGGGCGTTCGGCGTTCCGAAAGCTGTCGAAATGCATTCGCAGCCGACGATTGCGGCCGGCCGCGTTTTTTTCGGCAGCGATGCCGGATACATTTATTCGCTCGATGCTCGGACCGGCTGCGTCTACTGGGCCTTCCGCGCCGATTCGGGGACGCGCACCGCTCCGTCGATAGCCGCGATTCAGGGTCAGGGCGCAACGCGTTACGCCGTGTACTTCGTCGACGTCCTCACGCGGACCTACGCACTCGATGCGCAAACCGGCAGGTTGCTGTGGAAGACGCTCGCCGGCGCGCATCCGCGAGCGAAGAGCACAGGATCGGCCACCGTCTCCAACGGCCGGGTTTTCGTTCCGATGTCCGCGATGGAGACCACGACCGGTGCAGTCCTCACGTATGAATGCTGTACCTTCCGTGGCCACGTTACCGCGCTGGATACCAATACGGGAAAGAAACTCTGGACGACGTTCGTCATTCAGGAAGAACCCAAACCGCGAGGAAAGAATAAGCAGGGCGTCACGCTTTACGGGCCGGCCGGCGGTTCGGTTTGGAATCCACCGACTGCGGATCCGAAGCGGCGCCGAATCTATGTCGGCACCGGCAACGGGGTTGCAGAACCTGCCAGCGACGGCACCGATGCCATCATCGCGATGGACATGGAAACCGGAAAGATCGTCTGGCAGCACCAGGAATATAAAGGTGACGTTTTCATCAATAACTGCCGCGCGACCGGTGAGCCTGGCGATAACTGCCCTGCTAAACTCGGCCCCGACTACGACTTCGGTGGCTCCGCGCTCATTATGCACACGCTGCCGGACGGGCGGGACGTGATCATTGCCGGAAGCAAAGGCGGTGTCGCGATCGCGTTTGATCTGGACAAGAACGGCGCCGTCGTCTGGCGCACTGATATCGCGGAGCGACCGCCGTCGGCGGCCGGCCTCATCGTATTTGGCGGCGCATCGGACGGGCAGAATGTGTACTATGGGCTGAATCAGCCCGGCGGCGGCATCGCTGCCGTGAAATTGTCGGATGGCTCCCGGCCCTGGACAGCGAAGATCGCAGCGACCGGCCCCGGAAATCCCGCCGCAACGTCGGCCATTCCTGGCGTGGTTTTTACCGCAACTTCGGACGGCATTTTGCGCGCTCTCTCGACATCGGATGGCCAGGCGCTTTGGCAGTACAACACCGCGCAGGCACATGAGACGGTCAACGGAGTTGCAGCCAGAGGCGGCAACATCGGCCAGGCAGGCGCCACGATCGCGGGAGGAATGATATTTATAGGATCGGGCTACGGAACCGGCAACACCGGCTTCGGAAATGTGCTGCTGGCCTTCGGTCCGGAGTAACCAGCGCGCAGCGCAAGCGCGATAGCGCGCAGCCTAAAAAAAATGATGAGCAGGAAGTTTCACCAGACAGACGATTTACGCATTCAGGAGATCAAGGAACTCGCAGCTCCGGATGCCATTCGAAACGAATTCCCACTGACCGAACGGGCCGCGGAAGTCACGTACGAGGCGCGGCAGGATATCCATCGGATTCTCCATGGAGCCGACGACCGGCTGCTGGTCATCATCGGGCCGTGCTCGATTCACGACACGAAAGCCGCGATCGAATACGCTCAGCGTCTGAAGGCGCGGAAAGAGCGCTTTCAGGCGGATCTGCTGATCGTCATGCGCGTGTATTTCGAAAAGCCCCGCACAACCGTCGGCTGGAAGGGACTGATCAACGATCCGTTCCTCGACGGCAGCTTCCAGATCAACGAAGGCCTGCGCACCGGGCGCCGGCTGCTGCTCGAGTTGAATGAAATTGGTATGCCGGCGGGAGTGGAGTATCTCGATGTGATTTCACCGCAGTACATCGCGGATCTCGTCAGCTGGGGCGCTATTGGCGCTCGGACGACGGAGAGTCAGGTGCATCGCGAACTGGCATCGGGCTTGTCGTGTCCTGTCGGTTTCAAGAACGGCACCGACGGAAACCTGCGCATCGCAGTGGATGCCATCCGAACGTCACAGCACCCGCATCATTTTCTTTCGGTCACGAAAGCGGGTCATTCCGCAATCGTCTCTACGCTCGGCAACGAAGACTGTCACGTGATCCTTCGCGGGGGCAAACAGCCGAATTATGACGCGTCCAGCGTGGACACCTCATGCAAGGAACTCGCGGCAGCAGGACTCGCGCAACGCGTGATGATCGATTTGAGTCACTCGAACAGCCAGAAGAATTACATGCGCCAGATCGACGTCGGAAATGAAGTGGCAGCTCAGATCTCGGGAGGAGAAAACCGGGTGATCGGCGTCATGGTCGAAAGCAATTTGAAAGCGGGGCGGCAGGACCTGGTCAAAGGCAAGGAACTCGTCTACGGCCAGAGCATCACCGACGCATGCATCGGATGGGAAGAAAGCGCCTCGCTGATGGAAACATTTGCAGAAGCCGTGCGGTCAAGAAGGCTGGGGCAGCCGGAAGAAGATTAAACGACGAGAAAAATGGGGTCGTAGCCCTATTTAATTCGGGGTCGGACGCTTGTCTCATCAGCTTGATGCGTCTGACCCAGAATTAAATAGGGCTACGACCCCATTTTTCTCATCCTTTATGCGCGGACGTACTTATTGAACCACGCCACAGTCCGATCCCACGCAATCTTCGCCTGGGCCTCGTCGTAACGCGGTGTCGTATCGTTGTTGAACCCGTGATTGGTACCCGGATAGATGTACCCCTCGTAGTTCACTTTCGCCGCTTTCATGGCCGCCTCATATGCCGGCCAGCCCGCATTGATGCGATCATCCATCGCGGCAAAATTAATCAGCATGTTTGCTTTGATCTTCGACACATCGGCCGGCGGAGGTGTAGCGCCATAGAACGGAACGCCGGCATTCAGTGCGTCGCCGAGCCGGACAGCCAGCGTGTTGACCACGCCGCCGCCGAAGCAGAATCCGACAGCTCCGATCTTGCCGTTACCTTCCGCATGACCTTTAAGCCAAGTCGCCGATGCCACGAAGTCTTCGGTTCGTTTCGCGCCATCGAGTTTTCCGAACAATTGGGCGGCCTGCTCTTCCGTGCCGGGATATCCGCCGACAGGCGCCAGAGCGTCCGGCGCGAATGCGACGAAATTGGCCACGGCCAGGCGCCGCGCGATGTCCCGGATGTGCGGATTCAGTCCGCGATTTTCATGAACGACCAGAATCGTCGGCAGCTTGCCGCTGGCTTTTGCCGGACGCACAAGGTAGCCCTTCACAGTCCCGTTGCCCTGCGGGGACGGATGCGTCGCTTCTTCACCACGAATCCGGGGGTCGGTAGCCGACACCACCTCTCCCAGAACGAAATTCGGGCGGAGGGCCTCCAACATTGCCACGGCAGTCATGCCGCCCACCGCGTACTTTGAAGCTTTGTCGATAAACTCACGGCGATCGATGCCGCCGTGAACGTAACGGTCAAACAGGCCAAGAACTTCCTTAGGGAAATCGCTTGCTTTCATGCGTTGCATACGGTGACTCCTTTTTTTATTTGAGTTTTATGTGAGCGGCGGAAGCATACCACGGGACAGAGGAATTCGGGGACGCTGGAAAGGGGGCGTAGGGGGCCGCCCCGGGGGACCAAGGGGGCGGCCCCTACGCCCCCTTTCCAGCGTCCCCGAATTTCGAGCAGAATATTTTTGTATGGAACCAAACGCCGATCTCATTCCCATCGATTTCCTTCCGGCGCGCGTCGACGTCGAGCGCAGGCCGGACGGCACCCTCATTCTGCGATCACCGGAACCACCGAAGCCTTTGGCCCGCTCCGTTGGTGTGTTTCTCGAACGATGGGCTGTTGAAAAGCCGGAGGATGTTTTCCTGGCGCAGCGCGCCGGTGACACGTGGCGCAAGATCACCTGGGCCGAAACTCGACGCCAGGTATACGCGATCGGAACAGCGCTGCTGGCACGGGGCGTATCCGCGGAGCATCCGGTCGCTGTTTTGTCGGACAATTCCATCGAACATGCTTTGCTTACCCTCGCAGCCATGCACATCGGCGCGCCGGTAGCTCCGATTTCCCCGGCGTATTCGTTAATGTCGAAGGATTTCGCAAAGCTGAAGAGCGTCATTGACCTTATCGAACCGCGCTTGATCTTCGTCGATAACGTGAAGCCGTTCGAGCGAGCGCTCGCCGCGATCGCACATCACGATTTCGAACTTGTGTCCTCAGACAATTTCTCGACGTTGACACAAACCACGGACGCAGCGGCCGTAGCGCAGGCTTTCGCCGACATCCAACCGGAGACGATCGCGAAATTTCTTTTCACGTCGGGATCGACCGGATACCCGAAGGCGGTCATCAATACACAGCGAATGCTGTGCTCGAACATACAATCTCGAGCGCAGGCCTGGCCTTTTCTGGAAAAAGAGCCGACGGTTCTTGTGGACTGGCTTCCATGGAACCACACGTTCGGAGGCAACAACTGCGTCGGTCTGGTGCTTGCCCATGGCGGCACGATGTACATCGACGGCGGCAAACCGGTTCCGGGCCTTATCGAGACGACGGTGCGCAACCTGCGCGACGTCTCACCGACGATTTATAACAACGTACCGCGCGGATACGACATGCTTGTTCCGTTTCTCGAGAGTGACGCTGCTTTAAGGCGGTCCTTTTTCGCTCGACTCAAAATCATCCTGTACGCTGCCGCTGCGCTGCCCACGCACCTCTGGGATCGGCTGGAGCACCTTTCGATCCGCGAAACCGGAAAACGCGTTCGAATGACCTCCGGATGGGGGTCGACAGAGACTGCACCCCAGGTGACCATTGTTCATTTTCAGCCCGTGCGAACCAGCGTGATCGGACTGCCAAGTCCGGGCTACGAACTGAAGATGGTGCCCGTCGGCTCCACCGGCAAGTACGATTTGCGTGTTCGAGGTGCGAACGTGACGCCGGGATACTGGAAACGGCCCGATCTGACCGCGGCCGCCTTCGACGATGAAGGCTTTTACAAAATGGGCGACGCCGGATGTCTGGCGGACCCGGACGATCCGGCGAAAGGGATCGAGTTCGCCGGTCGTCTGGCCGAGGATTTCAAATTGATGAGCGCTTCCTGGGTACATGTCGGCGCGCTGCGCGTCCGTGGAATTGCGGCGCTCGCGCCCTTGGCACAGGATATCGTCGTTACAGGGCACGATCGCGAGGACATCGGATTTCTGATTTTTCCGAAGCACGGCACCGATATTCGGGACCCGCGAATCCGCGAGCATATCCGGCGAGGCCTCGCGGCACTTCGAGACGAAGGCGGCGGAACATCGACGTACGCGGCGCGGGCGATCTTGCTGGAAGAACCGCCCTCGATTGATGCCGGAGAGATTACCGACAAAGGCTATATCAACCAGCGCGCGGTGCTCGAACACCGCGCGCTGCTGGTGGAAAAGTTATATGCGGCGCCGGTCCCGCAAGAGGTCATCCTGCTCGCTTCCTCCTAGAGACAGGGCGCGCGGCTTTACGCCACGCGCCGCGAAACACCGGACGTGCTTTCTTCTTCCGACTCGGATTCGGAAAGCATGTTCTGCACGAGATCCCGGACTCTGCACCAGCCAGTGCTCGCCTGCTCGGACACGAAGTCGTAGAGATCGAGAGTGCGATCCTGAATTTCGTCGCGGATTCGTTTGCCGGTAGCCGTACCCATCAGGAAGATGGCCGCGCCGCATGCGCCGGCAATACCTCCGATCAGCAGCTTGTGGTTATTCAACGTACCGGCGACACTACTTAGTTTTTCGCGCGCCGTTTCGACAGTCTCGCTGCCGCCGACATCCGACATCTGTGTATTCCGGCTTTCTCCAATGTTTTGATGCTTTTTCATCTTCGTCTTACGACTCATGTTTTCCCCCTTATAAATTTCGACGGACTCGTCGCCGCTTAGGCGGCAGGCTTTTGTTCATTTTTAATGCCCTGCGCTACCCGTTCCTCCGAAGTCAGCGGCTTCGCATTCTCCGTCGGGACCACGCGGGAACTTTCCCTTGTCGCGTAGACGTGCGTGAACTCGGCACCGAAATAGAGGATCTGAGCGGAGTAATAAACCCAGGTGATCATGATGACTATCGATCCGGCCGCGCCGTACGCAGAACCGATCGCAGCCTTGCCGAGATACATTCCGATCAATAACTTGCCGATCGTGAACAGAAGCGATGTCACGACCGCGCCGATCCACACATCCCTCCAGCGAATTTCCACATCCGGCAACATCTTGAAAATCATCGCGAACAACATCGTCACAACCGCGAAAGACGCTGTCATTTCCAGAATGTGCCCGAGCGCTTCGCCACCCGGAATCATCGACACGAACCGTTCGCTCAACGCGGCGACCAGAGCCGTAACGATCAACGACACCAGCAGCAGAAAGCAGATGCCGAGGACCATCGTGAATGATGTGAACCGTCCCCGGATGAGTCCCTTGATGCCTTCTTCTTTTGGTTTGACGCCCCAGATGGTGTTCAGCCCGTCCTGTAGTTCAATGAACACACCCGTGGCGCCGAAGAACAGGATCCCGAGGCCGACGAGTCCGGCAATCAACCCGCCGCTCTGCCTGGAGGTTTGAACTGCGGAAAGGAAAGTCTGCGCGGTATCCGCCCCGATAAGAGTCCCGAGCTGTGTTTGCAGGCGATCCGCGACATTTCCGGAATAGAAGAAACCCAGAACACCCAGTGCGATGATCATGATGGGCGGGATCGAGAAGATCGCGTAATAGGCGAGGGCCGCGCCCAGGCGCGGCCCTTTCGCGCTACTCCATTTCGAGTACGTCTCGCTTAAGAGTGCAATCGCGCCTTGCGGCCTCATATTTAGGTGCAACCACGAAGAAGGAAGATCACCAGCAGCACAGAGACAGGAATGCCCAGCGCCCAAGCCAGGATGTAGCCAATTGCGCCCTTCTCCTGATGCCGGCGCACGTATTCCATCGGTGTTTTCATGTTTTTCCCCTCCGCCTTGAAAGGCTCTACTTACTGGTGTGCATTTTTATGACCACACAGAGCGGGCGGAAAACTGAAATCAGTGATGCACGCCGGGAGCTTCGTGACCGGTGCGCGCAACGTACTCGACATAGGAACCCGGGTAGACGTGCGGCTCGAGGTCGGTGCCTGTTTCTCCGCCGAGTTCGAGCACTCGCGTGCTCAGACCGCGCAGGAAGGTACGATCGTGTGAAACGAACAGCATGGCGCCTTCAAAGTCCTTGAGCGCGTCGATCAGCATTTCCTTGGTAGCCACATCCAGATGATTCGTGGGCTCGTCGAGGACAAGGAAGTTCGGCGGATGCAGAAGCATTCTCGCCATCACCAGTCTCGTCTTCTCTCCACCGGAGAGCGCGCGGATCTTCTTATCGATGTCTTCTCCTGAAAACTGAAATGCGCCGGCAAGGCTTCTCAGTGAACCGATGGATTCGTCCGGGAAATCGCGCTGCAGTTGCTGCTCGATCGTGAAGTCGGGATTCAGCAGGTCCAGAGCCTGCTGCGCGAAGTAACCCATCGTGAGACTCGCGCCAAGCCGGACTGTGCCGGAGTCCGGCTGAACGGCTCCGGCCACGATCTTCAGCAGTGTGGACTTCCCTGCCCCGTTCTTTCCCATAACGCACCAGCGTTCTCCACGACGTATGTTGATGTTGAACCCATCGTAGATGACGCGGCGGCCGTAAGCCTTTCGGACATTCTCGAGCGTAACGACCTGATCGCCCGAACGCGGCGGCTGACGGAAATCGAACTTCACTATCTTGCGTTTCTTTGGCAATTCGATCTTTTCGATCTTGTCCAGCGCCTTCACACGACTCTGAACCTGCGCAGCTTTCGCGGCGTGCGCGGCGAAACGTTCGATGAACCGCTGCTCTTTCGCCAGCATTGCCTGCTGCCGGGCATATGCGGCCTCGCGATTTGATTCGCGAATCTGGCGCTCTCGCTCATAGAAGTCGTAATTGCCGGAATAAACCGTGATCTCTCCGCCGTCGATCTCCGCGATTTTCGTGACCACGCGATTCATGAACTCGCGATCATGCGAAGTCATGAGCAGCGCTCCGGGAAGAGATTTAATGAAATCTTCAAGCCAGACGATCGATTCGATATCCAGGTGATTCGTCGGTTCGTCCATCAATAAGACGTCCGGACGACCAAGCAGCACGCGCGCCATGGCGACGCGCATTTTCCAGCCACCGGAGAGTTCGCCAACATCGCCATCGATCCGCTCATCGTCGAAGCCAAGTCCGTGCAGGACCTCGCGGGCCTGGCTCTCCAGCGAGTAGCCGCCGAGATGATCGTATTCCTGCTGCACTTCGCCGAACCGCTCGAGAATGTCGTCCATCTCCTCAGCCTGCGTGGGATCGGCCATCGCATGCTGAAGCGCTTCGAGTTCGTGGTGCAGATCTCCGACGCGGCCGCTGCCGGCGATCGCTTCATCCAGCACCGAGCGGCCAGACATCTCTTCGACGTCCTGGCGAAAGTATCCGATCGTGAGTTGTTTCGGCACGGTCACATCGCCATCGTCGGGCGACTCCTCTCCGACGATCATGCGGAATAGTGTCGTTTTACCTGCGCCATTCGGCCCAACGAGTCCGACTTTTTCGCCCGGATTGAGTTGAAAGAATGCGTCAACGAAAAGCACCTGCCGGCCATATTGCTTGTTGATACGAGAGAACGAAATCATCCTGAAGCCAGCGTAGCTTCATTTTGGAGGTAAAGCCATAGAGCGGTTATGCTGGAGGTCTATGACTAAAAACATGATCCGCTCGCTGACTCTCTTCTTTTCCCTCAGCGCCATGATTGCCTGCGCACAGAACTCGCAATCCGGCGCCTCCGCAACCAAGCTCGATACCGAAGAGCAGAAGACGCTGTACGCGCTTGGCCTTTTGCTGGGAAGGAATGTCAAGACGCTTTCATTAACGCCGCAGGAACTGGAGATTGTCAAAGCAGGTCTCAACGACGCCGCCACCGGAGCGAAACCCCAGGTCGAAATCGAAACCTACGGCCCGAAAGTAAACGAATTTGCTCAGCAGCGCGCCGCGACAGCGTCCGAAGGGATAAAGAAGAAGGGGCAGGAGTTTGCGGACAATGTGGCCAAGGAAAAAGGAGCCACGAAGACCGAATCGGGAATCGTGATCCGAACGATCACGCCCGGTTCCGGCGCGAGTCCGACCGCAGCGGACGTGGTCAAGGTCCACTACGAGGGCAAGCTGATTGACGGCACGGTCTTCGACAGTTCCATCAAGCGCGGGGAACCCGCTGAGTTCCCGCTGACGGGCGTCGTGCCGTGCTGGACGGAGGCGCTGCAGAAGATGAAAAAAGGTGAAAAGGCTCAAGTCGTCTGCCCGTCAGCGGTGGCATACGGCGATCGCGGCGCGCCTCCCGACATTCCGCCCGGCGCAACGCTGAGCTTCGAAATCGAGCTGATCGATTTCCGCAAGCAGTAACCACAGGATCTACCTGGCGATCGCGTAGGTCGCCAGGGCCGCCCAACCGATCAGAAACAGCAAGCCACCGAGGGGTGTGATGGCTCCGAGGCCGCCGACACCGGTGAGCGTCAAAGCATAGAGACTTCCCGAAAACAGAACGATACCCGCAACGAAGGACCAGCCCGCTACTACCAGCAGATGGGCACGGCCCATCTGTCCTATGGCCGCAGCCACGATCAGAACTGCGAACACGTGGTACATCTGATAGCGAACGCCGGTTTCGAACGCTGTCAGCATGTCCGCCGAGAGCCGAGCCTTGAGCGCGTGCGCGCCAAACGCGCCAAGCGCGACGCCAAGAAATCCGAGTATCGACCCGATCAGTAAGAATGTGCGATCCATGAAGCCTCGAGGTTATCTGAGCGACGCAAACGTCGGGCCGGATTCGCCTCGTGGCAGCAGACTCGGACCAGATGGCGAAAAGACGGCCTTCGGTTCGATCTTCGGATCGATCAGGATTCCCAGGAAGCAGTTCTGCATCTCTTCCCAATTCTGATCTCCCCACAAAACCAGCTTGTTGGGATCCGGATTGAACTTGTTGTTAGCGGAGTTGTCGTAGTGCGCCAGTCCGATGATTCGCGTCCCCTTCGGCAAGTCGATCGGCTTCGCCAGGTCGTATCCGATCTGCCAGTTGAAATCCCACTTCGCTTTGAAGACTGTCTCGGACTTGCCGGAAGGAAGAACAACTCGAAGTTCATAATCCTTTCCGCGAAGGTGCATGTGGGGCTGCACATAAACCAGCCTCGCATCGACGTTTGTCGTCATCTCGGAAACGATTTCAGCGTTGCCCTCGCGGGGCGGGATGGCGAGATTCGAACCGGTCGGACCGTTGTGCATGAAGTAACGCCGCTTAGGCGGGTCCTTCGCAAACACGAGACCGACGCGTGAACGGTCTGTCGCCGCCTTTCCGACGGCGGTGTAATGCATGTTGAAGACGAGATCGGAACCCTTCGGAATGAACTTCGCGGATTCATACAGGCTGAAATCCTGAGGGCCGAGTCCCGGATTGAACTTGCCGAGCGTGTCGGGCGCGTCCTCTTTCGTCATGGCGAGACTGCCTGTTTCGTATGCTTCGCCGGGGATTGCATCTTTCATGAAAGTCATTCCGGGCCGTCGGACGAGCACTCGGCCGTGATGCAGGACCTGCTTATTGCCCGCCCGCATTTCGGCCGCGACCACCCAACGGTCTTCGGGGAAGTTCACTTTCACCAGGATGTTCTGATAGCTGACGGTACCCGACGCCGGCACATTAAAGTCCTTCGGCATTTCAATGATCATGTCGGGCTTGATATTCCAGCCATCCTGGAACGTTCGCGGCGGCGCCATGTCTTTCGGATCGCCCTCGACCGCGCCGTCGTCGGCCCATTTGCTGAGTGTTTGGATTTCAGCGTCGCTCAGTCGGCGATCATTGGCGAAATGCCCGTATCCCGGATCGGCAAACCACGGCGGCATCTGCCGGTTCACGACGGCATTCTTGATCGCCCTGGCCCAGGGCCGCGCATCCTTATAGGTGAGGAACGACATGGGTGCGATCTCGCCTGGACGATGGCATGTCTGGCAATTCTTCTGCAGGATCGGCAACACATGCTTGTTGAACGTGACGGACGCCTGCGCTCCCTGCTGCGACTCGGCCGGCATTGAAGCAATGACGAAAATTAAGCCAACGAGCAGGCCAATGATCGCGATTTGTCTCGATTTCATATCGATCCTCCCGATGCAAACCCAACGTTTATAGTTGAGTTGTACGTTTTAAGGCAAACGGATTAGAGTACGCGGTATGAATCTCCCCAAGAGACTGTCGATTCTGGTGATGGCTATCGCTTTCCTGACCCCGGTGGCGCCCATCGAGGCCCATCACTCGTTTGCCGCCGAGTTCGATGCGGACAAGCGGACTCAACTGACCGGCGTCGTGACGAAAGTGGAATGGATGAATCCGCACGTTTGGTTTTACGTCAACGTGAAGGATGAAGCCACCGGCAAACTGATCAACTGGGCGGCGGAAATGGGCAGCCCCAATGGTCTGATGAGACAGGGCTGGACCCGAAATACGATGCAGGTCGGAATGGTCGTCACCTTCAATGGCGCGCTCGCGAAGGACGGAAGCAACCGGATAAATGCGAGTAACGTGACTGTGGATGGAAAGAAGCTTGGCGCGGCCTCGAGCGAAACGGCCCGATAACGCCAAGACGCGCCAAGGCGTTTACTGCCGTTGGATCCGGAAATCGCCTTTCACATTCCCATGCGACCACGTCCCCACGATCGACCGGTTGGACAACCCGAGGTTTTCAATCTTCCCGTCAACGACGTAAGTAACCGTCTGACCGGCCGCATTCTTCACATCGGCTTCGAAGTGGACCACCCATCCCTTCGGCTCAAGCGTTGCATTTTTCAATGCGACCGATCCGGGGCCGGGATTCACCATTCCGGTGATTTGTTTTCCGTCCCAGTCCATATAGACGGTCACTTGATTCCGGTCCGTCTTGCTTGGTCCCCAATCGCCGAGCCAGGTGCCCTTTAACGGATGTCCTTCCTGCGCGAAGGCAGTGACAACCAACGTCAAACATGCCAAAAGGCCGACCAATAAAATTGCTTTAGCTCGCATGATCCTCCTCGAAAATGAATGCCGTGAAAGAGGGCAAAATATTAGCACCAGTTGAAAAAAACCAGAACACGGATTTATATTAGTCGCCACTAATTGGTCGAGAGAATGCACTCAAGGAGAACTCATATGAAATGGATTTTTAGTCGAACTGCGATGTGGATATGGGCAACGCTCGCACTGACGACAATGGCGTTTGCCGCTGTCCAGGAACCGCAGCTCCCGGAAGGCGAAGGAAAGAAAGTCCTGCAGACCGCCTGCACGGCGTGTCACGGCCTGGAAGGGACAGTACGGCTGAAGCTCGACAAGCCAGGATGGGAAGGCCTTGTCTCGTCGATGGTTTCGAATGGAGCTCAGGTGGATACGAAGGATTTCCCCGTTCTGGTCGACTACCTCGTGAAGAATTTCGGCAAGGGCGGAGCCGCTCCGGCCCCGGCCCAATCCGCGGCAAACACGGACGCTGCCGCCAAGAAAATCCTTGATGAAGGCTGCACATCCTGCCACGACCTGGATCTGGTGACCGGCCAGCATCTCGGCAAAAACGAGTGGTCCGCGATAGTGACTTCGATGATGGCCAAGGGCGCCAACGTCGGTGATAAGGACATGCCGGTTCTTGTCGACTATCTCGTCAAAATGTACGGACCCAAAAAGTAGTGTTCGGTAGGAGGGCGCCTCATACGACGGCGCCCTTCCATCGTCGAATGGTTCTCTTATGAGAATCCGTTGGCTTTTCGTGTTATCCCTTCTTCTCGGGATTTCCGCTCCTGCCTTCGCACACGACATCATTACAACTCCTGTAACGTGGAATCGCGAGATCACCCGCATCTTCCATGCGCGCTGTGTGGCATGCCATCGTGAAGGCGGTGTGGCGTTCCCTATGACCGAATACCAGGCGACGTTCCCGTGGCGCACGGCGATCAAGGAAGAAGTGCTGGAACGGCGAATGCCGCCGTGGGGCGCAGTCAAAGGGTTTGGCGATTTCCGCAACGATCAGGCCCTGACACCGGAACAACTGGAATTGATCGTGAGCTGGGCTCAGGGGGGATCGCCCGAAGGCGATGCAAAGGACGTCCCCGCCAAAGAGAAACTCGACGAGATGATGAAGGAAAGTCTCTGGTTCAGCGCTTCCGTCAAACCGGCTCGTGTGCCCGGCGAGCTTATGGTGAAAGGCGATTTCAAGCTTACCCGGCGATTCCTGCTGGACGGCCTCTTCCCACAAAACGTGCCGCCCGGCGGATCGTTTCAGATCATCGCGGAATTGCCCGATGGACGCGTCGAACCCTTGCTATGGCTCGACGGGTACAAGCCCGAATTCACCCATTCATTCCTCTTCCGCACTCCGATCGACTTGCCTGCCGGGACGGTCATCAGCGGAATTCCACCGGGTTCCAGCGTCACCCTCCTGCCGGGAAAGGATTGATATGCGAGCGACGCTTTTAGCTCTGATCGTCGCCCTAATTGCGGGCCAGGCTCCGGTCCCCGCTCCGCTTCCTTCGCAAAATCCGAACGAAGTCTACATTTGCCCCATGGATCCAGATGTCCGGTCGCACAACCCGGGCAAATGCGCTCGTTGCGGAATGGCGCTCGTGTCCGGGCTGCCCGATCCGGTGGAATATCACATGGATTTGAATGTGAAACCGCGGCCTGTCCGGCCGGGACAACCAGCGAGCCTCGAATTCACCGTACAGGACCCCTGGAAGAACCGGCCGGTCACGACGTTTCAGGTCATCCATGAAAAGCTCTTTCACATGTTCGTCGTGAGCCAGGACCTCGAGGTGTTCGTGCACAATCACCCGACGCTGGGGTCGGATGGGAAATTCCATTACGACTACGTCTTTCCAAAAGCCGGCATGTATCGCGTCCTGGGCGATTTTTATCCGGATGGCGCGACACCGCAATTGATCGCCAAGACAGTGCTGGTCTCCGGCGCAGCGCCAAAGCCGGTCGCTCTGACTCGCGATTACTCACCGAAAGATACGGAAAACCTGACGATCGAGCTCGAAACCGAACCGGCACAACCGATCTCAGGCGCGGAAACGCGGATGGTCTTCCGGCTGAAACCCGCCGACGGCATGGAGAAATATCTCGGCGCGTGGGGACACATGCTCGTCGCAAGCGGTGACCTCATCGACATGGTCCACGAGCATCCCTTCATCGCTGACGGTGGCCCTCAGGTTCAGTTCAATGTGGTGCTTCCACGCGCAAGACCGTATCGCGTCTGGGTGCAGTTCCAGCGAAAAGGCGTCGTAAACACCGTTCACTTCGACGTCCCGGTCCGCGACCTCGAGTAAAAGTGGAAGAGTTGTTGCATCCCCATGGGGTGTGACTAGAGCCTACGGACGAGTTGTTTCGGTCCTCGTGATCAGCGCGGTGAGCGTCTGCGCCACGATCGGCACACACGCCGCGGAGAAGAAGGAAGACCCTCGCAAGGTGGTGATCGAGCGATCGCGCGTTTGGTCGCCCACCGACATCGCCAGCAAGGATCTCAAGACCGGCCCGACTGGACCGGGTGCCTTTCAGTTCCGCGACACGGTCACCTGCAAGTATCTCGACAAGAAGTTGAGCGGGAATTCACCGAAGTTCGCCTGCGTCATCGGCGAGGATGACGAGGTGAAGGTGAAGTTCGGCGGCAACAACGGCGAGGTCTACGGAGAGGTGCTGGCGACACGGCTCCTCTGGGCCCTCGGCTTCTCCGCCGATCGGATGTATCCCGTCAACGTGATCTGCAAGGGCTGTCCCGAGGAGTTTCTCGGCATCGAGCGGCCGAACGACGAGAGCCGTTTCGATCCGGCGGTGATCGAGCGCAAGATGGAAGGCCACGAATGGGGCGACAAAGGCTGGTCGTGGAAGGAGCTCGGTCAGATCGATGGTGAGCGGGCCGCACCGCGCGCGCATCGCGACGCGCTCAAGCTGCTTGCCGTCTTCATGCAGCACAGCGACAGCAAGCCCCAGCAGCAGCGGATCGTCTGTGAG
>Ga0137433_1000651_pt1 | contig 17472 bp, 11 predicted proteins | sample EasRivERMZT840_2_FD_102335 | JGI IMG/M metagenome (GOLD analysis project Ga0137433, IMG submission 102335) | Soil microbial communities from meander-bound floodplain in the East River, Colorado, USA - East River MetaG ERMZT840_2 | ecosystem: Environmental > Terrestrial > Soil > Floodplain ...
GAAGTTCTGCGCGAGATCGAGGTCAATGAATACGTTTTCCATCAACTGGATCAGAGAATTGCAGAAGTAGAAGCCGCTGCGCATCTGTTTGGGATCGGAAGGGATCCACGAGACCGGGCCAGTCTTGGGTGACGAAGTGTGTTTCGCCAATTCCCGCCAGTGCAGGTAAAACTGCTGATCTAGAAAGTGCAGGTTCTCATCGGTGCGCAGCCGGTTGAACATTTCGTCGATTGCCATGCCGTGTTTGCTGAACGAATCACGGACAGTCGGGGAGTTCGGGTACCACGCTTCGCGCAAAGCCGCGAAAAAGTCTGCCGGTTCCTTTCGAATCGTCGCGTCGTTCGCGGTCGTCTTGAAGGTTTTCATGGCGACGTGATAACCGAGAGTTCTGTAGCTCTCGAATTGCGATTCATCGAACCACTGGTCGGCCGTGCTTTCGTGCGGAAACTCGGGTTTGGAGGAACGGTAGTTCAGAACGTCGGCGTCCTCGTCGCCCGTTACCGATGATTTCAGGTAAACCAGAGTGCCGACCGGCATGCCCGGATGGGCGAGATCGTAACGGATCGTACCGACAGCGCAATGCCACTCGCTGTAACCGGCGTCCTTTGCGAGCCGGATGGAATCGAGGCCGATCTCGATGTCGATGCCGAAATCGGTCCGGCACTTCCGTATGAGATTTCCGAGGTCGTCGAAGCGCAGTTTTTCATCCTGGCTGCCGTCGCAGGCGATTATGAAGCGGCAACGCCGGCGCACCAGTTCATACACACCGAGATTTTCGAAATGTCCGCCGTCGGAGAGATAGACGTACTCGAACTTCTCGTCCGTCATGCCAAGCAGTTCCTGAAGCAGGCATCCGATCGCGACCTGTGGACCCTTCCTCTTGTAGAACTTGTCATCCGCCGGGTTGCCCAGCCACCAGCCCATGCGAACGTTGAACATCGTCATCAGGAATGCGACAGGAATGGAGGAGTGGTATCCCATATTCGGGCTTGCGGCCGCTCCTGAGATTGCGAACGCTGTTCCCAGGGATACGCCTTCGGGAGCCGTATATTCGTCGGTGCTGCGGTAGGCCTTGATCTCTTTGTTCAATTCGCCGCTCAATTCATACCCGGAGTATCTCGGCGTGAAAACGAATGACGCCGCCATTCGCTGCTGCCATGCGAGCTGTTCGCCGCCGACGAGATTCAACGTTGCGTTGATAATCGGATATGGCCCCGCGGAACCTGGCGGGTTTGTCGCGAGCCGGCTGATCGGAAAATCGTCTTCTGGGTCGAAGGCCGTGAATGGCTGCGGGTGCCGCTTCCTCGAGGCGCCCAGATAACATCGCACGAGGCGGTTGCGGTAAAACTGGTGCATCGAGAACTCGTTGATGTCCACTCGCCAGGCCAGAAGGACTCCGATACCCGTAAGCACAAGGAAAGATCCCAGCACCCAGAAAAAAGGCAAGTCTGCTGTTCGCCAGTGTACAAAGCCGGAATACTCGCCCGCGAGGAATGACGACAACACCGCTTCAATTTCCGGCGCGCCGGCGAGGTAGGCCATGAGGAAGTGTGCGACAACGGAAATGATCACGAGCAAACCGAAAATGAAAATGTATGGCGCCACCTTTGCGACGATCGTCAGCAACGCGTTTCCATTCTCCGGGCCGGTCTTAGCGCTTTTTCCTGCGACGACTCCCCAGATCGTGCTGCCGATCCAGCCCACGCCAAGCCCTGCAGCGACCGTGATCGACCATGCGACGAGCAGCGGGCTGTATAACGCGATCGCAAAAAGCAGGCTCCAGAGAATCCCGGAAAGAGCGACGCAAGCTCCCAGCCGGCTCCACCATTCTCGCTTTTCGTCCGGAAGACGAACGCCGAGCAGACCGATATGGAGAATCGCAATGACCGAAAACGCGATCAGCATGAGCGGCGTTCCCCACGTGATGGCGTGCCAGTATCCGTAATCGGCGACGTCCAACATGCTGAAAAGCTTTATGAGCAGTGCGAAGATCAATCCCGCCGCGACTCCGGGGAGAACGGAAGAGAGGAGCACCAGGCCCAGCACGCGTTTCGACGAGTATTCCTTGAGGAGAACGGCCTGCCACACGTTCGAGGTCCAGCCCTGAAACGCGAGCATACCGGCAACAACGACGGCCGGTATCAACCATGCTCGCGCTGTTGCTACGAAGCCCGTCCCGCCGAGACCCTCGGCATACGACCAGAGAGAACTGCTTCCCAGCCACGCGGCGATCACGAGCGGCAATACGATCTGCTTCAGAACCGCGCTTTGGTCGGCAGCGCCTTTGACGGCCGGAAACGACTGAAGATTGGTCCCGATCTGGTAAACCGCATACAACACAAGCGCTGCTGAGACCACGGCGGCGGCAAGCGCAAAAGAGATGCCGGGAATGGGATCGGGGCTCTCCATACCCATCGTGACGAACACGAGAATGCGCGGCAGTAAGAGTACGGCCGCGATCAACGAAACCAGCACGGACTGATTCAGAATCAGGTTTCGAAGGTAAATCGAAACCATCGTCCACGTGTCGGCGCTGAAGAAGCCCAGTTTCGGAGTGAGATAGTTGCTGTACTGACGGAGAAACTGAATCGGATTTTTCGCCCATTCTTCCGGCTGCGGCTTTCCGTCCCTTTTCTCGTACCGATCGTTGCGCAAAAAGTCTTCGACATCCGTCAGGCTCGTTCGCCGCAACCAGGCCTGGAACCAACTGCCGATGTAGCCTCCGCCGGAAACCGTGGAGAGGTAGTCGATCTTTCTCAGAAGCTTCAACTCGGCCAGCGCCTGCAGCACGCCGAGATTGAATGTCGCGCTTCGAATGCCGCCGCCTGAAAATGCGAGTCCAATGAGGTCGCTGAGGAGCGCGCGCTCGTGGGTGTTTCTTGCCGGGGGAATCGTTGTCGATTGTCCCGAATCCCGGCGGCCCCGGTTTTTTTCGACGATCTCTTTCAGTTCGTCTTCCAGGACTTTTTCAAAAGATGTTCCGTTCATGGCGCGCAGTATACGCCCTCTGATACGCGCGCCAGCCGCCGAATCGCGTGATCTCTTCTGCGCCGGCAATGGCAGCCGGTTCGCAAATGAAGCCTTTCACGGATGAGCCGTCATCGAGGGTCAGAGTGCCAATGCCAAGAGGACCGGGAATGCCGGCCACGAATGGGCCGAATTCGTAATCTGCAATAGCCCAGACCTCGACTTCAATCCCGCTCCCCTGGAACGCGGGATCGCGAACGAGGCCAGGTTTTGGCGGCGTTGTTTGGAGTGCGTACAAGCGATAGTCCGGTGCGGTCCGGCAAGTTTTCACCAGGCGGGCGTTTCGCGACGTAAGTTCGTGATTCAGCGGTTGGCCGCTTAGATGAGCCCCGGCTACGGCGACAAGGACGCATTGCGGCGGGATACTCTCGGACGTGCCTTCGCCGAGATAGCGGCCGGCGAGTTCAAGCAGCGCTTCATCCGAGAATGCAGGACCGATCAGTGACACCCCGAACGGCAGCCCGTTCGGACGAAAGCCCGCGGGGACTGCGATCGCGGCTAAATCCATCAAGTTCACGAAGTTGGTGTAGAAGCCAAGATTCGTATTCAGCCGGACCGGATCCGCATCGACCGCGTCTCGCGTGTAGATCGTTCCGGTTGTCGGCAACAGCATGACGTCCATTTGCGCCCACTGTTCGGCGGCCTGCTGCTTCAGCGCTTCCAGGCGATACATGTTTCGAAATACGTCAGCGGCGGAGTACTTCGCTCCTCCGAGGATGATGTTCTTCACCGTCTCGTTGACGCCTTCGGTGGCGCGGCTCAGAAACTCGCCGACTGCTGCGAATCTTTCCGCGACCCACGGACCGGAGTACAACAAGTCGGCTGCGTCCCGAAAAACCGAGAAGTCGATGATGCTGCGGACACCGCCGAGCGTTTCCAGCCGTTCTGCCGCCCGGCGATAAAGCGCAAGCGCCTCGGCATCGCCGAAAAACTGCAATTGATCGTCTTTCGGAACGCCGAATCGAAACGGTCCGTTCACCCACGGCGCGGCGCCGGCGCCGGGAGGAATGGCGCGCGAGTAAGGATCTGTCGTGTCGACAGCTTTTGCCACATGCCACACCGCTCGTGCCTGTTGCGCGGTGCGAGCGAAGATGGAGACGCAGTCGAGGGACCGGCACGCGGGCACCACACCCGTGGTGCTCAGCAGGCCTCGCGTCGGCTTCAGACCGACCAGGTTGTTAAACGCGGCCGGAACGCGGCCGGATCCGGCAGTATCTGTTCCCAGAGAAAATGCGCAGAGCGATTTAGCTACGGCAACAGCGGAACCCGAGCTCGAGCCGCCCGAAATGTAGCGGGGATCGAAAACACTCGAACATGCGCCATATGGTGAGCGCGTTCCGACGAGACCGGTTGCGAACTGATCCATGTTCGTTTTGCCGATCAGGATCGCTCCTGCATCGAAAAGGCGTTGAACAACCGGCGCGGTCCGTTCCGGCTTATATGCGAACGACGGACAACCTGCCGTGGTGTGCATTCCCGCGACATCGAAGTTGTCTTTGACGGCGAAGGTCACGCCGGCCAGCGGCAGAGCCGGATCGACGGAGCCGGATCTTGCAACGGCGAGAGCTTCATCGGCGAGCGAGATCCAGACCGGGCGCTCGCCCTCGGCGCGAATTCGCGCAAAGATTTCGTTAATCATGATTCCACCCTTAAGGTTGCCAGCGTCTGACCGGCCGTCACCATTCCGCCGCGCGAGCAGTGGACGAGTTCGACGACGCCGTCGGATGGGGCGACGACCACGAACTCCATTTTCATGGCTTCGAGAATCACGATGCGCTCGCCTGCTCCCACACGCTGTCCCGGTTCCACCGCGATCTGCCAGACGCTGGCGCTCATCGGAGAGCGGACAGCCTCGCAGCCGGGAGGAACGTCGATTTCAGTGGTCGCCGGCGGCGTGTCAGGCGGTTCAACGAATTCCGGCTGCCCGGCTGCTGCCCACCGCTCGCGTTCGGCGACGAAGGCCGCTTGCTGCCTTACCTTGAATGCGGCGGCCTCATCGCCAACCTTGCGCAGGTAATCGCGATATTTCTTCAGGCTGAAGTCGGCGTGTTCGACGCGCAGGTTGTATTTGCCGTGCGGAAACGCGTCGCGGATTTCGAGCAATTCTTCGGCGGACACCGGGAAAAAACGAATTTGATCGAAGAACCGAAGCAGCCAGGGCATTCCCGGCTTGAAGTCCTCCGTTGCGCGATGTGTGTTCCACATTTGAACGGTTCGGCCGACGAATTGATATCCGCCCGGCCCTTCCATTCCGTACACGCAGAGGTATGCGCCGCCGATGCCGACCGAGTTTTCGGCCGTCCACGTTCGCGCGGGATTGTATTTGGTCGTGACAAGCCGATGCCGCGGATCAAGCGGAGTTGCTACGGGAGCTCCTAAGTAGACGTCGCCAAGACCGAGGACGAGATAGCTGGCGTTGAAGACAATGCGCCGGACATCGTCGATCGAATCCAGCCCGTTGATGCGCCGGATGAATTCAATGTTGCTCGGACACCACGGAGCGTCCGGCCGGACCGATTGCATGTACTTGCGAATCGCGAGCTGGGTGGCCGGATCGTCCCAGGAAAGCGGCAGATAGATTTCGCGAGCAGGAACCGTTGTGTGATCCGGGATCGCGCTCTCACAAGCTTCAAGGCACGCGATCAGTTCCTCGCGGTCGAGAACGCCGCTGTCGTAGTGAACCTGCAGCGACCGTATGCCGGGTGTGATATCGATGATCCCGCGGAGATACTGCTGCTGCAGCAACCGCTCGAGCTGATGGATGCGAAACCGGAGATTCAGGTCGAGGACATTGGGGCCCAGCTCAATTAGAAGGTAGCGATCGCCCGATGAGCGGTAAACGACGTCGTCACGGTGATGAAGGATCGGAGTGTCCGAAGACGTTTCATGCCTGATGAATCGAACGGTGTCGCCGGGGCGCAACTGTCCGAGTTTCCACAATTCATCCTGAATGACCACAACGGGACATACGAATCCGCCGAGGCTCGGGCCATCCGGTCCGAGCATTACCGGCATGTCGCCGGTGAAATCCATGGCGCCTATCGCGTACGCGTTGTCGTGGAGATTCGAAGGATGCAGGCCGGCCTCGCCGCCGTCTTTGCGCGCCCACTTTGGTCTTGGTCCAATAAGCCTTACGCCGGTCCGGTCCGAGTTGTAGTGGACCTTCCACGATGCGGCGAAGATCATGTCGATGTCTTCGGGTGTGAAAAAGTCCGGCGCGCCGTGCGGTCCGTACATAACGGCGATTTCCCATTCATGCGAGTAGCGCGGTATCTCGGCGTCGGGCAGGCGTCCAGGAGGTTCCGGCAATCGAGGATTGTCGATCCAGCGCAGCATGTCGCCGGGGCGGAGGGTTCGTCCTGCATGGCCGCCGAATTTCCCCAGGATAAAAGTGGAACGGCTGCCGAGGTATTCCGGGACGTCGATGCCGCCACGAACCGCGACATAGGCGCGCGAACCGACGTCGGCCGCCGCGCCAAGCCGGAGCGTCGCTCCGGCGGGTACATCAAGGGGCTGCCAATAGGGCGCCGGCTTTCCATCGAGTGTCGGCCGCATATCGGCGCCTGTGATCGCGATAACGGTATCGGAGTGGAATCGCAATGTCGGTCCCGACATCGTGCACTCGAGAGCAGCGGCCGATTCGCCATTGCCCACGAGGTGGTTCGCCAACTGGAACGCCAGCATGTCCATCGGGCCTGAAGGCGGCACGCCCACGTGCCAGAACCCGAGGCGTCCGGGATAATCCTGAACCGTCGTCTGTGTTCCCGATTCGAGGACTTCCATCGCATGCGGCTGATAGGCAACACGACCCAGGAAGCTTGTCGGAAAGCCGCCGGCAAAAAACTGCGGCGTTGCGATGACCCATCGCAGGTAGTCGAGGTTCGTTTCGACTCCGTCGAAACGCGTGTTCGCGAGCGCTTTACGAAGCCGTTCGACTGCGGCGGCACGCGTGTCCGCACGGGCGATGATTTTCGCGAGCATGGGATCGTAGAAGGGCGTGACTTCAGTTCCGTTCTCGACCCACGTTTCGCACCTTGCGTTTTCCGGAAGCTGGACTTCGGTCAGAGTTCCGGTGCTGGGCCGGAATTCATGCGCCGGATCTTCCGCGTAGATACGAACCTGGATCGAAGCGCCCGCCGGCGTGGGCCGCAACGATTCGAGAGGAGGTAACTCGCCGGCGCCGAGCCGCACCATCCATTCGACAATGTCCACGCCCGTGACTTCCTCAGTCACGCCGTGCTCGACCTGCAGCCGCGTGTTGACCTCGAGGAAAAAGAACTCCTCGCGTTCGGAGTCGTACAGAAACTCGACTGTACCTGCGGATCGATAATGGAGGCTGCCCGCAAGCCGCTCCGCCATTGCCCACAGCTGCTCCCGCAATTCCGGCTTCAGGCCGGTCGCCGGCGTTTCTTCAATGACCTTCTGATTTCTTCGTTGTGCCGAGCAGTCGCGTTCGCCGAGCGCGATGACGTTGCCGTCGCCGTCGCCGAAAATCTGCACCTCGATGTGTCTGGCCTTTTCGACATATTTCTCGAGATACACACCGGACTGCCCGAAGCTGGCTTCGCCCAGTCGAACCGCGGCGGCGAAATTCTCGGCCATCTCGTCGGGGCCGCGACAGATGCGCATGCCGATACCGCCGCCACCCGCCGTGCTTTTCAGGATGACGGGGTATCCGCAGAGATCGCCTTCGGCCATCGCCTGCGACAGATCGAGCAATAGTCCGGTGCCGGGAAGAAGCGGCACCTTCTCACGCCGGGCGATTTCACGGGCCGTGTGCTTCAGTCCGAGCGCGCGCATCTGTTCATGCGTGGGACCGAGAAAGACGATGCCCTCGCGTGCGCATGTTTCGGCGAACGCGGCATTCTCGCTGAGAAATCCATAGCCGGGATGGATTGCCTCGGCGCCGGTCTCGCGTGCGGCGTTGAGGATCGCGGCCTGGTTGAGGTAGCTCTCGAGTGCAGGAGGCGGTCCCAGCAGAACCGCCTCATCGGCGTCGTTGACGTGGGCGGAGTGGCGGTCCGCCTCGGAGTACACGGCTATCGGCGACACGCCAAGCTTCCTCAACGTGCGGATGATCCGGCAGGCGATAACGCCGCGATTGGCGATTAGAACTTTTTTAAACATGAGGATGAATGTTTCAGTCCGTCGAATCCCAGATCAGCACGCGAATCGGAGTGGGATTGTACGCGTTGCACGGGTTGTTCAACTGCGGGCAGTTGCTGATAACGGCAAGCACGTTCATCTCGGCGCACATCTCCACATATTTGCCCGGACCGGAGACGCCGTCCTCGAACGTGAGACAGCCTTCCGGCGTCACGGGAACATTCATGAAGAAGTTGATGTTGTGCGGCAGGTCGCGCTTTTCGAGACCACGGCCCCAGCCCAGCACAGCTTTCACGAAGCTTTGCCGGCACGCGTGCATGTGACGCTTCTCGATCGCATAACGAACCATGTTGCTTTCCGTCGCGCAGGCTCCACCAAGCGTGTCGTGGCGGCCGCATGTGTCATCGACGATGGTCAGGAGGACATTGCCCTTCGATGACATCAGCTTCGTGCCGGTCGTGAGATAGATGTTGCCCTGAGCGCGGATGGTGTCCTGGGCGGAGTAGCGGTCCTCGTAATCGTCGGCGTTGAAGAAGAGGGTGTCGGCGGCCTGGTTGCCTTCGAGGTCGATGATGCGGAAATGCTGGCCTTTGATGATTTCGTGGATCCAGGGTTCGCCGGCTGGAATCACCGCGTCGTGGCGGACGGCGACCGGATCGATCAACATATTTTTCATGTGCTTCCTACATAAAGTAACGTTCGGTTAAGACAAAACCGCGTCCATTCTCGGGACGCGACAATCGACATGGATCGTCCGGAGATGGCGCGACGACTTTCTGGACCGAAAGTCGTACGGGTTTTGGTTCATATTTCGGGTTGGGGTCGAGTGGGTGCTGGCACGTGTTCAGGATTACAAGAACATTCATCTCAGCGCGAAGTTCGACATGCATGCCCGGCTTCGAATGTCCGGTAACGAAACTCATTTTTCCCGAGCCGTCCACAACGACTTTGCTGAAGAAATCGACGGTAGCCGTCAGGTCGCGGACCGACAGGCCATATTTGGCGAGTTCGATAGCAAAGCCGTCGTATGCATTCTTGTAGTACTCGTTGCGATGCTCCTGGTATCGCGCGGTGCCGTATCGCTGGGCGACCAGCGCGGCATTCGAACAGCCGCTCAATGGGTCGTGCCAGCCGGCGGTGTCGGCGATGACGGAACATAGGATGCGTCCCATGTCCGAATACAGGACATGGCCACGAGTGATATGAGCGATGTGCTGGGCCTTGAGCGTATCCGGCATGTTGTAGCGTTCTGTCGGGTTCTCCCAGTTGTGGAACATGGCGCAGACATTCGCGCCGCCTTCCGTGTCGGTGATGCGTAATGAAGTTCCCCGTTTCAAAACGTGAGACCACGTGGCTCCGGGCTGAACGAATTCTTCAAACAAGATCTTTCTTCTCTCCTTTCCGATGTAGTTCTTCGGCCAGAACGATGGCTTCCGCCAGGTCGCGCATCGGCCGTCGCAGGCGCCGGCTCTCGCTTCGCAGATCAAGGTACGCCTGTTCCTCGGTGATGTTGTGCCGGTGCTGCAGGATGCCCTTCGCGCGCTCGATGATTTTACGCGCCTCGAGCGTCCGCTTCATTTCCAGCGTCTCGGAAATCAGCCTGGCATTTTCGAACGCCAGAGCCGCCTGCCCTGCGACCGCTTTCGCGAAACCGACTTCTTCTGGCGTGAAGGATCGGCGCTCGCTCGTGTAGATGTTTAACGTGCCGATGACTTTAGTCCCGACCATCAGCGGAACCGACAACAACGAAGCCAGACCGGTTCTCCGCGCCAGTTCGGGATATTTATACGATTTCTCGGCGGCCACGTCGGGTACTGTAACCAGCGCCCGTTCGCGAACGACGCGTCCGATCAGCGAATCTTCGATTTTGACGGGAAGCTTCTGCAGAAACTCGGGAGACGAACAACGCGCCGCGCGAATCGAAAGCTCCTGCTTGTCTTCGTCGACGATCATGATTGAGCACACGGGGGAGTCGAACGTCTCGGCAACCATTTCCGAGATGACCTGCAGGATGCGGTCGAGATAGCCCTCGGTAGTGATCGCCTCGCCGACCGCCGCGAGCAATTCCACTTTCTTGACGGCAGCCTGCGAGCGTTCCGAGAGTCGGGCTTTAGCGATTGCGCCGCCCATCTGCTCCGCCACATAGCTCACCAGCGCGACTTCCTCCGGCTGGTGGTCGCGTGCTTTCCTGTGATGGATATTAATGACCCCGATGACTTCACTGCTGTGGATCAGCGGGACCGACAGAAAAGCTTCGTAAGTATCTTCCGGCAACGACGGAAACGATTTGAAACGCGGGTCCGACGAGGCGCGCGATGCGAGCGCGACCACGGACTGATGCTTTGCGACCCAACCTGTTACGCCTTCCCCGCTTTTGAGGCGGATGCTGCCGATTTCGCCCGCATGCGGCAATTGCGAAGCGCAAAGCACGATTTCGTCGCGAGCGGGTTCGAGCAGGTAAACGAGGCAGGCGTCACAGCTGGTGACACCGACGACCAGCCGGATCAACTCGTCCAACATCTTTTGAAGAGACATGTCCGAGTTGACGATTCCGCTGATGCGGTGCAGGAGCGCTAATTGCGAAACGGAAGCCTCCGGCGAATCATCGGTCATTACTTTCATTAGTGTCTGTTTCCTCCCGCCAAGATACGAGAGTCATGCATGGTGATTGCCAGAGCGGTAACCGCATGGCCATCCTCCGAATGTCATTGATGCGTAATAACTTAGTCCGGACGGCTGGCTCGCCGGTGCCGACATTCGTGTAAGTGCGTCCAGTGTGACCGACATTTGTGTCGGATCTCACGAAGTTCGCCGACGGCCGTCTGATCTCATTTGCCTTGCTTCCCAATTCCAAATGTTTCAGGAGATCAAAAAATGAATCGCATTAGCAGATATCCCGTGTGGGTTATAGCGGCGCTCATGCTGACGATCGGATCCATCGTGGGCGGCGCCATCGCGGGCGGCGCATTTGTCGGCGCGTCTGTCATGCAGGCCGGTCGAGCGCCGGAAGCGGCGGTCGCGGCTGCCGCTCCCGCAGTTCGCGAGGCAGCCACGATGCCTGCGACATTCTCGCCGGTTGTGAAAGCGGTGTTGCCGGCCGTGGTCAATATCGATTCGACACGAGTGATCCGGACATCCGGGTCCAGCCAGCGCAATCCTCTCGAGGACCTTTTGCCCGGCTTCCGTGTGCCGGATCGGCCGCAGCGGCAAAGTGGCGAAGGATCAGGCGTCATCGTCAGCGCCGATGGATACATCGTTACGAACGAACACGTGGTGAACGGCGCGACCGAGTTGACGGTTTCGCTCGCGGACAGACGCGAGATGAAAGCGCGCGTCATCGGAACAGATCCCGCGACGGACGTCGCGTTGATCAAGGTTGAGGCGAAGGAACTGCCGCACGTCATGCTCGGCCGGTCGTCAGCGGTCGAAGTCGGCGATATCGCGCTTGCCATCGGAAATCCATTTGGACTCGGCCAGACCGTGACGATGGGAATCGTCAGTGCCACCGGTCGCGGCGGTCTGAACATTGAACAGTATGAAGATTTCATCCAGACCGACGCGTCCATCAATCCGGGCAACTCGGGTGGCGCGCTAGTGAACACAAAAGGCGAATTGATTGGAATCAATACCGCCATTCTTTCGAGAACCGGCGGCAATCAGGGCGTCGGTTTTGCCGTGCCTATCGACATGGTCCGGCAGGTCATGACGCAGTTGAAGGAAAAAGGGGTCGTGACACGTGCGCGGCTGGGAGTCTTTTTCCAGGAACTCACGCCGCAGCTGGCCTCGGGCCTTGGAGTGAAGGTATCGAGAGGGGCAGTTGTCGCGGAGATCGTTCCAGGCGGCCCGGCTGAGAAGTCCGGATTGCAGAAGGAAGACGTGATCGTGGCCCTCGACGGCAAAGATATCGATGGTAGATCGTTGCGTCTCGCCATCAGCACCATGACGCCGGGCAACACGGTCAATCTGAGAGTCCTGCGAAATGGCAGCGAACGGAACTACACCATCACGCTGGATACGATGCCGGTGGAATCCGAGCGAGCTGAAGAACAACCCGCTCCTGTGCCTCGCCGCCGGCGCGGATAAGTCAGGTTACTTCTTCGGACATGCCTTGGACGGCCGCCTGAAAAAGGCGGCCGCTGCGCATGCAAAGTCCGCATCGGTTTGCAGTCCTTCCAGCATCTTCCGCTTCCTTCCCGACATCGATAGCACGTAGCCGGTTTCGGGCTCCAGAGTTTGAACGTTCAGCGCCGTGCCGTCGGGAAGACGCAGCAGTTCGCCGCGCCTCAGCACTCGAAACTCGACGTCTGGAAAATCCTCCTTCGCGACCTCCTGAATGTGCTTTAAGAAGAACAGGAAATTTTCGAGCGTGGACTTCCCATCGGGACCGCGCAATCGTCCCTCGTCGTAGTAAGCCACCGCTATGCCCCTGATCTTCGGCTTTGCCGTTTGTTTTGCGGTCTGCTTTGTCGTTTGCTTCGGCTTTTGAGCCGGAGCCGCCTGGAGGGTTGTGGCGATCAATATCCCGGTAAGCACGAGTCGTCTCATGGTCGTAAGACTATAATCCCGAGACACGTGAAGCGCGAATCTACTTCGGATCTCAATCTTGTCGAACTTTTATTCGGCGACGGCCGGCCGCTATTGTCGCTGACGGGAATCGGGCTACTGCTCTCGGGCGCGTTTGCAATCTTTCTTGCGACTCGTCGAGAGTTCCTGCCCCATGATCTGGCCTACCTCGGAATGAACGCCGACGAGCTTTGCCGTTTTTCCGGCTGCCGCGTCGTCGGCTTCATGTTCCACGATCGTGTCGCGTTCGGCGGCACGCTGATCGCAATCGCAGTCCTTTACCTGTGGCTTGCCGCGGGTCCTCTGAGAAACGGGGAGCGCTGGGTCTGGCACGCATTTGCGTTCAGCGGCGCTGCCGGCTTTCTCAGCTTTCTCGCGTATCTCGGCTATGGCTATCTAGACACCTGGCACGGCGTGGGGACGCTCGCGCTGCTGCCGTGCTTCCTGATCGGTCTGGCTTTGTCGTCCCGAATTGCGCTGGTAAGAGGGAATCGATCGCCGCGGGCGCGACCATCCTTGTCGTCGGCATGACGGTCGTATTTGTTCCTCAGGATCTCCACTTCATGATGATGGATCGGGACGGGCTTGCCATGATCAGCCCTCGATTGATCCCGCTCATCGCCCACGATCGCGCCGGCTTCGGCGGCGGACTCATGTCCTCAGGAATCCTGATCGCGTTCTGCGCCTGGTACGCGCCAACGAGCCGCGCATTCCGGCAGGCGATCTTTATCTCAGGTCTGGCGGGTTTCGGCTGTGCGATAGGCGTCCACTATGCGGAGGGATACACGGACCTCTTTCACCTGGCTCCAGCGATCCTGGGCGGAGCGATCTTCGTCTTTGCAGCCGGACTTGAAGCGCGGGGTTCGCGCCTGGGTTTTAGTGGGATCCTGATTCGAAAATCTTGAGGTTTTCGGCATGCGCGGCGGCGTTCTGCCGATCGTCAAACGAGCAGAACGCTATCTCGATCGCTTTGTTCTCTCCCGTTCGTAGCTCCAGGGCAGCGGCGAGATGGATCGCGTCAAAGCCGCGAATGACATGTTTGATCGCCAGTGCACCAGCCTGAATTTCATCCACGAGAACGGAGTTCATCTGTGGCCACAGTTCGTTGAGGTGTTTAATGGCCGTTTGAAATTCTTCCTCGGTCAGGCGTTTGTCGCGTCGTCGCCGAGCCAACGCGGAGCACGATTCGGCATAGGCAACCTGTGAGGTAATAACAGAGTCGGCTTTGCCCACCAAATCGATAACGAGTTGCGCTCCGGGTTCGTTAAAGAACAGTTTTACGAGAGCGCTGGTATCGAGATAAAGAATCAACGATTGCGGTCCTCTACAACGGCTCCCGCCAGATCCGGATCCTTACGCGATTTACCCTTCAGCTTGACCTGGAGGCCGAGCGGCTTGGCGCCCTGACCACGAATTCGACCGGTTCGTTTCAACCTTTCAATCGCAGCGCGATCCGCGGAAAGCGGGACCAACAGCGCGACGGGGGTTCCTCGATCTGTGACGGTAATCGTTTCACCTCTGGCCGCCCGACTAACGTACTGACCCAGATGGATCTTCAAGTCCTTGATTCCGACAGTGCTCATAGGAACTCCTCTAGAGGTCTCTTGACCAGACTACCACAGGTCTCTTACAAGCGTAAGTTATGACTCCTCCCGCTGAGAATCGTGGGATTTCGACAGGCGGGGTGCTTGTGCTTTAGGCGGGCCACAGCGTTCTGAATGCTCTCGAACCTCGTCGCCCGAAAAAATATTTTTCTAACGTTCTGATTTTTCCATTCGGTTCACGCTTTCCCGAGTGAAGGCGATAACGGGTAACTGGAAACGCCGTGCAAAGAGCTGCCGCGTTTGTCCACGGCATCCAACGAAAAGACCCGCGAGCCAACTCAACGAAACGAAAGGACAGAATCTATGGTCACCTATAAAAATGCCATCTCCAGAATGGTAGTAGCCGGCGTCATTATGCTGTCGCCGCTGCTGCTTCAGATCACATACGCTCAGACGAACGACAACCAGGACGCGGAAGTCATCTTCACGAAATGGAGAACCGGAGTGACACCTCCCAACGTTCCCGGAGCACCGCTGCCGGCTGGCGATCCCGGGCAAAATATTATTCTCTTTGCGGGCTTTACCGGAGGCGATGCCCCCGGCCTTTTTGCCGCGGAGGTTCTTTATCGAAAGGTGAGTGCCAGCGGCCGCATTACTCAGCTCTGGCCAATCTATGAAGTCATCGCAGGTAGCCGCTCCTTTACCGCGCTCATCCAGGGCGGCACAAACACTGTTACGGGGGTTGGCATGCTGGAGGGCGTGATCATGGACGGGTGGCGGGTCGGCGACCGAGTAAAAGTGATATTCCAAACGATGACAAACTGCGCCGGCGCACCTCCCGGCACGTGTTTCCAAGGCACAATACGCATTTCGCGAGATAAGGACAAAGACTAGTGCGGCCGCAGATTGCGCAGATTACACGGAACAAGTCTTCTGAATCTGTGTAATCCGCGCGATCCGCGGCGTAGAAACCCGCGATGCTTGCGGCTCAGCGACCGTTCCTTGCTTTGAAGGGTCAATGCAATGGTATTCGAAAGAGATTGCGCTGGTTGTCGGTCCGGGTGAAAACGTATGTCGAGGGATCGGGTCCTGGCGAAACCAATGTATGTTCGAGTACCGTTGCGCCTGGCACAACCCCTTCTGCTGCCGCCGCACTGATTCCAGAACACGGCAGATCCGGCAACGATTTGCCGGCTGGGACGGGAATTGCAAGTGTCTTTCCTGGAGATGGCTGGTAGTAGAAGAATCTGCCGTCGGAAGACCAGAATGCCTGGAAGCCTCCGCAGATTTTCTGAGGAGCGCCGCCGGAGAGGGGCACTACGAAGGCGGCGGACCCGGCCTTGTCACTCTCGGGTGACTGAATAACCGCCCACTTGCCATCGGGCGAAACGCCATACTTGTTCAGGACCGGTGCGGCCGAGATTCGTTCCCGTCCGCTTCCGTCCTTTTTGATCCGGGCCAGTACATTCGTTTTCTCTTCCCGCGAGCGGAAGACGATATCTCCGTCAGCGCCGAAGGATACCTGATCTCCGGATTGAGCGATCTGGCGTGGTGGTGTGCGCCGGTCCAGGGCCGCCAGCCAAATCTGCGAACCTCCTTCGCTGTCGGTTGTCGTGAAGACCACTTCCTTCTCGTCGGGCGAGATATCGTAATCGGTGGCTGAGAAACCCGTGAGCACACGGTCGCTCTTCCCGGAGGCGAGGTCCACGGAGCGCAGTTCAGCTGACGCTGCCATCCAGCCTCTTGCCGATAACCACCAATCTCGCACCAGCAGAAAGAGCACGCGTGTGCCATCGCGCGAAAGGCGGGGAGCCAGGGCATGGCCTTCCGATGAGATCGCGCGCTCGCCTGCTTTGTCGTGAATCCAGATGGCGCTTCGGCGCGTTCCGACCGACGTCACCAACGAGCGGCCGTCCGGCGCTACCGCGATACCCTCCTCTTCAAGAGGGCCGAACGTGATCTGTTCCGGCTTTCCGTCGGGGAACTTCTGGCGCCAGAGGTGCGAACTGCCGTCAACGGTTGCGCCAAAGTACATCCATTCTCCATCGGGAGACCATGCGGCTGACGTGCAATTCCCCTGAGGTCCAACCTGCCGGCCGCTGCTACTTCCATCGAACGGTACCAGCCTGCACGGTTGAGTAAACGCGTGGGCGCCGGTCATTTCGACCACAAGAACTGAGCGCCGGTCTGGCGACGTGTAGGAGTAGTGCGCCATCGCGTGCTCATTCGGCTGAATATAGATCTCTCGCGAGTTGGAGCGGCCTTCAGTCGCGGTCACTATTCCCATGTGGAGTCCCGTCTTGATCTCGGAAAACAGCACCAGTTGATCGGTGATCCACGTGAGTCCGGTGGCGTTGGGGAGGAGCCGTGTAGGTTGGCCTCCAAGCACTGGAACCGTCCAGGTATCCCAGGATCCGGAAGTTATCAGCGAATACGCGATACGCGATCCGTCCGGTGTGAACACCGGTGCGAACACCTTCCCTGCGGTAGTCGTGAGCTGTTCCGGTTCGCCATTCGGGAGCAGCTTGACGTAGATCTGGCCGGGGCTCAAAAACGAATCTTCGCCGCGCTTGAATGCCATCATTCGGCCGTCCGGCGACAAGCTGGGCGCCACGGCCGAGTCCGTAAAGTCTGTGAGTTGGACGTACTCCGATGGTGAGGTCACGAGCGGTGAAGGTTTCATCAAATAAGAGAGCCCGACACCGCCTGCGAGCAGTAAGAGGCCCGCAAACACTGGTCCTGCGGCACGGCGGATCCATCGCGGTTTCCCCTCGGGCTGGTAGGCGGTGGCCTCGGAGGTCTTCAACCGTTGTGCGCGCTTCAAATCCAACAGAAGCTCGCGAGCCGATTGATAGCGTTCCTCAGGGTTCTTCTCGAGAGCCTTCTCCACCACCACGCGCAACTCGGGCGGAAACTGGCCGCCCAGCGGCGGAGGCTCGCCATGGACGATAGTCTTCAGAAGCTCCAGATCCGTCGCGCCTTCAAACGGCCTGCGGCCGCCGAGCAGTTCGTAAAGGACGGTGCCAAAGGAGAAGATATCGCTGCGGTTGTCGAGATTTTTACCGGAGCACTGTTCCGGTGACATATAGGCGATGGTGCCGATGATCATCCCGGGCTTCGTGCGACCCTCCGTCAATGTTCCCGTCGGATCGACATGCGTGTTGTCCGCCAGCTTCGCCAGTCCGAAATCCGCCAGCTTGGCGTAACGGTTCCTGGCCACCAGGATGTTGGC
>Ga0137433_1000653_pt1 | contig 17438 bp, 11 predicted proteins | sample EasRivERMZT840_2_FD_102335 | JGI IMG/M metagenome (GOLD analysis project Ga0137433, IMG submission 102335) | Soil microbial communities from meander-bound floodplain in the East River, Colorado, USA - East River MetaG ERMZT840_2 | ecosystem: Environmental > Terrestrial > Soil > Floodplain ...
CAGACCACGTGAACACGACCATCGGTCGTCACCGTCATCGTCGCGCCAGCGATCGGACACCCGTTCAATTCCCAGCGATCCCGGCTGACGGTCGTCGAATTGAAGGCCTTTCCGCCATCATCGGACCGTGCGACCGCAATGTCGCGAAACATCGGGCCGGCCGGCGGCACGCGTCGATAGCTGAGATAGATTCTGCCGCTTGAATCGAAACCGAGGGCGGTTCGGCAGCATTCGCATACATCCGACAGAATCTTTCGATTGCCCGAAAAACTCTTTCCTCCGTCCTCGGACGTCGCCATCCAGATCTCGGCCCCTCGATCTTTTGATGTTTTGTTTCGTTCGTCGATCCATGCAACAAAGATGCGGCCTTTTGCGTCTACGGCAATGGATTGGAAGGCGCGACTGATGGGTTGCTGAGAGGCATCCGAGTTCAGATCGATAGCCTGTTCGAACGTTTTTCCACCATTCAACGATCGCGCGAAACGGATGTTTCCTTTCCAGCGCTCTCGCTCGCTGGCCCAGACGACATAGACTTCATTGTTCGTCCCGACTGCGATCTTCGGCGGATTCTCGTTACGGACTGCACCATCACCCGGACGATTGTTGACCTGAACAGCGGCCGAGAGAGCTCCGCCCGGGAGGGAATGCTGCAACATCACGTTGCTGGCGCCATTCTTCCGTTGGATGTAGGCCAGGTAGAAACCGCCGCGGTTGTCGGAAACCACGTAGGGATTGAACTCGCCGTCGGTGGCCGCCATCGCTGAATGGTCGTGTGTTTGCGCGCCTGATGGAATTCCCAACACGAGCCAGGACAGAGCCAGCATGGTCAGAAAGCGAAGCCGAAGTCGATTGATCATGTCAAAAGGATAGCCGCAAACCCAGTTGCAAGGTTCGCGGATCTGCCACTGACGTGATCTGCTTGAAAGTCGGCAACGGGTTCGTTGGATAAGTGCCGGTTCCAAACGAACCGTTCAGACCCACACCGTTCACGTGATTGAACAGGTTAAACGCTTCGAGCATTGCCTCCACGCGGAGCCGGTCAGTTGCCTGAAACGTCCGGCTTAGCCGCGCATTGACGTTGAAAAAATCGAAACCGCTTCCGGCATTACGGCTGATGAACGTCCCATTGACTGTCGGCCGCGCCGTCGTTCCCTGAATCGTGGTGGTTCCGGCAGTGATGTTGAATGGTAATGACGAATAGTACTGGACCATAGTCCCCAACTGGAATCCGTGACTGATCCGTTCCCACAGGTTATCGGCGTTCCCCATCGGTGACCGGATAGCGCCATCGAAAACGAACCGGTGCCGTTGATCGTCATCGGAGCGGCCATAGTCCTGCCAGATATCGAAAGGATTGATGGGTGAGCTGAAAAAGAATTCGCCCACGTTGTTGAGCGCCTTCGAATAAGTGTACGAAACGCGGTAGTGTCCCCGCCGCGAAGGCCGCTGCACGAATGAAACGTGCAGGCCATCGTAGTAAGAGTCTGCCAGAGGGGAATATTGGCTGTTGTTGGCGTAGTTCGGATTCGGACGGCAGCCATTATTGTTCCCGGATGCTGCGCAAGCCGGCACATTCTGATTGACCGAAATAATCAAGTGCAACCCTCGGACATGCTGATAACCGATGCTGACAGTGTTATTGCGGCCGAGCTGCCGTTCAATTTCGAGATTCGCCTGTTGCGAGTAGGCGTTCTGCATGTGTCGGTTCATGGTGGTGAAGTTGAACAGGATGCCGGGGGGCAACGTCAAGTCACTCAGGATGTTCGGAAACACCGGTGGACCCGTCTGGGTGGGCGAAAGACTGATGCTGATCTGGCTGAGATTAGTCACCTCGGTCGTGTTCCCGGCTGATAGGAGCGCGTTCGCTAATGCCCGCAGGGGAACCCTGTCGTAAAAGAGACCGTAGCTGCCTCTCACGACCGTCTCTCGCGATTCAAACGGCATCCACGCAAAGCCGGCACGCGGCGACACATTATTTCTATCGGTCTCGATTGTTTTCAGGAACTGCAGGTCATATCGAACGCCGAAGTTCAAAGTCAAGCGCCGGCTTACCTTCCATTCGTCTTGCGCGTACATCCCGATATTCGCGTTTGTCTGAGCAATCACCGAATTGGCGAAAGTCTGAGTGAAGCCGGAGTTGTTATACGTTCCGCTCAGGAAATTGGGGAGCGACGAGAAGGAATAACTGCCGCGAGCCGAGCGAGGGTAAGTGATGGTGCCATCGTTGTACAGGAAGTCGGCTCCAACACGAATGGCATGAGCACCGGTTTGATAGGAAAGGTTGTCCGTGACCTGGTAGAGCATGTTCACGCGTCCCGTTGGCGAGCCCGACGATGTACCAAAAGCGGCGACTCCGGAAATGTTGACAGCCGGCCCGGCGAGATCCGATGGCGGCGCCTGGAGATTGCTGCGGGTGATCTGTCCGCGCGTTTCAGTGACGAGACGCGGCGACAACGTCGCGATGTTGCCGATGGCAATGGTGTGATCCATATTATCCAGAGCGGCAGAAGCGCTTGCGGCATTCAGGCCGCCCGCGCCGCGTGAATTCCTGCTGTGGACGTCGTAGACACTGTATCGAACGCTGAACTGATCCCTCGGGGTGAACTGATGGTCGAGTTTGGCAAGAGCCGTACTCGCATGAACCGGATTGGGATAGATTCCGGTCGAAATCAGCGGCCCCTGATAGCCAACGGCCGAAAGCCTGGAGTTGATGGCGGCTACATTTGCCGGCGTAATCGTGGTCAGGCCGGATTGATTCAAGTTGCGCTGCTCGAAATTTCCAAAATAGAAAGTGCGATCACGGATAACCGGTCCGCCAAGGGTCACGCCGAATTGCGCTTGCGTGACGGGCATCTTCCTCTGCGCCAGGGCATTTGCCGCATTGAACCGTTGATTGCGAAAGTAGCCATAGACGTCGCCGTGAAGCGTGTTGGTGCCGCTCTTTGTAACCACATTCATGTAACCGCCCAATGCGCGTCCGAATTCCGCCTGCCCGCCCGAAGTCACGACTTGAAATTCACTCACGACATCGAAGCCGTAGAAGATGCCGCTCAAACCGGCGGCATCATCGTTGGCGGACAATCCATCCACAATGAAACTGTTTGAAAAGTTCCGCTGGCTATTCACCGATATGCCCTGGCCCGGCACAGCGGAGGTTTCGGCAAAGAGCTGAGTACTGGCAGTATTGGTGGGAGACACACCCGGCACCAACAGCGCTATGTCGAGAAAATTGCGGCCGTTGACCGGAAGGTTTCTAACTTCGGTTTGCGACACCGTCCCCGAGATCTGCGTGCGTGCAGTTTCCACAATCTCCTGCGCTTCGCTGACACGAACAGCCGTTTCCACAGCGGCAACGGCGAGTGGAAAGGTCCATTCAAAAGCTGCGCCCACTGTCACTGTGACAATGCGTTTCGTCTCCGCGAAGCCTGCCGCCAGGACGCTGATTTCGTATGGTCCCGGTCGGAGATATGGGAATCGAAAGCGTCCATCTTGATCTGTCGTGGCCATGCTGCTGAGGTTCGTCTCCACATGACGAGCCGTAACCTCTGCGCCAGGGACGACAGCAGCCGTCGGGTCCGTAACGCGGCCGCCGGCGCTGGCGTAGTTGATCGTCTGTTGCGCGAGAACCTTTTGAAGGGCGCCGGCTTGAACGACGAGCAGGATTGACAGGCCAAAGTTGAGGGCGAGTCTCTTTCGATGCATGAAGTCTCCACCGGTCGTTTGATACTCGTTAGTCGCTGCGTCGAGCGCCTGAGACTGAAGCTCAGAATTGAAATGCTATGAAGCAGGGAGCGGCTTGGCAATGCGGCGAATTGTCGCAGGGCCGGACTTCAATGAACCGGCGGATACTTGGAAAGTTTTCGCTGCAGCGACCGGCGGTGGATGCCGAGAAGCTTTGCCGCCTGCGAGATGTTGCCGTCGCAATCGGAAAGAACGCGTTGGATGTGTTCCCATTCGACTCTCGCGAGCGACGGGACGGTTGTCGGGGCGTGCGTCTCGACTGAATCGTGAAAGAGTTGCGCGTAGGTCCCAAGGATCTGTTCGGCGTCGGCAGGCTTGGCCAGATAATGATCGGCTCCAAGTTTCAGAGCCTGCGTGGCGGTGGGAATGCTTCCATATCCCGTCAGTATGATGATGGCGATTGTCGAATCGACTTTCTTGATGTCCTGTATCAAATCCAGTCCGTTCAGACCGGGCATCTTAAGGTCGAGCAACACCAGATCCGGGCTTGTTGTGCGCACAAGCCGGAGAGTCTGATCTTTCGTGGCGGCCTCGTGAGCTTCGCAGTCTCGATCGCGAAACGCGCGGCAAAGCCGGTTGCGAAAAATCTGGTCGTCATCGACGACGACGATAACGAGCCGATCGGTTGTCGTCTGTTTATGAGGTGACATGTTTCGTGTTCGGCAGGTCGAGCATCGCGGAACACCCGCACCCGGGCTTTGATTCGAATGACAATTGTCCGCCGAGGGTTTGAGCGAACAGGTGCGCGAGGAAAGCTCCCAGCCCCATGCCTTGCCCGGCTGCTTTGGTCGTGAAGAAAGGCTCGGCTACACGCTCGAGTACCTCGGGACTCATGCCCGTCCCTTCGTCCCTGACGATAAAGCGGACTCGGTCCGAGCTCGATTCGACAGCCTGCAGGAGAACCGGGCTGCCCTCGGGACTCGCATCCAGGGCGTTTTTCGCGAGCGCTGCCAGGGCTTCGACGGCGGCGCGTACCGGAACCACGCACGTCGGCACGTCGGCATTTCGAACCTCGACGTGAATTCTCTCCGCGTCATTTGCGAATCTTTCCTTCACCTGCATTAACAAGTCGCGGAGATGAATCGCCTTTGGCGTCTCTCCAAACGGGTCGGCGCCCCGGGCGCCCATACGCTCTAAAATGACGCGGCATCGTTCGACTTCGTCCCGGATCAGTTGTGCGTCTTCCTCGATGCGTTTGTCACCGAGGCGAGAGGCGGCCTCACGCTCCATCTCTTTAGCCGTCACTGCGATCGTCGCCAAGGGTGTCGCAATTTCGTGCGCTGCACCTGCAGAGAGCGTCACGAGTGACGCCAGCCGGTCATTTCGTGCAAGACGCTTCTGCATCAGCAGAATTTCGCGTTCTTTCAGTCGGGATTCGGAGGATAGCTTTCCGACGAAGAAGCTGATCAGCAGCGCTGCGGTTGCAAAGGCGAGCCACATACCCAAAAGGTGGAGGGAAAACTCTCCAGCCTCGGAATGTTGCTGGAAGGCGGGGACATCCCGAGAGATCCAGAAGAGCATTCCAAAGAAAACCGTGGAAATAACACCAAGAGCCCAGGTCCACAACTTCCTTAAAGCAATGGCGGAGAATGTGATCTGGACGAGATACAGGAGGCTGAATGGGTTTGCGGGCCCGCCACTCAACGCCAGGATCAGGGTCAGGCAAACGGCATCGAGAGCAAATAGTGCGCCGACCAAATGCTCGGCGCGTTCTCCGAGTCTTTTTTTTCTGGCGGCAAGCATCCAATTACTGAAGCACTGAATGGCAATCGCGGGTACAAGAACGATTGGCGGGAACGCGATATCGAGACCCCAAAAAAGCGCTCCAACGATCGCAATTTCACCCGCGATGAATCCGTAGCGCAGACGAACAACCCAACGCAAAGCCAGATGCCGCGCCATCTCACCCGCGAGCCGGACATCTCTTTCGGAGTCGGATCTCCAGAAACCTGCTTCGGAACGTTTAGATTGGAGCTGATCGATAATCACGGGCTCCATTTTACAGTGCGCTATTCGTCCGGCGGCTCTTTTCAGAAAAGGGCCTCCTCCGATGATGCCTGCGTCAGAACCATTGATTGGACCAACCCAGCCATTTGTTGGTAACCGCTTGACCGCTAAAACGCGACTAATAGACTCCTTCGAGTTCGCGCGTGAATCCAATGGAGACCAACCTTATGAAATGGACCACTATGTTGATCCTCACGTTTTCTATCCTTCTCGCCCCTGAAGCGTTTCCCCAGGGCTTGGGAAATGTCCGTGGCAGTGTGAAGCTTGCCGAAAAGGATCTGACGCTTCCGCATATCACCATTGTGATATCGGGTTTAGGAAGATCCGTTGAGACCGGCGAAGATGGCACCTTCGAATTTCGAGGCATTCCGGCGGGAACGTACACATTGGTAGCCAACAGGGCCGGACTCACATCCAGTTCACGAATGGTCCAGGTCGCAGCGGATCAGACGGCGACGGCAGATTTTGAATTGAGCGTTTCACCAATTCGACAAGAAATCACCGTGACAGCAACAGGTGTGGAAGTGGCGGCATTCGATTCGTTTCAATCGGTGAGTACTCTGGATTCTTTTGCCCTGGCCGAAAAGACGGCTTCATCTATCGGCGAAGTTCTGGATAACCAGCCGGGAGTGGCGAAACGCAGTTTTGGTCCGGGGACGTCCCGACCCGTTATCCGCGGTTTCGATGGAGATCGTGTTTTGATTTTGGAAGATGGAGTACGTACTGGAACGCTGTCCTCCCAATCCGGAGATCATGGAGAGCCGATCGATGTCATGAACATTGAACGTCTTGAAGTTGTCAAAGGTCCTCGATCGCTGTTGTATGGGAGCAATGCCATTGGCGGCGTTGTCAATGCAGTCTCGCGGTTTTTCCAAATGCGAGAACAGTTTCAGGAAGGAGTCCACGGATACCTGACCGGTGGTGGTGGAACCAACAACACCAGCGGAAATGGCGGAGCCGGCTTCGAAGTCGGCCACCGTAATTGGTTGATGTGGGCGAACGCCAGCAATCAAAAAACTCGCGATTACAAGGCGGGTGGCGGAGATGTGGTCGTGAACTCCGGCAGTCGATTCACGAACGGCAGCGGAGGCCTTGGTTACTATGGTGACCGATCATTCATCAGCGCGGGCTACAGCTATGGCGAAGGCATTTATGGCATTCCTCATGAGGAGGGCGAGGAAGAGCTCGTGCGGCTCGATTTCTTCCGCCGGAACATCCGCGTGGCGGGAGGCCTTTCCACTCCCGGCAGCCCCATTGCAGGCATGCGGTTCAACCTTAATTACAGCGGCTGGCGCCACAAGGAACTCGATTTTGCGGAGGGTGATCCGGTTCTGGGAACACTTTTCAACAACAAGGAATACACATACGAAGCGGCCGCCGACTATCGAATGGGCGGCCGGACAACAGGTACGTTCGGTTTCCATGGCAGGCATCGGGATTATGCAACCGAGGGTGAAGAAGCTATTTCACCGCCGGTACAAGGAGACGTCGCGTCGTTTTACCTGCTGCAGGATATGTCGTTCGAGAGATTCAAACTGGAGTTCGGCGGACGACTGGAGCACACACGCTATAAACCTGAGGTATTAGATAACCGGCGATTCACCGGATTTTCAGGTGCATTCGGGATTCAGGTTCCAACCTGGAAGAACGGTGCATTTGTCGCTAACTACACGCATTCCTATCGCGCTCCTGCTCTGGAAGAGTTGTACAACAATGGCCCTCATCCCGGAAACCTGGCTTTCGAAGTCGGAGATCCGAACCTGCACCACGAGCGCAGCGATGGAATGGATGTATCTGTGCGGCATATTTCAGATCGGATACGCGCCGAAGCGAACTTCTATTATTACGACCTGGGTAACTTCGTCTTTCTCGACGTGACCAACGAAGAAGAGGATGGTCTTCGTGTAGCGAATTACGCTCAAGGCGATTCGCGTTACACCGGTACGGAGTTGGTGCTCAATGCCGGAGTTCATCGCAACATCTGGATCGATTTGGGACTGGACTACACCAATGCCAAATTGAAGACGACGAACATGCCATTGCCTCGAATACCTCCGCTGCGCACACATGTGGGCATCGAAGGCCGCTACAAGGGCTTCAGTGTGAAGCCGGAAGTCATCCTGGCAGACAAGCAGGACCGGGTGTTTACACATGAAGACCCGACGTCGGGTTATGCCATATTCAACATCAACGCTTCTTACACACTCACGCAGCGCCACTCTTCACACCATTTTGCCTTTACGGCGTTTAATCTTGGCGACCGCCTCTACCGTAATCATTTATCGCTGATTAAAGATGTCGCGCCGGAGATCGGTCGAGGCGTGAGATTCACTTATTCGATGAAATTCTTTTGAACTGCCAGGGGCGCTCTATGAAGGTGTGAAGAAATTGGAGAGCGCCTTCAGCCGCGTCAGCGGCGACAGAATGTAGCCACGGCCGAAGGCCGTGGTTTGTGATTTCGAAGTCATACGAGCCACGGAGCGGCGAAAGAGTCTTTCGCCGCTACGCGGCTCAAATTGCTGCGTATATTCACCCACGGCATGCCGGCCGTGGCTACATTCTGTCGCCGCTAACGCGGCTGTATTCGGTTGCGCTTCGCGCGTCCTTCTCTCCTGTCCGAATCGCAATGTCAATTCATTCACGCCCTCTATGAGCGCCCCTGCGGTGGTCTACAAGCGTAGCAGTCGTTCACGGAGAAGACGGGACTGTATGCGGCTGACTCGAAATTCCTGATTGTCTTTGAGAATGACGTTAAAGGTCCCGCCGGGAACAGGCACGATCCTTCGAATCATATCCACGTTGACGACCGTGCCCCTGCCCAGCCGTATGAAACGATTCGGTTCGAGGCGGGCGGCCAGATCTCGCAGTCGATAACAAATGGAGTAGGTTTCGTTGTCAGTTGTCCTCAAATGAAGCCACTCACCTTCCGCGACAATGGAAACGAGTTGGCTGACCGGCACGAGAACGATCTCATCCCGCCGTCGGACTGGAATCCGCTGTAATGGCTTGTTGTCCTCCGACTCGCACTCAAAGGCAGCGGCTCGGATGCGTTCCGTTTCGTCCGAGTGATACTCCTCTCGCTCCAGTCGCTCTTTAACTCGATCAATTGTTTGCCGAAGGCGAGCGGGGTCGACGGGCTTTAATAGATAGTCGACTGCATTCAATTCAAAAGCGCGTACGGCGTGCTCATCGTAAGCGGTCACAAACGCGATGAGAGGCGTCCGGTTTTTGCGCAGGAGCCGGACAACACCCAGTCCATCGAGTTCCGGCATCTGGAGATCCAGCAGGGCCAGGTCCGGCCCCTTGGATTCAATAAGGGATACCGCTTCCATGCCATTCGGCGCTTCGCCGATGAGTTCGACATCATCGAACTTGCGTAGGATTGCCGCAAGGAAGGATCGTGCAGGCCGCTCATCATCGGCGATCACAACGCGCAGCTTTTCAGTTGCTCCCCTCATAGCGATTTCCATGAATGTGCTGAATGAGCGTCAATTCTATTCAGGGGAGCCTCCCACTCCATGCGAAAGCAAACGACCGGCTGATTCCAGACTATGAACGGGCGGCGTTTGAGGTTGGATTAGCGCAGGTATGAACGCGGTTACCGATTCCCGATGTATTTTTGAGGGTTTTGCTTGAACTTGTCTCTATCGGTGTTTGAGCAGAAATAATACGTCTTACCTTTGTGTCCCAGCGAGAGTTGAGGGTCTTTCTCCACCAATATGCCGCACACCGGGCAACGGACTCTCTCCGGTCGCTGCGGCTTGCCCTGCCCGAGCGCAGAACGCGACAAACCCATGAATGTGAAGATCGTCGTAACGAATTGCCGTCGATTCCTCATTAGCAGCATGCTGTAAGGAGTGATGTCGATCCAGCAACCTGTTTTCAATGAACGATTCTGATTTTCCAGTGACTGGCCGCATCACTCCATCAGCGGTGACCCGTCATGGCGAACCCTTCACCGAGCGGACATCTCTGCCGGCTCCAGCCGGATCAGGGCGCCATTATCTTCTTCAGTGAGGACGTACAGAAAGCCGTCCGGACTCTGTCGCACATCCCGGACGCGCTGCTTGAGATCCGTGAGCAGCATCTCGCGACGCATTTCCTCGCCGCGTTCGTTCAACACAATTCGCTGGAGATGCCCGGTGCCGGGGATCTCACCCATCCGAAGCGCGCCGACGAAAATATTGTTTTTCCAGTTGGGGAACTTCGAGCCCGTGTAGAACGTGATGCCGGAGACCGCGATGGATGGGATCCAGACGACGACCGGTTCCTCCATGCCTTGCATCTGGGTCTTGTCGGAGACGCGAGGTCCCTGATACGTGCGGCCATAAGTCACCGAAGGCCAGCCGTAGTTTCGTCCGCCGCGGATGATATTCAATTCGTCGCCGCCGTTCGGGCCATTCTCGTTCTGCCAGATTTCGCCGGTTTCGGGATGCACAAACAATCCAAGCTGGTTGCGATGTCCGAGCGAGTAAATCTCCGGCTTGTGGCCGGGCTTTCCGGCAAAAGGATTATCGGGAGGCACGGTGCCGTCGTCGCGGAGGCGAATAATCTTTCCGCTGTAGACGCAGGATCCTGACCATGCTTGTCGCTCTGGCTGGCGACGGTTGCACCGCCGATACTCATGTAGACCATTCCATCGCGCCCGAATACCACGCGCGACGCCGACGCTGCGTTATCGAAATGAACTTCCGACTGAAAAAGCTCCCGCACGTCGGTAAGGCTGTTGCCTTCGAGGCGGCCTCGCGCCAGAGCAGTGCGGAACATTTTGGGCTCGGGCTTCGAGTAGGTGAGATACACCAGACGGTTGGTCGCAAACTGCGGATGAAGGGCGATGTCCATCAAGCCCGCCAGTCGTGCATTACTTACTTTGGGAACACCCGAAACAGGCTGTGCATTCAGAACGCCGTCACGGCTTTCACGAACGATGCGCAGATTGCCCGAACGCTCCGAGACCAGAATGCCGCCGTCCGGCAGAAACGCCATGCTCCACGGATGCGACAGTCCCTTCGCGACAACAACCGCCCGCAGCTTGTGCTGTTCGGCAGTATCGAAGACGAACGGTCCCGTTCCAAGCGGCGGCACAGGCGCGCCGATCGGTGCCTGCTGGCAGACTGTCACCGACAAAGCAGCCAGCAGCAGAATCGTGGTTGTGATCATCGTGCGTTGCATGAGGAAACTCCTTGAAAGATGCTACTGGCCGTTGGATGTCGGCGTCGAGCCACCGACGAACAGTTTGCGTCCGTCCGTGAAGGTAATCGAATTACCGTTGGCTCGGTTCGAGCCGTTCTTGGCGAGATAACCTTCAACGATGATCGGGGTGCCGGGCAGCAGCGAATTCTTCGTGAATCCGCGGCGCAGCATGATGTTGGGACTGCCGCCTTCGATCATCCATTTCGTGACCTTGCCGTCGATGTCCTTGACCTCGATGTGGATCCAGGAGTGCGGGTTGATCCACTCCATTCTGGTTACCTGTCCCTGCAGTTTGATGGGCCTGGTTTGATCAAATTCGGCTGCGAACGCGTGGTGAGCCTCTGCGCGCGGTGCGGTCATGAGTATTGCAGCGATCGCGGGCAATGCAAGCAGCGTACGTTTCATTCCTTGCTTCCTTTTCTCTCATCTTCCCGAGCTCCGCTGAGAATGCCTTCCATCGCGTAATTTCCTTCGTGGCACGCGTACTCATAAACCGGGTTTCCGGAGTTGTCTTTCGCGAGCGGAAGCGAAATCGACCATGGCCGCGTCCACGTCTTCTCGTCGTGAATGGTCGCTTCATACTGCACTGTGTTCGCTCCGACGCGCGTCAATCGTTCGATGAGCCGGAACTGATCGCTGACGGGGGCGCCGCCGATCGTCGTTTTTTCGGGAAGGAAATTCGTGGTTTCGATAACCAGAGTGTTGCCTTCCCAACGACCGCGGGAATCGCCCATGTAGTTGCGGATGTCTGGTCCGGCATGCGGCTGTTTATCCAGAGGGATCGTGCGCGCCTCATGAATCATTTCGTACATGAAAACGACGTTCCCCGGACTCTGGATGATCTGCGTTCCGTTGTTGTAGATCACGGGTAAAAGTCCAAGAACGCCCCGCGTGATGCAACGCTCGTAAAGGCTCCGGTCCTCATGCGAATCCGCAGCGCCGCGGAGCTTTCGTTGCTCTGCGATACGAGCGGCGCGTTGTTGCGCTTCGGCAGTTAACGGCGGAATTCTTCCATCGGGTGGATCGACAACAAGTGATGCCTGTCTGTTGGGTGTTCCTCGATCGATCCAGTGCGAGGGCGGATTGATTCCAACCGTCGTACCGGGCTTTGCGAATTGCTCGCTGTCGGCTTCGGCGGTGAGCTGCGCCTGTTTCGCCCGTTCGGCAAATTCTTCTTCGGTCAAAACGTTCCGTGTTCCAAAATTCGCCGCACGCTGCAAGGGGACGCCGATCATCTCGGTACTCGGCCATATGCCCTGCAAATCGGGGTCACCCCACGGTGTCTTTGGAGGTGTGTATGGCCTTGACCCTTGCGCCTGCGCTTGCGCGTCAGCGGCGACGGCAAATGCCAGCAGGAGGGAGATGATCATTGACGTCACAAAACGAGGATTCATGCGGAGAGTTTGTGCATAAGATTAAGATTTGACAATAGATTTTCCAGCATGCTAACTGGGTTCTCGGATCGACTGTAGGTGCGGTCTATGACCTACGTTCTTTTGTTGGTTCGAGTGAAAGCGCGCGGTCATAGACCGCGCCTACAGCTGCGGGAGGCTCAAACGATGTTCGCTAAACCGATCTTCTGTGCCGGTTTGACATTGCTCTTCCTGGGCAACGCTGCTGCCGCGGCCGAAATCGATGCCAGGCTGATCGAGGCGGCTCGCAAAGCCGACCGCGCAGCTATCCAGACCCTCCTGCAACAGAAGGTTGACGTGAACAGTTCGAACGTCGAGGGAGCGACAGCTCTCCACTGGGCTGTGCGTATAGACGATGCCGGCACCGTCCAGTTGCTGCTTCGAGCCGGGGCGAATCCGAAATCCACAGATCGCTATGGCGTGACACCGCTCCAACTTGCGGCTGTGAACGGGAATGCGGCGATTATCCGGAGCCTTCTGGATGCAGGCGCAAACGCGGATTCCAAAGAACCGACGGGCGAGACCATATTAATGACGGCCGCTCGCACAGGTCGTCCCGATGCTTTGAAAGTGCTGATCGAGCGTGGCGCGCCCGTCAACGCGAAAGACCCCGAATTCGAGCAGACCGCTTTAATGCTGGCGGTTCGAGAAAATCATCCGGCCGCTGTGAAGCTGTTGATCGACAACGGCGCCAACGTCAACACGCGGACACGCATGGGGGAGACGCCCGCATTCAGGCCTCCATGTAAGGGAACAGGTTGCGGTTCCGAAGGTGTCGGCATCAATCGCGGCGGGCTTCCCGATCGTGGCCGCCGGGCGGCCGCAGCCGGTGGAATGACGCCATTACTTTATGCCGCTCGCGACGGCCGGCTCGAGGCCGCGAAGTTACTCGTGGCTGCGGGCGCCGACGTGCGACAACCCGAAGCCAACGACATCAGCCCGTTGCTCATGGCCATCCTCAACAACAATCTTGATGTTGCCGCGTTTTTGTTGGATCGCGGCGCGGACATCAACGCTTCCGACTTCTGGGGCCGCTCACCGCTCTGGTCGGCTGTAGAACTGCGCAATCGCGACATGAACAATCGCGAGCAGGACAGCCCGACGGACAACGGCCTGGATCGAGCGCCGATGCTTGAGTTCATTAAGCTTCTCATCGCTCGCGGTGCCAACGTGAATGCGCGCACGAAAGAAGTGCCGCCTAGCCGAACCTGGCTCTATTCGCTGGGCGATGTGTCGTGGGTGGATTTCACAGGACAAACGCCGTTCCTGCGCGCTGCATTGTCCGGCGACACGACCGTTATGCGCCTGCTTACGGCGAGCGGGGCTAATCCGAACATCCCCACCTTTGCCGGTACCACGGCTCTTATGGCAGCCGCCGGCGTGAATTGGGTGGTCGCGCAGACTTATACGGAATCGAAAGAGGCATTGTCGGAAGCCGTCGGAATTGCGTTGGAGAAGGGCGCCGATATCAACGCCACCAACTCCATGGGGCTGACAGCGCTGCTGGGTGCGGCAAACCGAGGCTCCAACGAGATCATTGAATTCCTTGTGAAGAATGGTGCTCGCCTCGATGTCGTGGATAAGCACAACCGCGGCCCGATTACATGGGCCGAAGGCGTGTTCCTTGCGGCAGTGGGTGCTGAGCGCAAGCCGAGCACGATCGCTCTGCTGGAAAAACTGATTGCGGAGAGGGCGCGTAGATGACGGTCAAAGGTCCGCAGGACCGTAAGAGTGTAGCCACGGCTGAAGGCCGTGGATCTTCGTCGGCAAGGACGATAAGCCCCGACAGGGGCGAAAAAAATCTGTCGCCGCTCCGCGGCTCTCTTCGCGTTTCCAACCTTTCCACGGCCTTCAGCCGTGGCTACACTCTAGCGCCCCTCCGGGGCTTCATTCTCATACTCCTCGTCGCGGTGAGTGGATTCGGCCAGCAACGCGCATTCCTGGATCAGTACTGCATCAGCTGCCACAATGAAAAATCGAAGACGGCGAACCTGCTTCTCGACAAGATGGATCCCACTCGGGTCGGCGATCATGCGGAGCAATGCGAGAAGGTCGTTCGCAAACTGCGGGACAGCCTTATGGCCCCCGCGAACGCTCGACGCCCGGATCGCGCGACGATCGACGCATTTGCGACGGCTTTAGAAGCGGAACTGGATCGGTTCGCCGCCGCCAATTCGAATCCCGGCACGCGCGCGTTGCAGCGGTTGAACCGCACTGAATATGCAAATGCCGTTCGCGACCTGCTTGCAGTTCCGATCGATACAGCGACGCTTCTTCCTCCGGACGATTCCAGCGACGGGTTCGACAACATCGCCGACGTTCTCTCCGTATCTCCGGCTTTGATGCAGGCTTACGTCTCGGCGGCGGCGAAGATCAGCCGTATGGCCGTGGGTGATCCGGCCACAAGCGCTTCGCGAACTACGTATCGTTCCAGAGGTCTCTCACAGGCCGATCACCTGGACGGCCAGCCGTTCGGCACGCGCGGAGGTCTGCTGTTCACGCACTATTTCCCGCTGGATGGCGAGTACGAGTTCCGGGTTGCCCGTGCGGGAGCGGGATTGGGTCAGGTCGCGGTAGGCGGCGAAGACGAAGTGGAGATTTCGATTAACGGAGAGAGAGTACGGATTCTCGATCGGAATACTCCTCGCGATGTCCGCCTCACGTTAAAGGCCGGACCGCAGTCCGTGGGCGTCGCACTTGTAAAGAAAACCAATGTGCGTGGCGTGGACGACCTCTTCTCGGTGCTGGCCGCAAGCCCGGGCATTCAGAACGTTGTCATCACTGGTCCTTTGAACGCCGCCGGGCCGGGCAATACGCCGAGCCGCCGCAGGATTTTTGTGTGCACGCCGGAGATTCCCGCCGGAGAAGCGCCGTGCGCGAAAAAGATCCTCACGACACTGGCCACGCGGGCGTTCCGGAAGAACGTCAGTGAATCCGATGTTTCCATGGAAACGCTCATGCGCTTCTATGAGGAAGGCCGCAAACTCGGCAATTTCGATAGTGGGATTCAGCGAGCCATCGCGCGAATCCTGGTCGACCCGCAGTTCATCTTTCGTTTCGAGGCCGAGCCCGCTAATGTTGCGGCCGGCGCCCGTTACAAGCTGAGCGACGTGGAACTGGCGTCACGACTCTCCTTCTTTATATGGAGCAGCATTCCAGACGACGAGTTATTAGAGGTCGCGAGGCAGGGAAAACTGAAAGACCCGGCAGTGCTCGAACGGCAGGCGCGACGCATGCTCGCCGATCCTCGAGCGGATGCACTCGTCAACACATTCGCAGCGCAATGGTTGTTGCTGAGAGACGTCCGGACCGCGCGTCCTTCAACGACGGAATTCGATGAAAACCTGCGCCAATCTTTCCAGCGCGAAACGGAAATGCTCTTTGCCAGCATTCTGCGCGAAGACCGCAGTCTGCTCGATCTGCTCAAAGCCGACTACACATTCGTCGATGAACGTCTGGCGCGACATTACGGGATTCCGAATATTCGCGGCAGCCATTTCCGCCGGGTGACGATCGAGAACGACAATCGACGAGGCATTCTAGGTCACGGCAGCATCCTGCTGGCCACGTCCGCGGCAAACCGCACGTCCCCGGTCAAGCGAGGCAAGTGGATTCTGGAAAATCTGCTGGGAGCGCCGCCACCGCCACCGCCGCCAGGTGTTGAAACGAATCTGGACGAAGGCACGCAGGCCAAAGCCACCTCAATGCGTCAGCGGCTCGAACAGCATCGGGCAAATCCCGGCTGCGCCGCCTGCCACAGCATCATGGATCCGTTGGGATTTGCGCTGGAGAATTTCGACTTTATCGGCAAGTGGCGCGAGGTCGATGCCAAGACTCCGATCGATGCTTCGGCCGTCATGGTGGACGGTACGAAACTTTCAGGGCCCGCGAGCCTGCGCGAAGCGCTGTTGAGCAGGCCGGATGCGTTCGTCACCGCGGGCACCGAAAAACTGCTGATGTACTCGCTGGGCCGGACCATACACTATTCGGACAAACCGTTCGTCAGGTCCGTTGTTCGTGAGGCGGCCCGTGACGGTTACCGCCTGTCGTCGCTGGTTGTGGGTATCGTCAAGAGCGCGCCGTTTCAGATGAAGGTCAGGAAATCGCAGGAGGGCAACTGATGTTTGTCAGCAAGAAGCACCTTTCCCGCCGAACGTTTTTGCGCGGCGCAGGCGTCACGATTGCGTTGCCGCTGTTGGAATCCATGGTGCCCGCTCAGACTCCGCTGCGCCAGACGGCTGCAACTCCGAAGAGCCGGTTGGGCTGTATCTACATTCCGCACGGCGCGACCATGGACAAATGGACTCCTGCAAAAGAGGGCGCCGGGTTCGAGTTTTCCGAGAGTCTGAAACCGCTGGAACCCTTCCGCGAATACGTCAACGTCGTGAGCGGCCTGTGGCATCCGAGTGTGGCGCCATGGTCCGGCGAAGACAGCGGCGGAGCAGAAAACCATACGCGCGCTGCCGCCGTGTTCCTCACGGGTTCGCACCCGGTAAAGGGCACGAAGGCGAACGTGGGCGCGAGCGTCGACCAGGTCGCCGCGCAACAGATCGGTCAGGACACGCCGTTGCCGTCCGTCGAACTTTCGATCGAAGAGGTCGCCCTGACCTGCGATGCGGGTTTCACGTGCGCTTACCGGAATACGTTGTCATGGAAATCAGCCACGCTGCCTTTGCCGATGGAAAACAATCCGCAGGTTGTGTTCGAGCGCCTGTTCGGTGACGGCAGCGACGATACCCAGCGTCGTCTGCGGCGTCAGGAATCGATGAGCCTGCTGGATTCCGTGAAAGATCAGGTGGCTTCGCTGCAAAAAGAACTGCCGGCCGGCGATCGCACGCGCTTGAGCAACTATCTCGACGAAGTGCGGGAGATCGAGCGGCGCGTGAAAAACGTCGATCAACGGCTCACGCCGGACCTGGCTTTGCCGGAGGCGCCGACGGGAATCCCGGACAATTTTGAAGATCACCTGAAGCTGATGTTTGACCTGCAGGTGCTCGCATACAAGTCCGAGATCACGAGGATTTCGACATTGATGCTGGCACGCGAGACGAGCGGCGCGGTGTTTCCTGCGACTGGAATTCGGGA
>Ga0137433_1000656_pt1 | contig 17386 bp, 30 predicted proteins | sample EasRivERMZT840_2_FD_102335 | JGI IMG/M metagenome (GOLD analysis project Ga0137433, IMG submission 102335) | Soil microbial communities from meander-bound floodplain in the East River, Colorado, USA - East River MetaG ERMZT840_2 | ecosystem: Environmental > Terrestrial > Soil > Floodplain ...
GTCGCTAGCGTCGCAATCGTGTCGTCTATTAAGTTCCGCCCTTCGGGCGGGGCGCCGTAGCCAAGTGGTAAGGCAGAGGTCTGCAAAACCTCGATTCGTCGGTTCGATTCCGACCGGCGCCTCATAGAGTTAGCCCGCTTCGGCGGGCTTTTTTCATGTCATATCCAATGACTTATCCAATGGCAGCGTGAAAAGCGTGGCTATATGTCGATTGCTAGGGCATCATCGTTGAGCCTAAACTGATGCGCGAGTTGCGTTCTAGGTGGTCTAGGAGTTCAACGGTGATGACCGTTAGCATTGGTGGTTCATGGTGAAAAGCAAAATGGGTTGGTGGCAGCGCTACCGGCCTGAAAGTCTGGAAGAGATGGCTTTGGCTCCCGAGCTGCGCGAGCGGTTCGAGCGCTATCTGTCCGGTGACGCTCTCCCGCACCATCTGATCCTGTACGGTCCTCCCGGCTTCGGTAAGACGACTATCACCGAGATCATGGCGCACCAGCTCTACCGCGATAAAGATCGCGGCGTGATGAGTGTCAAAGCCGCCGAGACCGGTAATGTCGAGTACATCCGTACGACGGTGCTCGACTACATGCGCGGAGCATTCGGTACTCCTCACCTTCTCATCTTTGAAGAAGCGACTGGCCTTAGTCGTGAAGCTATGGAGACGCTGCGCGTTCCAATGGAACAATGGTTCGAAGAGTGCCACATCATCTTCCTGACTAACGATGTGTCGAAGCTCGACGACGCGGTGAAGTCGCGGTGCGAAGTGATCCCGATGACTCGACCTCCGGTCCAAGAATGTGCCCGCGTCTTAGGTAACGTGTTGAAGGCGGAAGCCGTTGACGCGGACCCCCAAACGATCTTTGAGTTCACCAGCGCCTACTTCGGCGGTGGTGGTGAAGACATGCGCGGCTTCCTTTCGGAAGCGCAGCACCAGATAGAAACGCAGGGTATGCTGCCGGTACCGCCTGAGGCCGACCGGGCGGCGGGACATATGCTGGAGGTGTGGCAAGGCAATTACCGCGCGGAAGATGTTCCAGACGGCGCCAAGCTGCTCAATCAACTTGCCGATCAATTCGCCAAGTATGTTTCGCTTCCCAATGGCGGCGTGGAAGCGCTCGCATTGTGGACAGTATTCGCGTGGGTGCATGAAGCGTTCAGTATCTCGCCCATTCTCGCGTTGGTATCGCCCACGCCGCGTGCGGGGAAATCGACTGTCTTTGAATTGCTCAAGCAGCTGCTTATCCCAAAAGAGACCCACCTCGTTTCGAGCTTGACGGGACCTGTGCTGTTTCGGATCAAAGGACTCGCTACCGCTGACGAGCAATTTCCGTCGGACGTACCGACGCCGCCGAGCTTGTGCTTGCTCATAGACGAAGCCGACTACCTCAGGCTCTCAGGTGATCTCGCCCAGATCCTCGATAGTGGTCATACTCGCTCGACCGCGCGCGTTCTCCGAGTCGCAGGGAAGTACAGTAGTTGGTATCCCAAAGCGCTGGCGATGATCAATAGACCCAGTTCCCCGTTACCAGATGCGGTCCGCGACCGCAGTATCGTTATCCCGATGCAACGAAAGAAAAAAGATGAACGTCTGGCCAGATTCCCGAAGCATCAACGTCTCCCAGAGCTGGCGGCTTTGTCTGAAAGCGTGGCGTACTGGGTCCGCGACCATTTCGCACAGTTACGCGACCTCGGTGCGGGCGAACTGTTGGCTGACGACCAACTAAACGACAGGGAAAAGGACAACTGGCATCAACTCATGGCCATCGCGCATGCAGCCGGTGGTGATTGGGCAGACCGGGCTCGGCATGCGTCGTTGATCCTGTCCGATAGTACAAGAGAGTTTGAAGTGGTAGTCGAATTACTCCGAGACATTCGCCAAGTGTTTGACGTGGAGCAGGTCGAGCGGATTCGCAGCGTGGTACTTGTCGAGAAACTGAGGTCGCTCGACGACAGCCCATGGAAAGAACTGCGACTGACTGCCAACAAACTCGGTCGCATGGTTCGCGCCTTTCCCAACATTCGCGTGAAACCGCTGTGGCTTGGAAAGCGAAACGTTCAAGGCTACGAACGCGCACAATTCGAAGACGCATGGGCACGTCACCTCTGAACGTTCGTCCCCACAACACCGCGTAGCGCCCCACAGGACCAAATCCGCTAAGAGCACGATCTACTACTTGCCTTGCGTCAGCAAACCGACTGAGGCGATGGTGGAGAACGATACAGAAAAACTTCCGCGATTACTCACGACGAAGGAATTATCGCGAGAACTCAGTTTGCCGATGTGGCGCATTTACGAATTGGTGAAGCAGGGCAAAGGTCCGCCACGAATGCTGGTGGGAAAGACGTGGAGATTTCCGGCTGATCAAGTACGCGCGTGGATCATCGAGCAATCGGAACCGAAGGCAGGGTGAGATTGAACTGTCCCAAGCGCTGACCAATCATTCCCCAGCAGCAACATAACGACGAGTAGGGGTGGCCTGATCAGCCTTAAACAGCTCTGAAACTGCCTCAGCCAGTTTCGGAGCGGCCCCGAAAGTCAGCCTCGCTGAGGGAGGAAGCCCACCGCAGTTCGGTTTCCAATCCCAGTGACACAAAGAGACGGTCGTCCGCAGGCCAACGAAAGCTCGCCTGCGTTGGTTCACCAGAGCCGAAGTGGAGCGATTTGGGCGTGAGTAATGTCCGCCGACAGTGCGCTCCCGGACCGTGCTAGGACCAGTGTGAGCAGCACAACCCCAGGCACGAAACGCACCAACAGGACGGCGGTACACATGAACGACACGGCAACGGGAACACGGGTAACGGGGACGCCATCAGGCGGGAATGGGGAACTGGAAGCGCAGATACACGCGCTGATCGACGAGGCGCTGGAGTGGCGGCACAAATACTTCCTCCGCCTCAGCTGGGCCTCGACTGTGACCGAAGATCTGGCGCAGGTTCACATCGACCGTTACCGCAAAGCGCTGCGGCGGGATTCTTCTGGCGTTGGGCTTGTCACCGGACTGCATCGCGATCCCATGCTCCACGCGCATGGCCTTCTCAAACTCTCCCGCCGTCTGCATGTCCGCTTCGCAACCGTCACAGAACTCCGCGACTTCTTGGCCCTCAGATGGCCGCATGGGGAGATGTGGGTCCGCGCAGTGGGGCACACCGAACACCCGGCGGGAGCGGTGCACTACTTGGCGCGCCATCCCGAAACGCTCGCATGGTGAGCAGGTACTCAAGTACCTGTTTTGATGAAGGCACACGTCGATTGATCGCCGACACGCGTTTTAGGTAAATCAATAACGAGTCGGATTCACCGCCCCGACTGCGGCAGAGGCACACAGTGCTCTCCCGGTCGGGGTTCGTGTTTGTGGTGGAGGATGAAGATGCCGAAGAAAGTTGCGCCGCAGGATCGCAAACAAGCGCCGGTCATTTCGATGGTGCCAAACAGAATCCGCGAGCAGGTAGAGCAGATCGCCGAACGAGATGGGGTCAGCCTGAGTGAAATAGGCAGGCGGGCCATCGAAGCGTATGTGCAGCAAGTCGGTGCCGGAGTATCGGTCAAGTGATCCGCCTGAACGAACAAATCGTGAAAGTGTGGGCCGCGTTGATTGACGGCGATGAGACAGCCCAAGAATGGGCCCGCAAGGAACAGCAGCGCTTGACGCCAGATCGGTCCTTAGTCCGCCCGGTACCTGTGGGAGCCGAACAGTGAAAGAGAAGACACCCAAGCGGATTGTTCGGCTAGTGCGACATGTGAGCCGCGTGCTGCAGATCGTGAAGCGGGTCCGGGAGCAACGCGACATTCCGAAGGGTGTCGTAATCCCCATGGAACGGCCTGACGCGGACAAATCGAACGAACGGGGAGACGTTGCGGCGGTGGAAACTCCTGCGGGCCGTGATCAGCGGGCCACGTTTCCGCCCTCATTGGACACCCATTGGATGACACCACGCCGACTCAATAGCGGCAACGGTTCAACCAGCGCCATGAGGATTGTGGATCCTCGTGTTTCTGTCCGTGTCCTTCATGCATCACGCGCTGACATGGCCCCACAGGTAGTAGTTGAGCCTAGGGCATTACAGCGCGATTGCGACGGGGCGGAGTCATGATGCAGGACCCCCCAATTCGTGCGGCTGAGCAAGCCCCTGAGCACACCGAAAATGAAGGGTCGGCGGTTCCACGCCGCTGCGGAGGGACGAACGGGGATGGGAGCCCTTGTAACTCTCCTTTCGTCCTGCCCTCAGGCTTCTGCATTTCCCATGACCCTGACAAAGAGCACGAGCGCAAAGCTGCACAACAGCGAGGCGGGATGCGTACAGCCTCGCGAAAGAGAAAAGGACTGAACCCTGCCGATCTGCCGCCCCTCGAGACTCTAGAGGACGCCCAGAAGTGGAGCGCTGTGATCGCCAAGGCGGTGGCGACAGGGGAGCTGTCGTCGGGTCAGGCTCGAGCTGTGCAGATCGCGCTCACGACGTGGATGCGGGCGCACGACATGATCAAGTTGCGCACTCGGCTGGAGCGGATGGAAAAGCTGCTGCAACAAAAGAGAGGACGCTGATGGCCCGCACTAAACAACAGATCATGGAGTCGCTGGAACGGCTCTTGGATTCCGCTGGCCTTGCGGATGGATCATTCTCAGAGCTGACCGACGACGAGCTGGTTGAAGTGTTGGAACAAGCACGCCGAGAGGTGAAGCAAGGAGTCAAGGAGAGGGATCTGTTCTTGCTGGCGCCGAAACAGGTGCGTGGTCCCGGATTCCAAGACGTAGATGATGACGAACTCGTGCGCCGGTACCGGGAGTCACAGGCGACAATGGCCGAACGAGAGCCCCCGCTGCAGGAGGCAGAGCCGGAGCCGCCGCTCGAACGACCCGCCGCCATCGAATCACCTGTCGAACCCCATCCCATCACTCTCGAATCCAACCCGCCACCAACAGAACGGACGCCTTCAGTCTCACCACGCGAGGAACGCGAGCGCCGGGGACATGAGGAGATGGGGGAACTGATCCAACGCACGCATGAGCGCCTCGACCGCGAGGCCGAGCGTGATCACCGGCTGGTGCAGTCCTCAGAGAACGACCCGATGACGAGCGAACCGACGTGGCATGTCCATCAACGAGGAACGGAAACATGAAAACGATGATGTGTTGCGGACGCACAGGACGGACCGACAGCGGCCCAGCGCCTGAGTTGCAGACCGCGACCACGCGGCTGGTGGCCGCGACCGAGAAGCTCAAGGCGGCGGCTTCGACACTCAAGACTCCGGTGCCGAGTGCGCCGAGTCTCGCGGAAGAAGTCGATGCCGAGTTGTCGAAGCCTGAGAATCGCGGGCTCTTCGCGGTGGTGGACGAGTCCAGAGGAACGGTGCGGACGTTCGTTGCCCCGGTGCCGTACTTCAAGCAGCGGCGCACCGAGTAGTGGGCTCTAGTACCGCGCTTCTCCTTCGCGGTCGTGGCGGCGGGAGCCATGCCCATCAAATCCCGAAGTCGTGCGACGGGAGGCGAGTGAAAACGCCAAGGCGACCCGTTCGTGGCGCAACCAGCGTCCAGGCGGTCCGGCGGCTCATTAACCGACGGGCGACGTTCGAGTCGTCGGCGCTGGTGTGGATTCGTGAGGTTGGAGAAACGTTTACACAGGAGAGTAGTCCATGAGCAGCATAGACGAGTACAGGCAAGCCTTCGCGGCTGTCGTCGCAGCCGTGAAGCACTTCGACGAGCACGACGGGCCGCTCGGTGCGGTGGCAAGCACCGTGCGAGTACACGCTACCGAGGGTCTGAGGTTGCTCGCAGCGGATGAGCGGCTGGAAGAAGATCGGCAAGAGCGTGAAGGCGAACAACAAGAGCGCGAGCGGCAAGAGCGCGAGAAACATTGGCCAAAGGAGAAGAAATGACTTCCCGAGAAGTAGAAGACGCCGTCGGCGAAGCGCCGCCCGAGATGCGAGCCAATTCGCGGTTGATCGGCATCAAGCGCGCGTATGGCTCTCTGCTGGATCAGTTGAAGGACGAGTTGCTGAAAGCCGACAAGGCCGACCGTGCGCGCTGCGTCGAGCTGTGCCGCAAGATCGGGGTTCTGAGCATGGAGGCCGACGCGCTGGGTGACCGCTTCGGGTTGCCGATGCCTGACTTCTCGGAGGCGCGCGAAGTTTGTACCAGCAACGTCGGAGGCGGCGGGCAAGACCGCGAATTGTTCTCGTGGCTGCGCGGTGAACTTCCTGCGCAGGAGTTGTGTGAGCACCGGCTGAGATCGCGGCGCAGCTATGCCGAGATCGCTGGCACGCCTGCATACGAGATCATCATGGAAGTGGGCCTCGGGGGATTTCCGGCGCTGAACAAGAATCAGCGCAACATCCTTGCGTCACGCCAGCGCGAAGCTGAGCGGCTTCGTCGTCGGTCAGAGAACGAGGACGTTGACTTCTCGCAGTTGCCGCCTGATCTGCCCTTGTCGGGGCAGTTTTGAAAATGGGGCCGGGTCGTGTCAGTGCTGGACCGGCTGCCGGTACGCACGGGTAACGGGGCGTCTCGCGTCCGCCCCGCCCGGCCTCTCGACTCTAAACAAAGGAGGTTCAAATGAGTGACCAAGATACAAAACCAAGACGGACGCCGGGTCCGCGTTGGACCACGCTTCCAAAAGAGCAACTCGAAGAAATCGTCTCGCGCTTACGCGCGCGCACGACGACACTACTTGCCGAGTCCAAGAAGCTGGGCTTCTCCGCGAATGCCCCGCTACGGACTGCGCTGCGGGCGCTGTTGGGTCCAGACGGTTACGCAGCTCTAGGGTTACGCAGTAAGGCGAGCGGACCGCCACAGACGTGAAAGGCAGCAAACGATTCTGGTATCGGTTGAAGCCGCGGGCCCCACTACCGGCCGGCGATATAGTCGAACTTCCCACCGGCGACCGGCGTGTGCTGCGAGTACAGAAGCTCGATGGCGCGCTGCTCCGAATTTCGACCGGCATCCTAGTTGAGCGCGCCGCGACCACCGCCCCCATGATGGGCGGAACGGTGCTCATTCCGCCGCGCTCGCTGCCGAATCTGATCAGCGTCCTGAAGAAGTTCGCGCGGCGAAAGAAACCGTAGGAATCGCCGCTGACCTTCAATAAAGAGCGATCCTGCGTAGGGCCATGCGGTCGTCATTCCCCACATGAAAACCGCGCCTAAGGTCAGATAAACGCGTTTCCGCCCCGTTGCAGCAACGCCCCTTTAAAGCGACGTAAATGACGACACCGCAGGCGATTGGCCCATGCGTGGGCACGAGGCATGTTATGCCTGTCAGTGTCACGACACTGAATCACCGGATGGCAGCATTGCCGACAAAGACCGGGACCAATAGCGCGAAGAAAACGAAGCGCCCCATCAGTCCGCGTGAGCCCAGTCAAGTCCGGGCAGCAGAGGCCCGAGATGCAGGATGCGCGGACACCGAAGGGAAGACCCAGGATGCGGCGCCCTTGCTGACACCGGCATTAGACAGTCGCCAGCCGGAGCAAGCCGAACACAATCGCGCGCGACGACGGCCACAGAGGACGGGGTGCGATTCCCGCAGCCTCCCAGTAGTGGGGTGCAAGGCCCTGCTTGGCCTTTGTCGAGTAGTCCTTCCGCAGTTCCCAATTCACATCACCAGGAGGTAGTCATGGCGAAACGTGACCCGTTGACCCCAGTCGAAAAAGAACTGCTCTCAGCGTATCGCGCACAGCAGCGAGCGCTAGGCGTCTTCGTCCGTCTTATCCATCCATCCGACCCCGACGGCATCGTGACGGCGTTAGTCCAGTCGATGGAAAAGCTCTTGGTCAAGTTCCCTTCTCTTGAAAAGCTGACTCGCTAGCAACTCGGCAGTTCTCCACTCCACAATCAGCAGGAGGTAGTTATGGCACGTTCCACCGACCTACATGGGCGGCGTGGTACACTGCGCACGATCACCGTTCGCGAATTAATCGAAGCGCTAGAAGATGAAGATCCCGACATGCCGGTGATGTTCACTTCGAACTACGGCGACTACCACAACACGCCGCAGGTTCACGCGCTCCAAGGCGAATGCGAAGAAGCAGCGCTGGAAGAAACCGCCTACAGCCATTCCGGCTGGCGGATCCGCGACGAAGACTACGACGAAGAACGCGACGGGCCGCCGAACCGCCCCGATCGCGCGCCGCGCGTGCTTGTGATCATCTGAACCTTCCTCACGTTCACCTCAGCAAGGAGCAGGCAATGCTTACCGACACCAAAGACCCCAACCTCGAGATTCGCCGCAATGCAGACACCATCGCGAGCTGCAACGTGTGCGGCGCACCGAACTATCGCCCCATCCCCGGACGAATCGGCGCGGAGTCATTCGAGCCGACCGGCCTTGAGCTGTGGGACCTGCGCGTCAGTCCGAACGGATTCCAGACGTTCCTAACGAAGATCTGTCGCGACTGTCTGGAAGGGCTGCATGGAGCCGCTGGTATCATCCTGCGCGGCGAGCAGACCAAGGTGGTGTGGAGGAAATAGCAACCCCCAATCTCGTTTCGATGTCACCGGCCACCCTCAGCGGTGGCCTTTCGTGTTTCTGGGAGTCACTTCGCCAAGGAGGCTGTCATGTTCACTTCGCCGCAGCACATGCCTACCATCCTCATCCTCACCACCGACGCTGCACCGGAAGTCGAAACACCAGCACAGCACATCCGCAACGCGCTCACCATGCTCAGCTTGATCGAGCAACTGTCCACCGCAACGTGGGTCCTCAATCCAGAACTGGGGCGGGCGATGCGGCGCGCGGAAGCGGCGTTGGTGATCCTCGAACACCACGGACCGCCCGCACTGACGGTCGCGCACTTACGCGGAGCCATCGAGAGCCTGAAGGATGCGAAGCTGGATTGGGAGGTGGTGACCGACATGCCGAATATCGTGGGCCGCTTGTTCATTGCGTTCTTCGCCGTCGGGGCGGACGCATGAGCACGCAACTCGAGCTGCTTCCTATCAAGCGACCGAAGAATCTCCCGCGCTGGTGTTTTGTGCGGTTGGTTCGGGAGCCAGGCACGACGCTCCAGCATGGCGAGCGCATCCGAGGACCGCATGACGTGCAGCGATTGCTTGCGGCGCGGATCGCGGCGCTCGAAGTCGAAGCCTTCTACGTCGTCTCGCTTGGCAGTCAGTCTCAGGTGCGAGCGATTGAAGAAGTCTCGCGGGGGATCGTCAACAGTTCGCTGGTCCATCCGCGGGAGGTGTTTCGCGGTGCGATCTTGGCGGGTGCGTCCGGCATCATCGTCGTCCACAATCATCCCAGCGGCGATCCCACCCCGAGTGCGGATGATCGGAGTGTCACGCGGCAGCTAGTGGACGCGGGCCGCCTCCTGGATATCCCTGTGTTCGATCACGTCGTCATCGCGGCCGACCGCTACGTGAGCTTCGCGGAAGCCGGTCTGCTCTAAGCAACTCCCCACACAACCGATGGAGGATTCCTATGACCGCCAGCAAGAAGGCGTCGAAGACTGCCCAGCCCATTCCCAAGGAGAAGCTGAACGAGATCGTGAAGCGGCTGCAGGGCGGGGAGTCGGCACTGATCAAAGAGTCCACGAAGCTCGGCTTCCGCAACAACGACAGACTCCGCGCCGCGCTGCGCGCGCACCTCGGCGGCAAGGGCCCCTATCAAGCGATGATTGCGAAAGGATTGAAGGCGCGTGATCAGAAACAGAAATAAGAACTCTTTAGTCGGGGATCCCATTCGAAAATGGCATTTTCGAGTTTTCGCGGTCCCTAGAGCGTTGATGCCGGGTTGACAACCCCCCATTACGTTCTGCCACCGCGGTAAAGCGCTGGCAAGATCTACCGCGAGTTGGTAGAATCGGTAGAACCAAGCCAGAGGTCTTTGTAGACGTGTACGGCGGAGGGTACAAGACCGACGTCGCGACGTCACGCCGAATGGCGAAGGTGCGCCAGCAGGCTACCGCACCAGAGCGACTCGTCTGCAGAATCGTCAGACAGCTCGGCTACCGCCGTTGTCTGATTAATCAGTACGACCTACCCGGCCGACCGGATGTCGTACTCCAAGTACAACACAAGATCATCTTCGTTCACGGCTGCTTTTGGCATCGCCACCGTGGTTGTGACCGAACGACCATGCCACGCCGAAACCGAGCGCTGTGGATCAGCAAGTTTCGTCAGACCGTGGCGCGCGACCGCCAAAATTGCCTAGCGCTTCGCGCTAAGGCATGGCGCGTTTTGTTGATCTGGGAATGTGAAACAGCAGATGTGGCGAAGCTTAAGAAGCGATTACGCACGTTCTTGCGATCTCATTAGCGTGCGACCCGAAAGGAGCATCATTTGACCGACCTTCGCTCACGGAGGCTCGCTCTCGGGAAACCTCAGAGCGACCTCGCAGAAGAAGTTGGTGTCAGACCAACCGATTTACGGAAATGGGAGCGGGGCCTTGAACTACCCCCGCACGACATCCTCCGAAAGCTCGCCAAGGCTCTGTCGTGTTCTTTCGACGTATTGGAGCGTGAGCAGCGGGTGTTTATGGATGAAGCAACTCCAGGCGAAGGCTATCGCACGGAGCATGTAAATGGCGACGCGTTGATCCCGCGCGAAGTTCAGCCCGCTGCTGGCATGCTGCGCGTGCTCGATCTGTTTTGTGGCTCCGGTGGTTTCTCCTATGGGTTTGAACTTACCAAACGGTTCGTCGTCACCGGGGGCCTGGATCTCCTAACGGATCGGGCAGAGACATTTCGCACAAATCATCCGACGGCTACCACGATTCTTCGCGACATCCGCAATGTGGGAATGTCTGAACTTGGAGATGCAGCACTCAATCCGGACATAGTTATTGGGGGCCCGCCTTGTCAGGGGTTCTCTTCAATCCGGCCTTTCCGCGCGCTGACCGAAGGCGACAAGCGCAACAATCTGTTCGAACACTTTGCTTTGGTCGTGGCGGGACTTCGACCAAAGTGGTTCGTGCTTGAAAACGTCGTGGGTCTGTTGACGCACGGCGGCAGCAATGCCCTACCGCAGTTACTGACGGCGTTCACCGCCGCAGGATACAAGACCGAGTACCGCGTGTTGAATGCAGCGAGCTATGGTCTACCGCAGAACCGGGAGCGTCTAATTGTCGTCGGAAGTCGTGAAGGTCAGAAGTTCGAGTGGCCGAAGCCCACCCACTACACGAACCACCGTAGCATGGCTGGTCGCTCAGCCCCCAAGGTGTACGTCGATCCACTTTTCAACCCACAGGTGCAACCAGCGGTCACGATTATGGAGGCGATACATGACCTTCCACCGCTGCAGAGCGGTGAAGAGTCGAGTGCATATCGAGCGGATGTCGAGCCCACGCCATACGAATGGCGTATGCGCGGCGATGAAAAACGATTGACACTTCATGATGCAACTCGTCACTCGCCACGAATGTTGGCGATCATACGCAAGGCAGGAAGAAACCGCGCGGCGCTCCCACGAGGGATGACGAGCAGCGGATTTAGCTCTTCCTACAGCCGTCTACGGCCAGACGAACCGAGTGTCACGCTCACGGTTAATTTCGTTCATCCGGCATCAAACAAGTGCATTCATCCATTTCAAGATCGCGCGCTCACGCCACGGGAGGGTGCACGCCTTCAAGGCTTCCCAGATCGCTTCGTATTCGCGGGAACTCGCAGTCAGCTCGTTAAGCAGATTGGTAATGCTGTGCCGCCCATCCTGGGGCAACTGATCGCGGAGGCACTGGCTGAGCAGTGGTAGCGAGCCTTTTAGGCCCCGAACATCTTCAAGAAACGCGGCACCCGCTTATAGGGGCAGAGTGGCTCATCGAAATAAACTAGCCGGAGCTTTTTGAGTGCTTCCGTCTTGACGACTGCAGTCTTGCCTGAGTCTCCGGCTGTGTTGCTAATCGAGAAGTCATCCAGGTCCAATTCGCCAAATCGGATCTCCCAAAACCAAACGACGAGACCGCGTTCACCAACGGTGCAGGTACCGTCCGCGTTCCCTAGAACGTAGCGCCCTATGAGATAATGTCCGGCCTTGGGGAGATGTCCCTTCGGCTTATTGTCCTCCAGCGCGATCTTGATCTCGATGTTCGCAGCGTTCTTGTGATTGGCGCGCAGGTCCTGGTACTTGTGGGGACCTGCGCGAGTAAAGACACCGCCGCTCGCTCGGACGATGCCGAGAGCGAGCAAGTTGCCCAACATGGATGACAGGTTGGCCAATTCAATAACCTCGGCCAGCCGCACACCATCTTCCAGCAGAGTGGCGTCGATGTCATCCAAGACTTTGTAAACATGCTTTACGCCTTGCTCGACTATCGTGGGCGTCAGGCCGTGGGTCAGCGCCGCCGGGTTGCGAAATTCTCCCCGCAGGCCGCGTGCTGGTACACGAAGAGTAGGCACAGCGGTTGAACGGTGTCACCACCGGGAAGGTTGGTCAAGTCGCTCTCGCGTTCTGCCCTAAGTTGGCGCATGATGAACGCACTCCATGCCTGAAATGCACATCGTATCGTCGTCTACGATCGCTGCGATCGGCTATGATGCGCGGAACCGCGACCTGCACGTCCGTTTTCATGGGATCGGCCTCTACATCTATAGGGATGTTGAGCCCGAACTGTTTGACGATTTTCTCGTATCCCCTTCCAAAGGGACATTCTTTAACAAGTGGATCAAAGGACGTTTTGAGTTCATCCCCCCTGAAAACACACCAAAGGCGCATCCATGAGACCTTTCTTCTCCTTGCACGCTGGTGAGCAGCTTGTTGCAGCGCACATCGAGCAACGCTTCCGTCGTGTGCAGCTCTGGGTGCCTACGCGCGATACCGGCGTTGATCTGCTCGTGTCAGGCCGGAATCATCGCCGAACAGTCGCCCTTCAAGTGAAGTATTCGAAAGACTTCCTCGTTACGAATCCCGCCAGATTCGGACCGTTATTTCAGCAAAACCTGCGGGCATGCGGCTGGTGGACAATCACCCGCGACAAGCTTCAAAGGTCGCCGGCCGATTACTGGGTATTCGTACTTCATGGGTTTGCAGCGCGTACCGTGGATTACGTCGTCATCCCTCCCAAGGAGCTTTGGCGTCGTATACGCATGCGTACTCCAACGAAAACAAAGGTCCATCTTTATCTTTGGACGACGGCCGCGGGCCGTTGTTGGGAAACGCGCGATGTAAAGCGGACGGACGAACTTCGTATACTCGCCGGAGCATATCAGAACGACCGACACGACTTCACACGGTGGCTCGACAATTGGTCCTCGCTGACCCGCTTGAACCGATGATCTAAAGAACGCCACTAGTACGTTTTCAACAGGGCGACCCCGACAAATGGTCGCCCTTCGTGTTTCTGCTCGGCGATAACGCCTCAAATCCCTACTTAATAGTCATAAGGAGGAATGATCAATGCGCTCCAAAATGCCATGGATTCACAAGCGCGAGACACAGAATGGCTCGCGCTGGGATGTTCGCGTGTACGTGGGCGGCGACAAGCCGTACATCTACAAAACATTCGCGACGGAGAAGGAAGCGAAGAAGTGGGCACGCCAGCAAGAAGATCGGAAGGACGCTGGCGAGCGCCCGACAAGGGACAAGCGGACGCTCGCTGAGTACCTAACGTGGTGGCTAGCACGCAAAGAAGAAGGCTCGGTCCGTGATCGGAACGGCAAGCTACACGCGGCGGGCCCGCAGACGATGGCGGGCTACCGACTGCTCCTGACCGAGTGGATCATCACGCCGAAGAAGGCGACGCTGCCACTGGTGGGGCGGACGCGCATGGACCGCGTGAGCTATCACACGTTGAACGATCTGTATGAGGCCATGAAGAAAGAGACCACGGTTGGCACCATCAAGAAGTTGCACCGGGTGCTAGGGCAGGTGTTCGTTGAGGCGGTGGAGAAGGGTAGCTTGGGCCGCAATCCTGCGGACCTCGCGAACGTGCCGCAAGTGACGACTGCGGATGCATCTGATGACGAAGACGACGACGGTGGTGATTCATCCGCCAAAGCCATGAACCAAGATGAAGCTGACCGCTTTCTCGCGGTGGCGCGGGCGATTGCAGATGACCAAGAGCGCGAGCGCAATAACGAACGCTTCATCCCCGAGCGCTGCTGGTCCGCGTTGTGGCATGTTTTACTCGGCAGCGGCCTGCGACCGGGTGAAGCGCTGGCGTTGCAATGGCCCGACGTGAAGGAAGACGGGAAGGCCATACAGGTCCGCCGCAATCTCGTTCGTATTCGCGGCATGAAGGGCTATAAGCTGGAGAGGCCCAAGACCAAGAAGTCGCGCCGTGTGGTACCACTGCCGCCGACAACATCGCACGAGCTGATGCGGTGGCGGACCCAGCAGAAGCGGCAACGACTGGTGGCGGGCGAGAAGTGGCAAGATTTCGGTTTCGTGTTTACTACGTCCAAGGGCACGCCGTTGTATGGCGCTCGGCGCTCATTCGAGCGCGTGTGTGGGCAGGCCGGACTTGGAGAATGGGGCGATGAGCCGCAGCGTCAGCATCCAACCGGGCCACTACCGGATCGCGAGTTCACACCCGCGTTCCGCATCTACGACCTGCGCCACACTTATGCGTCGCTGCTCTTGATGAATGGCGTGCCGGTGAACGTGGTCGCGGATTTGCTCGGGCACGAGAAGGCGTCATTCACCATCGCACGTTACGGGCACGCACTACCGAAGCAGACCCAAGACGCGCCGCTGAAGTTGGAGTCGTTGTTGTTCAAGACGGCGTGAGTAGTAGATTGATCACGGCCCTCGGGCTTGGCGGCTCGAGGGCCGTTGCTGTCTAATCAGGTCGGGCTCCAATTCCTCATTCGGGTAATTCGCGAGCACATCCTTACTTACCGTTGATTCGTGGCCCAACCCCTCTGCATCTATTGTCAGGTCCATCCGGCCACCTCCCGGGACCATGTTCCACCAAAACTTCTCTTTCCGGCTCCCTGGACATCGGATTTGATAACAGTTCCCGCTTGCGATGTGTGTCACAAGTCATTTGAGAAGGATGACGAGTACCTTCGAGCAGTCTTGATCATGCGACGCGATGTTGCGGACCAGCCAGCCGGAGAGAAGTTACTTGAGTCGCTTTACCGGGCTGCTGCTAGAGCGGAGGCCCGGGCTTTTTCAGGGATGATCTATGAGAGTTTTCGCGACGTTGACCTGGTCACGCCAGCAGGGATTTACGTCGGGAAGGCGCCAGCTTACGTAGTCGACGTACCACGCCTCACTAGATCGCTCGAACGTATAACAAGGGGCCTCTTTTATCACGAAACCAAGATGCCGCTTCCGCTCGACACACGAGTAACGGTGGATCCGGATTTCGAGAGAGACAAGAAGCTGCAAGAGGAGATCGCTCAGTACGTCGGTGGGCCGCTGCAACATTCCATCGCACGAAACGCATTTGGATACACATTTAAGCAGACCCCAACGTCGCCATTCACGTCCATCTGGCTCTTAGTGTTTTATGGAGTAGCTCCCTATCTTGTACTCACCGTGCGACCTCCCCGAACAAGTGAAAGCTAGTAGCGGAGCCTAGCCGTGGATTTCAGCAAGATCGTGGACTGGATCAAGCTCTCTCCCCGCCACTACGTGGCGGTTGCCCTTGCATCGGCAGTACTCTTGTTCCTTCCTGACAGCCCACTCACAACAATCGGTCTTGATCACTTTCGGGCAACCTATCGCGGGTGGATTGGCGCGGCGTTCTTGCTCTCGTTGGCGCTCCTTGTCAGTCATCCGCTCGCGGTTCTGTGGGGACAGGTTACAAGCTGGTGGTCAGACAGACAATTAATTCGCCACGGACTTCAACGACTTCGCCAACTCACTCCTAGCGAAAAGCGCATTCTTCGGCAGTACATTGGCGAGAACACGCGAAGCCAAACATTGAACTTCATGGATGGGGTGGTAAACGGCCTCGTTCAAGCAGGTATCCTGTACCAATCTTCCAACGTCGGCACGATGGATGGCGACTTCGCTTACAATGTGCAACCATGGGCATGGGAGCAGCTGCAAAAGAACCCGAGTCTGCTCCAGTAGATAAGAGAGGCCACAATGGGGGAGACCACGGTCGGTTGGTTTCCGGTATTTACTCTGCTTCTCGGCTACGCGGTAAAAGCCGCCGCCGACTGGTTGCAACATAGGCGCACTAGCGAGCGAGAGCGCGAAGCGAGGAACGCGGCGCGGGAGGACCACCTGTTTGAACGTCGAACTGCCTTTCAACGCCAAACTCTTCTCGACCTACAAGACGCCATGATGGATTTGGTGCGGACCACTGGCGAGATGCACCACCACGACGTTGTTTCATTCCGACAAACCGGCAAATGGCAGAAGCAGCTGTTCAGTGAAGACTTAGCTGAAGCCAATCGCTTAGCCAATGCCCGTACTTCAATGCTCGCCGTGCGTGTTCGAGATGAAACCGTTCGCAATCTGGTAACGGAAGTAAAGAACCACAGCACCAAGGCGGCGATGTGCGCGTCGCTGGAGGAAGGTGATCGCGCCCTCGGTGCTATGGGAATTGAGTTTGATAGTCTCAATAGGCGGATTGGGGAAGTACTCCGTGACCTAGACGACGAACCGTCGATGGTCCAGTCCTCAAACTCAACGACCCGGGCCCCACGCAAGCAATGACGATAAACCGACCTCATTCTCTTGGTGTTCAACTCACAAAACTTGAGCCTTCGAGCGGCACGGTCCGAATCTTAGAGCGACTGTGGGATGCAGGATGGCCCGCGCTCAAGCGATGGAAAGAGCGTCGTCGTCCTGAAAACAAGATTCGGCTCGGCTTTGAGAGCTTCAGTGTCTATATCGAAGCGTCAGACAAAGGACGAGCCGATTTTCGAATCGCTGTGGTCAATTTCTCAGGAGTTCCGCTCACGGTTGAGCACGTCGAACTGCATTGGTGGCGGCTCGCAAGCCGGCCATTGGCGGAACCATCAGAGCTTCTGAAGGCAGCCGGTTCAATTTCGGTTGAAGGCGTGGACGCAGCATTCTTTTCGGTGAAGCTCGCCGCTGCCGACATCCGCGACATAGTGAACGCCATCGAGCCGAGTCAAAATGCGAAATCAGCGCCAAGAGCGCGTCTGGACTTCAACGTTACTCTAGCGTTCAGGTATAAGGGCAAGGGAATACGGGTGCGGCACAATTTTGAAGTCGAGTGCGTCTGTCTCCAGATCCCTACCGCGGTCATTCAGCAGTTGGAGAAAACAGCCAAGCAGCCATGAACTCGTCCATCCAATGGCTATCCAATACGAAGGGCCAAATAGGGCCCCACAGGGCCATATGAAAAGAATTGCCCCAAGCCTGTAAGTACTTTGTAGCCCACACACGTACCGACAGGATCGCAAAGGGCCCCATGTGCTACTCCCAAACTGCAAAACCTCGATTCGTCGGTTCGATTCCGACCGGCGCCTCTCCCGCGCGTTTCACTCGTGAGACTCAACTCCCGTGCTTTTGCTCGCGACGCAATAGGCTCCA
>Ga0137433_1000657_pt1 | contig 17337 bp, 11 predicted proteins | sample EasRivERMZT840_2_FD_102335 | JGI IMG/M metagenome (GOLD analysis project Ga0137433, IMG submission 102335) | Soil microbial communities from meander-bound floodplain in the East River, Colorado, USA - East River MetaG ERMZT840_2 | ecosystem: Environmental > Terrestrial > Soil > Floodplain ...
ATGGCAGCGGATGCCAATCTGGCCTTTGAAGTCGCCACCATCAAACCTTCGAATCCTGAAGTACGTGGACAATCCATTCTTGTGGGCCGGGGTGGCGGAAATATGTTCACAACCACCAACACGACGCTGAACGACCTCATCGTCTTCTCGTACGGCATTCACCCGCGCCAGCTCACGGGCGGTGCTCCGTGGCTCGAATCGGAAAGGTTCGATATCACGGCGAAACCGGAAGCGCAGGGCATCCCCAACGCAACACAGTTGAGAACCATGGTTCAAAAGCTGCTGGTAGAGCGCTTCGGTCTCGTGTTTCACAACGAAAAGAGAGAACTCTCGGCCTACGTGATCACGCTTGCAAAGAGCGGACACAAGCTTACAAAGAACGAAAGCGGCGGGGTCCTTCCCGGCTTTGGCGGCAGAGGGCCGGGCGCCATCGGCGTTCGTAACACCACCATGGGGGAATTCGCCGGCTTCTTACAGGCCCGAATCCTCGATCGGCCGGTCGTCGATCAGACAGCTTTGAGCGGCAAGTTCGATTTCGTTCTGGAATGGAGACCCGATCCGGCTCAGATCCAGGCACAGGCACCGCCGGGCGCCCCCGCACCACAGCTTCCTCCCGAAGTCGAATCGCGGCCCGATCTCTTCACCGCAATCCAGGAGCAGATCGGTCTGAAGCTTGAAAGCACAAAGGCGCCTGTTGAGGTTATGGTGATCGACAAGGTGCAAAAACCTTCCGAAAACTAAGGTCCATCCAGTAGACAAGCGAGACGGGACCGGGTCAAAAAACCTGGTCCCCCGGTTGCAGTTCTAGTCCGTGCAAATTCGGGGACAGTGAAATTCGGGGACGGTCGCCTAAATTACCTAAACTGCATTTCAAGTTTAGGTAATTTAGGCGACCGTCTCCGAATTTCTGTCCCGGAATTTACCCCCCGCTGATCCTGAAGACTTCTTCGCGAACACGTTGACGCTCCCGATCCATTTGTTCCGGCGTAGCTCCGAGAACGCCGAGAATGTACTCCGTCATGGCCAGCGCGACTTCCCCTTCGCCCGAAAACACCGCATCAGCTCCGGCTGTGCGCATGATGGCCGTCTCCGTCAGGTAGTTAGAACGTGAGAGGACACGCACACTGAAATTCAAGCTCCGCGCAACACGAATGATCTCTGCCGCCTGCTCTGACGACGGTCCTGAAACTATTAGAGCGACCGCGTTACGAATTCCGGCCGCTTCCAATACTTCAGCCTTTGTCGCATCTCCGTACACGACATGTTGCCCCTGCGTTCGAACTCGCCGCGTGGTTTCCAGATTCGTGTCGATGACGACAGGCTCGAGTCCGCCTTCCTGAAGCAAACGCGCGACGGTCTGACCTATCGGTCCATAGCCGACGACCACAGCACGATAGGCAGAGGTTGCACCCGAGTCCTCGACGACTTCGGCGCCGTTTGCTTTCCGGTTCAGGAACCGCCATATACGAGGAGATCGCGCCAGCGCTGCTTCGATGCGGCCCACAGACCGGTAGAGTAATGGGTTCAAAGTCAGGGAAATGATCGATGCCGCGATGATCAGATTGCCGGCATCCGAAGAAAAAATCTGAAGTTCATCGCCAACGGTCATCAGGATCAGTGAGAATTCGCCGATCTGCGCCAGCGCCATCGCCACGCCAATGGCGATTCTTGAGCCATAGCCGAGCAAAACGGCAATCAGGAACGCGGCGACCGGTTTTCCAACGAGGACAATCGCGAGCGTTGCCAGAAGCAAAGACGGTGAGTTCATCAAAGACGCGGGATCAAAGAGCATCCCAACAGAAACGAAGAAGAGAACGGCAAATGCGTCGCGCATCGGCAAGGCATCCGATGCAGCGCGAAAACTGAATTCCGACTGGCCGACAATCATCCCGGCAAGAAACGCGCCGAGAGCCATCGACACTCCGAACGCCATCGCAGAACCCACCGCAATGCCGAGCGCAATGACCAGAACAGCCAGTGTGAACAGCTCCCGCGACTGCGTCGCCGACACACCGTTCAGGATTCGCGGAATGACCCAACCGCCGACGACAAACGCGAAGAGGACCAGGAGTGCGAGCTTTCCGATCGTCAGGGCGACCACCTGCACCAGCGACGGTCCCTGCCCTTCGGATGATGCAAAGAGCGCCGGCAGCAGGACGAGGACTATTACCGTGAAGATGTCTTCGACAACGAGCCACCCGATCGCTATTCGTCCCGTTCGTGTCTGCAGGTCGTTGTTATCGACCAGGACACGCGTCAGCATGACGGTGCTCGCGACGGACAATGCCAAACCGAACACGATGCTGGCGCTCCACGACCAGTCAAATGCTCTGCCCGCAAGCGCTCCGAGCAGGGTCGCTACGGCGCTCTGAGTGAGCGCGCCCACAAGAGCGATGTTTCGAACGGCCAGCAGATCCTTCAAGTGAAAATGCAGGCCGACGCCGAACATGAGCAGGATGATCCCGATTTCAGCAAACTCGGTTGCCAGGGCTCGGTCCGCGACGAAACCCGGCGTGTAGGGCCCGACGATCAGGCCGGCCAGCAGGTAGCCGATGATCGGGGACAACCGCAGCCGTTGCGTGACGTATCCCAACGCAAGAGCAGCGGCGAGGCTGCCGGTCAAAGTGAGAATGAGAATCGATATATGCATAGATTTCGAAAACTCCGACATCGCCTGCGAACGTCCAGTCTACCGCGGCTTTCTTTGTCTCTCCGGGCGCTGTGTGGTTAGAATGCCTCTACGTTTTCACAACGAAAGTGATTGAGGGGAAGCTTATGCGCGTTCTGGTGCTCATATTCCTCGTAGTGTTTGCTCAACCGGCATTCGCGCAGACGACCGATTTCTCGGGCGAATGGACAGTCGTCCGGTCACAGGACAACACTGAGAATCCCTGGGTCGGCGACTGGTTCGGTTTGCCGCTGAATGCGGCAGGCCTGGCGCGAGCCGAAGGCTGGGATGCATCGATCCTCTCATTGCCCGAGTATCAGTGCCGGCCGCACGGATGGGCATACATCTACCGCGGACCTACGGCGCTCCGAATCACCAAAGACGTCGATCCGTTCTCGCGCGAGATCGTCGCCTATCACCCGGAATGGACTCAGTCCACGAATAGCCCCGTCTTTCTCGATGGCCGTGAGCGTCCGCCCCAGGAGGCGCCCCACGTGTGGGGCGGTTTCTCGACGGCATCCTGGGAAGGCCCGGCGCTGCGCATCGAAACCTCGCATTTGAAGGAGGACTACCTCCGCAGGAACGGCGCGATGGCCAGCGACGAAGCAACCGTCACGTCCTGGTGGATCCGGCGCGGCGACATTCTGACCTGGATCAATATCGTCCACGATCCTACGTACCTCGCGGAACCTTTGATTCGCAGTTCCGAGTATCGCCTGAACATCAATTCGCTCGTTCCCGCTCACCCGTGTACATCGATCTACGAAGGACTGGAAAAAGGCGCGGTTCACCATTTCCTTCCTGGAGAGAATCCTTTTCTGAAGGATATTCGCGAGCGCTACGGCGTGCCGGCCGATCTGCCGACCGGCGGCGCGGACACGATGTATCCCGAATACCGGCGAAAGCTGCGCAACAGCGATTTCACACGCGGGGACAAGAAGAATCCGAGAGCGGGGCAACAGTGAGGAACGACGCGCGCCGACTCGTGACGATTGCCGTCACTGTTGTGTTGGTATCGACTATTTCAGCGTCCTTGATGGGCGCCCAACAACCGCGGCCGGACACCGGCATCCGAGTGCTGCCGCTGCGCGGCAACATCTTCATGCTGGTCGGCGCGGGCGCCAACATTGTCGCGTCGGTCGGCCGGGATGGTGTTCTGCTTGTGGACACCGGAACTCCGCAGATGAGCGACAGGGTGCTGGCAGTGGTCCGCGAGCTCTCACGGCAGGTCACTTCGTCCGGTATGCCGCAGCAGTCCTGCGTCGGGATCGTGCGTTGCCAGTGGTGGGATGCATCGCGATTCCTCAGTACAACAGCTTCTCCGGCGGCTCCGCGGCCGATCATCGGCATCGTCAACACGAGCTTCGATCCGGATCACATTGGAGGAAATGCGCTCGTGATGAATGCCGGAAGGAGCTACGGCGCGCGGAGCGGTGAGGGCGCCTGGATCATCGCGCACGAGAACGTGCTGAGGCGAAAAGGTCAGCCTGTTCCTGCGGGCGCTGAACCCACGGAAGTTTATTTCGGCTCCGATAAAAAGTTGAACTTCATTAACGGCGAAGGGGTGGTCGTGTGGCACCGACCGGCATCCCATACCGACGGAGACAGTGTGGTCCAGTTTCGCGGGTCTGAAGTGCTGGCCGTCGGCGACGTCTTCAACATGGCCGACTATCCGGTTATCGATCTCGACAAGGGCGGCAGCGTCCAGGGAGTGATCGACTCGCTGAACTGGATTCTCGACGTGGCCATTGTCGAACACATGATGGAAGGCGGCACACTGATCGTTCCCGGACATGGACGTGTCGCGGACTCCGCTGACGTCGCATACTACCGCGACATGGTGACCATTATCCGGGATCGCGTGCGGCAGATGATGAAGCGCGGCATGACTCTGTCTCAAATGAAGACTGCGAAACTGGCGAAGGACTATGATCCTCGGTTCGGAAGAAATCCCGCATGGACATCGGATATGTTCATCGAGGCCGTTTACCTCAGTATTGAACGGAATTCCAGGTGATGATCCTGCGTCGATTGATCCTCCTGACGGCCCTTGCGATTCTTCCCTGCGACGCGCCGGCGCAGAATCCTGCTGCAACGCCGACGGGCCGCTCGGCTGCGCCGTTCGATATCACGGGATACTGGGTGTCCCTGGTAACCGACGATTGGCGCTATCGCATGCTCACGCCTCCCGTAGGCAACGTCGACTACATTCCGGTGAATGCCGAAGGCCGGCGAGTCACGGCCACGTGGGATGCGGCCAAAGACCAGGCCAGCAACGAACAATGCAAGGCATACGGCGCCGCAGGCGTCATGCGAATGCCGGGACGTCTTCACCTCACCTGGGAGAATGACAACACGTTGCGAATCGAAACGGACGCCGGCACGCAGACTCGCCGATTCTTCTTCGGCGGCACTCAGCCTTTTCCCACGGCGCCATCGTGGCAAGGCCACTCCGTCGCTCGATGGGACGTTGCAGCAGGCCGCGGAGGAGGTCCGGCGGTCGGCCAGCTGACAACGACGACAACACATCTACGTCCGGGCTATCTGCGTAAGAACGGTGTTCCGTACAGCGCCAGTACCGTTTTGAATGAGTACTTCGTGCGTCTGGCAGACAAAGGTGAGGAGTATCTCGCACTGACGATCATGGTCGACGATCCAATCTATCTACAGCAGCCTTTCATCAAGACCTATCAATACAAAAAACAGCGCAACAACTCAGGCTGGAATCCGACACCCTGCTCGGTGAAGTAGCAGGCAATCGAAGCGCGCGTTTTCACGATACGTTTCATATATCTAACTGTTGTTCCCTTTCCAATGCCTGTGGTATATCCGCGGCAGGCTTAAAACAGAAATCACAACTGATTGGGGGAATCTATGCGCAATGCGAAGGTGTTGGTGGCCGCACTTCTGCTTTTGTTGGTGGCTCCGGGATTCATCCAAGCTCAAGGCCTGGGTACGATTGCCGGTGTCGTAAAAGACGCGTCGGGAGCCGTGTTGCCCGGAGTAACTGTCGAGGCATCGAGTCCGGCTCTGATCGAGAAGATGCGAACGGCTGTGACGAACGAATCCGGACAGTACACGATCGTCAGCCTGCCGCCGGGCACGTATACCGTCACGTTCACGTTACCGGGCTTCACAGTGACCAGACGTGAAAACATCGAAATGCTCGCCAACTTCACAGCTCAGGTGAATGGCGAACTGAAGGTCGGCGGCCTGACGGAAACCATCGACGTAACCGCGGAAACACCCCTTGTCGACGTGCAGAGCTCTGCCGTCGCGCGCGCAGTCACAAAGGACATCATCAAGGAAATCCCGACGGGCGGCACCATGTATCAACTGGCCGCCATGATGGTCGGCGTCACGATCGGCGGCGGCGCGGCTGTCGTGGATGTCGGAGGCGCATCCGGTTCTCCGGTTCAGTCGCAGCTGAGTTCGCACGGCGGAGCCCCAGGCGACGAAGTTCAGATGGTTGACGGGTTGAAGGTGGGAAACATGATGAGCAACAGCGGCCGGACGAATCAGACTTTGTCGCCGCTGCTCTTCGAACAGATCGACGTCCAGATTTCTGGACACGGCGGCGATGCGCCGTCGATCGGTGTCCAGTCGAATCTGATTCCGCGCACAGGCGGAAACGAGTTTCACGGAACGGTTCTTGTGAACGGTTCATCCGGAAAGTTTCAGAGCAGCAACCTGACGGACAAGTTGAAAGCATTCAACCTTACGGACACGACGCGCCTCAAGAACGTTTACGACGTCAACGGCGGCTTCGGTGGACCGATTATGCGGGATAAATTGTGGTTCTTCTCCACGGGTCGCTATCAGACGAACACCAGTTACATCGCCGGTTTGTACTTCCCGGCAGATCCCAGGTCCTTTGTTCGAACCGAAGATAAAGGCAACCAGGCCTTCGACGATCAGTTTCTCCGGGACTTCACAACCCGACTGACATGGGCGGCAACGTCCAAGATGCGGGTGAATGGATTCATTCAGATCCAGCACAAATGGTGGCCTCACTGGGCCATCAACGCCACAGTGTCGCCCGAAGCGGTTGGGCGCGTTGATTGGCCGGGCCGTCTCTATCAGATCTCGTGGAACTGGACGGCAACCAACCGTCTGCTCTTCGAAGCCGGAACGAACTTCGGCGACAGCAGCGACACGATTCTGCCCCGCCCCGACGAGGTGAACGGATTGGGAGCGCCTGCACGAATCGTGGAACAAGGCGGAACATTCAACGGCGTCGCCGTCGCTCCAATCACATATGGGAAGTTCGGCCTCAGTCTCTATGAGCGGCCGATGTATCAGTATGGTTCACGCGCATCGATGAGTTACGTTACGGGCAGTCACAATCTGAAGGTCGGAATGGATCTGCAGCGGGGATTTCGAACGCGTATTTCGGAACACTTCTCCGACGACATTCAGTACCGCACGCAGAATTTCGTGCTGAACCAGGTCACGATTTTCGCTCCGTCAGGCACGTACCGTTCGAACCTGGATTACAACCTTGGCCTCTTTATCCAGGATCGGTGGAGGATCGGCCGGCTGGCGCTGAGTCCCGGCGTACGGTTTGAATTCCAAAAGGAATCGAATGATGCCTACGGAGCTCCTGCGACTAAATACACGCCGAACCGCAATTTGTCCTTCCCCAACGCCGACAGCATCGTCAACTGGAAGGAATTCAATCCCCGGATCGGCGCGTCGTTTGACCTGTTCGGCAACGGACGAACGGCTCTGAAAGGCAGCGCCGCCCGAGGCGTAGCCCAGGAAGGAATCAACACGGCGGACAGCGTTCACCCTGCGGTTGCGCTAGCCACAAGCGTCGCAAGAACCGTGACCGAAACAACGTTTCCGGTCGGCGATCCTCGACGCTTGAACAATGCCCCGGACTGCGACCTTTTGAACCCTCTGGCGAACGGTGAATGCGGACCCTGGCTGACGTCCGGGTTCGGCGGTTCGACCATCGTTACCCTGCAGGATCCACGAACTCTAAGCGGATGGGGCGTCCGCCCATGGAACTGGGAGTTTTCGACGGGAGTTCAGCACGAAATCACGCCGCGAATCTCCGCGAACTTCACCTATTACCGGCGCATCAATGGCGGCTTCCTCGTCACCGACAATGTCGCAAACAAGGCCGCCGACTTCAGAGAGTTGACTGTCACCGCTCCGACCGACTCGCGCCTGCCTACTTCCGGCCAGAGACTCACGATTTATGACGTTAATCCAGTGCTCGAGAGCGGCCAACCCTTTAGCGCGACCAGCAACGTGACGAAATTCGCTTCCGACTACGGAAAGCAATTGCGTCATTGGGACGGCTTCGATATCTCGAGCAATTTCCGCCTTTCACGAATGACGCTGCAGGGTGGCGCGACGCTCGGCAAAACGATGTCCGACAATTGCGACATCATCCGGCAATTGCCCGAAATCATGGGAAGCACGCCCAGGGAGTTCTGCCACAACCAAACAGGCTGGATGCCGCAGTTCAAATTCATCGGTTCCTACGACATCCCGTGGCAGGATCTGCGGTTCAGCACCAATTTCCAGAGTCTGCCGGGGCCTGGTCTGCAGGCCGGTGTTATCTATTCCGGTTTCACCGGCGGCGCCAACAAGACGGTCAACATGTTCGATGCGAATACGGCGTTCGGAGATCGGCTGTACCAACTCGATCTGCGCTTCAGCAAGATCTTCCGCGTCAGCGAAGGCAACTCGATAGATGCGAATTTCGACATCTACAACAGTCTGAACTCCGATGCGGTGCTGTCAGAAACCACTGCGTATACCCCAACCGCCGCAAACGGCGGTGCGTGGAGACGACCAACCGGCGTTATCCAGGGACGCCTCTTCAAGTTCGGACTACGCTGGGATTTCTAAGCACTCTCACAGAAAAAGGAGCCGCCACAAGCAGCTCCTTTTTTTACCATTGTCTACCCAAAACAATTCGAGATAGATTTCATCTCTTTAATTACGCAGCAATTACGCAGTCTTGAGGAGTGAAGGTACAACTATGGCTCATAAGAGTTTGGAAGATTTACTTCAGAGCGTCGGCGGTCCGGTAAAACTTCTGCGAAATTCGCAGACCGGACCTTATGTTTATCCCGTAAAGCCTCCGGAGTTTACCAACTGGCGCGACGAACAACAGGCTTGGCAAAAGACATGTGTCCTGTTCAACCAGTCCTATCACATGACCGATATGTACGTTCAAGGTCCGGACGCCCTGAAATTGCTTACGGATCTCGGAGTCAACAGCTTCAAAAGTTTTGACGTCTACAATGCCAAGCAGTTCGTACCGTGCAATTACGACGGCTATGTCATCGGTGACGTGATCCTGGTTCGCCTGGAAGAACAGCTTTTTAATCTCGTCGGACGCCCGTCAGTTCACAACTGGGTTCAGTTCCACGCAGAAACGCGCGGCTATAACGTCAAATGCGAACGTGACGAGCGCGCCGCCGCGAGACAAGGGCCGATAGTCCGCAAGGCATACCGGTATCAGGTTCAGGGCCCCAACGCGATGAAGGTCATCGAGAAGGTGATCGGAAAGACTCCGCCGAACATTAAATTCTTCAACGGTGTCATGCTGACCATTGCCGGCCGCCGGGTTCACGCCATTCGCCACGGCATGGCCGGACAGCCCGGATTTGAGTTGTTCGGCCCCTGGTCCGACGGCGAAGCCGTTCGCGCGGAGATCGTCGAGGCTGGACAGGAGTTTGGACTGCGTCAGGTCGGCGCCCGCGCCTATTCGTCCAATACGCTCGAGTCGGGCTGGATTCCCTCTCCGATGCCGGCAATCTATTCCGGCGAAAAGATGAAACCGTTCAGGGAGTGGTTGCCGGCTGATGCGTACGAAGCGAAGGCATCGCTGGGCGGCAGCTTCTACTCCGACAACATCGAAGATTACTACCTGACGCCATACGACCTGGGCTATGGACACATCGTCAAGTTCGATCACGACTTCATCGGCCGCGAAGCGCTCGAGAAACTAGCGACACAGCCAAGCCGAAAAAAGGTAACACTCGCACTCGACAGTGAGGATGTGACGCGCGCCATCGGCACGATGTTCCAGAAGGGTGATCGCGCCAAGTACTTCGACTGGCCTTCAGCAGTCTACGCAACGCTCCCCTACGACAAAGTTCTTAAAGACGGGAAGACGATCGGCATCTCCACCTGGTGCGGCTACAGTTCCAACGAAGGCAGAATGCTCACGCTGGCCATTCTGGATCCGCAATACGCGGTACCGGGAACCGAGGTGACGTTCATGTGGGGCGAGGATCCGCCATCTTCAAAGCCGACAGTCGAGCCACACAAGCAAACCAGTATTCGTGCCATCGTCAGTCCTGTTCCCTACGCGGAAGTGGCGCGTCAGGAATATCGGAAATAACTAAACCGAAGACGGACTCATCGATTTCATCAGTCCTGGAGTCATCGAATACCCGATGAAAGCTCCACCGATGAGTCCGCCCACGTGCGCTGCGTTATCGATGAAAGGTATGAAATACGCTGTGAATATCGAATAGGCCGCCCACATGAGCAGCACGTTTCCGACGCGTTTCTCGCGAAGATGAAACCAGTCGCGGTATTTGAGAAAGAAGACGATCGTTGCGCCAAGCAATCCGAAGATCGCGCCTGATGCTCCGACCGACGGCCCTGGATTGAGCAATACGCTGAAAACCGATCCCGCCAGTCCCGAAACGATGTAAACGCCCGCCATCTCCATCCTGCCGTAGGCGTGCTCCGCTGCCATCCCAACGATATAGAGACCAATGGCATTTCCGACGAGATGTTCCACGCTTCCATGAAGGAACATCGCGCTGAAGAGTCTCCAGACCTCACCCTGGAAAACAAGTTCGCTGGAGAGCGCTCCGGCTTTCAATATTGCGGACTCGCTCTCCAGAAAACCCAGGATGACCGTGCAGAAAAAGATCACGGTATTCAGGACAATCAACGAGATCGTAACGAGGGGTGTCGAAGACATCCCTCGTTCGAATTGGACTTTGCTGAATTTAACGGCGTTCACCGGTATCCAGCATGACGCCCAGAGCGAGCGCGAGCCGCCGATCGAAGGTGCGGCCGTGGTCCGCCGTCATATCCAGCACATAGCGATCGAGCAGCGTCAGCTTGCGATTGAACTCGCCGATCACATCTTCACCACGAAGGAAGATGAAGTTCGTACGCAGGAACAGAAAGATAGGGATGCCGGTTCTCCTCAGCAGCGACAGGATGATCGAATCCTCTTTCGCGGTACAGAGGTGCAGCCCGTTTGCATTCATGACGTCCCAGCGGCGGCGGATGTAGTCCCACAGGATATTCTTTCGAAATTTGCCGATCAGATTTCCAGTCTTGTCGAGGATGTTGAAATTCGCATATGGAAACTCGAGCTTATTGAGTTGCTGAATCTCGAGCATCTTCTCCGTCTTGGTGTCATCCGTGTAGAAACTGATGTGCCGCTTGGGCATCAGCGAGAAGAACACAACCACCGACAGGACCAGCACGGCAATCACGCCGACTGCAGAGAATATCAATCCGACGCCCGGGCCGAGCGCCGATCCGACCAGCCTTGCGATAAACGACATGACGAAGTTGCCGCCGAAAAATGTCACGGCCACCGCGGCAAGCATCATGAGCTGTTGGGCCAGCAATGCGGGCCGCTCGACAAACATCAGCGGGCTGCCGGCGTCATCCGTTACGTAATACTTTTCTTTGATCGCGAGCGCCTTCTGCCGCAGCAGGAACTTGTCACGATCGAACAGGGGGTTGGCCTCGACATCCGAGGACAGGGTCTGAGTTGCATCCATCAGCGTATCCAACGGCGTATCCAACGGCATTTCGACAGACGCACCCGTGTTCGTAGCCGCGACCGCAATCGCGAGCGTTACCGGTGTGCCCTGAAAGCTGGCGTGTCCGTTCACTTTGAGGTCCGCGCCGCAGGCCCCGCATGAGCGCGTCCCATTGTCGTAATATCTTCCGCATCTCCTACAAAAGATCATAGGATCTCCTTTCCCTTCGACTCTCCGGGCAAACGTGTCAAGGGTATCGGCGGAATGTCAGGCAGTCTTTAGTTCCAATCCAGGCTTTTAGTCGGGACAACTCGTGCGGACGGTTTCGAGCGAGGACAAATTGACCTGAAGGTATTTGGGATCGCGATAGAGCAGCCCCCGAACTTCCACCTTCTGGTTCTTGTGAGACTCGGGCTTCATCGATGGACCCACACTTACCAGGTCAAATGTTTGCGTGCCGAGCCGAGCGGAGGCAGCTCGCTTCAGCGCCTCGGGCGGCGCGACTTCATCCTTGACCTGAACCGGGTCGCTGGCGTTGGTCAGGATCCACCGGTTATTGGAATCCTGTGTAAGACATCCGACAGCTCCCACCAGCGTGAAGTTGGGCGGCCCTGAAGCGGCGTCGCGCTTCACAATCTGTATGTCTTCCAGATCATTGAGAGTAAAGGCTGTTGAACCAGCCGGAAAGCCGTTGACCTGCAGCAGGTGGGCGACAATGTCGAGCTTGGCGGCGGGAGTGACCTGCTGCGCGTTAAGCGGCGGCATCGTTTCGCGAATCTTTAGAAAAAGACGGTTCACGCTTCCGTTTTCCCAGTCGGTGATAAACCGGTCGCCTTTGAGCGCAGGGCCTTTGGCACCGGTCAGGTCGGCGCCATGGCAGCCGTTGCAACCGTTTTGCGACAACGCAGCCCTCCCGCGTTCAGCCTGGTCCGTCGTGAACACTCCGTCCCAGATTCCCTTCCGGGCCATGCGGATATCTTCAAGAGCGGACATATTCAGCGGAAGCTCCTGGTTTCCGGCGGGAAAATCGTTCTGCTGAAGAATGTAGGCAAGGATGTCGATCTTCACTTCGTCGCGGACCGTGCCGGAGTTACCCTGCGGCATCGCGTCTCGAATCTTGATGAAAAGGCTCGCGACGTTGTCCACTTCCCAATGCGCAAGAAAGGTCCGCCCTTTGATGGCAGGCCCTCTCTCCGATCCGATGAGCGCGAGGTTGTGGCACCGGGAACAGTTTTGATCGTATTCGACCCTGCCGCGAGCCGCCTGAGCGGACGTAAAGACTCCATCCCAGATTTTCTTTGGAGTGGGTTGTTGCGCGATTGCCGGAACGGCAAAAAGAACGCTGATCAGAACTGAAAAAATACGACGCGGGTTCAGATGGCCTCCGTTTTACTTCCTTACCGCGAAGGTGCCGCCGGTACCGGGATTCCGTTTTTAGCCATTAAGTCTCGAAGCAGCGTCGCGACCTCTGCATTACCGCGGCCACCACCGCCCCTCGCGCCGGCGCCTCCGGCGCCGCGTCCACCGCCGCCTCCGCCACCCTGCGCAATGTCCAGAGGCATACGGCCCTGTTTGTCCCTGGCGTCCAGGCGCGCGCCGCGTTCGACAGCGTATTGGATGATGGCGGTCGATCCACGGCCGGCGGCGCTGTGCAACAGCGTTTGACCGTTGGTATTGAAGGCTCGGACATCCACGCCGCGATCAACAAGCAGTTTGATGGCGTCCACGGAAGTCGCAATCATCGCCGTCGTTGTGCGGTCCTTCAATGGAATAGACGGATCGGCGCCGCCATCGAGCAGGAGCCGGAGGATCTGCAGATCATTGGCTTTTGCCGCTCGCATCAGAGGAGTCGCGCCGTCCCCCATCTGTGTATCACCGACCAGATTATTGTGGCGGCCGATAATCGGTTTTTTCAGTCGCAGGTTCGGGTTGGCGCCATGAGCGAGTAATACCTTCACCATGCCGGCCGCGTCGATTTCCGCGCGCAGCTTCGGATCGGGCCGCGTCATCATGTTGGCCGGCGCTCGCATATCGACTGCGGCGTAGAGTGCCGTCATGCCTGAGTTGTCGCCGACGTTGGGATCCGCGCCTTTGTTCAACAAGAGGCTTGCCAGATCGTAATGCAAGTTGATGATCGACAGCTCCAGCGCCGTGGTTCCGTCCGCATCGACGGCATTCAGATCGGCCTTCAAATCCGCAAGCATGGCTGCTGCGGCCGTGGAGTTCTGACGCGCGGCATACATCAGCGCTGTCCATCCGCCTCGAGGCAAAATAAAAACGGCCATGCCGTTGGTTTCGTATTTGTACTCGGGAAAACTCAGAACCTTCGAGTGCAGATTCATGTCGGCGCCGGCTTCGACGAGTGCCTTGATCACGCCGGGATGGTTTTCCGCAGCGGCCCACATCAAAGCCGTCTGGTCCTGCCACTTTTCCATGGCATTCACGTTCGCGCCGCGCGCAATGAGCGCTTTGACCGCATTCGCATTGCCGGCGCGCGCCGCGGTCATGAGGACGGTTTCCCCCTCGGGCATTGCAGTGTTCGGGTCGGCGCCGGCCTTCAGCAGCATGTCGACCATCGCCGCGTTGCCGTTGGTTGCAGCGAGCGAAATCGGCGTGACGCCGTAACGATTCGCCGCTTTTACATTCGCACCGGAACGAAGAAGCAGTTGCGCTGTTTCCACCTGATCGGCGCGTACGGCCCAATGAAGGGCCGTCATGCCATCGGGCTCCAACTCATTCACATTGGCTTTTTGTTTGATCAGCGAGCGTACCTTTTGGACGTCGCCGGCTTTGACCGCATCAGTCAAGCCGCTGCCGCCTGCGGCGGCGGACACTGCAAGAAGAGAAACCAGAATCAAAACGAACGCGATTCTCATATCTCGACGGTTCCTGTGCTGATTCCGAATTTTTCGATGTCGCAATCAAACTTATTCGCCAGAGACACCATCATATTGGCCAGAGGCGTTTCCTTCGGAGCCTGTATGTGCCGATTGCCCCGCATCTGGCCCGCAGCGCCCCCGACGAGCAGCGTCGGAACGTTCAAACGAGAGTGCGTGTCGCTTTCGCTCATGCCGCTTCCATAGAGAATCAGCGAATGATCGAGCAGCGACCCGTCGCCGTCCGGCGTCGACTTCATTCTCTCGAGGAATTTGGCGAACAGGCTGACGTGATACGTATTCAGCTTTACCAGGTTCGCGAGCTTTTCCGGATTGTTGCCGTGGTGGGACATCGCATGGTGGGGTTCATTTACTCCGATGTGCGGATAGACCCTCTGGCTCGCATCACGCGACTTCATATAGCTAACGACGCGTGTGATGTTGGCTTCGTACGCGACGGCCATCAGGTCATACATCAGCAGGGCATGTTCTTCGAACGCCTCGGGAATGCCGACCGGGGCGTCCGGCACCGTCACTTTGACGGCTGCCTGCTTTTCGGCCTTCTGGATACGTCCTTCTATTTCGCGCACATGATCCAGATACTCACTCAACCGGGCGCGGTCCTTCGTGCCAAGCCGCTTCTGGAGATCCGCCACATCCTGCCTCACGGAGTCCAGGATGCTTCGGTCCTCCTGCATACGCTCCAGACGCTGCGCCTGCGTACCGGGGCGTCCGAACATGCGTTCGAACACGACTCGTGGATTGATCTCCATGGGAAGAGGAGTCGTCGGAGTCTTCCAGGAAATGGTGTTCATATAGGCGCAGCTGTACGCCGTGTCGCACCCTCCGATCCATCCTGTGAAATCCTCGGTAGCCAATTCGAGCGACGGGAGCGGCGTATCCTGACCGATCTTGTTCGCGATGACCTGGTCAATGGTGATTCCCGACCTGACGTTTTCCGCAATCGTTCTGAAAGGAACCGAACCGCTGAGCCAGGCGGCGACCGTCACGGCGTGACCATCGAGCGGATCGCAGAGTTCGGAAACCAGCGTCATCGAATTGCGGAAGGACTCCAATGGTTTCAGAATCGGAGTGAAATCGAAGTCCACACCGACCTTCGTCGGCGTCCAATAGCCCGGCCGTTCACCCAGCGGAACAAAAACTGCGCCGAACCGCTTCAGGGGATTCGCCGCTGTTCTTGCTGTCGGAGTCAGTGCCGGAACCATGGCTTCCAGGAACGGTAGCGCGACTGCGGCGCCAAGGCCTCGCAGAACAGTGCGGCGGGATATGAACCTTTTGGTTGCGAACATACGATGATCTCCTTTCAGGCGGTGATCCTCTTCTGAAACGGCGAACTCTTCACGATCCCCATGATGAGGGATGAAAACCTGTAATTCTGTCGACTGGATTCCCGGACGATAGCCCGAACGGTAGGCATATCATAATGCGCGAGCCCCCGCCCGAACGCAAAAATCATGAGCTTTTCTGTAACCGTCCCGACGAACAACTCCGGCTGTTTGATCAACGCTTTGCGAAGCGTATTGACGCCATCCACACGGGTGCCATCGAGAAGTTGTCCGGAGGCATCGATGGGATTACCCAGCGTGCGGACCGTGTCTCCGTCACGATTGCGCCAGGCGCCAACGGCGTCGAAATTCTCGAGCGACAGTCCGATCGGATCCATCAGCTTGTGGCAGTTTGCGCAGATGGGATTCGATCGATGCTCCTCCATGCGCTCCCTCATCGTCAGCACACGGCCTTCTCGTTGAGGATTTTCGTTCAAAGGCGGAACATTCGCGGGAGCAGCCGGAGGCGGCGCGCCAAGCAGGTTGTCCAGAATCCACTTGCCGCGGACGACCGGAGACGTGCGGTCGGTGTGCGAAGTGACCATCAGCACGGCCGCCTTGCCGAGGAGGCCATAACGAGCCTCGTCGGTGAGCGTCACACGTCGGAAGTGACTTCCATATATGTTGGGTATTCTGTAGTGCCTGGCGAGACGTTCGTTGAGAAACGTGTAATCCGCAGTCATGAGATCCAGGACGTTTCGATCCTCACGCACAACGCTCTGGAAAAACCTGGACGCCTCCTGCTCCATGGCCAGTCGAAGGTTGTCGTCGAAGTCCGGAAACTCTTCCGACAACGGCTGCATGTTTTTCAGGTTCCGAAGGTACAGCCACTGTGCAGCGAAGTTGTTGGTCAACGCCTCGGCTTTCGGGTCCGCGAGCATCCGCCGCACCTGTTGCTCCAGCACCTGCGGTGTGCGCAACCGGCCCTTCGCAGCGACGTCCAGCAACTGGTCGTCAGGAATACTGCTCCACAGGAAGAACGACAATCGGGAAGCCAGTTCCAGATCGCTGATGTTGTACACGGTGCCGGGAGTTGCATTCGCCGGCTCCCCTTCGATGTGGAACACGAATTTCGGACTCGCCAGAATTCGTTGCAGCGAAACCTGAACTCCCTTCTCGAAGGTTCCCGTGCGGCGCGCCGATTGATAAAACCCGATCAGCCGCTGCAGATCGGCGTCCGTCAAGTCGCCCCGGTACGCGCGGCGGGCCAGCGACGAGATGATTTTTCGCGCGCAAGGTTCCTCTTCAGCGTGAGTCGCCGGATGGCACGTGAAGATTTTGCTGCGGCTGGGCGTGTTCCCCGGACCTGTGGCGTTGAACGGACCCGTCACCATAAACATTTCGAAATGGGGAAGGCCTGACGTGTCGCGTGTGTCCGTTGAACTTCGGATGAAAGGCTGCAACCGGGTCGGATTGTAGGCTGCGGTGCGTTCAAGGAATGCCGCGGAGATGACGTGCGGTCCGGCTTTCAATTTAAGTCGAAGCTTGCCGCGCTCGTCGATCTCGTCGCCGAGCTTCGTCATGTTGACGAGGTTCGCTTTGAAATCCGCTTCGCCGCCCATCTTGAACAGATGAACACGTTCCCCGTCGACCGTGTATTCGATTTCATGCTCATACTCCAGACCTCGCATGACGCCAAGATTCGTCCGGAATAGTCGCACGGTTAAGAGATATTCGCCGTC
>Ga0137433_1000658_pt1 | contig 17334 bp, 9 predicted proteins | sample EasRivERMZT840_2_FD_102335 | JGI IMG/M metagenome (GOLD analysis project Ga0137433, IMG submission 102335) | Soil microbial communities from meander-bound floodplain in the East River, Colorado, USA - East River MetaG ERMZT840_2 | ecosystem: Environmental > Terrestrial > Soil > Floodplain ...
TATGTAGACGTTGGTACGAGCGGCGGGGTTTGGGGCCTGGAACGAGGCTATTGCCTGATGATTGGAGGAGAGACCGAAGCGATCAAACAGCTTGATCCCATTTTCGCGACGCTTGCGCCCGGTATGAGTGGGATCGCTCGCACACGTGGCCGGGAAAGGATCGGCGGCACGGCCGAACAGGGTTACCTGCATTGTGGTCCGAACGGCGCGGGCCATTTCGTCAAAATGATTCACAACGGTATCGAATACGGCGTGATGGCCGCCTATGCGGAGGGGTTGGGCGTTCTGCGCGAGGCTAACACAGGAAAGCAACAGCACTCGACAGACGCAGAAACCACACCGTTGCGCAATCCCGAGCACTACCAGTTCGACTTCGACCTGCGTGACGTCGCCGAGGTATGGCGACGCGGCAGCGTGATCGCTTCCTGGCTACTGGATTTGACGGCGGCCGCTCTGGTTGAGGATCCCAATCTATCGAAATTTACCGGTCATGTCTCCGACTCGGGTGAAGGCCGGTGGACGATCAAGGCTGCCATCGACGAAGCTGTGCCGGTGCCGGTTCTCTCCGCAGCGCTCTATGAACGATTCAGTTCGCGCGGCCGCTTGGACTTCCAGGGCAAATTGCTCTCAGCGATGCGGTACGAGTTCGGAGGCCATCTAGAGAAGGTGGCCTAGAGAACCAATCATGAAAGGAAAAGACAGCGATGAATGAGCAACGCTCCGACGCTTTGGTCTTTTTCGGTGCAACAGGAGATCTGGCCTCTAAGAAGGTCTTTCCAGCCCTGCAGGCCATGGCCAAACGCGGCAACCTTAGCGTGCCGGTTATCGGCGTTGCCCGGTCGGCAAAGAACATCGACGAGTTTCGGTCTGGGGCGCGCGCGAGTCTCGAAAAGCACGGAGGAGTTGATCCGACGGCCTTCGCAGAACTGTCCCGACTGTTGAGATATGTGCCCGGCGACATCAATGATCCCGCGACCTTTGAGGCAATCCGCAAAGAGCTCGCCTCCGCCCAACGGCCGACGTTCTACCTCGCCATCCCTCCCGCGGCATTCGGACCTGTCGTGGAGCAACTGACCAAGTCCGGTTGTGCTACAGGCGCTCGCATCATTATCGAAAAGCCATTCGGAACAGACCTGGCCTCGGCTCAAAAGCTCAACCGCATCTTGTTAAGCACTTTCCCCGAGTCGGCGATCTTCCGCATCGACCATTACCTGGGAAAGCGGCCGGTTCAGAACGTGCTGTACTTCAGGTTCGCGAATTCTCTTCTCGAGCCGTTCTGGAATCGCAACTATGTCGAAAGCGTCCAGATCACTATGGCTGAAAATTTTGGTGTCGAAGGTCGTGGCGGCTTCTACGACCAGACCGGTGCCATTCGTGACGTCGTCCAGAACCATCTCTTCCAGATCCTTTCGAATCTGGCCATGGAGCCCCCCGCCAGAACCGATAGCGAATCCATCCGCGACGAAAAGGTCAAGGTCCTGAAAGCAATCCCGCCGCTCGAGCCAAAGCACATCGTGCTCGGGCAGTTTCGGGGCTATCGGAGAGAGAGAGGCGTGGCACCGAACTCGAAAGTCGAAAGCTTCGCGGCCCTGCGTTTGGAGATCGACTCCTGGCGTTGGCAGGGAGTTCCGTTCTACATCCGCTCGGGAAAATGTTTACCCGTCACTTGCACTGAAATCCTTGTCCGGCTTTCGAATCCGCCAACGGTGTTTCCCTCCGCCAATTTCGTGCCGAACCACGTGCGGTTGCGAATCAGCCCCGAGGTAACCATCGCGATAGGAATGATGGCTCTGAGTCCGGGGGAGGAGATGAGCGGCCGGCCAGTGGAAATGGTAGCGACCCACTGTCCCCCAGACGGGGAAATGCAAGCGTACGAACGACTGTTGACGGAGGCGATGGCCGGAGATGCCACCCAGTTTGCGCGTGAAGACTATGTGGAAGAAGCATGGCGCATCGTCGATCCCGTCTTGAAGGCGGATACTCCAGTCATTGAGTACGAGCCGAACACATGGGGGCCCAGTGCAGTCGATCAGACAGTCTCACCCACCGGAGGGTGGCACAGCCCGGAGACGAGCGACGTGAATTGCGGTGATACGCCTCTGGTTGCGTGAGCGACGAAACAACGCTGCCAGTTCGGAGGGTACGTGCAGGCAACCGAAGTAACCAAAGGGATCGAGAAACGAAAACGCGTCCTGATTCTCGGCGGAGGTTTTGCCGGCGCCTATGCGGCGAAACACCTCGAGAAAAAACTGTCTGCAGTCCCGGATGTGGAAGTCATGTTAGTAGCTCAAGAGAACTTCCTTCTCTTTACGCCAATGCTTCATGAGGTTGCGGGCAGCGACGTGGCAGTCACTGATATCGTCCAGCCATTGCGAAAAATGCTGCGACACACTCACATATTGATCGGCAAGATCAACGCCATCGACCTCACCAGAAAGCAAGTGAGTGTTCTGCACGGCAATTCCCCGCACGCCCACGATCTAACCTACGACCATCTCGTCCTGGCCATCGGCGCAGTCACGAACTTCTATCGCACCCCTGGTCTGGAAGACCACGCACTGACGATGAAGACGTTTGGCGATGCCATCCTCCTGCGTAACCGCGTCATTGATGCGCTGGAAACAGCCGATAACGAACCGAATGCAATCGACCGGAAAGCTGTGTTGACGCTGGTGGTGGCGGGCGGCGGTTTAGCCGGCGTTGAAACCGTGGGCGCTGTGAATGATCTGCTGCAGGAAGCCATGAAGTTCTATCCCAACCTGACGGAAAACATGCGCCGAGTCGTCCTGGTACATGCCGGCGAAGTCATCCTGCCGGAGCTGAGCGCGACTCTCGGCCACTACGCTCGTAAGAAGCTCGTCGAGCGCGGCGTGGAGGTTCGTCTGAAGACAAAAGTCACTGGTTACGACGGTAAGGAAGTGATCCTGAATGATGGCACGACGATCCCGACCCGCATGGTCATCTGGACGGCTGGCGTCACGCCCTCACCGTTGTTGTCCACCCTGCCCTGCACCCGACTGGGTGGACGCGTCCTCACCAACGGTTGCCTTCAGGTCCCAGGCTGGCCCGGCGTTTGGGCGTTGGGCGACTGCGCGATCGTGCCGGATCCTTTGAACCCGGGCAAATTCTATCCACCCACCGCGCAACACGCCACTCGCGAAGCCGCAGTAGTGGCAGCCAATATAATGTCGGCGCTTCGCGGGAACGCTCCACGTCCGTTCAAGTTCAAAATCCTCGGTTTGCTGGCCACCATCGGGCGACGTGCCGGCGTGGCAGAAATCTTCGGCTTCAGGTTCTCCGGATTTGTCGCCTGGTGGCTCTGGCGCACCATTTATCTCAGTAAACTTCCGGGCCTGCAAAAGAAGGTTCGCGTCGCGTTTGACTGGACGCTCGACATTATTTTCTCGAAAGACATCGTCCAGTTACCGACATTACGTTCGTCGTCCATGTCGGAGTCGGAAGAGTCTTCAATCCTTGACGACAAAAGGAAGCTCGCATGATCACGATTTCGACGCTCAGATTCGCGGGCTCAAAAATGGAGGTGATTCATGTCGAGGGTTCTGGATCAACTGTCCATCAATACGATCCGCACTCTCTCGATCGATGCGGTTCAGCAGGCCAAGTCAGGACATCCCGGCACGCCGATGGCTCTGGCTCCCTTGATTTACACGCTCTGGAATCGCGTCATGCGCTTCGATCCCGAAGATCCCATCTGGCCCGGACGTGATCGGTTCGTGCTCTCGAACGGCCATGCTTCGATGTTGCTGTGGTCCGTGCTCTACCTCACCGGAACTCAGGCTGTAAATGCCGACTACGAAAGAGTGGGACAACCTGCGGTAACCCTCGATGACATTCGGCGGTTCCGCCAACTCGACAGCAAGGCGGCGGGACACCCCGAGTACCACTGGACATCGGGCGTGGAGGCGACAACCGGCCCACTGGGTCAAGGCGTCGCTATGAGTGTTGGAATGGCTATCGCCGAAAAGTGGCTCGCAAACCGCTACAATCGCCCCGGATTCGATATCTTCGATTACCGCATGTATGCGGTTGGCGGCGACGGCTGCATGATGGAAGGCGTGGCATCAGAGGCAGCTTCTCTCGCGGGCCACCTCGAACTCGATAATCTCTGCTGGATCTACGACAACAATCACATCACGATCGAAGGTAATACACGCATCACTTTTACAGAGGACATCGCTGCGCGATTCCTGGGTTACGGTTGGAACGTCCTGAGAGTGGGCGACGCCAATGACGTTGATCGCATACAGCACGCCTTGGAGGTTTTCATCCAGACAAAAGGCCGCCCCACTTTCATCATCCTTGACAGTCACATTGGCTACGGTGCACCACACTTGCAGGACACCTCCGCAGTACACGGCGAACCGCTAGGCGACGAGGAAATCCGTCTCACCAAGCGGGCGTACGGATGGCCCGAAGACGCGAAGTTTTTAGTTCCCGATGGTGTCCGCGAGCACTTTGCTGCCGGCGTGGGAGCGCGCGGGGCTGCGGCCCGTCGCAAGTGGACAGAACTCTTCGCAAGGTATCGCGTCACGTACCCGGCCTCGGCAACCGAAATCGAACTGATGCAACGCCGGGAACTTCCAGCGGCGTGGGACCGCAACCTTCCTGTCTTCCCAGCAGATCCAAAAGGCATCGCAGGACGAGACGCTTCGGGGGAAGTACTCAACGTACTTGCACAAAACATTCCCTGGTTTCTGGGAGGCTCGGCGGATCTGGGGTCCTCGAACAAGACGACACTCAAATACAAAGGGGCAGGCGACTTTCAAGCCGATAGCCCAAGCGGTAAAAACCTGCATTTTGGCATCCGTGAGCATGCGATGGCGACCATTTTGAACGGACTCTCCCTGTCCAAGCTCCGTGCCTTCGCCGGCACGTATCTTATCTTCAGCGACTATGCCCGCCCTGCGATTCGCCTCGCCGCGATAATGGAACTGCCGACGATCTATGTGCTCACTCACGATGCGATGGGGGACGGAGAAGACGGTCCCACCCATCAGCCTGTGGAGCAGCTCGCGTCATTGCGCGCGATCCCAGGGCTGGTGACCTTGCGCCCGGGTGATGCTAACGAAGTGGTTGAAGCTTACCGCTACGTACTTCAGTTGCGCCACCAGCCCGCCGTGCTGGCGCTGTCTCGCCAACCCCTTCCAACTCTGGACCGCACGAAGTACGCACCAGCGTCTGGAGTCGCCCGTGGCGCGTACGTGCTTGCAGATACGCCCGGCGGGAACCCGGATGTGATTCTCATCGCTTCGGGGAGTGAGGTCAGCCTTGCCGTGCACGCCCACGAGCAGCTCTTAGCTGAGGGCATTCGTTCTCGCGTTGTTTCGATGCCGTCGTGGGATATCTTCGATCACCAGACGGCGGAATATCGCGACAGCGTGCTACCGCCTCATGTGAAGGCACGCGTCGCTGTCGAGCAGGCCTCGACCCTCGGGTGGGAGCGCTATATCGGTTGGTCGGGCCGCATCATTGGCATGAGGACATTTGGCGCCTCGGCGCCGCTTAAGGAACTGCAAAGGAAATTTGGCTTTGAACCTGATCGCGTGGTTGAGGTTGTGAAGGAAGTCTGGCGAAAACGTTAATAAAGCAGAGGTCGAGCGAAACCATTTCCGGGGGCAAGGGCAGCTTCAGATAAGGTAGTGTCCTAATTTAAATTAGGACACTACCTCAGATAACTCTTCATTTACGTATTCATGTAGCGGTGATGGCGTATTGCTACGCTCGCTTGAAACCGCCCGCGGTCCTGATGGAGGTGGCATTTCTCCTGAGTGACGCACGCGAGTCCTATGAACAGCGGCACCGCTTGTTCAGCCGGCGTGACCCGCGGCCGAGAGCCGCCGATCGAGATCGTAGGCTGCGCTGATTAGCGCCAGGTGCGTGAAGGCCTGCGGAAAGTTGCCGAGGTGCTGCGCCCGCGGACCCAGTTCCTCGCCGTAAAGCCCCAGGTGATTCGCGTAGCCAAGCATCTTCTCGAAGAAGAAACGCGCCTTGGGGAGATCTCCCATGCGGGATAGGCACTCGACGTACCAGAAGGAGCACATCGAGAACGTACCCTCCTGACCCGTGAGACCGTCGGAGAAACTCTCCCCGAGACGATAGCGATACACCAGTGAGTCGCTCACCAGTTCCTGCTCGATGCCGCTCAGCGTGGCTATCCAGCGCGGGTCGGTTGGCGACACGAAGCGCACCAGAGGCATGAGCAGCGATGCGGCATCGAACGTGGCCGCGCCCGGGTACTGCATGAATCCGCGGCGCGCCTCGTCCCAAAAGCGCTCATAGATGTCGCGATATATTGTGTCGCGTACATCGTACCAGCGAGAGAATGGGGCCGGGAACGAGCGTCTATTCGCCAGGCGAATGGCCCGGTCGATCGCCACCCAACACATTACTCTCGAGTAGAGGAACTCCCGGCGCTCACCTCGCACCTCCCAAATGCCCTCATCCTTCTCCCGCCAGTGGTCGCACACCCAGTCGATGAGCCGAGAGACGTTCATCCATGCGTCGTACCCGATCGGAGAGCCATACTTGTCGTACAGGTACACCGCGTCCATGAACTCGCCGTAGATGTCGAGCTGGAGATGAGTGTGAGCGGCGTTGCCGATGCGGACTGGACTCGAGCCCATGTAGCCTTCGAGATTGGGCAGCGTCTCCTCGGAGATTGCAGGACGGCCGTCGATGCCGTACAGGATCTGGAGCGAGCCGCCTGGACCTAGTTCCTCGCAGCGAGCCATCATCCAGCGTAAAAATGCCCCGGCCTCGCCCGTGTATCCGAGGCGCATGAGTCCGTAGAGCGTGAATGACGAGTCGCGGATCCACGAATAGCGGTAGTCCCAGTTGCGCACTCCGCCGATATTCTCGGGCAACCCGAACGTGGGTGCAGCCACGATCGACCCGTGCTCTTTGGACGTGAGGAGTTTCAGCGCGAGCGCAGAACGGTTCACCATCTCACGCCAGCGGTTTTTATACGTGCTGCGGCCGATCCAGCCGCGCCAGAAGTTCACGGTTTCCTTGAACGCGTCGCTCACGTAATCGGGGCGCGCACAGGGCGACGGCTCGTCCGCCTTCACAACCTCGAGGACGAACCACGCGGATTGGTCGGCCCCGAGCGTGAACTGGGCCTCGGCGGCTCCGTCCGCGAGTTGCATCGGTACCGACGAGCACAGCCGCAGCACCAGCTCGCTCGCGCCAGAGCGCCCGAGGAACAGGATTTCCTTCTCGCCGCGCCGCTCCACTGTGTGTGTGGCACGGGCGTAATCGAAGCGCGGATCGCAGCGCATCGCGAAACGTATCTCGCCGCGGACTGTCTTCGCGCGCCGCACAAGGTTGTGTGCGACCCCCGCGTCCTCCACTGGCATGAAGTCAGACACCTCGGCAACGCCACTGTCGGACAGGAACCTGGTGAGCAACACGTTGGTGTCGGGCAGGTAAAGCTGCCTGTATACAGCGTCGCCGAGTTCCGGCGCGATCTGGAAGCGGCCGCCGTGATCCGCGTCGAGGAGCGCAGCAAACACCGAAGGTGAGTCAAAAGACGGGAGGCAGAGGAAGTCGATTGAACCGTTCTTGCCCACCAGCGCGACCGTGTGAAGGTCGCCGATGATGCCGTAGTCTTCTATAGGCGCGTAGCGGTTTGAAGGTTTCGGCCGCATCAAGCTAATCTCTTGCGTATCTCAAATCGTTGGGATTGTTCCACCGTCGATGACGAACTCACTTCCGGTAATTGACGAAGCCCTGTCCGATGCCAAAAACGCAACGAGTTCGGCCACTTCTTCAGGTCGATTTGGCCTGCCGAGCGGAATGCCACCAAGGGAATCCATAATTCGCTGCCTCGCGGCATCAGGGCTGATTCCTGTTCGTTTGGAGATTTCATTGACCATGCCCACAGCGGCTTCCGTTTCGGTGTAGCCAGGAGCGACGGAATTCACTCGGATGCCCTTGGCAGCGACTTCTTTCGAGAGTCCCTTGCTGTAGTTTGTTAGCGCGGCTTTCGCGGCTGCATACGCGAGCGTGGAATCAAAGAGCGGAAGTGACCGCTGAATTGACGATACATGGATGATCACGCCAGAACCCTGCTTCAACATCGATGGAAGAAAACCTCGATCCAATCGGACCGCAGCAAATAGGTTCATGTCGAATGCGCTTTGCCAATCCGTATCGGACAAAACCAACGCGCCTCCGCCCGGAGCCCCGGATCCGCCAGCGTTGTGGATCAAGATGTCCAGGCTTCCGAACTTCTCCAGCACTTCTCGAACGACTTTGTCGATCCCGGCTCGTGTGCTGATGTCTGCCTGGACAAACAATTTCGCCGCGTTTCCTTCGGGCAACGGCGAACGAGCGGTGGTGCCGACCGTCGCGCCGCCGGCTGCGAAACTACGGACGATCGCCTCACCCACTCCCTTACTTCCACCCGTGATAAAGACGCGCTTGCCAGCGAACTCGGCTTTGCTCATGAATTCAATATCGCGCTTGCATTACCAAATGACAAGAACGCACGCTTCGCCGAAACATTCACATAAGGCTGCTTAATTGACATTCCGGGTCGATTTCCGATGAAACCGGGTTTGTTTTTCACCTGTGGCAGTAATATAGCGGGATTATTGGGAGCCCGAATATGCGTCCCGAACGTTGGCAGCAGGTGGAGGAGCTTTTTCATGCGGCCTTGGAATGTGAGCCGGAGCGTCGAACCGCGTTTCTGCACAAGTCGTGCCAGGACGATCCCGAACTGAAGCGCGAAGTCGAATCACTGCTGGCTCAGGGCTTGTCGAGTTCGCATGGCCCAATCGAAAGACAGGCGTGGTTGAACCGTGCGGATGTGTTGGATGATTCGGCTGTCGTGGCGTTACCGGCCGGCGTCCAAGTCGGGGCATACCGGATCGAAGCGCCGCTCGGCGCCGGCGGTATGGGCGTCGTCTACAAAGCCATCGATACAAAGCTCAACCGTTATGTCGCGGTGAAACTTGTTTCCAATGCTGTTGCGGACGCCGCAGGCCGCCGGCGGTTTCAACGCGAAGCACAAATGGCATCCTCTCTCAACCATCCTCACATTGTTACCGTTCACGATGCTGGCGAATTCGCCGATTGCCAGTATCTGGTGATGGAATTTGTCGACGGCACCACACTCAAAGAATGGGCACTTGCGGGGAATCGGAGCTGGGAGGAGGTAGTCGAACTACTCATCGGGGTTGCGGATGGTTTGGCCGTAGCACACGCGGCCGGCATGGTGCATCGGGACGTCAAACCAGCGAACATCCTGGTTGCGACGAATGGCTACGCCAAGTTAGCCGATTTCGGATTGGCTAAGCCTCACGAAACCCCAGAGGGAGCTACTCGAACGCGAGACGGCCTCACACGGCCCGGCATGATTGTTGGCACCATCGCATACATGTCGCCTGAACAAGCTTCGGGACAACAGTTGGACGCGCGCAGCGACGTTTTTTCGTTTGGGTCGGTGCTCTATGAATTGCTTACGCGAAAGCAGCCATTTCGCGGCGGGACTGATCTCCAAGTGTTGCAGACCATTGTTCACGGTACTCCTGATCCATTGGGCGAAGAGATTCCAGTGCCGCTCCGGAAGATCGTGGAGAAGACCTTGGAGAAAGACCTCGCGCTGCGCTACCAGTCCATGCGCGATGTCGTCGTCGATTTGAAACGCGTTCGCCGGCACACCACGATCACCCAAACTCCGGATCATGTTTTCGAGACGATCAGTTCTCGATGGCGGCACAGCTGGCGAATGGCCGTTTCCGTGGTCGTCGTTCTCTTTGTTATTGCCCTAGGGATTGTTTGGCGGCTTCGGCAGAATGATTACTTCTGGCGAAACCCACTCGACGGCGCCAGAACCGAACGAGTCAGCGACTTCGAGGGTGACGAGGCCGACGCATCGATCTCGCCGGACGGAAAGTTCATGGCTTTTCTCGCCGACCGTTCCGGGCAGTCTGATGTTTGGCTCAGCCAGATCGGCAGCAGTGGCGAGCCTGTCAACGTCACTAAAGGCAAGTTCCCGACTTCGGTTCCGGGTGTGATTCGCAGAGTTGGTTTCTCCGGCGATGGAACTCAAATCTGGATTTCGGAAGGTAAGGGATCCGGTCCTTATCCACTGTGGCTGGCGTCTGTCTTGGGCGGCGCACCTCGCCCCTTTTTAGCCGGCGCAATGGAGCCAGCGTGGTCGCCTGATGGGAGCGCTATTGCTTACCACACCTCTGAACCCGGGGATCCCATCTTTATCGCCGACCGCGCCGGCCGCAATCCTAGACGGATCTTTGCACCAGAGCCCGGAGATCACCGTCATCATCTGACGTGGTCGCCGGACGGCCGTTTTCTTTACTTCGTAAGAGGCTTTCCCACTACGGATGAGATGGATATCTGGCGAATTCCAGTCTCCGCCACGCCATCACAACCTGAACGTATTACCACTCACAACGCGCGGGTTGCTTACCTTGCGTGGCTGGACGCGCGCACCCTGATTTACTCGGCTACCGCGCAAGATGGCTCCGGGCAGTGGTTGTACGCATTGGATGTGGAACGCCGAATCCCCCACCGGGTGAGTTCAGGAATCACAGAACAGTATCTGTCGGTCGCTGTCAGCACCAATGAGCCCCGCCGGCTGATCGCTTCGGTGGCTACGCCCAACGCCAGCTTGTGGACGGTACCAATCTCGGATCGCGTTGCGAACGACGCGGACATTAGCCAGTTGCCGGTTCCAAATACGCGTGCACTCAGTCCACGGGTTGCTTCCGACTACTTGCTTTTTCTTTCTTCCAAGGGCGGCGGCGATGGGTTGTGGAAACTAAAAGAAGGCGTTGCTACCGAATTGTGGAAAGGAAGCGACGGAGGCGTTGTTGCGGCGCCGGCGATCTCCCGTGATGGAACGCAGATTTGTTTTTCATACCGGCAGCAAGGCCGGTCGCGCCTCTACCTGATGAATTCCGATGGGACGAACGTTCGGCTCCTCACGGATTTGTTTGATGTGCGGGGCGCCGCGTCATGGTCTCCGGACGGCAATTGGGTGGCGGTTGCCGCCAATGATGGGAATGGCACCCACGTGTTTAAGGTACCGGTGGGCGGTGGAAATCCAGTTCGCCTTACAGACGCCGCCTCCTACAACCCAATTTGGTCTCCGGATGGTCGATTCATTGTCTATTCAGAACCGCTGCAAGGGTCGGTGTTTTTGACGAAGGCGATCACGCCTGACAAAATGCCGGTTCCAATGCCAGATATCCGTGTCGACTACACCAGCGCGACACCATATCGTTTCATGCCCGGGCCCGGGAGCAATTCACTCATATTCGGTAAGGAAGGTGCTTTCATCGGAGGCGTTGGGAATTTTCACATCGCAGACCTGAAAACAGGCGAGGTGCGGCAGCTTACGGATATGAAGAATCATTTTCTGACACGCAGTTTCGACATAACACCGGATGGCAAACAGATCATATTTGACCGCCTGCGTGACAATTCCGACATTGCAATAATTGACCTTCCCCGTTGATCTCACTTTTTACTAAGCTCGCGCATCATCCAGGCCCGGGCAAGCTTCCAATCGCGCATCACGGTTTGAGGTGAAACCTTCAAGGCTTCGGCTGTCTCGTCCACGCTCAATCCACCAAAGAAGCGCAACTCGATGACTCGAGCTTTGCGTGGATCCATCTTTGCCAACACCTGGAGAGCGTCATCGATATCCATCAACTCGCGGTCGCGTGTCGATGAGAGGTCGGGGAGGATGTCGAAATCAAATGCTGACGAATGATTCACTCGCTGGGCTAGACCGCCGCGCTTGACGGACGCTCTCGCTCGCGCCGCATCCACGAGAATCCGCCGCATCAACTGTGCCGCGACAGCGAAAAAATGTGCGCGGTCGTGCCAGCTGACATCAATGATGTTGACGAGGCGGAGATACACCTCATTCACCAAAGCGGTAGCCTGCAACGTGTTGCCTGCCCCCTCATTCTTCATGTACCGCCGGGCGGTCTTACGCAACTCGTGATAAACGCACGGCATCAGTTCCTCTAGAGCGGCCCCGTCACCACCAGACCATGCCTTCAATAGACGCGTGATTTGCGAGCGTTCGACTGTCATCGGTTAAAAAAATCGGAACGCAATTGTAGTTCTGCAGCCGTTTTTACGCTTACCCATTCGGTCGCGCAAATAAAACGCAGCGACTCCTGAGAAAAAGAAAAGGAGAATCATGAAAAAAATGATGCTTATTGCAACCATGACAGCGTGCCTGGCGATGTGTAGCGCGCTCTACGGGCAAAACGTGGTAACGGACTGGGCAACCATCGTTCACCCGCTCCTCAATACCCCTCCAAAACTCCCGGCGATTCAGCTCGTGCTCCGCGCAACGGTTCAACTCGCTGTCTATGATGCAGTCGTCGCAATCGAGGGCGGCTACAAGCCTTTTGCCGCTACGATTTCAGCGCCCGCGGGCGCCGATGTTCGCGCCGCGGTTGCGACGGCAGCGTATCGGACAACCCGAGCCCGCGTGGACGCCTCGCAGGTCCCGAGTCTGGACACTGCCTACCAGACATATATGGCCAGCATCCCTGACGGCCTCGCAAAAAGCGACGGAGTGAAGGTCGGTGAGGAGGCCGCAGGTGCTCTCCTGGCGCTTCGCGCCAATGATGGCATGACGAATGTCGTGCTTTATACGTGCAGTTCCAATCCGGCGCCGGCAGGTGAGTTTGAGCCGGATGGTGGCTGCAACACCCAGCCGGCCGGCGCCAATGTTGGCCAGATCAAGCCGTTCACGTTTAACAACCCCGCCAGTTTCCGGCCGGATGGTCCCGATCCGCTGACATCGAATGCATATGTCGATGACTTCGTCGAGACTCGCGATTTCGGCCGTGCTAATAGTACTTTTCGTTCAGCCGAACAAACAGACATTGCGTATTTCTGGCAGGCGGTGAACACCCATCAGGGATTGACCGACTTGGCGATCAGCTCCCGTCTCGATGTCCGCGACACAGCCCGGTTTCTTGCAATGGTGTACACCGCGGCAGCCGATGCCAATATCACGGGTTTTGAGGCCAAGTACTTCTACCGCTTCTGGCGGCCCAGGACCGCGATTCCTCGAGCAGATAGTGATGGTAACCCCGATACGGACCCGGATGCCACATGGACGCCGCTAATCTCGGTGAATCATCCCGAATATCCTTCGGCTCACTCTTATTCGACGACAGCGATCACGGATACGATTGCGCGATTCTTCGGTACAAACAAAGTCAGGTGGACACTAACAGCCAACAAGGCCGCGATTCCGCAGTTGGTTCGCACTGAACGGACCTACGACAATCTCAACGCACTCATGCGCGAAATTAATGACGCGCGAGTTTGGGCCGGCTTGCATTGGCGGCATTCGATGATGCACGGAGCGCAAGTCGGTAGGAAGGTTGCCAAGTACGTATGTGACAACTTCTTCCAGCCGGTACAGTAGTGCGACCTTCTGTACCGGCGTTCTATGACCGGCAGGTCTTGCTTGGTCAAAAAGCGCGGTCATAGACCGCCGCTACAGAAGATTGCCGATCAAGGATCTAACCGACCTATAATGCCGCATTCCCCGACCCACAGAATTTACGTCTGCTAAGGAGCGTGGCCGATGAAATCGAATAGGCACCCGCCGTCAGTACTCCGCGTTCAGAGTTGTTTCACAGTGGTCTTCGTCGTCCTCCTGGCCGCATGCGTTCTCCTGCCTTGCACGGCTGCGGCGCAGGGTTTGACAGGAAATCTCATCGGAACGGTCAGGGATGAACAAGGCGCCGTGGTTCCGAACGGCCAGGTTCGAGTCACCTCCCCGGCGCTGATTGGTGGACCGAGGATCGTGCCCACGAACGAAGCGGGGCAATTTCGGTTTCCGAATCTGACTCCGGGATCGTACACGCTCGACATCGAGATGGCGGGATTTGCGTCCTATCACGAACAAGACATCCGCGTTGGCGCGGCCGCCACACTGGAGAGAACGGTTGTCTTGAAGGTCGCAGGGGTGGCGGAATCGATTGTAGTCGAGGGAACCGGTTCACGCACCGAAGCAAGAGACAGCGGATTTGAAACTCGCTTCGGTGTGGAATATCTGAGAGAAATTCCCACGCGGCGGTACAGCATGTTCGATTTGATCAGAGCTGCTCCGGGTGTATCGCCGACCTCGCCGACCAGCGGCACGGCCAACACCGTGTCCTCGTTCGGCTCAGGAGTCAGCGAGAACCTGTTTCTCATCGACGGCACGAACTTCACCTGTCCATGCCAAGGCGTATCGCGCGCCGAACCGAGCGTCGATTTCATTCAAGAAATCCAAATCCAGAGTATTGGAGCGTCGGCCGAGTTCGGCAACATCCAGGGCGCGGTATTCAATGTCGTCACCAGACAAGGCGGAAATCGTTTCGCCTATAACGCGTCGTACTACGGACAGCCGTCAAGCCTGACCAGCCAGCCGGTCCTGATTTCAGGTGCTGGCAGTCCAGCGGGCACTCGATACGAGCGCATCAAGTACCGCGACTTCACGACAAATCTCGGCGGTCCTGTGTATCGTGATCGGCTTTGGTTCTTTACCGGATACCAATATCTGCGCGACTACGACAGTCAGCCCGGCGCCGATCCCAAATTCCCAAGAACATATGAACAAAACAAGATCTTCGGCAAACTCACGTGGCAGCTTACGCCGAGGCTACAGTTGGTTCAGAGTTTTCATGACGAGTTCTGGGTTAACCCTCAGATCCCGACACTGGTGACGCCGTTCGCAGCGACTCTGCGCCTGAACGCGCACGTCCCAGCCATGACCTTCGGGCATCTCACGCACACGTTGTCCCCCAATACACTCTGGGATGTCAGAGTCGGACGCTTCGTTTATTCGCGTAAGGACGATCCAAGCACTGGTAGCTTCACCACGCCGAGTCGATTTGACCGTTTTACCGGGATCACCAGCGACGGTCCGCCGCAGGTGGGCGCATTGACGCTCATTCGTACAACAGTCAAGGCGACACTCAGCCACTATCAGCGGCGCCTGCTCGGTGCCAGTCACGCGTGGAAAATGGGCACGGAAGTCGAAAAGGGCGAGCACCGTGGGCCTCAAATCATTCCGGCGGGCATCCGTTACATCGACGACCGGGGGCAACCCTTTCAATCCGTTTCCCGCTCTCCGGCCGCCAGTGGCGGCCAATTCAAAACAGCCGCACTGTTCATAGCTGACGCAGTAACGATAGGAGACCGGCTGACAGTCAATGTCGGCGTACGGTTCGACCATAGCGCCGCCATCAGTCAGGACCTCCACGCGATCGACCTCAAAGGGAATGAAACAGGAGAAACCATCCGCGGCCTCGGCACGCTGTACACGTGGAATGTGGTGTCGCCCCGCCTGGGCGTCACGACCAAGCTCACGAGGGATAGTCGAACGATACTGCGAGCCAGCTACGGACGGTTCCACCAGGGCATATTGACGGCAGAGGGCAGCCAGAATCACCCCGGTTTGACTCCGATCACGACCATGCAGTTCGATCCGGCGACGCGCGACTACACGACTCTCGTTTCCGTGGTCGACCCCAAAATCAACCTGTTCGTCGATCCCAAAACGCGCTCGCCGAAAACCGATCAGTATTCTATTGGTGTGGATCGCGAGCTTGGCCCTCGGCTGTCGGCGTCCATCGCTTATATCCACAAGTCGGGCAGCGACTATATCGGATGGGCCGATGTGGGCGGCCAGTACAGAGACGATACGCGACAACTGCCCGACGGCCGGATCATCCCGGTGCGCGTGCTCGTGAACGCTCCGGCCGATCGTCGTTTCCTGGTGACGAACCCGGACGGCTACTTTATGACGTACAACGGCCTCGTGATCGCGGCCGAAAAACGGCCGTTCAGGGGGTGGCAGGTGTTCGGCTCCTATACCTACTCGAAGGTCGAGGGACTGCAGTCCAATAGCGGAACAACCCCTGGTGGTGCGCAGCTCAGCACCGTTGCGAATGTTCCCCCCGTCACGTTCGGTCAGGATCCAAACGACCTCACGAATGCGCGGGGCCGGATGCCGAACGACCGCCCACACATTTTCCGGATTATGGGCAAGGTCGACGTGCCCCGGACTGGTCTGGGAATTTCAGCCAACTTCCAATACTTCAGCGGCAAGCCGTGGGCGGCGACCGCGCTCATTCCGCTGGCTGGCCAGGGCGACCGCCGCATCCTCCTGGAACCGCGCGGCTCGCGCCGGCTGTCGTCGCAAACGCCGCTCGATTTGCGGCTGTCGAAGACGATCGTCACCCGTGAATCGGCACGTATCGAACTTGTCGTGGACGTGCTCAATGTACTCAATGACACAGCCGAGGAAGAACTGGCATCGGACAATCTGTTCAGCCTGCCCTTCGGACGCCCCAATATCTTCATGGATCCGCGCCGCGCGATGTTCGGAGTGAAGCTGCACCTCGGACAACAATGAGGGGGGGCGAATCCGGGATCGAACCCGCGACGTCCAGCTTGGGAATGTGGCCGTAGATTGAAAACACTGTGTATTGCGTGTACGGGCGTGCTGTTCGTGCACCGGAATGCATCGAGTTTTCAACACGGACTTGGAAAAGCGTGGAGTGGAGCACAAAAGGAGCACAGATAACACCAGACCTTGGGACCTAAAGAACGATCTTATTGAGGGGATACTCCACAATTCCCTGAGCGCCGGCGACTTTCAATTTGGGAATGAGGTCCCGGGCGGTGCGCTCCTCAATGATGGTGTTGACGGCAACCCATTCTTCGTCGCTGAGGGCGGAGATCGTCGGGCGCTGGAGCGCGGGCAATAAAGATAGAACGCCGCCGAGATCAACGCGGCGGACATTCAGCATCAGGCCGACTCGCCCCTGCGCTTCGATCGCCGCCTTGAGTAGAAGCGCGATGTTCCCCAGCTTCGTTCGCTTCCAGGGATCCGCCAGCGCCGTCTTATTGGCGATCAACTGCGTGTTGGATTCCAGTATCGTATCGATGATCCGAAGCCTGTTGGCGCGCAGAGTGGACCCTGTTTCGGTCGCTTCCACGATCGCATCAGCAAGCACCGGCGGCTTGACCTCCGTGGCGCCCCAGGAAAACTCTACGTTAACCTTCACACCGAGACGATCAAAGTACGCGCGGGTGACGCGGACAAGTTCCGTAGCGATGGTCTTTCCGTTCAAATCCTTCGCAGTCTTGATTTCAGAATCCTCCGGCGCTGCCAACACCCAGCGAATTCTGCCGTAGCTTTGTTTCGCGTAGACCAGATCGACGATGGGTTCGATCACTCCCGTACGCCCCATCCCGAGTTCGTGTTCGGCAATCCAATCCTGACCTGTAAGGCCAGCGTCAAGAACCCCGTCGGAA
>Ga0137433_1000661_pt1 | contig 17321 bp, 12 predicted proteins | sample EasRivERMZT840_2_FD_102335 | JGI IMG/M metagenome (GOLD analysis project Ga0137433, IMG submission 102335) | Soil microbial communities from meander-bound floodplain in the East River, Colorado, USA - East River MetaG ERMZT840_2 | ecosystem: Environmental > Terrestrial > Soil > Floodplain ...
GCGACAGGGTCATCGGAGCGGGTGGATCCGGCATGCGGCTCGGAGGGACCTGGACTGTGCTGGTCGTCGCGCAGGTCGCTTTCGCCGTGACACTCTTGCCGGCCGCGGTCTTTAACGCGTTGAACAATGTGCCGCTCGAGTTCGCCGATCCTGGATTCCCGGCAGATTAGTTTCTTACCGCGCAACTTGGGACGGGCCACGCAAACCGGCACGCCGAACTGATGCGACGCCTCGAAGCCGAGCCACAAGTTTCCAGCACAACGTTCGCGATGGCCATTCCCGGCAACGAACCCTCAGCGAAGATAGACACGGAGAACGCGGGCGGTCTTGACGTCCGGCTCAATCGCGTGGACGTCAACTTCTTCCGGGCGCTCGACGTTCCAATCCTGGCAGGCCGCGGGTTCGAACCCGCGGATGTTGCCTCCGCTGTGGTCGTGGTCAACCAGTCGTTCGCGCTGCGGATTTTCCGCGGCGACGCTCTCGGCCGGCGAATCCGTGTGGAGTCCGGGCGCTGGTACGAGATCGTCGGCATTGTGCGTGACTTTCCTGCCGGCGTAACTCCCGGAATGCTGGACTCGCAGCTCAAGCTGTTTCACCCGGCCGCCGCCGGTCAGGTGCAGCCCGTTACGCTGTCGCTTCGAGTGCGGGACGGCGCTCCATCGACCTTCGCCCGGCGCCTGTCCGAGATCGCAGTAGCCGTCGATCCCGATCTTCAGCTGCTCAACATTCGCAGCCTGGACGATGCCCTGCGTCAGGAGCAGTGGATCCGACGCCTGGAAGCAGCGATGCTTGGCGGTATTTCGCTGAGCGTTCTTCTACTCTCGTCGGCGGGCATCTACGCGCTCATGTCGTTCACCGTCTCGCAGCGTCGGAAGGAGATCGGGATTCGAATCGCGCTGGGAGCCAATCGGAAGCGCATCATCGCGAGCATTTTCTCTCGCGCGCTCGGACAGCTTGCCATGGGGAACGCACTGGGCGCTGCCGCGGCGGCCGCGCTCGAGTCCGGGAACAATCTCATGCGGGACAACGGAGCAGTCGTCCTGCCGATTGTGGCGCTCTTCATGATGGCGGTGGGATTTGTGGCTGCGCTCGGGCCGGCCCGCCGAGGCCTGTGCATCGAGCCGACGGAGGCGCTGCGAGAGGAGTAGCCGGCCTCGTCAGGTTGCCGTTTGCTACTTGCGAGCGACGGCCAGGATGTGGCTTGAAGCAGCAAGCATTTCTTCTTTCGATTCGACAAGCCGGGCCGCTTCAAGTATCGCGTTGCGTTTGAGTGGGTCGGCCCACCTTTCTTCGAAGTCACTCACTAGAAATCCAGGCCCTTCGACATTCAGCAGCGCGGACATCTCCAACCCGGCTTCATGGACTTCCTGCGCAAGTTCCTGTGGCACGTGAAAGTACGCAATCGTGAAGAGTCGCTGTCCTCGGAACACACCAGTCTCCACAGCTGTTTTGACAATCTCGAAAACCTGGGGTTCGTGAAGCCTGCCCAGACGCACAAGAAGATCCAGCAGCGCTGCATATCGAGAGATGCCGGCCACGAAAACCCACCCGCCCGGCCGCAAGACCCGGCGCGCTTCCGATAACGCTCGCAATCGGTCCGTCCGTTCGATCAGGTGATAAAGAGGCCCAAGGAGCAGCACGATATCGGCGGACTCATCCGCCTGTGACAATTGGCGCGCGTCACCGATCTCGGCGGTGATACGGGCATGGGATGAACGAGCCTGCTCAATGTGGAGTGAAACGGGGTCCACGAGATGTACCTGATGACCAAGATCGGCGAGCCAGGCGGCATAGGTTCCAGGTCCTCCACCAACATCGAGGATCTGAACCGGCGAAGACGGCAGGTATCGACTGACTATTTCTTTCGTCCGCTCCAATTCCAACGGCCCGGAAGGAAAGCCGCCCAGGAGGCGGTTCGCTTCCCCGCCCCGTTCGTAGTACTCAATAATGTCGGGATCCAGGTGTCGCATCTTGCTGATTATGCCGCAGCGAAGGCTTTGCAACTGACGGATAGTCCACAAACTTGCTTGTTTGAAATGGTGTTGGCCACCTGTAAGTACTGCCGTTTCAATAGCCCGCAAATGGCACATCGGTTGCGTTGTCATACCCGGTGCAATGTCTTCACAGCATCAAGCGAGGAGCGAAAAGAATGAAGAGCAGAACATATGCCGCCCTGTTGGGTTTGTCGTTATTGGGTCTGGCGGCTACTCCGGCCCATGCTCAGGTAAACATCAACGTCCGTATCGGTCAGCCGCCGCCGGTCGTCGTTCATAACCCTCCGATGATGGTCATGTTGCCCGAGCCTATGATGTACGTAGCTGTCGGCGTCCCCTACGACATCTATTTCGTTAGCGGCCGGTACTACTATTTTCATGGCGACAATTGGTTCTGGGGACCGGGTTATGGTGGTCCATGGACGTATGTGTCGTTCGCCGGGCTGCCTCCGGGCCTTCGGAAGTACAAGGTCAAACAGCTTCATCAATTTCGTGAGCGGGAATACAAAGTCTACAGAGCGAAGGGGCCCGGTCCGAGCGGTACCTACTTCGTGGCGGAAGAACATCCCGGACGAGGTCACGGCAAGAGTAAGGGGAAGGGCAAAGGAAGATAAGTCACGATCCGAATCCCTCCGATCTGCATGGCGCGGTTACTTACCGCGCCATTTTTTTTGCGTTTTCTTGCCGCGTTGACCGGTTCCACGCCATAGGAGTTCCTTCAAATGACTGACAGACCTTTGTATTTTCAGGGCGCTTCCTCACTCTTTTAGTAGGACGACCTTTGAAAATCACGCCCCCTGGCCCGAATGGCGTCCTCTGGTTCATCGAGGAACTCGACGCAAAGGAGCTGCCATACTCGCGGAATGGACTTCCCCAAAGTGGCCCGATGGAATCCAGGTCGATGCTTTAAATGATTTGGAAAGAGTCATTGCAGAAACGGCGAACAGCATCTACGAAATCACCGTCATCCGCGCATCTACGGGAGATGTCCTCGTGCGGGGCGGGAAGCTTTTTCCAGAAAAGACCCGCGCACAAATTATCGGCGCATCCTGGGGCGGGCCGTCGGTAAAGGTTTCCGGAATCTACACCGGGATGAACGTCGAATTCCGCCTTGAAGGCCAGCGTGTTGTGACCAGCCCCGTCCAGAGCATCAAAGTCGTGCCTGCCCGATAGGATTCGTCTCACCGCGGAATCAATTTAAAAATCTGCGCGCGAACAAATTCAGGGACGGAATTGCTTCGCAATTTGTTCGCGCGCGCAGATTTCCCAATTGACCCACTTCCGAACTCGTCGTTGACAAAGTGGACGTGAAGGCAGACACTCCTATCAATAATCTATGGGAATCGGTGTCGTCAAACAGTGCTGGATTGACTTGCGTGCCCGACTGGTTGCTCTGTTCCGCCGCAGAGAAATCTACCAGCGTGCAGACGAAGAGCTGGAGTTTCATCTCGCGATGCTGGAGCAGCGCATGATCGAGGCGGGCATGTCACCCACCGACGCTCGCGGCATGGCCCGGCGGCAGCTAGGCAATACCACACTGATCAAGGAACAGACTCTGGAAGCCTGGAGGTACACATTCGTGGATGCGCTCATTCGGGATTTTCGCTATGCCGTTCGTACACTGATAAAGAACCTCGGGTTTTCGACAACTGCCGTGCTCACGCTCGCACTCGGCATTGGCGCGACGACTGCGATCTTCAGTGTCGTCCACTCTGTACTGATCAAGCCGTTGCCGTATCCGAATGCCGACGAGCTCGTGAGGATCCGGCATAGCGCCCCAGGTATCAACCTCGATGATCTGGATGCGAGTTCGAACATGTACCTGACTTATCGGAAGGCGAACCGGACGTTTGCCGGCATTGGCCTGTGGCAGGAAAACTCCGCGACTCTGACGGACCGCGGTGAGGCGGAGCGGGTACGCGCTCTTCGCGTTACCGACGGCACACTTCAGGCGCTCGGCGTGCAGCCGATGAGGGGACGTTGGTTCACGGAGCAGGAGCACGCACCCGCGGCCGAGGGGCTGGACTCCGTCATTCTCTCTCACGCGTTCTGGCAACGGCGGTTCGGCGGCGACGAAGCGGCGCTCGGACGCGAGCTCTCGATCGAGGCTCCGGGCGGCAACGGCACTTTGCGCTCGACAAGGCCATCGCAGGTCGTCGGCATCCTGCCGCCGGACTTCAGATTCCTCGATACGACGCCGCAGCCCGACGTGATCATCGCCGTGCGCCTCGACCCTGCCCGGCAGGCCCACGGCATCTACCAATGGGAAATGCTCGCCCGACTCAAACCGGGCGTGACCCTGGTCGAGGCGCGTGCCGACGTCGAGCGCATGTCACCGATCTGGTTCGACGAATGGCCCCCGTTTCCTGGTACCTCGAGAGCGCAACTCGAGAACATGCGAATCACTCCGGTCGTTCGTCCTTTGCAGGACGACCTGGTCGGCGGCGTGGCGAGCATGTTATGGGTGCTCATGGGCGCGATCGGTGCGGTGTTGCTGATCGCGTGCGCCAACATCGCGAATCTCATGCTCGTAAGGGCGGACGCGCGGCGGCCGGAGTTCGCCGTGCGCGCGGCGATCGGCGCGGTCCCGTCGCGGATCGCGAGACAATTGCTCGTCGAGAGCTTGTGTCTCGGCGTAGCCGGCAGTGTCCTCGGATTGCTGCTTGCATACGTTGGAGTACGGGTTCTCGTTGCCATCGGCCCGAGCAACCTGCCGCGACTTCAGGAGATCTCCATTTCTCCGCCCGTCCTCGCGTTCACCGTGGCAGTGGCGCTTGCGTCGGCGCTTGTGTTCGGCTCGATCACGGCACTCAAGCACGCACTCCACATCGATATGCCCGGGATCGGCGCAGCGCGCGGGTTGAGCGCCAGCCGTGAGCGAAGCAGAACGCGCAGCGTGCTGGTTGTCGTACAGGTCGCGCTAGCGGTGGTATTAGTGGTGAGTGCGGCGCTCATGATTCGAACGTTTCAGGCCCTGCGCGACGTCGACCCCGGCTTTTCGGACCCTGCGACTATCCAAACGGCGAAGATTTTCATTCCGACCACATTGTTTCCCGACCCCACGCAATACACCCGCATGGAGCGCGAGATCCTCGACAAGATCGCGGCGATCCCGGGGGTCGTTTCAGCCGGCTTTGCGAGTGACGTGCCGATAGAAAATCCAGGGATGGGCACGGACATAGCAGTCGATCGCAAAACGTCGGCGGCGGGAGGGATACGGGCCAGCGTCAAGTTCGTCTCGCCCGGCTATTTCGAAACCATGGGAACGCGAATGATTGTGGGACGCGACGTGACCTGGAGCGACATCGAGGTGGGCGGTCGCGTCGCCGTTGTTTCCGAGGATTTCGCTCGCCATCTCGCGGCGGAGCCTGCGGATGCACTCGGTAAGCGCATTCGGCTTGCCCCGTTCAGCCAGAATCCATGGCGCGAGGTGATCGGCGTGGTACAGAGAATCCACGAGAAGAGCTTGTATGAGGCGCCATTCAGCATGGTGTACTGGCCTGTGCTCACTGAGAACATGTTCAATAACCCAATCGTCGGAACGCCGTCCGTCACCTTCGCGATCCGCAGCGAGCGCGCGGGCACCGTCAGCCTCGTGGAAGAGGTTCGGCAGGCGGTCCGGTCGGTGAACGGGAGTATCCCGATCGCGCAGGAGCGCACAATGCAGGACCTTTACTCAGGCTCGCTCGCGCGCACGTCGTTCACTCTCGTGATGCTCGCGATCGCCGGTGCAATGGCCCTGGCGCTCGGCGTCATCGGGATCTATGGCGTCATCGCGTACGTCGTGTCGCAGAGGACCAGGGAAATCGGGATTCGGTTGGCGCTCGGCGCGCGCCCGAAACATGTCGAGCGAAGGTTCCTGATGTACGGACTCGTCCTCAGCGGAGTGGGCGCGATAGTGGGCCTCGTCGCGGCGGTGCCATTGTCCCGCTTGATGTCGTCGCTGTTGTTCGGTATCGGCCCGATGGATCCCGCCGCCTATATCGCCGCGCTCGTCGTTATCATCGCAGCCGCGGCGCTCGCAAGCTATCTGCCCGCGCGTCGCGCGGCGACTGTCAATCCGATAGAGGCGCTGAAGGCGGAGTGACTTTGCCGGCCGGTATGCCATAAAATCCGCGCCGGAGGTTTCATGTTTTCAAGAACTGTCGTGCTGGTCGTGCTTGCCGCATCTACTGCATCGGCGCATCACAGCTTCGCGCCGCATTTCGACTCCAGCAAGAAGGTCAACATCTCGGGTACTGTGAGGGAGTATGAAGCGAGGAACCCTCACAGCTATCTCCATGTCAACGCCGTAGACGAAAACGGCAGGACTCGGGAATACGTTTGCGAATCGCACGGGTTCACTCAGCTCAGCCGCATCGGAATTACTCCGCAGGTCCTGAAAGCGGGAACAAAACTGCGGATCACAGGTTCGCTGTCGCGCCACAGTCCTTACATGTGCTTCTTCGAAACCATCGAACTGGCGGACGGCCGCACGTTGAACGTGAACGGTCCCGGAGGTTCGCAACCGACGCCGCAACAAACGAAACTCGCGCCGCGCAAAGATATCTTCGGAACCTGGCTCCTTGCGCCGATCGCGAATCGAAGCACGAGCGGTCCTCAACCGATGATTCAATTGCTGACGCCGGCGGGCGAGAAGGCCGTCGCGGCCTACGATCCGTTCAAGGACGACCCCGTCTTCAGATGTGATCCGGTTGCGATCCGGCGTGTCTGGGGTGCGCCCAGCACACCTCTGGAAATCGCGCGCAACGGCTCCGACATCGTGCTGCGTCACGAGTGGATGGACGTACGCCGGGTCATTCACATGAACATGAAAGCCCACCCGAAAGACGGGCCGCGCACTACGCTCGGCCATTCCATCGGTCATTGGGAGGGCGAAACACTGGTTATCGAAACAGGAAATTATTCGGCAGGCGTGTTGAACCAGTACGTCGAACAACCGGGCCAGCCGACAAAGGGATTGCTCCGCTCGGCGGCATTGACGACGGTCGAGCGAATCCACGTCGACGCGGCGCGACAGCGACTCGTCGTCGAGGTCGATATGACGGATCCCGAATTCTTCAAACAGCCGTTCCCGCGCGCGACGCTCGAGTACTCGCCCTCGGGTCTGAAAATCGAGCCATTCAAGTGCTCACCCGAGGGATTAACCGGTACGATTAAGAAATGACGTCCGACCAATTGCCAGACCGGCTCAGCATCAATCCAAACAGCCCGTACTACAACGAAGAGATCCTGAAGCGCGAAGTAGGTATCCGCTTCAACGGAGTCGAAAAAACAAACGTCGAGGAGTACTGCATCAGCGAAGGCTGGATCCGCGTGGCCGTCGCCAGGAAATTTGATCGGCGCGGCCATCCCCTGGTCATGAAACTCACAGGCGTCGTGGAACCGTTCTTCAAGGAGGATGGGCGGTCACAGACCGCCCCTACAGCTAATTCAGAGGAATGAACGCCAGACCGTTGTTTGCGTTCATCGGAATCACCAGCTGATTCGAGCCCGAGTCGTAGCACATTGACGCGGGATTCGGGATGTTCTGAGCGATGAGTTCAGGGGCCTGCCCCGGACGAATCCGCGAAACACCGCCATTCTGAACGCTGCTCACGTACTTGACGCCGTTCGCCATGATCACAAGACCATCGTTGCCCGGCTGCACGGCCTTTTCGGTTCTGACGAGTTGGCCCGCCGGAGAGAAGGTCAGGACTTCTTCGTTACCGATGTTGACCACCACGATGTTGCCCTGAGGATCGAATGCGATCCCGTTCGGCTGTCGAAGCGGCGCTCCCTGGACAAAGATGGACGCGGCGCCGCTCGGCGTGATCTTCCACACCTGCCACGACATCGGATCAGGATTCTGGCCTCCGGTACCTGTTTGCGTCGCATAGATCGTTCCGTCATCTGCGACTTCGATGTCGTTGAAGCCGGTGGAACGCTCAACACGAATCTCGCCGGCCGGGAGTCCCGTCTGCATGTTGAAACGGCGAATCACCGATATGGCCGGATCGTTCGGGCCTGTCCCGCCGTCACGGTCTGCAACGTACAGCTGGCCGTTGGCAATGTCGCTGCCGAGCGGTTCATTCAAAATGAGCGGCGGCTTCAGCGCGGCGCGCTGCTCTGGAGTCTGAATGCCGATCCACCTCGCAGTGTGGACGGAGCCGTCATGGTTAATGAACGACACCCACGCATTGTTCGTCTGCACGTTCTGCGCGACACCGCGATTCGGAATGACGATGACGCCGCGGGCCGAATCATAGGAACAACTCTCGGCGGAGTAGATGGAACCGTATACCTTCACGTTCGATGACATTGCATTGAAGGCTCCGTCCGCAGCCGGATTGATCGGCATGCCCAGACGGTTGCCGACGAAGTATGGCTGTGGGGCGGGTGGTGGAGCCTGCTGCGCCACGGCAATTCCTGTCAGTAACAAGGTTGCTCCAACATACGCGGTGATTCGTTTCATACGACTCTCCTTTATGAGCCAGACATTATCGCTTAGAGAGCAACGCTTAGTTTGAAATTTCCCGCCTTGGCCAGAGGCTGTTGCCCAACGGGAAACATCGCGAAGAAGGCTGTATTCCCCTCTTGGAGAAGGAGGGGTGGACGCGACATCAAGAAAGATGCTGCGAAGCCTCCGCTTGTGGAGCGGACGGGGTGGTTGGTTCAAACTACCGATAATCGGTGGCTTGAACCAACCACCCCGTCTGCGCGAGCTAAGGTCGCTTCGCGAAATTTGCTTGATCGCGCAGCCACCCCTCCTTCTCTAAGGAGGGGAATTCGCTTCTTCACGATGCGGCCCCAGTTGGGCAACAGTCCCGGCCAAGGAGGGGAATTACCCTCGACTTCGACTTTGTGTGCAAAGCCGCAGTCGTAAAAGACACTACCTGCCCGCCCGAATCGGGAAAACCCTGCTATCGTTTCTATATGGCTCACATTGGATTCTGGGACAGAGTGAAGATGGCATGGCGCATTCTCATCAACGCTCCATTCGCAGGCGAAGTAGTCGACGCTTTGAACCAGGCTGAAACGGCCCGGACGAGGGCAGCGTTGCCTCCCGAACGAGTGCACGCGCCGGCGTTGGCACTGCTGGCAGCTTTTCAGCGTGAGGGCCGGCTTGTCGACTTCCTTCAACAGGAAGTAGCGGGGTTTTCGGATGAAGACATCGGCGCAGCCGCCCGTGTGGTCCATGCCGGATGCCGCAAAGCGTTCCGCCAGTTCTTCGTGATTGCGCCGGCAGCAAAAGAACAAGAAGGTGGGCCGATCACTGTCCCTGCCGGATTCGACGCCCAACGCATCCGGCTGACCGGCAATGTAAACGGACAACCGCCATTCAAGGGCACGCTGAAGCATCACGGCTGGATTGCAGCTGAAATCCGGATGCCTTCGATCTCCGAAGCATTGGATCCGCGAGTCATCGCACCGGCCGAAGTGGAGTTGTCATAGCCATGACTCGCCACACTGCGACTCGCCACACCGTAGGCATCGATCTCGGCACGACGAACTGCGCTCTCGCGTTTTGTGATTTATCCGATGGTTCGGGAGATGTGGTCCCCGTTCCGCAACTGACCGCACCGGGAGTCGTCGAAGAGCGAATGCTGCTGCCATCCTTTATATATGTCGCGAAGGAAGGCGAATTTCCAGACGCCGCACTCAGCGTCCCATGGGATAAGAAAATCTCCTATGCCGCCGGCGAATTCGCACGCAGTCACGGCGCAAAAGTACCGACGCGACTCGTCGCATCCGCGAAGAGCTGGTTAGGCCATGGCAGTGTGGATCGAATGAGTGCTTTGTTGCCGTGGCAGGCGCCCGATGAAGTGGAGCGCATTTCTCCGGTCGAAGCTTCAGCGCGATATCTTCGTCATCTCGCCGGTGCATGGAAGGCGTCGCGAAAAAGCGGCCTCGATTCCGAGGAGATCGTACTCACGGTTCCCGCGTCTTTCGATGCGGCTGCGCGCGAATTAACCACGCAGGCTGCCAAACAAGCGGGGTTCCATGAAGTGACGCTGCTCGAAGAGCCGCAGGCTGCGCTTTATGCCTGGATCCAAAGCGTGGGTGACGCGTTCCGAAAAGCGGTGAAAGTCGGAGACGTCATCCTTGTGGTCGATGTGGGCGGCGGTACGTCCGACTTCTCTTTGATCGCAGTAACCGAACAGGACGGCGATCTGCAGCTCACCCGTATGGCCGTCGGCGATCATATTCTTCTGGGCGGCGACAACATGGACCTCACTCTCGCACACCATCTAGCCCAGGGAAAAAATCTGGATCCGTGGCAGTTCGCGGGGCTGACGTATGGGTGCCGGCAGGCGAAGGAGCTTTTGTTTGCCGACCTCAAACTGAAGAAAGCGCCGATCTCGATTCCGAGCCGCGGGTCCGCGCTCGTGGGCGGCACGATCAAGATGGAATTGACGCGGGAGGATGTAACGGGCGTCCTCATCGATGGGTTTATGCCGAGAGTCGGCATCACCGACGTCCCGCGGACCGCCCGCCGCACCGGTCTCACGCAGGTCGGCCTCCCTTACGCGCAGGACGCGGGCATTACACGGCACCTCGCCGCGTTTCTCACACGGCAATCGCGAATCGCTGAAGGGAAGTCGTTCGTTCACCCGACGGCGATTCTGTTCAATGGCGGCGTCTTCAAAGCACCCGCTCTGAAAGAACGCGTCATTGAAGTATTGAATGACTGGCTGGCCAAAGATTCAGGAGCTCCGGTGAAGGAGCTCGCAGGGGCGGATCTCGATCTCGCAGTCGCGCGCGGCGCGGCGTACTACGGCTGGGTCCGGCATGGTCACGGTATTCGGATCCGCGGCGGGACGGCGCGAGCGTATTACGTCGGGGTTGAAGCGGCCATGCCGGCGGTCCCGGGGTTCGAACCACCGGTAAGAGCTCTGTGCGTGGCGCCATTCGGAATGGAGGAGGGATCCAAAGCGGATATTCCACCTCAGGAGTTTGCGCTCGTCGTGGCCGAACCCACCGTGTTCCGGTTTTTCTCCTCGTCCGTTCGCCGCGAAGACCGTGCCGGTGACATGATCGATGACGTCGCCCGCAACGAGGAATTCGAAGAAGTCGCGCCGATTGAGACCACCCTTAAGGCGGAGTCTGGTGACGCCGGCAGGCACGTTCCCGTGAACTTGCAGGCGGCGGTGACCGAAGTCGGCACTCTGGAACTCCGATGTCTGGAGAAAGGCGGCTCCGGCCGATGGAAGCTGGAACTCAACGTACGTGGTAAAGAAGAGTAGCCGCGTAGCGGCGGCAGAGTGTAGCCACGGGGCGAAGCCCGTGGTTTGCTGGTCGGGCAAAGATGAGCCCCGGAGGGGCGAAAGAGTCTGTCGCCCCTCCGGGGCTCATCCGCAGCAGAACTTCTTACCACGGCCTGCGGCCGTGGCTACACTCTGCCGCCGCTACGCGACTCTGGAGCCATGAACGAATTTCTCATCGGCATTGACCTCGGCACTTCGAACTCGGCTGTCGCGTACATCGACCGCTCGAAGGGCCCGGATGCCCCCGTTCTGGATTTTCCCATCGTGCAGACCGTTCGGCCTTCCGACGTCCGGCCGCTGGCGCTGCTTCCGTCCGCTCTTTACCTCCCACATCCCGACGAGTTTTCGGATCCCTCGCCGCCGCAGATTGTCGGTGAATTCGCCCGCTGGCAAGGCTCGAAGGTCCCATCCCGCCTGATCACGTCTGCGAAATCATGGCTTTCTCACGGCGGTGTCGATCGGACGGCTGCAATCCTGCCGTGGGGCGCGCGGCCGGATGTGGAGAAGATGTCGCCGGTCGAGGCGTCGTCGCGACTGCTCCTCCACATTCGCAACGCATGGAATCACGCCCATCCCGAAGCGTTACTCGAAAACCTGGAAGTCGTCATCACCGTGCCCGCATCGTTTGACGAAATTGCGCGCTCGCTGACTGTCACGGCTGCTCGCCGCGCCGGTCTCGAGAAATTCACTCTGGTCGAAGAACCGCAGGCCGCCTTTTACGATTTCACCGCGCGGCATCGTCACAATCTCGGAGCGGCTCTGCACGCTGTGTCGTTGGTTCTTGTCGTGGATGTCGGTGGCGGCACATGCGATTTCACGCTGGTCAAGGTTGAAGACGGCGAACGTCTGCGTCGCATTGCCGTCGGCGATCATCTGATGCTGGGCGGCGACAATATGGATGCGGCAGTCGCGCGTCGAGCCGAAGAGCAAATGACTGCAGGCGGACGCAAACTCACTCCGACGCAGTGGAGCGAACTGGTCCAGGCCAGCCGCATTGCAAAAGAGTCGCTGCTTTCGGCGAACGCGCCGGATAGCTATCACCTCTCCGTGGTTGCCGAAGGCGGACGTTTGATCGGCGGCTCGATGTCCGCGAAGATCTCGCGTGACGAAGTCGAACGCATCGTCCTTGACGGTTTTTTCCCACGTTGCGATCCAACCGATTTGCCCAAACGGACAACACGTGTGGCGCTGCAGGAATTCGGACTTCCATACGCGAGCGACCCCGCCATTACGCGGCAACTCGCGGCGTTTCTCCAGACGCACATTGCAGCCGGACGTCCGGATGCAATCCTTCTTAACGGCGGCGTGTTCAATTCGCCGGCCATCGCGTCGCGACTGGTGGAAGTAATCGCGAGCTGGTGGCCCGGCGCTTCACGTATTCGCGTGCTCGAGCACGAATCTCTGGAACTCGCCGTCGCACGCGGCGCCGCGTGGTACGGCATGGTGCGGCACGGTATGGGGCGGCGCATCGGAGGCGGAGCCGCGCATTCGTTTTACGTCGGGCTGGAAACAAAGCGAGACGACGAACCCAGGGCCCTGTGTCTGATCCCGCGCGGTCACGAAGAAGGACAGACGGTGGAGCTTGGAACCCGGACGTTCAATCTGACGTTAGGAAGGCCCGTTCAGTTTCCATTGTTCACGTCGACATCAGATCGCGTTGTGTCATCCGGCGATATCGTGACAGTCACCGGCGACCTGCATCCGCTGCCACCCATTCACACGGTGCTGAAGAGTGCCGAGGGAAACACAGAACACGTTCCCGTGCATCTCCGCGCAATTCTGACCGAGATCGGAACGCTCGAACTGTGGTGCGTGTCCGACGCGTCCCAAGAACGCTGGCGGCTCGAGTTTGAACTTCGCGGTACGGCAGGTCCCGCAAAAGCATCGACAGATACCGTCATCGAATCCATGCCGCCTCATTTCGCGGAAGCTCGCCGGCACATCGAAGAGATGTTCGCCAATAAGCCCGCTCGAGGTGCGGAGTCGGATGCGCCCGTGAAGGTCCGGCAACTCTGGCGCAATCTCGAGCAGGTACTTGGACCTCGTGAGCAGTGGCGCGTACCGATGCTGCGCGAAATGTGGGGTGCGCTTCACGCGCGCGCAGGAAAGCGTCGCCGATCAGCCGAGCATGAGCGCGTGTGGTTCCAGCTTGCCGGATACACGCTGCGTCCGGGTTTCGGGTATCCGCTTGACGACTGGCGATGCGCACAGATGGTCGACTCGCTGTTCGGTGCGGGCGTGGCATTTCATAAAGAGAAAGCAGTCTGGATGGAATTCTGGATCATGTGGCGCCGGATTGCAGGTGGACTGGTCGAAGAGCGGCACGCCGACATGTGGAGATTTCTCAAGCCGCAACTCGAAACCCGTCTCGCGGTATCTCAGGCAAAGTCTCAGCCGAAGAAGCAGCCAAAGCCCAGGGGCGTTCAGGCCGAAGGTCTCGACGAGATGGTTCGTCTTGCAGCGGCCCTCGAACACATGGACCCCGCGGAAAAAATGACGCTGGGCGACTGGATTGCTCCGCGTGTCGCCACCTCCGGCCCGTGGGCCTGGGCTCTCGGCCGCGTCGGGGCTCGGGTTCCGCTTTATGGAAGCGTTCACAAGACAGTCGATCCGGACCATGCCTCGGAGTGGTTGAATCTCCTGCTGGATGCTCACTCGCAAAACGTCGAAGGCGCTCTCTTCGCCATCGTCCAACTCGCACGTTTGACCGGCGACCGGTCGCGTGATATCGACGACGGGCTCCGCAACCGCGCTCTGGATGCTGTCCGCAGCGCGAATGCTCCAGAATCATGGCAACGCCTTCTTCTTGAAGTCGTCACCATGGAAACCGCCGACCAGGCCCGCGCATTGGGCGACACGCTGCCCGCCGGCCTCGCGGCATAGAAGGCGACAGGCATATTCCCCGCCTTGAAGGCGGGGAATAAAGCCATCCTCACTCTACCAGCCTTGACTCGCACATCGAACGCATCAACAATTGTCGCAAGGGTGTAGTGAGTTCCAAACTCACTACAGGTTTTCGGGTGGTCGGGCCGCCACCGACATTCTGCGATTCTGAGAATTGAATGCGCGTGCGGCCGGACGAAGTCTCTCCTTTAAGTATTCTTCCCGCCGCACAACAACAGCCTGGAGAAAACGATGCCTCACGGATCTGATCTGCCACTGGCAATGCTTCTGATCTTCGGAACGGCCAAGCTCTTCTCGGAGGTTTTCGAATACTTCCGGCAGCCCGGCATCGTCGGGGAGATTCTCGCGGGAATCCTGATCGGTCCGAGCGTGCTCGGATGGGTCCAGCCAAACGAACTGATCCTTGCCTTTGCGGAACTCGGAGTCATGTTTCTTCTGTTCCGCGTCGGACTTGAAGTCAAGGCCTCGGAATTCATGAAGGTCGGGGCGTCGGCAGCACTGGTGGCGGTTCTTGGCGTTATCGTTCCGCTCGGCGCCGGATGGCTGATTGCCAGAGCCTGGCAACTTTCACAGATCGAATCGATATTCGTGGGCGCGGCGATGGTGGCGACCAGCGTCGGCATCACCGCGCAGGTACTCGCGGCCAGGGGCGTGTTGCACGCCAGAGCCAGCCGCGTGATTCTCGCGGCTGCAGTCATTGATGATGTGCTCGGGCTTATCGTGCTCGCGATCGCAAGCAGCATGGCTCAGGGAGAGATGAATGTATTCGCGGTCGCATTGACCGGGGCGCTTGCGATCGGATTCACAATCCTTGTGGCGCGATGGGGAACGAAGGCGATGAGCGCCATCGTTCCGCGCCTCGAGCACAGACTGAGTGCGGCCGAGGGCCAGTTCGCAGTGGCAATAACCCTGTTGTTCGGTTTGTCCCTGCTCGCCGTTTACGCCGGTGTCGCGGCCATCATTGGCGCGTTTCTCGCCGGTATGGCGCTGGCGGAAACTGTGGGACACCGCGTCCACGACCTCACCAACGGCGTCTGCGAACTGTTTGTTCCGTTCTTTCTTGTGGGCATCGGGCTGCGGTTCGATCTTTCCGCTTTTGCGAACGCATCCACGTTCATGTTTGCCGTTGTCATTCTGATTGCGGCGGTCGCCTCCAAGCTGATTGGATGCGGTCTCGGCGCCATTAGAAGCGGCAAAGCTGACGCGCTTCGCATCGGCATTGGCATGATTCCGCGCGGAGAGGTCGGCATGGTCGTCGCGCAGATCGGTCTCGCCATGGCAGTGATTTCCGAAAGTCTTTTCGGAGTGGTCGTCTTCATGTCCGTAATGACGACCATCATTGCGCCGCCTCTGCTCAACTGGGCTTATCGTGACGTGAAGGCTCTTGAGGCTGGGGGCGAACAAAAGTATCGGATCGGTTGATGCGCACGGTGAAAGTACTTCCCTTCCCGATTTTGCTCTCGACCTGAATGAGGCCGCCGTGAGCGCGAACGATCCGTTGGGCGACCGATAATCCAAGGCCAACACCCGGCACGTCTTCTTTCGATGTCGAAGCTCTGCGGAACGGTTCAAAGACGTAAGGAAGGTCGTCTTCAGAAATCCCGATTCCCTGGTCCGAAACCTTGAAACAGACTTCAGCTGAACTCTCCTCCAGCCGCAGCTCGATCGACGTTCCTGCGTGCGAATATTTGACCGCGTTGCTGACGAGATTCGTGAGCACCTGCTCGATGCGCAGCGGATCGCATCGGAGTTCCACCGGTTGCTCTGGAAGAGTCACAACGAAGTTGTAATCCCCGGCAGCGGGCTTAAAGAGATCGACTGCGCTTTGTGCAATGGTCCGCGCGTCACATTCCGAGATCCGCAACTCGAGGTGGCCGGATTCGATTCTGGATGTATCGAGGAGATCGCCGACCATACGGTCCAGACCCTGGGCCTGACGCTTGATAATCGCCATGATGCCGGCAACCTTCTCGGGAGGGAGCTGCCGGTCGGCGGAAAGAATCTCGGCGGAGGTTTTCAACGCGCTGATCGGATTGCGAAGATCGTGCGCGACGCCAGCCAGAAACGATAGTTGATTTTCGTGCTGGCGCTCCAACGATCGGGCCATGTCATTGAACTGATTCGCGATCGATCGCAATTCTTCCGGACCACGGTCCGGAGCCCGGCTTTGTTTGTGTCCGGAGGCGAATTCGCGCATCGCGCGCTGTATGTCGAACACCGGCTCAAACGCCGTACGCCGCAGCCACGAAAGCATGCCCGCGATACCGATAACCAGCGCTGCGCTGCAGCCGAAGCCGATCCAGTTCGCAATCTGATCCCAGCGTTCGGTGGAACGCATCGCGACTTCGGATTGCTCGATATTCGTATCGACGACCTGCCGGAGAGCTGCGAATGCGCGGTCTAAATCGGCTTCCTCCCGCGATTTTGCGAAATAAGCGTCGAACAGGTTTTCTGCGGACTCCACCAGACTTTCCTCGTCAGGTGTCGCGGCATATTGCCGCATCTGATGCAGTTTCTGACGCAGGTCGGCTTCGACTCGAGCCTTCGTAAGCCGATCCGTTGTGCCCATATATGTCAGCACATCGATCTGCATCTCTTCCGCGAGCTTGACGCTCTGCAAGGCCGTTTGAAGTTCCAGTGTCGTGCGGTGTAAGTACGTCGTGAGCATGACCAGCGAAACTGCCGCCGCAAGAGCGAGGGCAGCAATGCCGATGACGAACAAGGAGAGGATCCGATGGAGACTCATCGATAAAAGAAGAATACGGTAAAAGTCTCTAAGCGGATACGTGTTCGGATCGATTCCCGCTCGCGAGACTCATTCCCAACGCAGCGCCGAGGCCGGATCGATCTGCAAGGCGTGACGGGCAGGAATCAGAACGGCAACCAGTGAGACTGTTCCAAAGACTGCCAGCGCAACAATGTAGGCAATCGGGTCCAGCGCCTGAAGGCCGAAAATCTGGTTTTGAAGTGGGCGGCCGACCGCTGCTGCCAAAGCCGTACCAGCGATCGCTCCTGCCAACAACGCTGCGGCGTATTCGGACAGCAGAGCGCCGAGGACATGATGGGGCCGCGCGCCAAGGGCAATGCGCACGCCGAGTTCACGCGTGCGCTGCGCGACCGTGAATGCAATCACGCCGAAAATCCCGAGAACAGCCAATAGTGTCGCGGCCCCACC
>Ga0137433_1000664_pt1 | contig 17220 bp, 12 predicted proteins | sample EasRivERMZT840_2_FD_102335 | JGI IMG/M metagenome (GOLD analysis project Ga0137433, IMG submission 102335) | Soil microbial communities from meander-bound floodplain in the East River, Colorado, USA - East River MetaG ERMZT840_2 | ecosystem: Environmental > Terrestrial > Soil > Floodplain ...
CGGCGTCTTGCTGAACGAGCGGTCGAACTCCTCCAGGAACGCGGCAGCGGCTTCGTATTCGCCCGCCTGGAACATCGACCACGACGCCTCGAACAGCGCGTCGGGCAGGCGTTCGGAATCCTCCGGGACGCGGAAGTAGAAGTAATACGCGTCGTCGTATTTCTCCTGCTCGTGCGCGATGCGCCCGAGCGCGAGGTAGGCGAGGTCCTTGATGCCGTAGTAGCGGCCGTCGATGAAAAACGTGAATCGATCCTGATCGACCTGCTCGACGATCTCGCACAGCGACCGCCGCGCCGACGCGAGGTGCCCCTGGCGCGCGTGAATGAGGCCCCGGAAATACAGCGCGGCCGCGTAGAAGCGCGACTGGCGGTCGATGGCGGAGAACAGCGATTCGGCGCGCGCGGTGTCGCCGGCCTCGTAGGCGACCTTGGCTGCCAGGTAGGTGTATTCCTTCTCGCTGTCCTTGGGCAGTGTCCCGCCGCGCGCGGCGAAGTCCTTGCCGAAGTATTCGAGCACCGCCAGGATCGCCGCCTGCTCGCGCGTCTCCAGCGCGATGTCGACCAGGGCGCGGTAGGCGGGCGCGAACGCCGGCGACTTCGTTCCGCGCCCGAGAACGCGCAGCAGGTACCGTTCCGCCGTCTTGTAGCCGCCCGCGCGGATCAGCGCCCGCGACAGCGTCAGCTCGGCGATCGCGTATTCAGGCGCGTAGGCGAACTTGGCGTAGCGGGGCGATTCGACCAGCCGGAACAGCGTCACGCTCGCGATCTCGGCGTTGCCCGTCACCAGCTCGTCTTCCGCCACGGCGATCTGGCTCTTCAGGCGCTCCAGCGTCGCCGGCTCCTTGTCCCCGGTCAGGATGCCCGCCTTCTCCAGATCCGCCAGGTACTGGCCCATGGGATCGGGCGGCGGCGCCGCGGCGGCCGCGGGATCGACCTTCTGCATCAAGAGTGCGAGCACCAGTCCGAGCATCACTTTTCCGATTCGATCTCGATCTCGATCTCGGGCTCGTACTCCGGCAGGTCGCCGTCGTCGTCGGCGGAGATGTCGATGGTCGTGCGTTTCCCGTCGGGCACGTTGACGACGAAGCTGTGTTCGAGCTCGTAGCCTAGGCCCTCGTTCTCCTTCTGGGTCTTCTTGCCCGGCCGTATCTCGAGGCGAATGGTCACGCTGTGCGTGCCCGGTTTGATCGGGCGCTCCGACACGCTGATCATCTCGTCGACCAGCGGCTTCTCGCCCGAATCCCAGATCGAGTTGCCGTCCAGCAGCACCTCGGCGCGCCGCATGATGAAGTCGGGCGCGCCGTTCCAGTGGATCTTCGCGCCCAGCTTCGACGCGTACACCCCTTCTTCGACCAGCATCGAGCGGGCGCGCGAGCAGAACAGCGCATCGCGCAGCTTGTCGTATTCGGCGCGCAGCCGGGCGACGTCGATCGTCGCGGGCGTTGCGGGCGGGGCCGGGGGCGGCTTGGCGTTGTCGTAATCCGCCGCCGGCGCCGCGGGCGGGGCCGGGGCGGGGCGCGGCTTCGGGCCCGGATCGGCCGCGAGCAGCACTGTCAGCAGAGCGATGGCCGTTTGCATCGATCACATCCTTGTCGGCAAGAACAGGCTCAGCCCGATGGTCGCGGTGATGTCGTTGACCCAGAACTGCTGCGACAGCAGCTGCTGGCGGAACACGTGGTCGCGCAGGTCGAGACGGAACGCGAACGCCCTCCCCAGGAAGAACTTCAGACCGAAGCCGCCGTTGCCGGCGATGCCGCTCGACACGACGGAGTCGACGACGCCGCCGCCGGCGGCCAGGAAGAAATCGAAGTGCGTGATCGATCCGCCGAACCGCATCTTGGCGTGCGCCAGCGAATAGATGAGATCCGCGTCGAACATCAGCTGCCGGCGGGGCCGCTGGTCGAGGACCGAAAACGTCCGCTCCAGCTCCGGGCCGCCCCGCGAGGTGAGCTGCGTGATGCCGGCCGTGGCCTCGACCGCGAAGTCCTCGGTCATGTGATACGAATACGCGAACGCGAAGATGCCGAAGGTGTAGAGCGGTACGCTGCCCACCTTCGCCTGCTCCGTGTACACCACGCCGTCGAACGTGTCGGACGCGTAGTACCCGGTTCGCAGCGTCAGCTCGTGCCGGTTGGTCTGCTGGAACAGCCGGTCGCGGCTGGTCCGCTGTTTTCGCTTCGCGAACAGGTCCGCCTTCACGTCCTCGTCGATGCAGGCGTCGCCCCCGGGCTTGGCCGCCTCTGTCTTGGCAACTTCTTCCTCGGCGTCGTCGGCTTCCGACTCCGCGGCGCGGGCCCCGGGCGCGGCCGACAGGACCGCGAGGGCCGCCGCCAGGCCGCCGACCCTCAGCCCAACCACAGGCTGAAGCCTCCCAGGATGGTGATGTTGTTCGTGCTGCGGCCCCGCCCCAGCACCTCCTGCGGAATCAGGAAGTCGCGAATTTCGAGGCGGAAGCTGACGAAGCGCGAGAAGTACAGCTTGAGCCCGAAGCCCGCCTCCCAGGTGAGCCCGAGCACCGACTCGTGACACGTACGGCCGGCGCCCGCCAGCGCGAAGATGTCGCCGTGGATGATGGTGGATTCGGTGAACTTGAACTTGGCGTGGATCGGCGACCACAGCAGCGACGCGATCCCCTGATAGGCGACGCTGGGGGTGAAGTGCCGCTCGCTGCCGAAGGCGTTGAACGGCTCCTCCAGCTTGAATTGGATCGGCGTGCGCGTCACCAGGACTTCGAGGCCGAAGTCTTCCGATGGATAAAATGCGACGGCTCCCCCGTAGCTGTACGTGGACGAGAGCGCGTCGGACGCGTACCAGCCGCCCAGGGCACCGATCTCGAAGCGATGGCGCTTGAGGAAGTCGCGGCGCTGAACGCCCTTGCGCTTGCCGTCCGCCGAGTCGCCCTCCAGGCAGGCGAGGGCGTGCAGGCCTCCCTGGGGCTCCTCGTCGTCGGCGGCCGCTGTCTCTTCACCGGGCTCCTCGGCGTCGCTGGTCGCCGCCTCCTCCCGCGTGGCAGCCTTGTTGGCCTCGCCCGACGGCTTCTTCGCCTGTTCTTCGTTCTCGCCCTCGCCCCCCGCCTCCCCGCCGCGTTCGTCGAACGGACTGTCGGGCGGCTTACCGCCCGCGGGCGCGGCGAGCACCGTGGAGGCACTCGTGAGCCCGAAGGCTAGGGCGAGGACCACCGTCGTCGCGCGCGCCAAGGTTCGAAAATCGTAGCCCTAGCGCACCGCGCTTGGCAAGGCATGTCATAAGCCTGCTATCCAATTTTGCCAATTTCGCACCCTTTTTTTTGATGAAATTCCCGTCGAGAAACCCGATCGTTTGCAATCGGGGACACGCACCTTGCACCGCCATGTACCGCGATCTGGTCGGGCATCACACATCCGGCGCGCGCCGCTGGTTCGCGGCGCGCTCGTGCTGTCGCTCGCGCCGCTGCTCGCGTGCGGTGGCGGCGGGAACGCGGCGCCGGTCGATGCCGGCGACGCCGCCCAAAAATGCTCGGGCGCGACGGTCTGCGACGGACGTTTCATACGTGCGTGTATCGACGGGTCGGTGGGCGATCAGACCGCGGATTGCGGGTCGGGCGGCATGTGCAGCCTCGAGCGCTGCACCTCTTCGGCCTGCGCGGCCGTCGAAAGCGACAAAGACGGGTTCGCCGGCTGCGTGTTCTACACGGTAGAGGTCAACAACGTCACGAGCGACGTTGGCAAGGCGACCAGCTTCCTCGTCACCAATCCCGGCAGTGAAGCCGCGGACGTGAAGTTGGAGCGGCACGTGGGAACAAGCTGGAGCCCCGCCGGGACGGCGACGATCGCCGCCGGCAAGGCGGCGCGGTTACCGATCGCCAGTCTCCAGATCGAGGAGGCCGGCGGCCCGCAGGGTGGTGGCCTTCGCCTGAAGGCCACCCAGCCCGTGACGGTGGCGCAGATCCAGGGCGACGACGGCAACAACCGCGCCTCGAGCTCGGGCGGGACGATGTTGCTGCCGGTTCAGGTGCTGGGCCGTCGCCACCTGGTGATGGTCTATCCGCAGAAGCAGACGGCAGCGATCGCGGCGACGCCCGGCAGCGCGGGCGGCGCGGGGCGCTTGCTCGTGGTCGGAACGAAGGCGGACACCGAGGTCATCTTGCGGGTTTCGGCGCACGCGTCCGCCGTCGTCAACGGCTCCTTGTCGGGGGTGGCGGCGGGTGAGGAGATCACGCTGTCCAGGCTCGGCGAGGGCGAGGTGCTCCAGGTCTGGAGCGGCGGCGACGACCAGGATCTGTCGGGCACGGAGATCAAGACCAGCCAGCCGGTCGCCGTGTTTTCGGGAAACATCACGACGACGTACGGCCGGACGGGGATCGACGTCCAGTCGCCCGACATGGTGCACGAGCAGATGCCGCCGACCGCACACTGGAGCTTCAAATACGTGGCGGCCGCGCTGCCGCCGCAGGCCAATACGTGCGACACGCTGCTCGGTGAGCCGGGCGCGTCGCTGTGGCGGATCCTGTCGGCGCACGACGACACCGTGGTCAAGTTCATCAGTCTTGATCCCAGTCGGTCTGTTCATACTAACACGCTGCTGAAGGCAGGCGAGGTGATCGAGCTGATGGCCGACGTCGATTTCGTGGTGGACGCGAACTGGCCCGTGCTGATGACGCAGGGGATCGACTGCGAGCCCAGCCTGTCGCTGGCGATCTCCGCCGACAAGCTGCTGGAGGACGTGACGTTTTCGGTGTTGCCCGCGTTCGATCAGATGGTCGCGATCGTACGCATGCGGAACGAGCCCGTCTGGCTCGACGACGACGACGTCCCCATCGAGAACGGGTTGTTTGAGCCCGCTGGGGGCGACTACGAGGTCGCGCGCGTGCTGCTCCCGACCTGCGCGCCGAGCAAGCTGGTCTGTACGCACCGGCTGCAGGGCCGCTTCGGGATGACGCTGCGGGGGATGGACGTGCTGGCCAGCTACGCGCTGACGGCACCGTCGTGGAAGGGTTGCAACGATCCGCTCGACTGCGTGAACTAGCGGTTCGTCGCGGCGGTCACGCCCGCAGCGACGCGAGGGCCGCGCGCAGGTCGGCGTCGCCGAAGTTGTCGCGCCGCTTGCGCACGTCGAGGTAGAGCAGCGTGCCCGCGATCAGCGGCAGCGGCATCACGGCCAGCGTCAGCAGATCGCCCACCAGCCCGGTCAGGAAGATCGCCGTGGCCGGCACGACGAGCTCGGCGAGCAGCCGCGCGGACCAGGTGAGGGCGAGGAACACCGCCAGCAACAGCGCGACGCGCAGCCAGTCGGAGCCGACGAGCTGGACGCTGCGGCGAAGCGCCGCGGCGCCCCCCAACCCCTCGATGACGGCGACCTGCGCCACCAGCGCGAAGCAGAACGCGACCACCAGCCCCGGGATCACCCACAACACGTGGCCGATCGCGATCAGGCCGGCGGCCGGGACGACCGCGGCCAGCAGCCGGCCCAACCGCCCGAGCAACAGCATCCAGGCTTCGACCCATCCGGTGCGGCCACCGGTGACTCTGTCGGCGACGGCGATGGTCAGCGCGCCGGCCGTCAACGGCACCGCGGTGGCGAACGCCAGCGCCGACACCAGCGTGGCGAGCACGCCCAGCACCCAGAGCGTGAACCGGCCCGGCGCGTCGGCCGCGCGGGCGATCTCCTCCAGCCGCTGCTGGTTTTCACGCTGCAGGCGGGCGATGGTTTCGGTGTCCGCGTTGCGCGCGTAGGCCTCGGCCAGCGCGCTGCCGGCGGCCTCGGCGTCGCGCGCCATCTCCGCCACCTTCGCGGGCGAACCGGCCGCCAGCTTGGGCGTGAGCAGCGCCGACATGACGCACGACTTGGCGAGCGACGCCGGGACGAACAGCAGCGCGCAGATCAGCATCACCGGCCGGGCGTGGGCGCGGTAGAGACGGAAGGATTCGACGAGGATATCCGCCACGCCCTTGTCGGCAGGGGGCGGTGTCTCGGAAGCGGAGGGGTCTTGCTCGTCGGCCACGGCAGCGCTCGTGTCGGTTGCGCCGAGCATATATCGATCCTGAGCGCATGTTAAAAAGGGACGATGTCGGTTGGCGAGTTTGCGTGCGCGCTCTTGCTTGCGGCCGCCGGGCTGGCGGTGCCCGCGCGCGCGTGGGCGCAGGCGACGCCCCCGGCCGCGTCCGATGCGCCGGTGGGCGAACCGTCAGCGCCGCCGGCGCCACCCGAGACCGCGCCGCCGCCGCCGCCCGAGACCGTCGCGCCGCCGGCGGCGGCCGCCCCGCCGCCGCTTCCGCCGGCGTTGCAGTCGCCGGGCGACTCGTGGGACGCGGCCGTCGTCGAGTCGGAGCGCGAGCCGGTTCCACGTCCGCGGCTCTCTGCGGCCGTCGGGTTCGGGAGCAGCTTCGATGCGGTCGGATTCGAGGACGGCAACACGCGCGCGGTCCCGTCGTTCTTCAGCGAGCTCGGCATCGGCGACGGCCCGTTCGGCTTCAATCTCCTGGCGTTTGCGTCGGAGGCGTCCGGACGTTACGAGGGTCAGAACCCGGTCGATCGCCTCGCGGTCGACCTGTTCGGCGTCATCCGGCCCGGGGCGTGGGTTCGGCCCGACGATCGCCGCTATGGGATGCGCGTGCTGCACGGGCTCGGCGCCGAGCTCGGCCTGGGCTTCGAGCGCGACGGGCGCAGCGCGATTTCGGGCACCCGGTTCTTGATTCACACGGGCGCGCAGGTGGACCTGCCGCTGACGCCCGCCCACGAGCCGACCGAGCTCAAGCTTCGCCTCGCGGTTCGGCGCGGGATCGGGCTGTACACGCCCCGGCTCTCCGGCGGCAGGGTGCCCGGCGTCCTCGAAGTGGACGACAGCGCCGCCGAGCTGTACGCGATGCTGGTCGCGGTGTTCTGACGGTGGCGCGCCCGGCACCGCTGCTTGGCCTCGGCGTGCTGACCGCCGTCGCGTGCGGCGCGACGGTCGAAGTTCGTCCCGGCATGGAGGCGTTCGCCCCGACGATCGTCACGGTCGTGGAGATGCCGCCCGCCATCGACTGGACGGGGCCGGGTGCCCAGCCGCGCGTCCAGCGCCTGGCCGCGGACAGCCTGCTGGAGGTCACGGGCGGCCGCGCGGTGATCGCCGACGAGCTGCCGGGGACGAGCGAGTGGGACGTGCAGTCGGCGCTGCGCGCGCTGGGCGAGGACCCGGCGAATGCGGTGACGTTTTCGATCAGCATCGGGATGGGCCGGCGGATGGTCCCGGGGGTGAATCCGATCGCGGGCTTCCAGGCTGCCAGGCGGGCGGTGGTCGATTACGTGGCGCGCGTCGAGGTCCGCCACGTCGGGGCGCCCGACGTCATCGGCACGGTCGAGGCGATCGAATCGGGGCCGGCCAACGAATCCGAGACCACCGGCAGGGACGGCGAAAAGCGGGGCGTGGCGGCGGCCATCGACGAGGTGCTGGACGAGGCCGTGCGCACGTTCGCGCCGCGCGTCCACACCCCGCGCCGGCCGACGCTGATCGTCGAGGTGCCGGTGGCCGCGGCCAGCAACCTGGTCGCGAAGCTCGAGGCGTTGCAGCGGCTGTATCCGGAGCTGTCGGTGGACGCGATGCAGGCGCTGGCGGCCCACCGCGAGCGCTTCCTGGTCGTCGAGCCCGGCCACATCGCGAAGCTGGGTGTCGCGCGCGGTGATCTGCTGGGGGTTCCGGGCGGCGAGACCCGCGCCAGCCGCGCGGCGCTGGCGCGGGCGGTCGCGCGCGGCAGCAAGCCGCTGGTCTCCGTCGTCCGCGGCGGCCAGCGCTACATCCTCAGCATGTGATCCCGCGTCGGGACGTCGGCGATGTCGGCAATGTCGGATCGCCAGGTCGTCAGGGCGCCTTGCACTGGAGCGCGGACGGATAGGCGACCATCATGTCGACGGCGCCCGCGGGGAGCTGGTCGCGGATGCGGCGGACGCTGCGTTCGATGAGCGCGCGGTTGGTCGCCTGGTCGTAGGGTCGCAGGCGGCTGGCGACGTCGCCGGTCGCGTCGGCGTCGATGTCCAGCAGCTCGACCGGCTGCGCGCACGAGGCATCGAGCTTCGTGAGGTCCAGGGTCTTGATGCCACGGCTCACGCGGGTGCGGAAGCTGACGCGCAGGTGGACCGGATCGTAGACGATGTTCCACTGGCTCTGTGTCCAGCGCACGCCGTCGAGCACCCCGAACGCGGCGGTCACCGGGTCGCCGGTGGGCGGCGCCGCCGCGTGGCGCGCGGCGCGCGCGAAGCGCGGCAGCGATCCGACGCCCGACGGCGGCCGGCCCTGCTTCGCGGCCCATGCGATGGATTCGGCGTAGCTGTGGTTTGTCAGCGCGCGCGCGCCCGGCGTCACCACCTGCTTGCCGCCGACGTGTTCGAAGGCGGCGCAAGCCCCGGCCTTGTCGCACGCCAGATAGTGGACGCGCGCGTAGACGGGCGACACGCGCAGCACCGGCGCCGCGGCGGTCATCTCGGCGACGGTGGCGTAGGTATCCAGCTGGTACTGGATCCACTGCAGCTCGTTGAGCGTCGGGCGTTTGTCCGGATGTTCGTATTCGCTGGAGTCCAGCCACATGACCTCGACCACCAGGCCGGCATCGTTCATCCCCCCGGCGGGGAACTCGCGGCCGTACTGGTTGAAGGTCACGCTCGCGTGGCGCGATAGCCATTGCGCCGGACGGTCCCCCGGCTTCGCGGGCAGCGACTGCTTGGCGACGCCGCGCTTGTTGACGATCACCAGGCCCTGGCCCATATGCCAGTCGTAGCTCTTGCCCACCACGCGCTGGGCGCCACGCTCGAGCATGAAGGTGGTGCATGCGTCGGCCGATCGCGGCGAGGCGGCGGCCAGCACCGCGGCGATCAGGGTCAGGGGCGCTGTCCGGCGAAACACGGTGGTAAGAATAGCGCCTAACCGTGCGTGTCGTCGTGCGCGTGGCGCCGCTGATTGCGCTGCTGGCTTTTGTCGCAGAGCTGTCGCTGCGTCCGATGACGGAGTCCGACCTGTTCTTTCGCATCAAGGCCGGACAGGAGATTCTGGCGAGCCACGGGCTGCCCGGTCGCAACCTGTTCTCGTTCACGTACCCCGACCACCCGGACATCGACGCGGCCTGGTTGTTCGAGGTCGCGGCGGCGGCGCTTCACGCACGCGGCGGGTTTCCGGCGGTCGTGATCGCCAAGACCGTTGTGCTGCTGGCGGCGTTCGCGGCGGCGTTCTGGCTGTGCCGGCGTCGCGGCGCGGGACCGGCCGCCAGCGCGCTCGCGCTCGCCGCCGCGGCCTACGTCGGTCGAGAGCGGTTCGTCGAGCGCCCGCACATCTTCTCGCTCCTTGGCGCCGTCGGCCTGCTGCTCGCGATCGACGCGCTGGTCGCTCCGCGCCAAAGGCGCGGTGTGCGACCATCAGGTGAAAAGGCAGCTGCAGACCCGCGCTTCGCGCGGGAGCAGCTGACGGCCAGCGCGGGCCGGCGCGCCGCGCGCGTCGCCATCGGGACGTGTGCGGGCGTCGTCTTGTGGGCCAACCTTCATGCGGGGGCGTTCGTCGCGCCGCTGGTCCTGGCATGCGCCGCCGCGGGCGCCCGGCTGGATCGACAAGAATGGAGACCCTCAAAGGGTCCCCAAGCCCCCCCGCGACAGGAGATGCCAGGCGAAGCCCGGCATCTCCTACGCGATAACGGCGCGGCCCGGCGTCTGGGGCTGACGGCGCTGGGCGCGGCGGCCGCCGTGTTCGCCACGCCGATCGGCGCCGGCTTGCTCGGCTACCTTCGCTTGCATCTGACGCTGCCCGCGCTCCACCCGGTGGACGAGTTCCGCGCCCCGAGCTGGCTGTCCGATCCGGCGTTGTTCGTCTATTGCGCCGGGCTGGTGGTGGCGGTGGCCGTCGCCTGGCGGCGCCGTCCGGGCTGGACGACGCTGCTTCCCGCGCTGGTCTTCGCGGCGCTCGCCGTGCGCTCGGTGCGCTTTGCCGCCGACGTCGCGCTGGTCACGGCGCCCCTGCTGGCTGTCAGCCTCACGGTGGCCGCCGATCGGCTGCGCGCGCGCTGGCCACGGCTGCTCCCCGAGCCGATCCCGTCGGTGGGCGTGGTCGCGCTGATGGCGGGGCTCGCCGTCGGCCCGCGCGTGGTGGGGTCGGGCGGCGGCGGGATCGATCTCGAGACGCGCGAGCTGCCGCTGTCCGCGATCGCGTTCGTCAACGCCCACGGCCTGCGCGATCGGATGTACAACGACTTCGAGACCGGCTCGTACCTGCTGTTCGATCCCGCCGGCGGTTATCCCCGCCACCGCGTGTTCGTCGATCCGCGGCTGCCCGCCTATCCGGCCGCGTTCCACCGCCTGCTGGGCCGCGGCGACCTGACCCGCGACGAATGGAACGCGGCGATGGACGACTACGGCGTGGAGACCGCCTTGTTGTCGTACGCGGGTGTCAACCGGCGGGTCGCCTGGTGGGATCCGGAGCGCTGGGCGCTGGTCTTCCGGGAAGCGGACGCGCGCGTGTTCGTCCGGCGCCTGCCGCGGTTCGCGCCGCTGATCGCCAGACGCGAGATCCCCGCGACGTTTGCCTTCTCGGCCCAGGAGGGAAACGCCACGGTGCCGCTCGCGGCGCGGCCCGCCTCGTCACCCGTTCCCGACTGCGAATGGCAGCGTCGGCTCGGCGATCTGACCTTCGAGCTCGACGGCACGCCGTCGCCACGCACGCTGGCGGCGTACGACCGCGCGCTGGCGGCGCCCGCCGGTTGCCTGCGGGCGGCAGACGAGGCGCGACTCACCGCCTGGCTCGGCGCGGTCGCGCTCGGCGCCGGGCGGGCGGCCGATGCGCTGGCGCTGTTCGACCGCGCGCTCGCCCGCGGCGACGGCGAGCTCGCGACGCTCACCAACCGCGCCGTGGCGCTCGAAGGGCTCCACCGCACCGGCGACGCCGTGGCGGCGTGGGACGCCGTGATCGCACGCGCCGGCACGGCACCGCTCGCGGCGCGTGCCCGCGCCCGCCGCGCCCACTTGCTCGGTGAGTAGTCGCCCGCAGGCGCGGTGCCGCTACTGCTTCACGCCCACGAACTTCGTCATCAACCGTGCGCGGCCCGAGGCGGTGCGCAGATCGACCGACCAGGTCGCGATCTCGATCGCGTCCCGATCGGCCGGGTCCATGCCGAGCTGGACGCCGTGCATGCTGACCAGCGGCGCGGCGCCGGCGAGGTAGAGGTCCAGCCCGGTTCCATCGGCGGCGTCGAACACCCCGTCGAGCCTGGACGCCAGCGCTCCCAGTCCCGCCGGGCAGGCCGTGGCGAGGCAGCCGGCCGCGCTACCGACCGCCGCGCACAGGGCGCGGTCGAACGCCGCGCACCCCGACACCGCGCCATCCGGCGAGCGCGCCAGGGCCGCGATCGCCGCGATCAGGCCCCCCGCATCGGGCGCCACCCCCCGGGGCGCGAGGGCGACGGCGCCGAAGCCGGCGCGCGCGACGCGTCCCAGGCGCAGCGAGAAGCCGTGGTTGTCGATGACCAGCAACCCATCGCGCGTGATCGCGGTCGTGTACGCGGTCAACGCGGGCAGCGCGAGCGGCGTGAGCGCCACCTCCCCGGTTTCCCCGGTCGTGAACGACGTGAACCGTGCGCCGGCCAGCGTGTGCGTGACGACGTATTCGTCCGCGCGGCCCGCCGATTGCACATCGAGCGTCGAGCTCAACCTGACGGTGTCGAGCACATGCGCCGCGTCGTCGCCGATCGCGGGTAGCGCGATCAGCAGCGCCGGCGTCGGGCTGCCGAACAGGCCCATCGCGATCGCGTCGAGGCTCGGCGCCATGGCGCTGTCGAAGGCGCCGCGGCAGGCTGTCGGCGCGAACGCGAAGTCCGTGATTGGCAGGCCGCGGCGCGCGGCCAGCGCGTCGCCGAGCGCGCCTTCGCCGCCCGCGACGGCGCTCGGCTTGCAGTCCAGCGGATCGCCGGCCGTCTCGGGTGACAGCGCGTCGATGGTGCAGTCGAGGAGCAGCTGGGCGGGATCCAGCGGGCAATCGCCGAGGTCGCGCCACGGGGCGGCGATCAGCGCCGCGGCCGCCAGCGGCGGAACGAAAGCGACCGGCGAGGTCACGGCGAAGCGCCCGACCGGATTCGGGATGGCGTCGAGCAGCGGCAGCGATACCTCGACGCTGCCACCTTCGACCAGGCTCGACCCCATGAGATCGACGCAGCCGAGCGCGATGCGCACGCCATGCGCGTCGTGTGCGCTGCCGACGATGGCGCTCGATTCGGCCATGTTGACGACGACCTCGAAGCGGGCCATGCCACCCGACGGGGGAAGCTGCTCCAGCCCGGTGACGCCGCGAGACGGGCGCGGGGGATCGGCGAGGTCGATGTCCGCGCACCGCTTGTCGTCGAGAAGCAGGACCTCGATCCGGGACGTGCGCGTGTAGGCGTTGCTGGTCGGCGCCAGGAACGGCACGACCACCACGTTGCCAAAGGCGTCGCCGATGATGACCCCGACATCGGCCCCCGCGTTGCCGGCGGTCGCGTGCACCTGGAATGCCGGGGAATCATCGACGCGCACCTCTGCCGACGCGACGCCGAGCGTGTCCGTCACCGCGCTGGCGTTGAGCAGCATGGCCCCGTGGGTCTCGGGTTCGGGCGTCCCCGAGGCGTGAACGATCGTGAAGGTGACGGTCTCCCCGGCAATCGGGACGCCGCCGCTGGTCAGCACGAAGCGCGCGGATCCGGTGCCACCCGGGCTGACCTTCATCAATCCAGGATCCGCCTTCAGCTTGCGCATCCCGGTCGGCGCTTCTCCCGGCGAGCCGCCCGCGCACGCGCCGGCGCACGCAACCACCGCTGCGAGAAGCGCGTTGCCTGTGGACAAACTGTGAATGCTTTTGCGCTGGATAAGGCGCGCGCGTGGAGCCAAGCTGGCCCTCCGTAAATGCCCGAGTTCACCCACCTGCATCTGCACACGCAGTATAGCCTTCTGGACGGCGCGATCCGGCTGGACCAGCTGTTTCCCAAGGTGCTGGAACGCGGAATGAAGACCGTGGCGATGACCGACCACGGCAACCTGTTCGGCGCGCTCGACTTCTACCAGCGCGCCAAGGCGCACGGCGTGAAGCCGATCTTCGGCTGCGAGACCTACGTGGCGCCCGATCGGTTCGACAAGACCGAGCGCCGGTCGAACCACCTCATCCTGCTGGCGAAGAACGAGGTCGGCTGGAAGAACCTCTCGTACCTGAACTCGATGGGCTACCTCGAAGGGTTCTATTACAACCCGCGCATCGACAAGCCGCTGCTGCGCGCCCACGCCGAAGGTCTGGTCGGGCTGTCGGCCTGCCTCGGCGGCGAGATCGCCCAGACGATCAGGCGGCGCGGGCCGGAGGCCGCCGAAGGCGCGGCCAGGGAGTTCCAGGACATCTTCGGGAAGGGCAACTTCTTCCTGGAGCTGCAGCCGAACGGGTTGGAGGAGCAGGAAGAGGTGAACGGCCACCTGATCGAGATGTCGAAGAAGACCGGCATCGGGGTCGTGGCGACGAACGACTGCCACTACCTGGATCAGGACGACGCGCGCTCGCACGAGATCCTGATGTGCGTGCAGCAGAAGAAGACGATCCACGACGAAAAGCGGATGCACCACCGCAACGACGCTTTTTTCGTCAAGACGCCGGCGGAGATGGAGGCGTACTTCAAGCACATCCCGGAGGCGCTGGAGAACGCCGCCAAGCTGGGCGCGCTGTGCAACGTCGAGTTCCAGCTGGGCGAAACGTTCCTGCCGAAGTTCCAGGTGCCCGACGGGTTGACCGCGGAGTCGTACCTGCAAACGATCGCGGAGGAAGGGCTGAAGAAGCGCATCGAAGAGGCCCACCGCCGTGGCGACAAACCAGACGGTGACGCCTACGCGGCGCGGCTGGCGCTCGAGCTGGGCGTCATCCAGAAGATGCACTTCGCCGGCTACTTCCTGATCGTCTGGGACTTCATCCGTTTCGCGAAGGAGCACCGCATCCCCGTCGGACCGGGCCGCGGTTCGGGCGCCGGGTCTCTGGTCGCCTACACGACGCGCATCACCGACATCGATCCGATCGCGAACAAGCTGCTGTTCGAGCGGTTCCTGAACCCCGAACGCGTCAGCATGCCGGACTTCGACATCGACTTCTGCATGAACCGGCGCGACGAGGTGATCGGCTACGTCACCGACAAATACGGCAAGGACAACGTCGGCCAGATCGTGACGATGCACCAGATCAAGGCGCGCTCGGGCGTGCGCGACATCGGGCGGGCGATGGGCGTGCCGGTCGCCGAGGCCGACAAGGTCGCGAAGTTCGTGCCCGAGCCGATCCAGGGCAAGAGCCCGCCGATCGCCGAGGCGATCGAGAAGGAGCCGCGGCTCAAGGCGCTCTACGACGAGAACCCGACCTACCGGACGCTGCTCGATCACGCCAAGAAGCTGGAGGGCCTCAACCGGCACGCGGGCAAACACGCCGCGGGTGTCGTGATCGGCGATCGCCCGCTGTGGGAGTACGTCCCGTGTTTCCGGCCCGCCGGCGACGAGGGCGGCATCGTCACGCAATACGACAAGGACATGGTCGAGAAGGCGGGGCTGGTGAAGTTCGACTTCCTCGGCCTCAAGACGCTGACCGTGATCCAGGTCTGCCTCGACCACGTCAACCGTGAGCGCGTCGCGCGCGGCGAGGCGGAGCTCGATCTCTTCCTGATCCCGCTCGACGACGTCGACGTCTACAAGATGATCTCGCAGGCCGACGTCACCGGCGTGTTCCAGCTGGAATCGTCGGGGTTCCGCGAGCTGCTGAAGAAGCTGCGCCCCGACTGCTTCGAGGACATCGTCGCCGCGGGCGCTCTGTACCGTCCCGGGCCGCTGGAGGGCGGCATGGTCGACGACTTCATCGAGCGCAAGCACGGGCGCAAGCGGGTGGAGTACGACCATCCGACGCTGGAGCCGATCCTGAAGGACACCTACGGCGTCATCGTCTATCAGGAGCAGGTCATGCAGATCTCGTCGGCGCTGGCCGGCTACAGCCTGGGCAAGGCGGATCTGCTGCGGCGGGCGATGGGGAAGAAGAAGGCCGAGGTCATGGCCAAGGAGAAGGCCGGCTTCCTCGACGGCGCCAAGCAGAAGGGGATTGACGACAGGGTGGCGGCGCGCGTCTTCGATCTGATGGAGAAGTTCGCCGGCTACGGCTTCAACCGCAGCCACTCCGCCGCCTACGGCCTGCTGACGTACCAGACCGCCTATCTCAAGCGCTACTTCCCGGTCGAGTTCTTCGCGGCGCTGCTGACGTGCGACAAGGACGACACCGACGCGGTCGTGAAGTTCATCGCCGAGGCGAGGGCCAACAGCATCGCCGTCCTCCGTCCCGACGTGAACGAGTCGGGCACCGACTTCTCGGTGGTGAAGGTGGGGGAGAACGGCAGCGCCAAGAAGGTGATTCGATTCGGGCTGGGCGCGGTCAAGGGCGTGGGCGAGGGCGCCGTTGACGTCGTCAAGGTGGCGCGCGAGCAGGGGGGCGCGTTCCTGTCGCTGTTCGACTTCTGCAAGCGCATCGACGGGCGCAAGGTCAACCGCAAGGTGGTCGAGGCGCTGGTCAAGGCGGGCGGGTTCGACGGCCTGGCGACGCAGAACGGTGTGTCGCGCGCGCGCCTGTTCGCGGCGATCGATGTCGCCAGCGAGCGCGCCCTGCAGGCGCAGCGCGAACGCGAGAGTGGGCAGACCAACCTCCTCGCGCTGTTCGCGACCGCGGGCGGCAACAACGGCCCGGGCGTCGTCGGCGAGGACAAGTATCCGGAGGCGCCCGAATGGATGCCCAAGGAGCTACTGGCGTACGAGAAGGAAGCGCTCGGCTTCTACATCAGCGGCCACCCGCTGGAGCGCTACGCGGGTGAGATCCGCCGCTTCACCACCGCGACCTGCGCCAACTGCATGGAGAAGGGTGAGCGCGCGGAGGTGATCCTCGCGGGCGTGATCAACGCCTTCGTCGAGCGGCCCATGAAGAGCGGGATGGGAAAGATCGCCTACTTCAGCCTCGAGGATCAGACCGGCACGATCGAGTTCTTCGTCAAATCGCGCAAGCTCGAGGAGTTCCGCGATCTGCTGGTGCGCGACGAGCCGATGCTGTTGACCGGCACCGTCGAGGCGCCGTGGAACGAGGGCGAGACGGCGCGCGAGCGGCTGGTCTTCGTCGACGCGAAGCTGCTGTCGAAGGTGCGCGCCGAGAAGAGCTCGTTGCTCGACATCCGGCTCAACGCCGACGGGATTCGCGAAGAGCAGCTCCCGGCGCTGGAGAAGGTGCTGCGCGGCCACGCCGGCGGGTGCCGGGTCTTGCTGCGCATGGAGATCCCGAAGCGTAGTGAAACCGTGCTGGACCTCGGCGATGACTACAAAGTGGCGGCCACCGACGAATTGCTGGCGCGCATCGAACAGATCTTTGGCGCGCGCGTCGCGGTCCTAAGGTAATGCCTTACGGTGGCGGAGTACCGCGACTAGGCGGGATCGCGGCTGCGCCGCGATGAACCGCCAAGTTGCGGGTACCGCGCGGCGCGTCGGAATCGAGTTGGGTGGGCGATTGTTGACTTGGAACGAAGCTCAGCAGCCCACTAAGCTGCTGAGTACTGATGCGGCGCGAAGCAGCCCGTTCGCGGCAAAAATCGGCGCTGCCGCCGGCGCCCACGGTGCGCCTGCTGCTGCAGGACGTTGCCGAAGGAATCCGCGTGCTTCAGACCCGCGACGGGGTCGAGCTGAGCAACGAGCAGATTCTGGAACGGGCGCGCAACATCGTCACCGGCCTGCTCGGGAACTACCGGATCCGGGCGCTCGACGCCCGGGACGTCCGCGTCGGGCGGCTGCCGCTCAGTCAGATGGACCTGCTCGATCAACTGGAACGGCGCGCTGAAGCGCGCAACAACGGTCGCCCAGGCCGCGCCTGACGGCCGGCGGGGCGGCAGCGGGGCGGTGTGGGAGGATGGATGGCCGGGGCGCTTTTTTTTCCCTCTCAAGCCGCGGGCACCGACGGCCGAGATTCGATCTGGAGGGGACAGGACTGATCGTACCGAGCCCGCGCCGGGCGCCGTCCACTAGATACTTCGTGAACAGAGCTTTCAGTCGACGTTTCATTGCCGTCGTCGCTGTCGGGGTCGTCGTCTTGACCACGGCCGGGATGGCGCGCGCGGTGACGGTGATCTGGGATCCCCCCAGTAGCGGCGATCGGGACTTCAGCACGCCCGGCAACTGGTCGACCGGCCTGGTGCCGGGCCCGAACGACGACGTCGTCGCCGACGGGAGC
>Ga0137433_1000665_pt1 | contig 17214 bp, 15 predicted proteins | sample EasRivERMZT840_2_FD_102335 | JGI IMG/M metagenome (GOLD analysis project Ga0137433, IMG submission 102335) | Soil microbial communities from meander-bound floodplain in the East River, Colorado, USA - East River MetaG ERMZT840_2 | ecosystem: Environmental > Terrestrial > Soil > Floodplain ...
AACATTCCAGGTAGATGGAGGCTAGCGCCGGATCTCCGGTGGAGTGCGAATCACGAGACCTGGGCGACTGCTCGTGACCTTGACTGAGTGCGGCGCGCCGTCGGCGGGGATCTGCAGGCCAATTCGATATGCGCCGCGCGATTCCGCGATCGCCTTCGCGACCAGCGCCGGCATGTCCGAGGAGCGGACCCGTCCTTCTCGCGCCCGGACCTCAGCGAAATAGCTGCCGCCAGTGCCCGCGGCCAGCCGGCGAAGTGACTCGTCCGGTCGGAACTCCTCACGCGCCTTCTGGTTATCTTGCTTCACGGTCATGTTGGCCCAGTGCATATCGACGACGCTCACCGCAGTTTGCGCGTCGGCGGCCAGCCAAATGGCGTCCTCGAGTCCCAATCGGCTCGCAGTGACCATTCCATCGGTAACGAGCACGACCAGACGGTGCCGCTCATCGGCGCGGATCGCCGCCACACTCGCGGCCACGCCATCCCAGAGCGGTGAAGTCATGCGCGCGCGTTGAGCTCTTTGCTCCAGTTCAGGCCGCTCGAAGAGCGCCGGCGGCGCGCTGAAGTACTCCCTCGTGTGCGGCGCGACCCCGCCCACCGCGACCTGGCCGCCGACTTCACCGAACCGGATCCGGTCGTCGCTGCGCAGCGCCGCAGGCACCTGCTTGCCGAAGTCCTCGGCCGCCGGGCCGAGCATGCGGAACATGCTCGCCGAGACATCGAACATCAGCACCACGGCGAGCGCGCGCCCGGCCGCCTGCATGTACTCGATGCGTGCCGGCCGGCCGTCTACTTCTGCCGCGAGCTGAGCGGGCTGGAGATCCTGCACCGGTTGCCCCTTCGCGGTGGTGACGACGACAACGGTCCCCACCGACTCGCGTGCCGGGCTGGAGGGCGGCGTCGCGCTCTGGGCCGCCACCGCGACGCTCATCCCGAGCAGAATCAGGAACGGTCGCATCACTGCCCTTTCGCCGCCGCCACGTAGCTTCTGGGCCCGCGGGCCTTCAGACGCGAGTCCCTCATCTGAATGGACAGCTTGTGCGGCTTGCCGTCCAGGACTCGCGGCGCAAACCCCAGCAGGTATTGGTGGCGCAACTCCTCGACGACACGGACCATGGCCGCCGAAAGGTCTTCGTCGTCACCAATCTCAACGAACCCGCCGCCCGTCTCGAGGGCTACGTCCTTGATCGCGCCGCTCAACCCGTGCCGGTCCGCGCTGACGGCGTAGACCACGAACCCTTCGGCCGTACCCCTGCGCTTGAGGTGGCCGTCGTCCACGCCGTCCCAGGACACGTTGTCGCCGTCGGTGACCGCGACAACCACGCGACGCCCCTTTTCCTGGGCGAGCGCCGTCATGCCGGCGTCGATGCCCTGCCAGACCCACGACCCCCCGCCTGGCCAGAGCTCCTCGCGCAGGACGCGATAAAGGACGCTCTTGTCGCCAGTCAGGTTGGGATTCACGGCGATCTCGAAGCCGAAAGAGCCAATGGCCGCGCGATCCGCGCCGGCAAGCGCGTCGACGAAGTGGCCGCCCGCCTCGCGCATCCACCGCATGCGGCCCTGCATGCTCGGACTCATGTCCATCATCAGGACCGCGGTGATCGTCTGGATCTCGTTCGAGAAGGTCGTCACCGGCGCCGGCACGCCGTCATCCACGATGCGGAAGTCGTCCCGCTCGAGGTCGAGCACGAGCCGGCCGTCTGGGCCATTGACGGTGACCCAGATCGCGACCGAGTCGACGCCCGAGCGAAACACGGGCTGCTGGGCCCCCAGAGAGAGGCCTGCGGCCACGCAGACAAGCCCGAAACCAAGCCAGACCTTCACTTTCTGCGCATCGTGCGCGCTGGACGTCGGGCATGTCAATCCCGGGTAACTTGCTGCTACGATCACTGCGCCTGCCACCAGAGGGACTCGTGCCACACAGATTCGCCGCGGCGGCTGTCGTCGCTGCTCTGGCGGCAACCGCGTTCGCGGCAGCCGGTCCGCAGGAGCCGCAGCCTCAGCAACGGCCCCCGGTCTTCCGCGCCGGCGCGAACTTCGTCGCCGTTGATGCCTATCCAAGAAAAGACGGCAAGCTCGTCGAGGGCCTGACCAAGGCCGACTTCCAGATTCTCGAGGACGGCAAACCGCAGGGCGTCGAAACGCTCGAGTTCATCAGGATCCAGGGCTACACACCGGACACCGCTCTTCGCGATCCGAGATCGGTCGCCGATGCCGAGCGTCAGGCGAATGACCCACGCAGCCGAGTGTTCGTGCTCTACCTCGGCGGGGGCATGACCATCGAGGGCTTGCGCGAGGCGCGGACGCTCGGCATCCAGTTTCTGCGGCGCACGCTCGGACCGACGGACCTCTTCGGGATCATGACGTCCGAGATGACGATCGACCAGCTCACGCTGTCGCGTCGCCTCGAAGTGGCGGAGGCCGCGATGGCCGAGTACTGGAACAACCGCCTCACGGACGCGTACTCCAAGGATCCGCTGGAGCCTCGGACCGGCTACGAGCAGTTCCTGCACGACTGCTACGCCGCCAAAGGCGTCTACGCTCTCAGCGCGGTGATTGCCGCCGCGCGCCGCGAGCAGATGTTCAACACGCTGACGGCGGTCAGCCTGAAGCTGGGTTCGCTGCGGGACCAACGATCGACGCTCGTCTTTTTCGCCGGCGCATTGCCGCTCAGCTCCTCGGCCGGCATCATGCGATACGCCTGGAAAACGGGCCCGCAGCTGGGCCTCGATCCGACTGGTCGAGGCCGGACTGGGCCACCGCAGAATCCGCTGGGCGCCCCGCGCAATGCCAGCTCCTGCGACTCCGAGCTTGCCCGTCTCGCCGCGAACGACTATCAGGAAATATTCCGCACGCTCATGGACACGGCGCGACGATCCAACGTCGTCGTACACGTTGTCGACCCGTCCGCGCTCTCGATTTATGACCTGAATCTCGGAAGGCCTCACGGCGGCGATCCGTGGCGGTCGGTGAATGCACGCCTCGAATCCCTGCGGACGCTCGCGGCCAACACGGGCGGAGAGGCGATCGTCGCCACCAACAATTTCCGCGAACAGCTCGCACGCGTCGCCGACGACATGGCCGCGTACTATCTGCTGGGCTACTACTCCACCAACGGCAAGTTCGACGGGAAGTACCGGGAGATTGAGGTCAAGGTGAACCGGCCCGGCGTGAAGGTCTCGGCTCGCCGCGGCTATCTCGCGCCGACGGCCGAGATGATTCTTGCGGCCGATGCGGCGCGCGAACGCGTGGCCGTGGCCGCTCCGGCACGGACGGAGCCTACGGAGTTCGAACGGCTGCTGACGACGCTCGAAGCGGAGAGCCGGGCCGATGTGTCGGTGCGCGGAGTCGTCCAAGGCGATGAGCTCGTCGTGGTGGCGGAAGCCAATGGACCGGCGATCGGCGGACGGGTGCCTGATGGCGCGCGCGTCTCCATCCGCGCGCTCGCCGGCGACACCGCGGTTGGCACCCGCGACGAGGCGCTGCCGCCGATGGTGCGGTCCATGCTCGCGCGATTCCCGATCCCATCCGGCAGCGCCGGCCCCTTCCGCCTGGAGGTCCGCGTCGTCACGGTGGACGGCCCCGTCACGACCCGCGTGAACGCCTTCGGCCGCGGGTCCGTGCTCGACGAGCCCGTCGTCTACCGCGCAGCCACGTCGCAACGGGCCCCGCTGGCGCCGACCGCCAGCCTCGCGTTCACCCGGACGGAGCGACTCCGCCTCGAGTGGCGCGTCGCCGCCCCCCTCGAGAATCCGCAGGGCCGTCTCCTCGGCCGTAATGGCGCTCCGCTCGCGATTCCCGTGGCGGTGACCGAGTCCGAGCAGGACGGACGTCGCCTGCTCGCCGCCGACCTGACCCTCTCGCCGCTCGGCGCGGGAGACTACTTCGTCGAAGTCACAGCGGCGGCAAGTGGCAAGGCGAACAAGAAACTGTTCGTATTCCGAATCAGATAAACCCAGGAATCCCCAGTTCCCCAGTTCCCCAGTTCCTCAGTTTCAGCCCTCGGTCTGTCGATCTCGCTTACGCCCGTTCGACGTGTAGTTAGAGGAGGATTCATTCATGCGGTACATGATGTTCATCAAGCACACGGAAGATTACGCGGGCAAGAAGGCGCCTGCCGGCCTGTACCAGGCGATGGGAGAGTTTGTCGGCGCCGCCATCAAGAGCGGGGCCATGGTGGATGCCGCCGGGCTGATGCCCACGACCAAGGGCACGAAGATCAAGCTCAAGAGCGGCCAGATCAGCGTGATCGATGGGCCGTTTACCGAGTCCAAAGAAATTGTCGGCGGCTACGCGCTGATGGAAGTGAAGTCCCGGGATGAGGCGCTGAATTACGGGCGCGAGTTCATGGAGCTTCACCGGAAGCACTGGCCCGAATTCGAAGGCGAGTGCGAGATGCGGCCGCTCGAGGCGGAAGCGCAGACGCCGTGACCCGAGCGAACGAGCGGAGCGAGTGAGCCGCGCGAGCGGAGCGGGGTTACGGGGTCCCCGCGAGCGAGCGCGTAAGGGGGGTCCGGCGGGGACGAAGTCCCCCCGGGTCTACTTGAGCTCTGAGAATACGAACCGGTACGCCTGCGCCGTCGCGTCGTAATCGGCCCGGAACTGCGTCGGGTAGCGCGCGTTGTCCGGGCGGCCCGGCACGTGAGGCACCGCGATCGAGAAGCCTTTCTTCTCGAGCAGCGTCGCCCGCGTGATCATCGGCTCGATGAAGATCGGCTTGGTCTTGTAATACCCCACGATCATCGTCTTCTGGAACGGCGTCGTGGACTGCAGCTCCGCCTCGGGCATCGCGTGCATGCCCATCTTGGGGACGCAAAGACCGACGAGCTTGCCAATCGGACCGGCATCGACATCCGTCATGCCATACGCGGCAGGCAACGCCGTCGGCTTGGCGACATCCGCGCAGTCGATCGCATCAAGACCCGCGGGCGATAGCGTGTTGAAGTGAAAGTCGAAGTGCGGCGTCAGGTACGGCCCGGGCGGGTGGCCGTGCGCTTCCCAGAAGACCGTGAGCGTCTCGATCGTCGTGGCGGCGGTCAGCGCGGCCGGTACGGGGATGGTGGCGGCCGCGACCGGCGGCCACACCATCGGCGTATCCGCGGGCGCGCTCTCGATAGCCTTGAGGGGCACCGTCGCTCCGAACGACAGCGGGGCCGAGCCGGCCATCTCCGTCCAGACGCAGATATCCGACCCGTGGACCGGGCGGCACTCGCCTTGGACCATCTGCGGCCCGCCGCTGCAGGTGGCGAAGCCGGCGACGGACAACCCGAAAAGAACGATCAACAGAGCTCGACGATGCGGTGAAGGGCTGGGCATGGCGGCGAAGCATATCGCAAGCCCAGTTGCCGGGTCTTAAGACCCGGCCTCCATGCATTAAAACGCCTCTTGCACAGACAGGTAGAACCCGCGCGAGCCCTGGCCGCCAAAGCCGAAGTCCACGCAGAGGTTCGTCCTCGATCGCTTGTTGAGCAGCAGCCGGAATCCGGCGCCACCGCCCGTCGCGAAGTTGTCGAAGAGGCTCTCGCCGGAGGCACGATTCGACAGCGACGTCGTATTCAGGAAGGCGACCATGCCGATCAACCCGTTGCGGGTGAGCGTGGCCCGGTACTCCACTTCACCGTAGACCAGGCGCTCGCCGCGAAACCGGCCTTCCGCGTAGCCCCGGCCGGAGCGGCCGTACTTGTCCATGCCGGTCGCCGGCAGATCCAGATACGGCGCCACGCCGCCCGTCACCAGATCGCCCCAGAACCAGAACGCCAGCGTCTGGCGGCCCGTGGCGCCCACCGGCCGGTACGTCCGGCCATCGACGTACAGCTCCTGCCAGGTCGAGTCGCCGCCAAGAAAGCCGTTGAAGAACGTCCGATAGCTCGCGCTGGCGAGCCATCCGCGGCGCGCGTTGATGGAGCTGTCGCGAGTGTCCGTCTGGAGGTTGAACCCGAGGCCCGCCGAGGTCTGCCCTTCCAGCGGAAACCCGTTTGCAGTGGTGTAGGCGACGTACGGCGACTCGCTCCATGCCTCGGCGGCGGCGTCACCCGGCTCGACGTTCGTGTGCGTGCTGTAGTGGAACCCGATTCCGCCCAGGACACGCCGGTACACCTTCGCGTAGACCGTCTCGTAGAAGCGGAACCGGTCAAACTGCATGTCGACCTCATCGTCCGGCGATGTCGTCGTGCCGAACCCGAACGTCTCCTGCGAGGTCCATTGCGCGCGGTTGTCGCCGTCGAACACCCAGCGGTTGTCGGCGCCAAAGACGTTGAATCGCCCGGTGATGGACGTCTGCTTCTTGGTGGAGAACGTGGCGCTGACGACCGTCGACGACATGTGCGTCGTCGCCGGATCGCCGCGTAGCACGGCGATGTTGCCGCCAATGCCGAAGAGCGCCCCGCTTGCAGGCTTGTAGCCGATCACCGGCGCGATGGCGTACGCGGGACGCCTCGGATCGCGCGACGCCTCCTGCTCTTCGGGCGTGATCGTCTTCCCGCGAATCTTGCGAATCAGATCCGAGACGTCATAGAGATCCGTGCCGGCGGACGCTGGCGCCGGCTGGTCCGGCGGCGGGAACGCGCCAACGACGACGATCAGAACAGCGCCCCAGAGCATCACCTATCCTGCCGCCGTCCCGATGTGCTCCACACCGCGACCGAAGCCCCGACCGCGAACACCCAGATCACCAGCCCGGCCCAGAGTGCCGGGGGCACGAACCTGAACGTGACCCGGCCACTGTATCCGGCCGGCACCGCCACCGACGGCAGCCGGCTTGCCGGGTCGCGCTCCACGGTCCCCACATTCGACGACCAGCCCTCTGCGAAGTTCTGGTTCAGGACCACACGGGCCGGGTCGCGCCCGACGGCCACGGTGGCCGTCACCCGATTGGGCGAGAAGGTGGAGTCGGACACCGTGACATCGCCTTGTCCGCTGATCGCCACCGGCCCGGGATACGCGACAATCCGGGCCCGCAGCGGCTCGTAGCAGTTGAGCGGCGACACGCCGGCCATCATCGAGTCCAACATATACGTCCGATGCACTCTCGGTCCGCCCGGCGTCAGCACCTCCCGCTCCGCGACGGTCGGCGTGATCCGCTCGAACAGCTTCGACTGCGTCTCGGCTGACAGGATAAACACGTCTCGCAGGTGCGTCCGGTTGACGAGAACGATTTGAAACACGCCGACGATGCACAGCACTTCGACTATGCGGCGCCAGGCTGACGGACTGTGGATATCCTCGAACACCCGGGCGGCAAATGCCGCGCACAGCGCTCCGGCGAGCGGCACCAGCATCGTGTAGCGGCTCGGAATGCGGAACGCCGAGATGAGCGGCAGGTCCCGGAGCAGGCTGGCGGGCGCGTAGGCTGCGAACTCCCCCGCCGTGAGCAGCACGGCCACCACGAGCGCAAGCGCGGCGGATGTCTCGCGCCAGCGGTCGCGACGCCGCCGGAACGCGAGGATCCAGGCGGCACTGGCCAGCGCGAGGATCCCGCCGAACCAGCCCAGATAGTTGCCGTACTCATGCCAGCCATAGAGCTGCACGCCGGGACTGACTTTCACGCGCGTGTCCTGAGCGCCATCGAAGAACGCGATGCCGAGCATCTCGATCGACATGTAGTCCGGACTCTTGACGGGCCGCACATCGTGGAACGCCTCGCTTCGGATGAAGGCCATCGCCGGCGCCACTCGTGGCGCCGCAAGCGCGCACCCGAGCGCGAACATGGCGACGGCCAGCATCAGCGGCTTGAGTTGGCGCCCGAACACCAGCGCCCCCACACCGAAGACGCCGAGCAGCACCACGAAGAACGGCACGACGTGCATGCCGCCGTTGAGGATCGAGAACCCGATGACGCCGCTGCCGATGAGGAAGCTGCGCGTGTCACCGGCCGCGGCTTGCCAGAAGCAATAGACGACGAGCGGCAGCAGAAACACTGGCAGGTAGACGGTGTGACCGGACATCACGTGCAGGGCCATCGAGCCAGAGAACACGAACAGCGACACGAGGAACACGGTGATGGCGAGGGACTTCACGCCGATGATCCGCTGAATCACCAGATGCATGCCCAGACAGCCGACCAGGTAGTGCATCAGGACGTTGAACTTCATCGCCAGCGTGAGCGGCATCACCAGCGCCAGCAGGTAGACCGGGCTGACCAGCGATACCTGCGGGTTCGCCCAGAGGACGTTGCCGCCGCAGTACCACGGGTTCCAGAACGGCAGGTCGCCGAACGCGGCGTTCTTCAACACCGACGCGTAATAGAAGATGTGCTGGTCCCAGTCGCCGTGGGCATTGGCAAGCGGCTGGGCGAAGAGGGGCCAGCAGAAGGCCGCTGAGAGGGCGACGTAGAAACCGGCGGTGGGGAGCGTTCCGCGTTGGATTTTCGGCATGCGGCTGGGTCGGCCGGTGCGGCCTACAGCAGGACGATTGAGCCGTCTACATGCTGGCTGAGTCTCACGACGTGGTACGTCTTGGCCTCCGGGTTGATCCCGATCCCCTGGGCGACGAAGCGCCAGGCCTTGAGGTCTTTGTGCCAGTAACCGGCCAGGAACGCGAGCTCGGACGCGTTGTAGTCCTTGGTGTATGAGAGCCGCCGCGCTCCGGCGTCGGCGCCCAGGTGCTTCTTGGCCTCGGCGTCGCGCCACTTTTGCTGGGTGCCGCCGGAGACGTGGAGCACCAGGGGATTGGCCCCCGGTCCGATTTCGATGCGGCACCCACCGAGAGCGCTGGTGAAGAAGTACGGCGCACCGTTGGCCAGCTGCAGCGACGTCGTCGCGTTGGCCTTCCACGGCAGCCAGTAGGCCCGGATCTTGTGGGTAAAGATGCCCACCTTCTTCCCTCGGTCCGGAAAATGGTGCAGCAGCACGCGGCCGTCCGCGGCGCGCTTGAGGTCGAACTCGTAGATCCCGGGCGCCAGCGTTTCGAACTTCCCTCTCCCGGAGTTGTCCCCCAACCCCAGTGACAGGCTGTGCCCGCTCGTGATGTCGATGGGGTACTTCAGCATGAACGTCTCGACGCCCTTCATGAACGCCTTGTTCAACCCTTCCATTGCACCCCCGTTTCCGGGGTCCATGGTGAGACCTCGGCTTTTGTTTGTCCAGCGTTCGGCCTATCATTCGCCTTTTGGAGGGTCGCGCATATGAGGGTCTTCGACGCGGCAGGCATCCGGAACGTGGCGCTCGTGGGACACAGCGGCGCGGGCAAGACACAGCTGGCCTCGGCGCTCCTCTTCGATGCCGGGGCCGTGAACCGGTTCGGCAAGGTGGACGAGGGCACGACCGTCACCGACTACGACGAAGAAGCCATCGCCCGCAAACACACGCTGTCGGCCTCGCTCGCCTACCTCGAGTGGAACAAGCAGAAGATCAACCTGATCGACACGCCCGGCATGGGCAACTTTCTGTCGGACTCCCGCGCGGCGCTCCGCGTGGTCGAGGCCGCCGTCGTGGTCGTGGACGCCGTGGGCGGCGTGCAGGTCTCGACGGAAAAAGTGTGGACCGAGGCCGACGAGCTGCAGCTCCCGCGCCTCATCGTCTGCAACCGGCTCGACCGCGAGCGGGCCAGCCTCGACCGCGCGCTGGAGACCATGCGCACCGCGCTCGGACGCAACTGCGTGCCGGTCCAGCTGCCGATCGGCCAGGAGAAGGACTTCAAGGGCGTCGTGGACCTCGTCGCGATGAAGGCCTACACGTTCGCCGGCGACGACTCGGGAAAAATGACCGAAACCGCGGTGCCCGATGCCCTGACGGACGCGGCGAAGAGCGCGCGCGACGCCCTCATCGAGATGGTCGCCGAAGCCGACGACGCGCTGATGGAGAAGTTCTTCGAGGCCGGCACGCTCACGCAGGAAGAGCTCACCGCGGGCCTGAGCCGGTCGATCCGGGCGGGCAAGCTGTTTCCGGTCTTCTGCGCGTCGGCGGTCCGCAACATCGGCATCCAGCCGCTTGCGGACGCGATCCTGACGTACGTGCCGTCACCGGCGGAACGGCCGTTCCCGGGCAAGGACGCCAAGGGAGGCGAGGCCACGCGCGCCGCCGACGACAAGGCCCCGCTCGTGCTCTGGGTCTGGAAGACGATGGCGGACCAGTTCGCGGGCCGCATCACGCTCTTCCGCGTGATTTCCGGCACGGTGAAGGCCGATGCCACGGTGCACAACGTCACGCGGGACGCGCCTGAACGGTTCGGCCACCTGCTGGCGCTTCAAGGCAAGACCCAAACGCACGTGCCCGAAATCCACGCGGGCGACCTCGGCGCCGTCGCGAAACTGAAGGACACGCACACCAGCGAGACGCTCGGCGACAGGAGCGCCGGCTTCACAGCGCCGGCCATCCCGTTCCCGGAGGCCGTGCTCGCCTACGCGATCGAGCCGAAGAGCCGCAACGACGAGGACAAGATCGGGCCCGCGATGCAGAAGCTGCACGAGGAAGACCCGTCGATCAACTACACGCGCGATCCGCAGACGCACGAGCTGCTGCTCGCCGGCCAGGGCCAGCTGCACATCGAGGTCACGGTCGCGAAGCTCCGCCGGCGGTTCGCCGTGGAGGTGAACCTCAAGCCGCCGCGCATTGCGTACCGGGAGACGATCACGGCCAAAGTCGAGGCGCACGGCCGGCACAAGAAACAGACGGGCGGCCACGGCCAGTTCGGCGACTGCAAGATCACCCTGGAGCCGCTGCCGCGAGGGTCCGACTTCGAGTTCGTCAACGACATCTTCGGCGGCGCCATCCCCCGGCAGTTCGTGCCAGCCGTCGAAAAAGGCATCCAGGAGACACGGGTGCGCGGGTACATGACGACGTACCCGGTGGTGGACTTCCGCGTGACCGTCACCGACGGCTCGTACCACGACGTGGACTCGAGCGAAATGGCGTTCAAGCTCGCGGGACGCCTCGCGTTCCGGGACGGCATGTCCCGCGCCAGGCCGACGATCCTCGAGCCGATCATGAACGTCGAGGTGTACTCGCCGTCGGACTTCGCCGGGGATCTGATGGGCGATCTGAACGGCCGCCGCGGCCGGATTTCCGGCATGGACACGCGCGGCACGTCCACGGTGATCAAGGCAACGGTCCCGATGGCCGAGATGCTCACCTACGAGCAGACGCTCACGTCGGCCACGGGCGGGCGCGGGTCGTACCACATGGAGTTCTCGCACTACGACGAGGTGCCGGCGCACCTGCAGGCGAAGATCGTCTCGGCCTCCAAGGCCGAACGAGGCGACCACAAGGAAGAAGAAGAGTGAACGGCCGATAAAGGAACCGATGAGGATTCTCGGGTGCATGCTCGGCCTGGCGGCGACCCTTGCCTTCCAGGATCCGCCGCCGCCTCCGCCTCCCGTTCCGGCGGGGCCGTCCTTCGAAGAGTTCCTGGCCGGCGTGCGCGCCGAGGCGCTCAAGCGGGGCATCAGCGAAGCGACGCTCGACAGTGCGCTCACCGGTCTGCAGCCCGAAACGGTCGTGATCGCGCGCGATCGCGCCCAGCCCGAGCTGGTGCAGAGCCTGGATGAGTACGTCGAACGGCGCCTCAGCGCGCGGACCATCGCCAATGCGCGCGAAATGGCCACCAAGCACGCCAGGCTCCTGCGGCAGGTGGACGAGAAATACGGCGTCCAGCCGCCGCTGATGATCGCGATCTGGGGGCTCGAGTCGAACTTCGGCACGTTCACGGGCTCGTACCCGACGATTTCCTCACTCGCGACGCTCGCCTACGACGGGCGGCGGGCGCTCTTCCGCTCCGAGCTCTTCGCGGCGCTCGCCATCGTCGAGCAGAAGAAGATCGCGCCGGCTGACCTCAAGGGATCGTGGGCGGGCGCGATGGGACAGCCGCAGTTCATGCCATCGAGCTTCCTGAAGCACGCCGTGGATTTCGACGAGGACAAGGACATCGACATCTGGAATTCCATGGCCGACGTCTTCGGATCCATGGCGAACTATCTCCAGGCGGCCGGCTGGCGCGAGGGCGAGCGCTGGGGGCGTGAGGTGCGCATCACGCGCGACGTCATGGCGAAGATCGATCGGAGCGTCGGGATGCGATCGGGCGGATGCCGCGCGGTGCGCGAGCTGACCACGGCGCGGTCGCTCGAGACCTGGCGCGAGCTGGGCGTCACGCTCGCCACGGGCAAGGCGCTGCCGAAGGCCGACATGAACGCCTCGCTCGTGCGCGGGCAGAAGCGCCACTTCCTCGTGTACCGCAACTACGAGGCGATCCTCAGCTACAACTGCTCGAACTCGTACGCGGTCAGCGTCGGAATGCTGTCGGATCAGATCGGCGCGAACTGACGAGGCTAATGGCGCCAATAGCCACGGCGCGCAACCACCTCATAGTTCTTGCGACCTCGAACGCTCACGTCAATGCGGTGCCACCCGGACAGCGACACGCCTGACGGCACGTACGTCAGAACGTAGCGGCTTCGGAACTCCTCTAACCCTTCCCTAAGAGCAGGAACGAAGTCGCGCGCCGTTACGCTGAACACCACGCTCCCTGCTGTTCGGGCGGCGAAATTGCGAAAGACCCAGGCGCGCTCGCCGCAGACCATCTGAATCAACGCTGCATCGGACGATCGGGACTGCGGATTGCAGCTCGTGCCTAATGCGGGACCACCCAGCCCTGGCTTCTTGCCAAGGACAATGAACTGAACAACCGCATCAGATCGGTCCAGCACTTCCGATCGAATCGGAAACGGGATGTTGCTCGTTGTGTCCAACCCGTCAGAGAGAACCACAACGAGCCGGCGCCGGCCTGGCGGCGTCGGCAGGATCAAGGATGCGATGACAGCATCGAACAGTGAAGTGTGCCCGGATTTTTCGTCGTTGCCAGGCGGTGCCACTCGCAACTGCCCGTCGACACGTTCCACCCGACGAAAGCGGCTGGCTGCGGCGATGATGTCCAGACGGTCCGCCCTTCTCATCAGAGCGCCAATCGCCCTAATGCCTTCAGTCAGCCATGCGTCACCGGCAGACTCGGCTCTCATGAACAACTCGAGATCCGGAGCGCCCATGCTGTTGCTGACATCAACGATGAGAGTTACATCAAGGGGTATCTCTCCTCGCGTCGCGGTGGTCACAACTTGTCTGACACCGTTGTCCAAGACCTCGAAGTCGTTCGCCATCAGCCCTGCGACGGGCCGCTTTCCCTCGCGAACTGCGACGTCCACCGCGACGACTTCGGCGCGCGTCGTGAAGATTGGAGTCTGTTGCAGGCCTGAAGCAACCCCAGCCGTGGCGACAAGTGCAGCCAGCAGGACCCGAGTCATCGCAGCTGAGCCCTCAGCCGTTCGAGGCGCTCCGACCAGAAGCGATAGTCGCCGAACGGAAACCAAACCCAAGGATCCCGACCCTGCGCGGTGGAGGCGAGCATAGACGACACGACAGTGACAGCTTCTTCACGCTTGCCCGACCCAAACAGCACCGCCGCCAACGGCGCGCGTGCAGAGTCCGCCGCGGGCCATGCCTGCAGCGCTGACCTGTACGAGTGCGCGGCTCCCTCGCGATCGTCGGCGGTCACACGCGCATGCCCCAGAAACAGGTGGCTCAGATACTCATGCCAACGGTCGGCGGCTACTCTCGCCTCGGTAGCGGCGATCTGCAACAGCCGGGCTGCGCCCTCTGAATCGTCGGCCATGAGACGCCAGAATCCGGCGCGGACGCGCGCCTCGACACCCACCTGAGGGAGGGACATCAGGTTCTCAAACTCGGAACTGCACGCAAGCATCAGCCGTCGAGCAGCCGGCAGCGCCCGCGCTTCCCATGGGCTTGTGGGCTGCGGGTTGCGGGCGTGAAGGTTCCCGGCACCGAGCCAGCCGAAGAATCTCGACTCCTGTGCCCGCGCAGCGGCCATTCGGGCGACGGGATCACTGGGAAACCGCTCGAGCATTCGTTCAACGAAGGGTTGAAGGGCTTGGCCCCAGCCAGAGGGCAGTTCGTCAAAACCGACTGCCCGGCCCTCCTGCAGCGCAATCGCCGCGTGGTACCAGTCGGCAAGGAAGGACCCGGAAGTCGCCGATCGAACCGCTAGATCTTCCCCCAGCGCCTGTAGGCGAACTGAGATCGCAAACGGCATAGCGCGGTTCGGCGGCAATGCGAACGCAGCGGCCTCAAGAAGGAAAACGGCGCCGTGCGTTGGGCTCCACGACTCCTTTCGCCGCTCGACGTCCCTCACAAAGGCGGCCCAGTCTCGAATCAGCCGCAGGTTGGTTAGAACGGCGGCGTGGTCCCCTGTGCGATACGACTCGAAGAGCGCACTCGCTGATTGAAGCTGAGGCGTTGCTGCGGCCCGCGGCACAGTGACGCAGGCCGCAGCGATCGCTGTCACGATTGCGGTAGGGCGGCGAAAGCTCATCGGTCGCGAACTCAGTCGGCGGCGAGGTGCTACGGGCTCATTGTAGGCTGAGTTCGCGCCGCGGCGTGGGAAGCACTCCTAGCGCTGAGACGAGGTCGGGCCAGCGGGCTCAGCGGGCTCGGCGGTTCCGCAGCCGCATACGTAGTTGCACTCAGACCCCATAAAACAGCCGTTGAACACGGGAATGAGTCCGCCCGTGCCGTTGGCCTCAAACTGGCAGTAGTAGTCGCACACATCAGCAGCCAAACTGCAAAAGTCGTTACGTGTGCACTCCTCGCTAGGACAGTGCGGCTCATGAAGATCGAACTCGATGCAGTCAAGACATCCAAAGGCGCCGCATTCGCAGCCACCCGCAGTGACCCATCCTTCATCGAACCACGCTTCCTCGCAGGTAACGTCTCTCGAGGAGGGCTGAGCTCCGTACAGACGACTGTCGGTCAGCACAAAGACTAGACCCAACAGGATCACAAGCTGCGTCAAACGCCTGAACAGCACCATTCTGCACCTCCTACGACTGTTGGCGATACATCACTACTTTTCCGGGCTCCTTGAGAGTAGAGCCTCGATGGAACCCTGGAGGCTCTCAACACTTTGCGCACCCCGCAGTCGCTGCGTGACGCGCACTGTTCCGTCGGAGAGCCTGGCGCCCACAAGGAAGGTTGGCGTCCCCGTAACCCCTAGACTCTTCGCGAATTCGATGTCGGCTCGAACTCTATTGACCATGTCGCCCGCAAGGCACGCATCGAATTCGCCTGGCTCAAGGGCTAGCTGAGCGGCGTGTCGTCGCAGGTCGGAAATCCCGAGTTCCTTCGGCTTCTGAAACAGAAGGTCGTGCATCTCCCAGAATCGGTTCTGCCGTCCCGCGCACTCCGCTGCTTCAGCGGCTTTCTGGGCGCTCTTGTGAATCGATAGCGGCAGATGTCGGAAGACTAGCAATACGCGGCCGGTGTCGACATACCGCCGATTGACTTCAGGATGGATCTCGAGTGCATACCTCGCGCAATATGGACACTCGAAGTCCGAGAACTCGATTAGGACAACCTTGGCATTGTCGCGGCCTCGGTGATTGCCGTCCTCAATCGAAATTGGCGCAGTAGGGAGCGCCGGCTCTGTCCTTACCGGCCTCCGCTGCGCTCGCGAATCCTGGCGAACCAACACCACCGCTGTTACCACTGCAATCGAGGCCACTATGAGCAGGACTGTCGAGACCAACTCGAGGAGCGATCGCCACCGGAAGGTCGAATCGAACCAGGGCATTACTGCATCCGTGCAGAGGTCCAGTATCGCGCCCAACCACTGGGGCGCCAAGTCTCGCGGTGCAACGTGAAGTAGAAAACGACAACCGGATTACACAGCCTGGCTAGCGATCGCGTACTCTCGAGCGCATCTGAGTCGGAGTGAGACCATACTGTCGGACAAGCAGTCGACGGAGGCCATTAGTCGTCAATGAACACAGCGCGGCAACCTCTTTGATCGACATCTCTGGGTGATCTCCGAGCGCGCGTCCTGCTCTCGCGGCTACCCTCCGCTGACGCCAGACCTCGGCATTGAGGCCGGTCACGTGTCGAATGATGCCTGCAACCGTCTGTGGATGAATCCTTAGTCGAGCGGCGATCTCGCGGAGCGTCGCGCCCGGCGTGGCGTCGATAGCTTCACCAATCAAAGCGAATACGCGATCGTGATCGTTACTCATTGGAGACCCTACCGCCAAATTGGGTGGGTCGAAGACGCCTTGTCAAGCCACCAGCGACATGGAGTCACTTCATTCGTCATGAAGTCGCCGAAAACGCTCACGCGAGGTGTTAGTAGGAGTAGCTCGAACTCGTACGCGGTCAGCGTCGGAATGCTGTCGGATCAGATCGGCGCGAAGTAGCGCTGTTCGAGCCTGCAACAGCCCGCGTCCAGATGCCCCGATGGTCGGTGATCGGGACGTCGTCGACTCCCGAGCCATTCGCATCCAGATCGGGACTGAGAAAGAGCCAATCCAGCTTGAACGCGACGCCCCCCAAACCGAGGAGCGGGTACGTGCCGCGCGTGTCGCCGAACGGCGTCGCAAATCCTACGGACGACATGCGTTCCTGAACCGCCTTCGCCTGCTTCTGGACGAACGGCACGGGCCACGTGGAGCCGATCCAGGCGAAGTCGGCCGTGTTGAAATCTCCGCCGACGACCCGGGGTCCCTCGAAGCCGTTGAGCGCGGCGACGGCGGCGTCCACTTGGACGAGCCGCCGGGCTCTGTTGATGCGGGTATCGAGATGCACGTTGACGAGGCGAACCGGGCCGGCTGGCGTGCGGAGGGTCGCGGCGACGGCGATGCGGCAGCGCGATCGAAACCGCAGCCGGTTGTACGGCAACATCCGGACGGACACGTCGTCCAGGGGGTAGCGGCTCACGATGGCGAGCCCCTGCTGGTGGCCCGTGTCGCCATAGGGCCGGGCCGGCGCGTAGGCCGACCCGAAGCCCAGCCGCTGGCCGAGGGCCGCCGCAAATGACGCCCCGTCCTCGTCGTCCCCACCCACTTCCTGAAGGAAGAGCACATCCACCGCGCGATGCCGGGTCCAGGCTTCGACCGCCTCCGCAATCCGGCTTTCGCCGGCGATGTTGAGACTCGCCAGGGTCAGCGGGCCAGACGCCGAGGCCGGGAGGGTTGCGGTGACGGGTGCGGCGGCCGCCTGGTAGATCGGGCCGGGCGCACAGGGCGGCGGCTCGTCGATCGGCACCGGTGACGCCGCCAGCAGCACCGCTGACGCGCCGAGAACCAGCAGGCTGCGCATCGCGAGAATGGTACCAGAATAGAAAACGAGTCCCGACCTCGTTATGGAACGTGTGATTTTGCCGATTCTCTATGGCGCCCAGCTGCACCGGCTGGCTGGCTGGTTTACCACGGCGGACATCACCATCG
>Ga0137433_1000667_pt1 | contig 17179 bp, 14 predicted proteins | sample EasRivERMZT840_2_FD_102335 | JGI IMG/M metagenome (GOLD analysis project Ga0137433, IMG submission 102335) | Soil microbial communities from meander-bound floodplain in the East River, Colorado, USA - East River MetaG ERMZT840_2 | ecosystem: Environmental > Terrestrial > Soil > Floodplain ...
CCGGCCGGCAACACTGAGCGTGCGGCCCTGCGCGCCTCCCGCCGGAGGTTGAGATGCAATGGTCAGCTTGTCGATACCGGGAATCGTACGCAACCGTTCGGTGAGCCGTTCCTGAAATGCCAGGCGATCGGCGGGTTGCGAGTAACGCGATTCCGGCGGCTGCACCTGGACCGTCATCAGATCCCGCGTGTCGATTCCGATATCGAAACGCTGCGTGTTCAGGAAACTTCGCATCATCAGCCCCGCGCCGACCAGCAGGACGAACGTCAATGCAACCTCCGCGACGAGCAGGACGTTGATCAACCGCTTCCCCCGCGTCCCGGAACTTCCGCCGCGGCCGCCCTCCTTCAGCGTTTCAGTGGTGTTGGTTTTGGATATCTGCAAGGCCGGTGCGAGTCCGAACAAGATCCCGGTAGCGACACAGATGGCGACAAAGAACAGCAGGACGTTCGCATCCAGCTCGAAAACGATCCAGTATGGTTTTCCGGTGTCGGCCACCGCTGCGTCGAACCATCGCACGCCGAAGTACGCGAGGCCGCTCCCCAGAAGGCCGCCGATAAAACTCAGCATCACGCTCTCGATCAGTAACTGGCGTACGATGCGCCACCGGCTGGCGCCGAGAGCTGTCCGGACCGATGTCTCGCGCATCCGGCGCACGGCTCGAGACAGAAACAGATTCGCGACGTTGGCGCATGCAATCAGAAGAACGAAGGCGACGGCGCCCTGCATCGCATAGAGCACGACGCGTATCGGTCCGCCTGTGCCGCGCTCGGTGTATGGACGCACAAGCGTCTCGATGTCTTTGTTCGTCTCCGGATAGCTCTGCGCAAGTCTCGACGAAATCGTCTTCAGTTCGGCGCGGGCGGATTCGACAGTTGCGCCGTCGGCCAGACGGCCGACGATGTCCACGTTGCGCTGGTCGCGCCGCTGACGGTTCTGGTCCTGGATCAACGGAATCCAGAGACGCGTCGCCTGCGGAAACTCCTCGCCTTCCGGCATCACGCCGACAACCGTGTATGTTTGAAGATTGACCCGGATCGTGGCGCCCAGCACGTCGGGCCGGCGGCCGTATCGCGCTTCCCACAGGAAATGGCTCAACAGCGCGACAGGAACAGCACCGGGCTTTTCATCCTCCGGAGCGAAGTCGCGGCCGATGAGCGGCCCTCGCCCCAGCAGCGAAAACATGTTCGAAGTCACCGAAGCGCCGGTCACTCGTTCAGCAGCACTCTGAACATCACTCAAGTCGGCATTGAGCGGCGAAAAGCCGGCAATGCCCTTGAACGCGCGGCTCTGCGCCCGATAATCGAGGAAGTCGAGATAGGACGATGTTCCACGGTTGGAGCGAATCTCCATGATCTCGTCGGGGCGGTCGAACGGAAGGCCGTTGAGCAAGGCTGCATTCACCAGCGTAAAGATAGTGCTGTTCACACCAATCCCGAGCGCCAAAGCCAGAATGGCGGCAAGAGTAAAACCGGGATTCTTCACCATCATCCGAACGCCGAACCGAACGTCGTGCAGAATTCCCACACGGCACCTCGACATTCATTACGTTTGAAACGAGCGAACGGTTAACAAAGACGCAGCACGGCAACTCTGTTAACTATCGATATAACGTTGAACGATATAATGACCGGGATTATTCCGTCAATGTATGCATCACAAAGCGGGCCTGGCGGGACGCAATCCGCCAGCCTTGATCAGTCCGGACGAACTCGTCTTCGAACTCGCCGACCAGATGACGGGGATCGGCCTTGATTCCAAAGTGCGCTTCAGGAGGACGAGCGGCGTTGGCCGAATAAACGATCGCGTAAGTGAGGCCGCGCGCCCGGTCGGAGGATTCGACGGTGATTCGGATGTTCGTACAAATGTGGCGCGTGATGCGGCCGGAACCGAGGCCCTGGTAAGACTTGACGATGGCATCGCGGCTGCCGAGCTCGTCGCCGTTCGGCCTTGTCATCGCGCCGTTGGGCACGAACAGCGCGGCGAGCGATTCGTAATCCTGCCGATCGCTGAAATAAGCGAAGTCGAGGACCAGCCGTTCACAGGCGCGTTCGATTGAAATATCCGTCATGACCGCCACAACCTCTTGGATGCGAGTGAGTGGTGGGGATGCGATGCATATGAACTGTAGGCGCAGTCTGTGACCGCGCATTTCGCTAATCAGACGAAAAGCGCGCGGTCACAGACCGCGCCTACAGGGACACTAGAACAGGAATCGCAGATTGGCTTTGAACTGCCGGATCTGGTTGCCCTTGTCCTGAATGGAGCCGAACGGGTTGGTATTGTTGATGTTCAGCGTGGGATTGCTCGGATTCGGATGATTGAACACGTTCGTCGCGTCCATGCGAACCACCAGACTCTTGGATTCGGACAAGCGAACGGTCTTGCTCATCGCCGCATCGAAGCTCCAGCTTGCGGGAAGTTCAAGGCTCTGGCGTCCGAGGGTTCCGCGGCGTCCCGGCAGCGGGTTTTGCAGAACGACCTGGCCGGAAGCCGCATCGGTGACCGCTTTCAGCGTGCACAGCGACTGCAGGCTGGCCGCCACCGTGGAACACTGCGGATCGGCAGTGCTGCCGAAGCGGCTGCCGAAGAAGTTTCCGAAGTCGCTCCCCCATTCCACTTTGCCGAAACCCTTCGACGGGAACCCGCCCGGACCGATATCCGGCACACCGCCCGCGTACAGCATGTTCGCCGCGGCGACGGTTGTGGGCTGACCCGTGCTGAGGTTGACGATAAAGCTCGTCGTCCACCCTTCGAGCAGCCGTGCGGCAATACCCGAACTATTCCGGAACAGAAGTCTTCCGGGACCCATCGGCAATTCAAACGTGCCGTTGGAACGGAAGTCATGCGTCACGTGATTCGGGCTGAGCGCGTAGTCCTTGTTGCGCTCGGCTGGATTCGTATAGGTGGGCACGGTCAGAAGTCCGTTGGCGATGTTGGAACCGGTCAACGGTGTCTCCAGGGATCTCGACCAGACGTACGTACCCTGGAAATTCAAACCGTGCGTGGGCCGCAGCGTGGCCTGCGCCTGCATGGAGTGGTAAACGGACGAACCCGGGTTGGTGTACAGGTTGACCGCATTGAACTGCGGATTGGCCGTGATCCAGTTGCTGGGAAACTGTCCGGACGTCACGGCCGGAGCACCCGCCACCGTCACGCCGCCCGGCACATTGATTCCGAGATTGGCGCGCTTCAGGACGGTTCCGCGCTCGCCCGCCGCTCCAGTCACGACGCCTGCAGCGCCCGTTCCGAAGCCGTTGAAGTAATTCAACTGGGTTGCGGCTCCCGCGAAATCGCCGTTGGCCAGCAGGTCGCGGAACGTGGTGTTGAGGCGAAGATGTTCAGATCCGCGCTGCGTGGTGCCGTTTACGGCCGCGCGGCCGGTCACGAGGCTCAGGCCCATGAAGACCTGATCGAACAATTCCACGTCCTCGCCGCGGCGTGTCCGTTCGAACGCATCGAACAGCCTGGGGTTGGAGAACACGTTCGGGATGTTCAGATCGTACCAGCCGTTCAGCTTGACGCCGCGTGTTCCGATGTACCGCACATCCACAGACAGGTTGCGGGTCACTTCACGAGTGACTGAAAGCGTGAAGTTCTGAATGTACGGTGTTATGTAATTCGGATCGTACGCCGCGGTGGTGGCGTTCTGTTTCAGAATCGGGAACGGTTGCATCGGCAACGAATTGGGCGTGGTCGGAACCAGGCTCGGCAGGTTCCTTGTGTTGAAGTAGCTGCCATCCAGGGGGCCGTTTGTCACCGCGTTATTGGTAAAACCTGCAGACGCGAGAATGGCGTTGCTCAATTGGCCCGCATGACCGCCTCCGACGAAGCTGATCTGATAGCCGCCGCGCAGGTTCGTCTTGCCTCTTCCGAACCACGGAAGCTCCCACGCAAATCCGACCGCGGGGCCGAAGTTGTTAAAGTCTTTCGGGTAGATCGATCTGTTCGGCTGAGATGTCTTCGGACCTACGAATTCAAGTTCGGTCACCAGACTAAGATCGATCGGATTATCCGGCCTCAACCACCTGTCGAGAGATCGCCCGGAGACGCCGAGCAATGCCATTCCTCCTCCGTTTTTCGGAACGACGGTAAGTCCCTGGCCTTCGAACGGCACGCCGTAATACTCGTATCGCAGACCGAGATTCAGCGTCAGTGACGGGCGGACTTTCCAGTCGTCTTTGAAGAACAACGCAAATTCGTTCTCGCGCGGTTCGGAGATCTTTCGCGGCCTGTCGTTGTAATTCAGCCACTTGTTTTGATGATCGGACGACTGAATGAAGTAAATCTGGTTGGCGCTGGCCACCGAACCGGACAGGAAGTACAGGAGACTCGTTGCCGTGGTCTGGTTGTTGGTAACGAGACCGGTAAAATTCTGCGTATTCGAGAACGCCGTAACCGGAAGTCCGGTCTGACCGCCGCCCGTGGCTCTCGCGATGGTCGGCGTTGGAGTTTCGGATCCTCGCGTATGCGTAAAGCGGACATCGACGCCGCTTTTGAACGCGTGCTTGCCCTTTGTCCAGCTGATGGTATCCGCATAGTTGTACAGCGGCGTGTTGTTGCCCTGCTGAGCGCAGTTCGTCTGGCAGCTGTAGTTGTTCACGCTCATCGCGCCGACCGCGGCAGGTACATACGTCATGGGATAGCCGCCCTGACCCTGCAGCATCAGGGACAGCGGCACTTCCCTTTTACTTTCGTCGGTCACTTCCCACGGCGCCCAGATGACATGCCGATTCGCGCGGTAGCCAAATCGCGCCTCGTTGAGGAACGAAGCGCTGAGCGTGGAAGTGTAGTTCACTGTGAACACCTTCGGCCGGCGAATAATCTGCGAGGTGAAGGCCCCCGGCCATGCCGAAGTGGGAGCGGCGAGGTAGTCACCGTCAATCCACTCATAGCTGTAGTTGACCGCAACCTTGTTCTTCGAATTGATGTTGTGATCGACCTTGGCGTTGACCTGCCTGCGATCCGTATCCGAACTGGTTCCGGTCGCCAGTCCGAAGTTCGCGGCGTTGTGGCCGCGCCAGACCCACTGATGAACAGCAGTATTCAAGCCGTCGCCGCCGTCAAACCGGTTCGGAGTGGGCATCACGCCCAGGTACTTCTGAGAAATCCCTGCCGGATCCGGAGCCGTTCGATAGGCATCCCATGACCCGCTGCCGGCGAGAACCGCATCCGAGCAATCGGGTCTTGTCGGGGTATTCGCGAGCGGACCGAACACGCTGACGTGTCGAAGTTGTCCGGTGTAAGGCGTGCCGTTGGGGTTGGTCGCGGGACGAACCGGATTGCCGGCAGAGTCTACAGACGCGATCGTCGGGTTGCCTCCCGTCGGGCTCGTTATCTGGTTGATGTTGCCGTTCGCCCAGCCTTCCCAATAGCGGAAGATGCCGTTTCGCGCGCAGTCCGTCAACACGGTGGGCCGCACCGTATATCGCTGCCGCTCGAGCTGCTGGTCCCACAGGAAGAAGAAGAACGTTTTGTTCTTGATGATCGGCCCGCCGATGCTACCGGTGAGCTGGTTGCGGTTGATCCACGTCGGCTGGCCCGGCGTCCAGACGCCGTTGACGATCTGCTTGTTCGCCTGCCACGTATTTGCATCGAGCTTGGAATTACGGTTACTCCAGTAACCGCTTCCGTGAAACGCATTCGTTCCCGATCGGGTGAGAATCTGCACTTGCCCGTTGCCGCGTCCCATTTCCGCATCGACCGGAGAAAGGATCACGCGAAACTCGCCGACCATGTCCGGATGCAGCTGCGTGGTCGAACCCACGCCATTCGCATAACGGCCATCCTGAACGCTCAACCCGTCTCTGACTGTATTGACCATTCCGGTGCTGACTCCCGCAAACGTCGTGCCTTCGCCCAGCGTCGCGCCGCGCACACCGGCCATCGTCTGCATCAGATCGAGGACGTTGTTGCTCACGAGCGGAAGTTCACGAACGTTCTTCTCGGACAGCACCTGCCCGATGGTTGACGACGACTCCGAAATGAGTCGTGTGGCTTCGGCCGTCACTTCGACCGAATCGGTCAGCGCGCCGACCTGCAGCGTGAAGTTGTAGCGCGCTGTCGCGCCGTTACCGAGTTGCACGTCGTTAATGACTTGAGTTTTGAAACCCGGGAGTTCTGCGGTCAGCCTGTAAGTGCCGGGCAGCAGGCTGAGGACGGTATACGTACCCGATTCGTTCGTGATCGTTTGAGTTGCGACGCCCGTCTGTGTGTTCGTCGCGGTTACGGTAACGCCGGGAATAAACGCCTGGCTTGGATCCTGCACAAATCCGCTGACTGTTGCATAAGTACTTTGAGCGAATGCATTCGTCGACAAGCCGAGCGCTGCCAACAGGGAGACAGCCACCAGCAATACACGGTTCATCTTTCCATCCCTCCACGAAAAAAGTGACACAGGTTGAAGTTATGTCGTTGAAACTGGCGGGACTATACCACGGTCGAATCCGGATTTGTGCTTGCCTTTATTCGCGTCATTACGTAAAAAGCGAAGCCATGGAACAACGTCCGCAGGCACTAATAAAGATGTCGGCCGTCCTGTCGGCTGCGGTGCTGCTGTTCGTTGTTCTGTTTCCTTACACACCGACGCCGATCGCCCTCAGCATCAGCAAAATTCTGATTGCTGTGACCGTTCTGCCGGCGGGCATGCTATTCGCTCGAATGCTCACATTATCCATTGGCGCATACGCGTGCCCGAAGTGCATGAAACGCCTTTTCTCGTCCGACGAAATCCTGGATCTGATCTGCCTCCGGCTGCAATAGATCGCCGCTCTCCTTCCGCGTCCAATCGCGCTTCACAACGATTCAATGTCTGCAGCATGGAGAGGGATATGGCATTCAGTAACCCATGGATTCTTGTACGACACCCTTACGCAGCATCACTACTCGTCGTTATGGCGGCAGGTTTCAGCGTGTTTGTCATTGACCGGCTGTTCGGGTTTCCACCTTTGATCATCCTCGGGGGCGCTCCGGCGATCTGTTTCGTCGTGCTGGGCGTGCGTCCGGGTTTAGTGGCGCTGTTGCTTGCGGCTCTGGTCAGCGATTTCTTCTTCGTCGAACCGGTGCTGACGATCACACGCCACAGCTTGATTCTGGCCGCGTATTACTCGGTCGCGGCGCTCGTGTCGTTCAAAGTGAGGAAAAAGGTGGATCAGGCGCGCTGACCCCGAAAGGTCCTGAGTTGTCCATCCCCCGTTTCTAAATATAGGTGGAGGAGTTTCATGAAACTCACACTGCTCGAAGGATCGAGGACGATCAGGAACGGAGTACTCGGCGGCGGGGAGATCAGCGGTTACGGTGTAACCGGCCTGCCCGCGGGCGAACACGCCATGATTGCCTACTTCAATCACTCCTGGCGCTTCCTTCGCTGGAACGACGTGTGGCACGGGAACTGGACCGGCAGATACCCTAACCCTGGCGCTGCGCTTGACGCCCTGCGCGAGGAACTGCTCGCGGCTGTTTAGTACCCGCCGATTTCCACCTGACTCAGGGAATTCACCGCTGGAACTCAGGTTGTGCCTGATTGCGAAAACCCATTGAAGTGCAATACGTTGGGAGTTATGAGCGCCAGGCAGCGCACCGAAAGCACTCAGTTCAGAATTGCGGATGTCGTGCGCGTTCGCGACTGCATCGCATCACAGCACATCGGCTGCGTCGGGAGCATTGTGCGGGCGGAAGCGAACCGTTATGCCCGTACCCTCGACAAATACTGGGTCCGCTTCGAATCCGGTGGGGAAGTGAGATTCTGGGACATTCAGCTGGAATTGGATCAGACGAACTCCGCCACAAACAAAGGAGCTGAATCGAGGGTCAGCGTTTCGAAAAGAACTCCAGCTCGAAAGCGGAATAACGGCTCCACGTGCCATCCGGAAACCGTATCTGGTAGTGATGAACGCGATCGAGCGATCCTTCGATAATCTCCACCACGCCCGTCAGTGACCGCCCCCGGGATACGAGCGCAACTTCGTCGCCGATCTTATAACGCGGCAGTCGGCTGTCGGGCGGGTCCTTCTCCATCGTCCCCTGTGATCCCATCGGTTCCATCCAATCGCTGATTGTGTAGCTGCAGTCGTCAAACCATTCTGTAAGGTCAAGCGGGATCGGTATTTACCGACTGAAATGCTCGACGTCCAACGCCTAATTCATGGCATTTTTCCATGAAGGTGAGATTTCTCGGAAAACCGCTAATCAGGACTCCTGGAAATGTCGATACCGTCCTGAGAATTCTTAATGGAACGTATCCTGGTCAGCCGACAACCGATCTACCGTACCGATATGACCCCGCTGGGGTACGAGTTGTTGTTCCGGGACAGCGACGAGGATCGAGCGTCGTTTACTGACGGCAACCGGGCGACAGCCGGCGTGATCGTCAATGCGCTGATGGAAATCGGCCTCGATGAAATGGTCGGAAAGCACGCCGCTTTCATCAATTTTGATCGCGACCTGATCCTCGGGGATTATTGCGACTGCCTGCCCCGCGAGCGCGTCGTGCTGGAACTGCTCGAAACGATCGATCCCGATGTCGCTGTAATACAAAAGCTCCGTTCATTGAAGTCTGCCGGCTATCGCATCGCTCTCGACAATTTCGTCTACACCAGCCGGACGCGTCGGCTGCTGGATGTGGCGAACTTCGTCAAAGTCGACATTCGGCCAAAAGGGCGATCGACACTGGAGCCGTTGTTGCGGGATCTTCAAAAGTATCCCGCCGAATTCGTCGCGACGAAGGTCGAAACGCCGGAGCAGTTCGCCCTCTGCAAAGACGTCGGGTTCAAATATTTTCAAGGCTACTTTTTCTGCCGGCCGCAATTCGTCCAGGGACGCCGCCCGCCGGTCAGTCGTCTTGCGACTCTGCGCCTCATCACGCAGCTGAATAGCGCGGACTTCAATGTCAAAGAGCTCGAAAAAACGATTCAGCAGGATGTTTCCCTCAGCTTCAAACTGCTACGCTACATCAGCTCCGCCATCTATTGTTTACAGCACCCCGTGAACTCCATCGGTCATGCGATCGTCCTGATCGGTCAGGAACGCATGCGGGTATGGGCCAGCCTGATTCTCTTTTCCAATTTCAACGATACGGCGCGCGACGTCGTTGTCACGGCGACAGTCCGCGCTCGAATGGGTGAGCAGCTTGCCAGGCAGTTGGGAATTCCAAGACCTGAAAGGCTCTTTCTCGCAGGCCTGTTGTCCGTGGTGGACATCCTTACGGGTTTGCCGCTGAACGATGTGCTGCCGTCATTGCCATTGGAACCAGACATCATCAATGCGCTTATCAATGACAGCGGCGAACTGGCTCCCGCGTACCGCTGCGTACTGGCCTACGAAAAGAGAGACTGGGCCGAGGCTGCGGCCGCGATCAAGCTCGATGAGAGTGCAATAAGAGTGGCTTATCGAAATGCTGTCGCGTGGGCTTTGAGTTCGCTGAATGCGTTCTCTCAATTGAATCGATGATCATCTAGCAGCCGTGCGCCGCCACGTGCCGAAGGAGTTTTTCCTGGGCTTCCCGCGCCTGCATCCTTAATTCTTCAGTTCGCTTATACGCTGCCTCATATTGCTCCCGGGACAGCGTTCCCATGGACAAGCGCAATTCAGTTAAGGCAAGGGACAAGACGCCTGTCGCTCGCTCGTACGCGTCGAGGAACACTGTCTTGTCTGCACACAAATCCGACATCAACAGGCTCTGTTACGCAGCCGGATCCTTGCGCCTGGGCAAGACGTCAGTGACGTGGCGGATCCTGTCGTCCTCTACCGGCTTCCATTCGGTCGACAGTTTGAGGTGCGATGGACAATCGGGAAATACCACACCATCGGGAATCACAATTTCAATTCCGCAACACACATTCCTGTACACGCCAAACCGATCATTCAGTGAACCATTCGACGGCATACTGCTCCTCAGAAGTCATTACAGGGTTTGAGTACGATAACAAACCGAGGGGCAGCGAAGGCAAGAACGCAATTTCATTGGCTTTTTGGTGGTAATCCGCTACCACCGCTTCACGCCGCCTTTCGATCCTGTGACCGATCGGGCGTGTGTACGCCGACCTGCACGTAGTCCGGTGAAAATATCAGGTCGAGACACCAGTCGAAGCCGATTCGCAGTTTTCGAGCTGTGCCCGGAATCTTGCTGAGGTAATACGCGCGATTCAATAGCCAGGCCGTCAATCCCGCCAGCCGATAGCGGCCGATCCGCGCAACACCGCGGTGCTGGCCAATGGCAGCCACTGAACCCCGGGTTTTGATATCGCACGGAAGCGCAGGATCACCTCTGAATACGCACAGCAGGTTTTTGGCAAGGAATCGGCCTTCCTGAATCGCGTGCTGAGCCATAGCCGGGTATGGCCGGCCCTCAGCGTCGAGGTTTACGGCGCAGTCACCGATGGCCCAGACGTTCCGGAATCCCGTCACCCGGAGGTCGCGGTCACACAAAATGTATCCGTTCGAATCGCGTGGCAGGTCCAGCTTCGAGATAACCGCGTTTGGAGCGACGCCTGCGCACCAGATGACCGTATTCGTGGCCAGCTGTTCGCCGGTCGTTAGACGCACAAAATCCGGCAGAATTTGCTGAACCGAGGTTTGCAGCCGGATATCCACTCCCAGTCTGGACAAACGCACAGCCGCGTAATCCGAAAGCTCTTCGTCCAGTGCGGACAGAATCCGCTCCGACAACTCGAGCAAAATAATCCTGCATTCGGTCGAATGCACATTGTCATAGTAGCGACTGGCGCGATTCAGCAGTTCCTGAAGGTGCCCGGCAAGCTCCACACCGGTAAAATTCCCGCCGACCACAATGAATTGCAGCAGGGCCGTCTTCTCTGCCGCGTTTGTAGAGGAATCCGCCAGCTCCAGCATCTGAATTGCGTGGTCGCGAAGCGCAATCGCGTCGGCCAGTGTCTTCATTCGAAAGGCGCGCTCTCGAAGTCCCGGGATGTCGGGCATGCGTGTGCTGCTGCCCAGCGCAACGACGAGGTGATCGTATTCGAGCTCCCGGACTCCCTCGCGCATGGGCGTGTGATAGGAAACTTTTCTCGCCGACGTGTCCACACCGACAATCTCGCCGCTCAGAAAACGAGATCGTTTAAGGAATGGCCGCAGAGGCACGACGGTGTGGCGAGGCTCGATCTTTGCGGTTCCCGCCTCGATGAGAAGAGGATAGAAAACGAAGTAGTTGTGCCGGTCGATAAGGACCACTTCGTAATTCGCATCTCGAAAACGTTCCAGCGCTTTGGCGCAATAAGCGCCTGCAAAGCCGCCTCCCAGAATAACGATGCGCTGTTTTGCAGATGGTGCGGGGGTCTCGTCCATACCGTTCGAGACTGCATGCGGCGTTCCCCCGTCCGAATTCACCTTCGCGCCGTAAACACGAACCAGACGCCGATCACGACAAACCCAATGCCGGCGACCGTCTTCAACGTCGATGGCGAGACGTACCGGGAGATCTGACTGCCTGCAACGACGGCTATGAAGCTGCTCAATGCGAGTGCCAGAGCTGACGCCAGAAAAACTCCGGTTCGATTCAGGCTCGGATCGGTCGCAAACAGAAATGTTGCGACCTGCGTCTTGTCCCCCAGTTCAGCGAGAAAGACACTGACAAAAACGGCAATTAGACCTCGCATCGTTGACTCCCACGTTGGATGCTTACTCTTGAAGCTTACGGGTGTGTCCAAGTAGACTGCACTCACAAAACTGACGGCGCGCCGATGACACAGGGCTCGCCGCACCCCCCAGTTTTTACCAATCACGTCCATCAAGAGGTTAGGGTTGAAGTCACGCCTGGCAACATTGCTCATATTGCTGACATTCCCGGTAGGGGCGCACGCTCATTCCGAGATCTTCTTTCCGAAATTGTTTTCGCCCGCCGAACTACCGACGTCGGGATTCGTATTGCTGAATCCGGACCCAATCATTGCGACGGTCTCCATTTATCTGCTGAGCGCGGAGGGGTCCATCGTTGCGTCCACAACAATCACGATTCCGGCCGGGGGACAATTCGCAAGACTCGGAAGCGACCTGTTCCCGAACGCGACCCGAAGCGGATGGGTGTATGTCCTCAACGATACGGAAGGCATGCAGGCATTCTGGCTGACCTACAACGCCGGTCTGACCGCCATGGATGGAGCCGAGGCGGTAAGCTACGACACGATCGGCACCGATCAGGTCATCCCTCTGGTGGCGGGCCGCACGGAACTGAACATCATCAATACGAACTTCCTGAACGTGCCGACCACGATTCAATTATTCGGCAGCAATGGACTCCTGGCTCCGGCGGCGACTCGAACCCTTCCCGCAGCGGGGGCGTTCCAAGCCCAGATTTCGGATCTCTTTCCCACGGCAGACATGACCCAGGCTCGATACCTTCGGGTTGGAACTGCCGTCGCCGCAATCGCATCGTCAGCGATCATCCGGGATTATCTTGTCCCGTTCGAATCATTAGTCGTCAATGCAGTGAATGTCACAGCCCGCAGTGAGATGGTCTTTCCGCACGTGATCAGCGGTTCGTTCAGCGGCGCGAACTACACGACGGTACTCGGCATCACCAATCTGTCGAACACAAGCCAGACGGTGACGATCTCATTCAACTCCGACACTGATGCCGCGACCACCGTCAGCCGATCGATGCAGGCAGGCGAATCCATAAGAGAGACCGCGCAGGACATCTTTAATCTGCCGGCGGGATTCCGCAGCGGCTGGGTGCGTGTCGCTGGAACGGCGGCCGTTACCGGGTTCGCGGGTTATGCGGATACGGTCGCAGGAGGTCTTGCTGTTGTTCCTGCGGCGGCCGCGCAGCCGAAGCTTTTCTTTTCTCATGTCGCCAACGGAGCGCCGCAGTGGCAGACGGGGCTGGCGCTCCTGAATGCCGGCAGCAGCCGCGCGAATGTTGAAGTCTACGCAATGAGCCCATCGGGAGCTTTGTTGGGCGGCGCGCTCAACGTCCAGACGGCCCGCCTGACTCTGGAACCGGGGAAAAAGACTGCGAAACTGCTCCAGGAAGTGATCCCCCAGACTCTCGGCGTCAATGGCGGATTCGTCTTCGTCAGTTCGGACGTGCCGGTACACGGAATCGAACTCTTCTACACTCAGGATTTGAAAGTGTTATCCAATGTGGCCGCCGGAAATCTCGTGCCGGGCGTTGCGTATACGCCTCCGTCACCGTAAGAAGCGGAGTAACCGAGGAATGCATCAAAGACGGAAAACGCTTACAAGTTCGTTTTGGATATACCTGGCTGTGACGTCGCTTGCCGCGCCGGAAAGTCTGCTTCACGGTCAGAACATGCCCGGCGTTGAAAACACCGTCGGGTACATAGCGTCGGGCACGAGCCTCCAGCCGAGGACGACTTCGGAATCGAGCGCGATGATTCATGGCTCTCTCGGTAACTGGACTGCGATGCTGCATGCCAACGCGTTTCTAGTGGACGTTCAGCAGAGCGGGCCGAAGGGCCGGGACAAACTGTTCGGCGCCAACTGGATCATGCCGATGGTGCATCGGCAGTTCGGCCGGCAGGGGCTGACGTTTCGAACGATGTTCAGTGTCGAGCCTGCAACGATCACGAAACGCGAATATCCGTTGCTGTTTCAAACCGGCGAAACGGCCTATGGACTCTCCCTCGTGAATGGACAACATCCACACGATTTATTTATGGAGTTGGCGGCGAGGTATGACATGTCCCTCGGAGACCGGTCGCAATTGTTCCTCTATGGCGGCCCCGTTGCGGAAGCGGCGCTCGGACCGACAGCGTTTCCGCATCGGCCATCGGCTTCGGAGAATCCGCTCGCGCCGCTCGGACACCACCAGCAGGATTCGACGCACATTGCGACAAACACCGTCAATCTGGGATTCACGCACGGTCCGCTGCAGCTCGAAGCTTCGACATTTCACGGCCGCGAACCGGACGAAAACCGCTGGAACATCGGCCGCGGAAAACCCGACTCATTCGCCGCGCGTCTGACTCTTGCGCCGCACAAGAACGTGAACGGCCAGTTTTCCACGGGCCGAATCAATGCGCCGGAAGCGACAGACCCGGGACTGGACACCATCCGGACGACTGCATCTCTTCATTACAATCAGCCGATTCCGTCAGGAAATATTTCTTCAAGCCTGATCTGGGGAAGAAACAAAAACCTCAAAGCCGGCGCGCGCCGCATCTTCAATTCCTACAACCTGGAAGTCACGGCGAAGTTGGGCTCGCGTAACTGGGTCTGGACGCGAATCGAAAATGTGGATCGCGACCAGTCGCTGCTGCCGGTGTTGCCGGGTGCACAGCCTGCGGACCCCTCGTGCCGCTTGTGTGGAATCGTTGGACGCGGCATCCAGGTTCCTGATGACGTGAAGGGTGGTAACCGGTTCGAGCATGTCGTGCTCGGTCCGGAGGGAACTCCGGTAACGATTGAAGAACTTCCGATCGGCCGCGTGCAAGCCTACACCCTGGGTTACGAACGCGAACTGCCGATCGGCCTGCGATGGCTGAACGTCGGCGTCGGCGCTCAGGCTACGGTGTACAGCCTGCCTTCGCAGCTCCAGACCATTTACGGAAACCGTCCATCCACTGTGGCTGTATTCGTGCGGCTTCGTCCAGCCGGCAACATGCAGGAACACATGAGACAAATGCATCGATAGGAGCAACATGAAACGTCTTTATCGGACTGAGTGGCTTGCGGTTTGCATTGTTACTTACTGGCTGCGCCCTGTCGGGCTTGCATTCGCTCCGCTCATTCTTGTGATGCCGTGGTCCGCCGCCCTTGCGCAGTCCGACGGCGCGGTCCACGGTGTCGTTGTAGCGTCGGCCGACGGAACTTCCGTACCGAATGCCACCGTCCGGCTGGAAAGTGCACCGGGCCCAGACGTATCCGAAGCAACGACAGAAACCGACGGACACTTCGGCTTCCAGAGATTGGCTGCCGGCGATTATGTACTGACGGTTACGCATGGCAGCTTCCGTGAAGAACGGTACCGGGTGACGTTGAAGCCTCGCGAAGTTCTGAACCTCACCCTGAGACTGTCGCTGCGCGGAATTGAACAGGCGGTCGATGTAACTGCGGACCCGGGCACGCTCTACACCACGCACTCTCCGAGTTCGACTTTCGTTTCGTCAGCCGATATCGGACAACTGCCGTTGGCACAGCGGTCGAACCTCACCGACGTGATCGTTACCGCTGCGCCCGGTATGATTCGCGGTCACGATGACTTCGTTCATATCCGCGGCAGTGAGATAGCGCTGAACCCATCCATCAATGGAATCTCGTTCTGGGAAAATGCCCACTCCGTTTTCTCCTCGGGACTCGGCGCCGACTACATCGGGTCGATCAACGTCATGACCGGAGGTTTCCCGGCGGAGTACGGCAACCGATTCGGGGGCGTGCTCGACGTCTCAACGAAATCGGGATATTCGATGAACAACAACGGGGCGATCACGCTGGGAGCCGGAACGGCCTTGCGGCATAACGCGTCGATCGAATTCGGCGGCCACACGGAACGCGCCGGCTACTACCTGAATGTCAGTGGATTCGAGTCGGCGCGGTTTCTCAGCCCGCCGGATCCGCGATCGATCCACAACACCGGTCGCGGCGCCCGGAGCTTTCTGCAGACGGACTTCAGAATCAATTCGAGAGATTTCGTGAAACTCATCCTGATGTCCGACGGCACGAACTTTCAAATTCCCAAAACATCTCTGGACGACGTTCTGCGGCCCAACCTGAACTCATTTCAGCGAACGCGTTCGCAGAATGTCATCGTCTCGTGGGATCGGACGTTTTCGAACAAGGCTCTGTTGCAGACGTCGTTCTATCAAAAATGGTCGAAGTCCCGTCTGCTGCCGAATGACGATCCATATGGCGCGAAGGCCGATGGCAAGCGCACTGTCGCCACATATGGCATCAAAAGCGACATGACGCGGTACGCGGGCCGGCATGTCGTCAAGACCGGAATCGATCTGGTGATGCTCAGGCCTGATGAGCAACTGTCGTATCTGAGTCAGCCCTGGATCGACTACACGCATGTCATCGGTTCGGACCACATCCATTTTCGCGGGCCGAATAGAGGGCCTGTCGTTTTCGATCAAAAACGAACGGGCGGGCAAGTGAGCGCGTACATTCAGGACAACGTCCAATTGACTCGCGCTCTCACAGCCGACATCGGACTCCGCTTCGACAATTACAACCTGGCGGTTTCGAATTTTCATTTCAGCCCGCGCATCAATCTCGCGTACCGGTTGCCTCGCGGGACTCTTGTCCATGGTTCGTACAATCATTTCTTCGTGCCGCCGCCGATTGAAAACGTACTGATCAACAGTGCGGGCCTCACCCAACTCATTTCAGAAATCGGGCAGCCTTTGCCGCCGTTGCAACCGATCGTCGAGAATCAATTCGAGTTGGGCCTCACGCAGCCCATACGAGGAAGGCTACGCGCGGGAGCGACTGCTTACTACCGGTCCAGCGACAAACCCGTGCATACAGTTCTGTTTCCCGATGTGCGAGTTTATGGCTACGCAAATTTCGATCGCGGTAAGGCGTACGGTCTCGAGCTGAAGATGGAGATGCCGGCGAGGCCCGATGTTGGAGTTTCCGGCTATCTGAACTATGCAGTGGGCCGCGTGTGGTTTTACAACCCCGTTCGAGCCGGGTTTACGACCGAGGCTGCGCACCTCAACGAGTCGAATCGGTTCCTTGCTCCGATGGATCAAACCCATACGTTCACGTCCGGCGTTTCTTACCGGCACCGGTTGTCGGGACTCTGGACGGCGATGACGTTTGAATACGGAAGCGGCACCCCTGTCGGGCATGGCGGCGCTGGGCATGAACACGAAGCCGGTGAAGCGGCTCACGCTGAGGGGCCGGCCGGCGCCGTTGGCGAACGAGTACCATCCCACTTCGTTCAGAACTTCACGATCGGCTGGGACACGCGCCTCGAAGCCCGTCGCTTCGGCATTCAGTTCAACATCGAGAACGTGTCGAACAAGCTCTTCGTCGTCGCGCAGGAAAGCGCATTTACGCCCGGCCAGTATTCGATGCCGCGACAATTTTCAGGATCCATCCGGATTGGCTTCTGATCGCGGTCGGCTTGCACATAAGGTCGGCATCGAGGCTAATTCCCCTCCTTAGAGAAGGAGGGGTGGACGCGACCTCAAGAAGAATATCGCGCAGCCACCTTTCTGGGAGCGGACGGGGTGGTTGGTTCAAACTACCGATA
>Ga0137433_1000670_pt1 | contig 17076 bp, 13 predicted proteins | sample EasRivERMZT840_2_FD_102335 | JGI IMG/M metagenome (GOLD analysis project Ga0137433, IMG submission 102335) | Soil microbial communities from meander-bound floodplain in the East River, Colorado, USA - East River MetaG ERMZT840_2 | ecosystem: Environmental > Terrestrial > Soil > Floodplain ...
GTGGCGCGGAGCGCCATCTTGTCGGCTTCCGTCTGTCCGTTCTGATGGTACCGCCCGAGTGCGGCGTCCACCCTCTTGAGACTGGTGCTGCGGACGGACGTCATGCCGCCGTCGGTCAGCTTGAGCCACTTCTCGAGGCTCATCAAGGCCATGGGGAGCCCTCCGGAACGGCGGGATTCTACACGCGATCAGAGAATCGCGCGGCCGTGCCGCCGCAGCCACCGCTCGCTCTCCCGCCAGGCCGGGCACAGCCGCTCGACCTCGCGCCAGAATCGCCGCGAGTGGTTCGGGTGCCGCACGTGCGCCAGCTCGTGGAGCATGACGTAGTCCGACACGAGCGCCGGCATCTGAATCAGCCGCCAGTTGAGCGTGATGGCGCGGCGGGGCGAGCACGCGCCCCAGCGCGATCGCTGGTCCCGCACCTGCACCTCGGTGATGTCCACGCCGTGCAGCCGCGCGAGCTCCGCGCAGCGGGCCGGCAGCTCCTGCTCGGCCAGCTCGCGGACGTGCGTTTGGAATCCAGCCGTCGTGACCGAGACCTGCTCGCCGCGGAACCAGACGATTGAGCCCGGCGTCCAGGCCGAAGCCAGGCCCTCCAGGCGCAGACGCTCGCGCGCAATCCAGTCCGCCTGCCGGCGGACGAACGCCAGGCCGCCCCGGATGGACGCGCCACGCGGAACCGTCAGCCGGATTTCGCCATCGGGCCGCACGCGCACCACGTACCGTCGCGCCAGCCGATGACGGGCGATGACGATGGGCACGTGCGTATCATGTACCGACATGGCAAGCTCGAGGTTCCGGGGTTCCGAGGTTCCGGGGTTCCGCGGTGCTGCTGGCCGGTTCCGAGGTTCCTGGTTCCTGGGTTCCATCCTGTTGGTCGCGTCGGTCCTGGCCACTGGCCGGCTCGAAGAACGGAGCGAAGCGTCCGCGCCGCCGACGTGGGCCTCGGACGTCGCGTCCATCATCTACAAGAATTGCGCGCCGTGCCATCGGCCCGGTCAGATCGCGCCCTTCACGCTCCTGTCCTACAACGACGTCAAGACTCGCGCGAAAGCGATCGTGGACGTGATCGGAAGGGGTTACATGCCGCCCTGGCCGCCGGCTCAGGCGGCAGGATTCCCGGAGCTGCGCGACGAACGCCGGTTGAAACCCGCCGACATCGCGACGCTCAAAGCGTGGGTGGCCGCCGACATGCCCGTAGGCGAGGTGTCCCGGATCCCGGGACCGCCGACGTATCCGGTCGGCTGGAAGCTCGGCGTTCCCGATCTGATCCTGTCGCTGCCGGCGCCCGTGCTCGTGCCTGCTGATGGTCCCGACATCTACCGGAATCTGACGCTCAGTCTGGATCTGCCGATCGACCGCGCGATTACCGCGATCGACTACGAGCCGAGCGCACGCGCCGTTGTTCATCACGCGCTGTTTTTCGTCGAGCCCGCGGACGTGCAGGTCTCGGACGCCGATCTGCTGCCGGGCCTCGGCCGCGCGCTGCTGCTCGGCGCCGGCCAGGGTTCAACCACGCGGCTCACCGCGGCCGACGACGCGTGGGGCGGGCTGGGCGGATGGGTGCCGGGCACGACCGCGCGCTTCCTGCCGGAAGGCATCGCTCAGCGGCTGCCGGCTCATTCGAACATCGTCATGCAGTTGCATCTGCATCCGTCGGGCGCGGAACTGCGTGAGGACGGCAAAGTGGCGTTGTACTTCGCCAAGGGCGCCGTCTCGCGGTCCCTGACCGGCATCCAGGTGCCTCCGGCGTTCGGCTATGCGGCGGGCATCGATATTCCCGCGGGCGAAAAACGGTTCGTCATCAAGGACTCGTTCACGCTCCCGGTGGAGGTCGAGGCGCACGGCGCCCGCGGGCACGCGCACTATCTGGGCCGCGAGATGAAGATGACGGCCACGCTGCCCAACCGATCGACGCGCGGCCTGCTCCGGATCGACGACTGGGACTTCGCGTGGCAGGACTCGTACTTCTTCAAGTCGCCGGTGCGCCTGCCGAAGGGCACGCGGATCGACGTCGAGATTGCCTACGACAACTCCACGGAGAATCCGCGGAACCCCAACTCGCCGCCCGCGCGCGTTCGATGGGGCCGCGGGTCGCACGACGAAATGGGCAGCATGACGCTGCTCGTCGTCGCGCCGACCACGGATGCGGCGCGTCAGCTCCGCGCCGCGCAGGCGCAGCATTTCCGGGAGCAACTCGCGAAACGACTTAGACGCTAGAAGGAAGTACGTAGGCCGCTCCGGGCTTTGGAGCGGCGACCAGACCGCAGGGCTAAAGCCCTGCGGCTACTGCTGGTTTGCGGTGAATGCGCGAAACGCCGTAACCGAGTCCGCCTTGGTCCACAATCCGACTCGCCCGGCCACGTCGCCGTCAAGCGTGTGGGTCACGCGCAGCTTGTCGTTGACGCTCGCCGTGATCGCGCGGCCCTTCACCTGCACGACGAGGCGATGCCAGGTCGCAAACGGGAGCTGTTCGTGCAGCTCGCCGTGGGCGAGCACGGTGCGCGTGCCGTTCTCGAACTTCCAGATGGCGACGTTGCCGTCCTTCGTGTTGTAGCGCGCGTAGTTGTAGGTGCCGTCCGGCTTCAGGTTGAAGACGACGCCGGCCGTTTGATCGGTCGCGCCGGCGAGGATCTTGAACTCCACACTCAGGCGTCCCGACGCGAACGCCGGCACGTCACGAACCGTCGCGAGCGGAAACACGCCCGGCACCGACATCGCCTTGACGAATCGCGGCGCCTCGGGCCCAAACGCGGCCTTGGCGCCTTCCTCATCCGGCTTGGGCGCGGGTGCAGTGCCGTCGACCGTGAAGGTAGCCCGGCCGGCTTCCGCGCCGGCGCGCCACAGGCCAACGAGCGGCACAAACGTGTGCTCTTGCTGAGACTGACCGAAGGCCGCGATGCCCACGGGGAGCATCAGGACGAGGGCAAGGGCTCTGCGGTGCATGCCCGCCAGCATATCGCGGCCGGGCTCGAGTCCGATTGCTGGTAGTAGTCCGCGCTTCGTTCGTAGCATCGTCCCAACCGTGCATCTCAATGTTCTCAACCGGAAGGTCCATTACTGGGCGAGCGCCATCGTCGCGGTGCCCCTCATCGTCATCGCCTGCACCGGGTCCATTCTTCAATTGAAGAAGCACTGGACCTGGGTGCAGCCGCCCGAGCAGCGCGGCAGCGCGAAGAACAAGCCCGCCATCGAGCTGTCGGGCATCCTCGAGGCGCTCAAGGCCGAGCCCTCATTGCACGTCACGGGATGGGAGCAGGTGAACCGGCTGGACGTCCGGCTCGACCGGGGCATCGTCAAGGCCTGGCTGAAGTCCAACTGGGAAGCGCAGATCGATCTGAGCACCGGCAAGATTCTTCAGATTCACTACCGGCGGTCGGACTGGATTGAGTCGATCCATGACGGATCGATCTTCGGCGACACCGTGAAGCTCGGCCTGTTCTTCCCCGCGGCGATTGGCCTCGTGCTCTTGTGGCTGGGTGGCGTGTGGATGTTCCTCTATCCATTCCTCGGACGGCGGCAGGTGCGACGGACGAAAGCGGAGGCCGTCGCGCGCGCGGCGGAGCCGGCCTAGCCCACCCGCACGGCCATCATCGTCGCGTCGTCGAACGGCTCGCGGCGGCCGCGGAACGCGCTGATCGCCGTCTCCACCCGTTCGAGCAGATCGCCCGTGCCGTCCTTGGCGAATGAGACGAGCAGGCTCTCGAGGCGCTCGGCGCCGAACATGTCGTCGCTTTCGCTTTCGGCCTCGACGCAGCCGTCCGTGTAAAAGAAAAGCAGGTCGCCCGCGCTCAGCTGGATGCGGTACTCGAGGTGACCGCGGCCCGCGACGAGGCCCACCGGCAGGCCGCTGGACGCCATCCGTTCGAGCGCGCCGCCCTTGTGGAGGATGTACTGCGGGTGATGGCCGGCGTTGACGTACCGCAGCATCCGCGTCGCGGGATCGAGGATGCCGACAAAGAGCGTCGCGTAGACCGGGCCCGGTGAATTCGCTTCGATATCGCGATCGAGCTGTTCGGCAAGCGCCGACAGCCCCTGTCCGAGGGCGAGCCGCGTGCGCAGCGACGCCTGGATGTTGGCCATGAGGAGCGCCGCGCCGACGCCCTTGCCCGAGACGTCGCCCACGAGGAGCGCGATTTCCCGGGGCGTGCCCGGCACGCCCGGTCCGATCTCGAAGTAGTTGAAGAAGTCCCCGCCCACTTCGCGCGCCGGCACCGACACGCCCTTGATTTCGGTGAGGCCCAGCGTGAGCGGCGAGTGCGGCAGCATCTCGCTTTGAATCTGCCGGCCGAGCTCGAGCTCGCGCCTGATGCGCTCCTGTTCGACCGCCGACTTCTGATGTTTTTCCACGTCGGCGGCCATCTGGTTGAACGCCACCGCCAGACGGCCGACTTCGTCCTTCGACCGGATGGGCACGCGCGCCGAGTAGTCGCCCTGCGCGATCCGGCGGGCCGCGTCGCCGAGCGTGCTCAGGTGCCGCGTGAGCCGCGACGAAATCGGGACGATGCCGATGAGGGCGATGACGATGAAGAGCAGCCCGAACCCGGCGTTGCGCGCGGTCGCGCGGCGGAGGGTCGCGAGCGAATCGCCGAGCGGACGCGCGATGCCGAGGCGCAGGCCCGATCCGGACGGATCCTGCGTCGTGACGACGATCCAGTCGGGCAGTCGAACGCTGCTCGGGCCGCCGGGCTTCGCGATCTCGCCGAACGAGTCGACGCGCGCGCGATCGGCGTCCGTGCGCGTGTAGATGCGGCCGTCCTGCGCCACGGCGAACGGCACTTCATTGCCGTCCTTTCTCGACGTGGTGAACACGGTCTGCAGCAGGTTCGGCAGATTGAGCTCGGCATTCACCTGCCTGACGACTTCGCCGCCCCGCTCCATCTTCACGTCGAGCTTCGATCCGCTGATGGACGACTTCTTCGTCGAGGCAAGCGTCGTGGGCGCGCGGGGCGAGGGTTTCGGCGCCGGGGCTGTGGCCGTCGCGGCCTTCGCCTGCGCGGCCGTGGACTGTTTCGCGGATTTGGCGGCTTCCTCAGCCTGTTTCTGCAGCTCGAGGGCCCCGAGCTTGATGCCCTGTACGATGCCGAGCATCCGCTGATTCACTTCCTCGGCGACACGCTGGCGCTGTTCCGGCGTCAGGTTCTGCAGGCCCTGGTCGCCGAGGAGCTGACGATACATCTCGCGTCGCATCGGCTGGAGATCGACCTTAAGCTTCGGCGCCGCCGCGTCCGGTGTGGCGGGAGGGGCCGGGGGCGCAGGCGGCGGAGCCACTGGCGCAGGCGGCGAGACGGGCTTCGTGCCTTGAATCACCGGTGCGGCCGGCACGACGGTGACGGTCGGCGCCTTGGGCACGCTCCCGGTTTGCGGCGACGAGCGCGGCGGAGAACCAGGCGGTGGAGGCGGGCGTGTGCCGCGATCGCCGCCGCCGCGTTCGCCGCTTCCGCGATCGCCGCCGCCGCCGCGCTCGCCGGGTGGCCGGCCGCCGGTGCCTCCGGGCCCGCCTCGACCCGGGCCGCCGCCGGAGCGCATCCCGGACACTTCGATGTTGTTGAGGAGCATCGCGGCTTCGCCGAGCGAGTACGCCACCCGAGTGGCGAGCTGCTCGGTCGCGGAGACCGCGGGCTCCACCGTCACCTTCGCAGGCGCCTCAGCCTGCTTTTCGAGCTCCGACTGCAGCTCCGCGATGTCCATCATGTGCTCGACGCGCTCGCTGAGCTGCGCCGTGACCAGCTGCATGCGCTGGCTGAGCTCGGCGGCGAGCAGATCGGCTTCGCGCGCGGCGGCGTCCTTCAGCGCGTCTACGTTCGTGCGATACGCGTAGAGCGTGACCAACCCGAGAGGGATCACCGACAGCGCGAAGAACGCGACGATGAGGCGGGTGCGCAGGCTCATACCACCGTTGGACCGGGCCCGCCGTCGAACGTCACCACTTGCGGCGCGTGGTCGCTCGTGCCGAACTCGCGGCGCGAGATGGCGGCCGACGCCTGGCCGGCGAGGCCGGGGCTCGCCACGACGTAGTCGATCCGCCACCCGATGTTGCGCTGGCGCAGGTTCCGCCACGGCGCCCACCAGGTGTAGAGCTCGTCATTCATCGGATCGAGCGTGCGGCCGACATCAACCAGCGACGACTGGAACAGCCGCCCGAGCAGCGCGCGCTCCTCCGGCCGGGTGCCGACCTGATTGGGTTTTCGCTCCTTTGGATGCACGTCGCGATCCTCGAGGGCCACGTTGAGGTCCCCACAGAGAAGTAGCGTCCGGCCGGCCCGCTGTGTTTCATCCGCCCAGGCCGTGAGGCCTTCCAGGAACCGGAGCTTGGCCGAAAAGTCCTTCCCTCCGTTTGGGACGTAGATGGACGCAGTCAGGATAGCCCCAAGATCGGCTACGGCGATCCGGTGTTCCATGTCGAAGGCCGGGTGCGTGAATACGGGCGGCTCCGGCGCAAGCGATCGGCGGATCAGCAGGGCGACGCCCGAGTAGCCGCCCCCGCCGTGCCAGTAGCACCAGTAGTCGGCGGCGGCGGCCAGCACGTCCGGAATCTGGGCGGGCGTGGCTTTGATTTCCTGCAGGCAAATGATGTCCGGGCGCTCGGCCTCGCTGAGCGCGGCGAGCTCGCTGAACCTCGCGCGGATTCCGTTGACGTTCCAGGTGACTACGACCAAAGGGGTCGTACCTCAATTGTGGAAAACTCGGGGGACATCGGCTCGCTACGTCCCCCGAGTTTCCCACAATTGAGGTACGACCCCCTATCTGACGAATGCGAGATGGGTGCGCGACACGGCGAGGCGCGTGATCCGGCCGGCGCCGTCAGCCGGGTCGACGTCAACGGCAAAGTCCCGCCACCCGGTATCACCTGCCCACGCCATGATCTTCGACCCGTTCGCCATGAGCAGACGGCCGTCCGGGAGCCAGGCGCAGTCTTCGCCCTTGGGGTCGACGGTCTCCGTGATGGTCGCGAGCGCGCGCGTCTTCGGATTGAATTCTTTGATCACCCAGCGGCCGCCGTCGGGCTTGCTCACATAGCTGAACGTGCCGGTGCCGGGACGCCGCAGGAGCGAACGTCCGATGCTCGAATCGATCACCTCGGCGGTGCCCGTGGCCGTGTCCGCGTACTGTAACGTGTTCGGCATCTTCTGAGCGCCGAGCACGAACAGCAGGAGGTGCGTGTCGTCCACCCAGATGTGGTACCCGACCGGGTTCACGTTGGCGAGCGCCTGACGGCCGTTGCCGCCGTTGAGGTCGTATCGCCACAGGAACTGCGAGTTGTCGGTGCCCTGCCGAATCACGGAGAACGTCTTGCCGTCTGGAGTCACGAGCGGCGAGTACTCGCTCTCCGGCGTCTTCGTCAGCTGCGTGATGGCGCCGGACTTGATGTCGTATCGATAGATGTCCGTCTGATTGCCCTCGCCTCGCCGGGATGAAAACAGCACGGCCGACCCGTCCGGCAGAAAGCTCGGCTGGTTGTCGTACCCGGGGCTGTTGCTGATGTTCACGGCCTTGCCGCCCCCTGCCAGCGGCACCAGATAGATCTCGGTGTCCGGGGGCGCCTGTTGAGGGAGCAGAAGCGCGAGAAGGAGAAAGGAGTACTTAGACACGGACCAGCGACCCCAGGCGCTTGCTCAGATACACCTTCGTCTCCATGGGATCGTGCGCGGGTTCAACTTTAATCACGTTGAACTGCAGGCGGTCGAGCGTGCCCCGCATGTCGTAGTAGCGGTTCTTGGTTTTCACGACGATCTCGTCGTAGCCGTGCGCGACGGCCCACACTTCCTGCCGCTCGGTCACCGCGCGGAAGTGGCCCTTGCCGCGCCAGTCCATGCGCGTCGCGCCGAGCCAGTTATAAAGGATGCGCCGGTTCTTGAAGACGACCACGCCGTGCAGCCGTTTCACGAGGTCGGCCAGCTTGGGATCGCGTTCCTCCGGGTGCAGCTCGTGCGAGACCTTGTAGGACACCGGCACCATGGTGGACGGCTCGTCCGGCACGGGCGCCTCCGCCATCAGGATCTGGGACTGGCGGCCCTCGAGGCGCTTGATGATCTCCGCGGCGCTCTTCCGCTTCGGGAAGTCGTTGAAGTACTCCTCGATGTACGCGATCTCCAGCGCCCCCTGCTGGAGCGGGTATTCGCGAATCGAGTCAGGCATGGTGTTCATCGGCGTCCGGATCCCCGGCCGATTAGTGTAATCCGTCATCTCTCCGGCATCTACGGCTGCTGGTAGTACCGATCGGCCCTCCTTACACTTCTCGGCTGAGGAGAATTCATTTGAGGCTGCTGTACACAGCTCTTGTCCTGTTGCTCGGTTGGGCCGGTCCGGCGGTCGCGAACGACCTGACCGGCACGGCGAAGGATGCCGCCGGCGGCGCCCTCGTCGGCGCGCAAATCATCGTCATGACGCCCCAGCGGGCGGTGGTCGCAACCGTCACGACCGATCAGGCGGGCAAATTCACGATCACGGGCCTCGCCGCCGGGCAGTACCTCGTCCTGGCGCGCTACCCGTCGCTCGCGGAACGGCAGGCGCCGGTCACGGTCGGGAAGACGCCGGTCACCCTCGATCTGGTCCTGGAAGTCGCTCCAGTCGGACAGGATGTGACGGTCACCGCCAGCCCAGGCGGCGTCCAGTCCGCGGCCCGGGTGACGCAGCAGGTGAACCTGATTTCCGCTGAGGACATTCTGGAGCGGGCCAAGACCGTGGTGGCGCAGGCCGTGGACGGAGAGACGGCCGTGAACCTGCAGCGGACGAGCCCCGGCATGGCCGGCATCTTCGTTCGCGGCCTCACCGGCAACAAAGTCAACGTCTATGTGGACGGCGTGCGCTATTCGAACGGCGCCCAGCGCGGCGGCGTCAGCACGTTCCTCGATCTCATCGACGCCTCGACGCTGGAAAACATCGAGGTGCTGCGCGGCACGTCGAGCGCGCAGTACGGCAGCGACGCGCTCGGCGGCAGCGTCCAGTTCCTGACGAAGGTGGCGCCGATCGCCGGCGAGCCGAAGTTCGGCGGATCCGTGACGTTCGGCGGCGAGACCGGCCATAACGGCGGATTCGGCTCGGGTCTGCTCTCCTACGGGAGTCCGTCGTTCGGCGTGTCCGGCAGCTTTTCCGGCCGCAAGACCGGCGACTACCGCCCGGGCGACGGCGGCAACGACTCGCACGCGGCGTCGCTGCGCTTCCTCGGCGTCGAAACGGATCGTCTCTATACGGACCGCATGCCGGACACCGGCTTCTCACAAACGGCTGGTCAGGTGCGCGTCAACTGGGTGGTCCGGCCGAATATCTCGTTCGTCGCGAACTACCTGAACTCGCGGCAGGACGGCGCCAATCGCTGGGACCAGCTTGACGGCGGCGACGGCAACCTCATCGCCGAGCTGAACGATCTGCAGCTCGACCTGGCCTACGCGCGGCTCGAGATCTCGGGCGCGGCTTTTCTGGATCACGCCTCGTTCACCTACTCGTTCAACACGCAGCGTGAAGAGCGCGTCAACCAGGGCGGCAGCGGCAGTTCGACCGCGGCAATCTCCCACGAGCCGGAGCGCACCACCGTCAACGGCCTGCAGTTCAACGGCACGCGACGGCTGTCCGACCGCAGCACGCTGCTGGTCGGCGCGGACGCGTACTTCGAGAAGCTGGCCTCGGACGCCTTCAACGTGAATCCGGTGACCGGCGCGATCACGGATCGCCGGCCGCGCGTGCCCGATCAAGCCACCTACCGGCAGATCGGCGGGTTCGGACAAATCACGACGACCACGATGGACGACAAGCTCGTGCTGACGGGCGCCGCGCGCGTCGGGTACAACGGCTACAACGCGAACGCCTCCGACGCGCCCGTCGGCTCGGACGGCAAGCCGATGTGGCCGGACGACTCGCTGGACGAGGCGAGCTTCACCTACCGGATCGGCGCCGCATACACGCCGAAGGCGAACTGGACGTTCATGACCGCGCTCGCGCGCGGCTACCGCGCGCCACACATGACCGACCTCGGCACGCTCGGCCTCACCGGGTCGGGATTCGAAGTGGCGGCGCCGGACATCGCGGGACGGACGGCATTCGTCGGTACGACGGCGGATGCCGCGGCGGCGTCCACCGGACGCGCGGTCGAGCAGGTGACGGCCGAAACCAGCCTCAACTTCGACGCCGCCCTGCGCTATTCCAGCCCGCGCGCCAAGGCGTCGGTGGGCATGTTCGTCAACAACATCCACGGCAACATCCAGAAGCCGGCACTCATCCTCGAGCCGGGCGCCGTGGGCACGACGATCGGCGGCGAGGTCATCACGCAGCAGACCCCGAACGGCGCCGTGTTCGTCGCCGCGGCGCCGACGGTGCCGGTGCTCGTGCGCGCCAACTTCGACGAAGCGCGCATCTGGGGCGTCGAACTGTCCGCGGAGGGGAAGATCACGACGTCGTTCACGGCCGGCGGAACCTACACCTACATGGAGGCGCGCGACCTCGACACCGATCTCCCGCCGAACATCGAGGGCGGCACGCCCGCGCCGGGCGGCAACGCCTGGGTGCGCTTCATGCCGTCGGGCAGCCGCTGGTGGGTGGAGCCGTACCTGGTCTTCGCCGCCGAGCAGCCGAATCTCTCCACGCTCGACCTCGGCGACCGGCGGACCGGCGCCGGCCGCTCGCGGACCAACATCCAGAACTTCTTCCGCAACGGCGCGCGCAACCGCGGGTGGATCAACCCGGGTGTGGACGGCGTCTTCGGCAACGCGGATGACATCCTGATTGAAACCGGCGAGACGCTCGCGCAGGTGCAGGACCGGGTGCTGGGCGTCGGCGTGAACAGCGCGCCGATGTACACCGCGGTGCAAAGCTTCACCATGTTCGGCATCCGCGCCGGGATGCGCTTTGGTCCGCACACGATCCTGATCGACTTCGAGAACCTGAGCGACGAGGTCTACCGCGGCATCAGCTGGGGCATGGACGGCTCCGGCCGCGGCATTTCCGCCCGCTACATGCTCAAGTTCTAAGGGCTGAAGTTCTAACGCCCTACCGGCGCGCCGCCTGTCTCGCACAGAAGGCGGCGCGCTCGGCCGCATCCGCGACCGACGCCCAGCGATCGATCGGCCACGGAAGCCGCCACGTCCAGTTGTCGTCGGAGACGATCGCCGGGACGTTGATGCGATCGGGCCAGCCAAACACGTCCTGGACGGGCAGGAAGAGCTCGCGCGATCCGGACGCGTACATCGCGGCCAGCATCGCGTCACGGAGCGTCGGTGACCACAGCTGCCCGGGATCGACGTCCGGGAATCCGGCGCGCGCAAGGAGGCCGACAATCGCCTGGCGCTCGTCCGGTTCGGCATCCGTCCACCACACCGCCAGCGTCTCGGTGTCGTGCGTGCCCGTCATCGCCGCCGACACGTCCGGATAGCGCGCGGGGTCGATGAACGGCCGCTGCCGCTCCTTCCAGCGACGCTCCCAGCGAAGCACCTTCGATCCCGGCACGCCCAGCCGCTCGAGTGACGCCCGCACGAAGTCCGGCACCACACCGAGATCCTCCGCGACGATCGTCGCGCCCGAGTCGAGCAGGATCTGCAGGATGCGCTCGCCCTGCCGGACCTGCTCGGGCTCCGTGGCGGGATTGAAGAACGGCGGCGCGAGGTTCCGCGGCCGGCCGTACGTCCGGTAAAGGCCGACGAGGTGATCGACGCGATACCCGTCGAACAGCGCGGCCATGCGGCGGGCGCGCGCCTTGATCCACGCGTAGTCGGTCGCGGCAATCGCCTGCCAGTGGTACGTCGGCGCGTTCCAGTCCTGCCCCGTCTCGCTGAAGGCGTCGGGCGGGACGCCGAGCGAGACGTCGAACAGGTACTCGTTGGGGCGCGTCCAGACATCGGGCCCGTTCGCGCTCACCATGAACGGCAGGTCGCCGAACACCGTCACGCCCGACTCGCGCGCGGCCCGGCGGGCCTCCTGCCACTGTGATTCGGCCAGCCACTGCCAGTACTGCTGCTGCAGGATCTCGCGCGCGAGCTGCCGCCGCGCGGTTTCAATCGCCCCCGGCTCGCGGTCCCGGAGCGGCGGCGGCCAGTCCCGCCAGTCGGAACGGCCGGTGGCGCGCGCCAGACTCGCGTAGAGCGCGTAGTCGTCCAGCCACCAGCGCTCGCGGGCGATATAGACCGCGAGCGCGGCCGCCCGCGGCGTGAGCGCAACCCACTCTTCGTCCAGGAACCGCTGAAACGCCCGCACGAGCGCGTCATGCTTCGCGCGGCGCACGGCGTCGTACTGCACCCTCGCCGAGGATCGCGCGCGATGGAGATCCAGTCTGGTTTCCTCCGACAGCGCGGCGATGCCGCCGGCGAGCGCGAAATCCTCCACGCGATCGACGCTGATGTAGCCGGGATCGATCCCCATCGCCGTCATCGCGGAAAACGGCGAGGTCACGCCGTCCGGCAGCGTCGAGAACGGCAGCAGCATCACCCGGTCGAATCCTGCCGAGGCAGACCAGGCCGCGAGCGGCACCAGATCCGGAAACTCGCCGATCCCCCAGCTGGCGGTGGACCAGGTGGAGAAGAGCGGCACCATGAGCCCGGTGTGCCTCGGCACTACGCGCCGCCTCCCGCCGCAATCGGCAAGGCCCGCGCGAGCCCTTCATAAAAGAGATCCGGCGGAGTCAGCAGGCTGACGACGACGTACGCCTCGTCGGCGAAGTCGAAGAAAAACCCCGGATGCACGTTCACATGCGCGTCGTCGAGCAATCGAAGCACGAGCGCTTCCTCCGACAGCGTCGCGGGCACGCGCAGCACCGCCGACCAGCCGCCTTCCGGCTCGAGGAGGCGGACGGATGGAAACCGCCGAACCGCCGTCTGCAGGGCGGCGAGGTTGAGGGCGAGTCGCGCGGCGATGTCGCGCCGCACCCGGACGCCGGCGTCGAGGAACGCCGACGCCGCAATCTGCACCGGCGTGGCGACGGACAGGTAGGTGTCGCAGATGATCTCGAGCCGGCGCAGGGCCTCGGCCGTCCGATCCGCCGGACCGTCGGCGACGATCCAGCCGAGCTTGACCTGCGGCAGGCCGGCCGACTTCGACAGTCCGCCGAGCACGAACGTCAGCGCCCGCGATTCTCCCGCCAGCGTCGTCGCATCCGGACGGGTTGACAGCGGATAGTCGGCGAAGACCTCGTCGGAGATGAGCGCCAGTCCGCGATCGGCCGCGAGCGTCGCCAGCCACTCGCGGTCCGATGCGCGCACGTACGCGCCGGTCGGGTTGTTGGGACTGACGACGAGAATGGCGCGTGTGTCCGGCGTGAGCGCGCGCTCCAGACTCGCGCGATCGATCGACCAGACGCCGTGATAGTCGAGCTGGTACGGCTGCGGCACGACGCCTTCGAGCCGCGTGAGCAGATCGAACAGCGGATAGCTGGGCTGCGGGACGAGCACGCCGGTTCCCGGATCACACAGCAACTTGAACAGCAGCCCATAGGCTTCGCTGGTGCTCGCGGTCAGGACAATGCGGTCGGCGGCGACCTCATGATCCGGACGGCTGATGGCGCGCGCCACCGCTTCGCGCGCGCCGCCGAGGCCCAGCGGTGCCGGCTCGTAGCTCCGGCCTCGCGGATCGCCGAGCGGCGTCAGGAGCTCTGGCGGATAGGAGAATCCTGCGTCCGTCGGATTGGAGACGGTCAGGTCGAGCACGGTCACGCCACGCGCGCGCAGGGCGTCGCGCGCGCGCGCCACCTGGTTCAGCGCCATCGACTCCGGCAGACGGCGGGAGAAGGTCAACGCGGCGCCTTGTCGATCACGTAGACCAGCGCCGCGCCTGGTTCGATCGCGGCGGTCCATCGGGGCCCCGACGCCTGGCGTAGCATCGACATCGTGCCGCCGTCGATGAGGCTGACCCAGAGCGCGGGCGGCACGTCCGCCGGAAGCTCGGCGACGAAGGACACCCGAGTGCGCGCGGTGCTCGTCGCGATGAGGACCCATGCGCGGCCACCGTCGAGGAGCGCCACCTCCACGCCCTGCGGCGCGGGGGGTGCGATCGTGACGGCCGGACCAGGGCGCGCCGCCGCGAACAGTCTCGCGCTCGCGGAGAGGTGACCCGCGAACGCGGCCGCCGTGTAGGTCCAGGGCAGTCGCTCGCCCTTGGCGGTGACCAGCCCCGTCCCGGCTGACTGCCCTGCATCGATCGTGATCACCCGGGCGCCGGCGGCGACGGCCCGCCACAAAAGGGCCTGCAGATCCGGCCTCGACCGATCCAGCTTGACGGTCGTGCCGGGCGCCGTCACCACGGTCAGGTCGAGCGGGGCTGCCAGCCGCATGAGCGTATCGAACGCAGCCCGGTCGCCCGGCGCCCAGCGCACGCCGGTGAATCCAGCCGCGCGCAACGCCGCCAGGTCTTCGGATTTGGGCACGCCGGCCGGCGTGCCCCGGTAGGCCACCGCGACGACAGGAACGACTTCCGGCTGGGATCTGGCGACGGCGCCCGCGGCAGCGACCAGCGCGATCAGGAATCCGGGCGCGAGCATCGGCGCTACTATGATGATGCCAAATCCCGAACGGAGGATGTCCATGCGCCCGACGCGTACCTCGCTGTCGCTGCTTGCCGCTCTTGCTCTCACCCTCGTCGCGACTCCGCAGGCGCAGTCGCCCGGGGCGTCCGGCTACCAGATGCCGCCGAAAGTCATCGCGGACATCATGGACGCCGATCCGCTGCCGGGCGTGGCCGTCTCTCCGGATCGGACGACGCTGCTGTACTCGCACCGCCGGAGCATGCCGACGATTGCGGAAGTGTCGGCGCCCTTCGTCGGACTGGGCGGAGCGCGCATCAACCCGAAGACCAACGGCCCGCGCCTCCTGGGCGCGACGACCGGACTGACGCTGCGTGACGTCGCCTCCGGCACCGAACGGAAGCTGACGCTGCCGGCGGCCGGATCGTTTGCCGGCGCCTTCTCGCCCAACGGCAAGCTGATTGCGATCACCCACACGACGGACTCGTCGATCCGGCTGCTGGTCGCCGACGTCGCCACCGCGGCGGTGCGCGTCGTGCTCGACGGCGGCGTGAACGGCGCGGCGGGTGGATGTTCGTGGCTGGACGACTCGAGCGGCTTCCTCTGCCGGCTGATTCCCGCAGGCCGTGCCGCTGCGCCCGCGCAGCCGGCGGTGCCGACGGGGCCGAACGTGCAGGAAAACATGGGCCGGCCGACTCCGGTGCGCACGTATCAGGACTTGCTGGCCAGCGGCCACGACGAGCGCCTGTACGACTACTACTACACGAGCCAGCCCACGTGGGTCGGCCTCGACGGCGCCAAGACGCCGTTCGGCAAGCCCGCGGTCTATCAGGGCATGAGTCTTTCGACCGACGGCAAGTGGCTGGTCGTCACGCGCGTCAAGCGTCCGTACTCCTATGTGGTGCCGTCCGGCCTCTTCCCGCGCGATGTCGAGTTGTGGGATCGCACGGGACGCATGACGCGCGCGCTCGCCGACGTGCCGATGGGCGACACGATTCCGCTGACGGGTGTGTTTGCCGGTCCGCGCGGCTTCCAGTGGAATCCGAACGATCCGGCGACCTTGTATTGGACCGAAGCGCTCGACAAGGGGAACCTCGCCAACAAGGTGCCGCATCGTGACCGCGTCGTGACGCTCGCGGCGCCGTTCACCGGCGAGCCGAAGGAGCTCTTCAAGAGCGAGTGGCGCTTCGCCGGCCTGCAGTTCACCGAGAAGGGCGCGGTGCTCTGGTCCGAGTCCGATCGGGCGACGCGCATGCGGCGGACCTGGGTTCATGAGACCGGCTTCGCCAGCGCGCCGAAGAAGGCGTGGGAGTTGCTGCAGGAGGATCGCTACAAGGATCCGGGCTTCCCCGTGCCGCGTCCCGGAACGGGCCGCATCCTCCAGACTGGTGATTCGATCTATCTGCAAGGCGCCGGCGCCTCGCCGCAGGGCGACCGCCCATTCCTCGACCGCTTCAACCTCAAGACGCTCAAGTCCGAGCGCGTATGGCAGTGCGACACCGAAAGCTACGAGTCCATCGTCGCCATCCTGGATGACGCCGCGACGCGCGTGATGACGCAGCGGCAGACCAAGGCGACGCCGCCCAACTACATGGCGCTCGATCTGGGCGCGAAGACGTCGCGGCAGATCACGACGTTCCGCGATCCGTACCCGCAGCTCTCCGACGTGCAGAAGCGGCTGGTCACCTACAAGCGCGCGGACGGCGTGCAGCTCTCCGGAACGATCTACCTCCCGCCGAGCTACAAGCCGGGCCAGCGCATGCCGATGTTCGTGTGGGCCTATCCGCAGGAGTTCACGGACGCCGACGCCGCCAGCCAGGTGGTGGGATCCGGGAACCGGTTCACGACGGTCGGGGGCGCGTCGCACCTGCTGCTCCTCACGCAGGGCTACATGATCTTCGACGGCCCGACGATGCCGATCATCGGCGCGGGCGAGACGGCGAACGACACCTACGTCGATCAGCTCGTCGCCAGCGCGCAGGCGGCGGTGGACTTCGCGGTGCAGTCCGGCTGGGCGGATCGCGACCGCGTGGGCGTGGGCGGCCACAGCTACGGCGGCTTCATGACGGCCAACCTGCTCGCGCACTCGGACATCTTCCGGGCCGGCGTGGCGCGGAGCGGCGCCTACAACCGCACGCTGACGCCATTCGGATTCCAGAACGAGTCCCGAACGTTCTGGGAAGTGCCGAGCGTGTACTCGAAGATGTCGCCGTTCTGGTTCGCGCACAAAGTGAACGAGCCGATTCTGCTCATCCACGGCGAGATGGACGACAACTCGGGCACGTTCCCGATCCAGTCCGAGCGCTTCTACGTGGCGCTCAAGGGCCACGGCGCGACGGCCCGGTACGTCACGCTGCCGCACGAGGCGCACGGCTACGCCGCGCGCGAATCCAACATGCACGTCATGGCGGAAACCGTGGCGTGGCTGGACAAGTACGTCAAGAACGCGGCAGCCAGGCCGGCGCCGAGTAGATAAGAAACGATGACAGCGCCAGCGCGTTCCTCGAACCCGGCGTACGGCACGAGCAAGGGAGAGAGGTAACAGAAGCGGCAAGGGACATGGGTAACAGTTCGCCACGAGAGCTGGAGGCCAGCGATGCCGTGGCACGGATGGACCCTCATGGACTTGCGGCGGA
>Ga0137433_1000673_pt1 | contig 17031 bp, 24 predicted proteins | sample EasRivERMZT840_2_FD_102335 | JGI IMG/M metagenome (GOLD analysis project Ga0137433, IMG submission 102335) | Soil microbial communities from meander-bound floodplain in the East River, Colorado, USA - East River MetaG ERMZT840_2 | ecosystem: Environmental > Terrestrial > Soil > Floodplain ...
CGTGGCAGGAGTACGCATTACGGGTGATGACGGCTACTGACGAGCTCGATCAGTGGAGATATCAGGAAGTCGCAGTCATCACTGCCCGGCAGAACGGAAAGACGAAGATCCTGCTGCCACGAGTGGTCATGGGACTGGAACGTGGAGAGCGGATGATCCACGCTGCTCAGGTACGGGAGATCAGCAGGGAAGTGCTGATGCAGCTGTCTCCCAATCTGCCGAAGGGATACAAGCTAAGGCAAGCAAACGGGCAGGAGAGTATCACTAGTCCGAATGGAGGTGAGTACCGTATCGTTGCTGCACAACGTGGTAGCCGTGGACTGTCTGCAGACCTGCTGATCGTGGATGAGCTCAGGGAGTTTGAGGACTTTGACTTCATTGCAGCTGCTGCTCCGACCATCTTCGCAAGTGCTAATCCGCAGATCCTGTATCTGAGTAATGCAGGCACAGAGCGATCAGTGGTCCTGAATGACTTGAAGAACAGAGTCGAGTCTCCGACCGTGGCATACCTGGAATGGTCAGCTGCTCCTGACAGATCCGCAGAAGACCATGAAGGTTGGCTGGAAGCGAACCCTTCCATCGGCTATGGGCATCAGACCATCGAGCGCTTGCAGTCCCTGTACGACAAGTACAGCAACAGCGGTGAGATCGAAGTCTTTGAGACTGAGCACTTGTGCCGATGGGTCAAGAGCATGCTGCCACGGCTGGTGGCAGACACGGCTTGGCAGCAATGCAGAGGCAGACTGGAGACTCCCAACCGACCGGCAATGGGAATCAGTGTGGATCCCAGCGGACGCAGAGCGTCAGCTGCCCTTGCCTGGAAGCAGTCAGATGGCAGCATTGGATTGAGTGTGTCCGCCGAGGTCACCGGCAATCCAATCAACATGGTGGACTTCGCAGTAGACCTGACGGCACAAGCTGCTGAGGCTAGCGTCCAGGTGGTTGGCTTCGATCCGTGGACAGACCAGCATCTGGCCCGCCACTTCCCTGTGACTGAAGGAATCAATGGGCAGGAGTTTGCCAATGCCTCAGAACGCTTTGTGAGAGCCGTGGAGACACAGGCTGTCAGGTGGCAGCAGGCAGACTCGATCTCAGCCGACTTGCCCTACGTGGCCAGGAAGAGCACGACAGGGAATGCATGGATGGCCGACAGAGCAGACAAGGATCGATCTGTAACTGCAGCATTGGCAGCCATCCGCGCAGTGTGGTTGGCCAGCAATCCACAGATTCAGGTACCATCCGTCTACTGAGCGTCAGAAGTTGTGTCCCTGGTGAATACCTGTGTGGCGGGGATGCTTCTAAGGTGGTCACACAGCCTGAAGATGACGCTCAGTTTTCTGTGCCCGATCTGCCGGGACTTCCCACTGATGCTGGTGTTATAGTCGCGGAGTGAAGCTGCTAAAGCACGGACGCCTTCAAACGCGCTCCATTGATTCATTCACGGATTACCCTGGACTGACTGAACAGCTTTTGGCTGTACAGGGTTTGAGTGCGACTGGCAGCTATCCACCTTCCATCCGCGAAGCGATGGCAGTCCCTGCTGTGTTCAGGGCAGTCAGCATGATCAGTAATCTGATTGGATCCCTCACGATGCAGGGCTGGCGTAATGGTCTGCTGATGCAGACGCCGCCGCGTCTGGTCAGCAGACCAGGAGTGTTCAGTACACCCAGAGACTTTTACCGCGACACTGGCTATTACCTAGCCACTCGTGGTGAGTACATCTGGTGGATCTGCTCTCGGGATGATGACTTCCTCGCAGATGGAATGATGCTGCTTCCTCTGCGCGAGGTAAACGTGGAGTGGAAGCAAGAGCCTCTTACGCGCAAATACACGTGGCGTGGCAAAGAGATTCCGTCGGATGACATTGAACACGGATTCTTTCTCAGGGAGCCTGATGGACTGAGAGGTTTTGGACCACTGCAGCTATGCGGTGCTGCTCTGTCAGTGGCAGTGGAAGCCAATGAGTGGGCACGCAGGTTCTTCAGTCGTGGTGGTGTGCCTTCAGTTGACTTGCATACTGAAGCCAACATCTCGGCAGGTGATGCTGACAGGCTGGTTGAAAGATGGCTTCTACGTGCTGCTAATGAGGTTCGCGTCACTAGTGGTGGTTTGACTGCTAGTCCATTCCAGATCAATCCTGAGCAGGGACAGTTGCTTGGATCGCGTCAGCAGTCTGCGACGGATGTTGCAACTGCATTTGGAATGGATGCAGACCTGTTGAATGCAGCTGTCAGTGGATCTTCTCTCACGTATCAGAACGTGGGGCAGAGGTTCGATAACTTCATTCGTTCTACGCTCGCTCCAAACTATCTGGAGCCAATCGAGCACGGTATCAGTGAAAGACTGACGCGGACTACGGTTGCACGCTTTGACTTGGCTGGTCTGCGAAGAGCAGATATCAAAACGCAGGCGGATGTTTACAGTGTGCTTATCACTGCAGGCTTGGATGTGAAACAGGCTGCTACGATTGCAGGGTTGGATTCGCTGGTGGATACAGAGCCGATTCCTGCTCCAGAGCCTGTTAGAATCGAGATTCCAGCCGCATGAGCTATCGCAAAGTGCCCCGTAAGGCAATCCGTTACACCGAAGCCACCAGGACAGAGCCTGTTCCGATTCGCACTACACAGCGTCAGGCAGCAAAGCCTGATGACCTGAGTCAGTTGACGTACCGTGATCTGCAGCAGCGTGCAGTGCTGCTCGGGATCAATGGTAAGCAGACACGTGAGGCACTCACAGCCGCTATTGAGGAAGCTGAAGCGTGACTACAGAGCTCGTCTTAGGTGGCAAGTTGCAGATCCGTGACGAAGAGAAGCGGGAAGTTGAGTGCTTTGTGCTTCCCTGGGACACGGATGCTGAGACTGCACGCGGACTGGAACGCTTTGAAAAGGGATCATTTGAGGGGATTGATCCTGCAGCGTTTGTGTTCCGGCAGCGGCACCAGGATCCTCCGACTGGTAAGGGCATCAGTCTGAGTGAAAAAGAAGATGGGCTGCATATGGCATTCAAGCTTGCCAAGACTGCAGCTGCAGATGAGCAGCTAGAGCTCATTCGTGAGGGCGTGGAAGCTGGCGTGTCGGTCGGCTTTGAAGACGGAAAGTTTGACCGCAAGAAGCTTTTCGATGGTAGGATGCAGTACTTGCATAAGCGGGTAAATGAAAACGGGCAGCTTGAAGTTTCTACAACGTGGAAACCAGCATTCAGGACAGCAGCTGTTTTGCAGCTAAGGGAGATCGAACAGGTGACAGAAAACCAGGAGTCCACTCCGGCAACATTGGAGCAGACTCCTGCACCTGTTGCTGACAACAGTGACAAGCTGGAAGCGCTCTTCTCTCGGATCGAGAAGCTCGATGAGAAGCAGCGTCAGTTTGCTGCCACTGCGATGGCAGGCGTGATCGAGACTCCGAAGATGCAGCGGCATCTGAAGATGGAAGTCCGCGAGCTCGCAGAGGTCATTACCACTGGCAATGAGGGCATCGTTCCTGATAGCCAGTCCAGTGAGCTCCTCGGACGCATTGACCAGGGACGCCCATTCATGGCATCCACTCGTCAGGTTCCTGCACCTCCCAGTGGTCTGAATCTGATTTGGCCGAAGCTGACGCAGACTCCCCTGGTTGGAACGCAGGCTGCGGAAAAGGATGAGGTTGCCAGCCGTGCAACCGCCATCACTACGGTTGACTTCCCGATGGTCACAAAGGCTGGTGCGGGTGACCTTTCCATTCAGCTGATTAAGCGTTCCAGTCCTTCATTCCTGGAGCTCTGGCTGCAGCTGCTTGGAGATGCCTATGCGCTGGAGACAGAGAACAGTGCTGTCGATGCTCTCTTGGCTGAGACTGCGGTTGTGGAGGGTACAGGCACCTTCGATCCTTCTACTGATTCCTTCGGGGATGCCTTTGGGAATACGGTTGCTGCCACTGGTCGCACCATGAAGCCAAACAGGATTTGGCTTTCTACCACGGCACTCATTCAGTTTATGGATGCAGTGACCACGGATGGTGAGACTGCCAAATTCCCGGCTCTTGCTGGCATCACTGGTCTGACTGGTGGCGGTGGCAATGATCTCGGATTCCAGCTGCAGCCGGTTTGGGTGCCTGCTCTGGACGATGAGGCAGTGGACATCATCATCGGGCCTTCTGGTGGCTTCGTGTGGGCTGAGGATGGCACGTATACGCTGCAGGCAGACGTGCCTTCCAAGGCAGGCCGTGACGTGGGTATTGTGGGCATGGTGTTCTATGCTCCGATCTATCCTGCAGCCTTCACGACGTACGTCGTCGCTACCTGACCAGTGGCAGACTGGCCTACGCTGGAGCAGTTGAAGCTGTCCCTGAACGTCAACACTGACGCCAGGGACAGCCTGCTTACTCCCGCTTTGGCTGCTGCTATCGATCAGGTCAAGATTGACTGTGCCGGTACACCAGAAGCCTTCGATGACACGTCAGAAGGTCTGGAGGTTACTGACAGCCTCAGTCAAGCTGCTCTGCTCCTGGCAGTCATGGTCACAAAGGCACCTGACGCGCCCTACGGCGTTGCTGCTGTATTTGATACGGGTGGACTTAGAGTGGCCAGCACTCATCCAACCTACACACGCCTTCTCACAGGATCGCACCATGCCTTTGGGGTTGGCTAATGGCTTTGCCAACCATCGCACTAGCAGAGCATTGGCTCAATGTGCTGCCAGAGGATTGGAGCATTCTGCGTGGGCCAGTCAGCAGCCTGGAGCCAAAGGCTGTGGTGCTTAGGGGTGACAATCCGTGGATCGAACCAGCTGCTTATTGTCATGACCTGCAGCGGTATGCAGCGATTGCAGCTGTGCCCGCTGCATCTCCTGAAGATGGAGAAGCAGACTTGTACTTGATCATGATTGAGCTCATGAACAATCTTACAGACGGCTGGACGTTTGTATCTGTAAGCCAACCGAGGGTAGATCGGACCACTGGTCAGGATCTGCTTGCTGCTAAAATGACTTTGACTTACGCAAACTCAGACCAGGAGGCTAGCTAGTGGTCGCACCGATCATCGTCTATCGTCCCCTGCTGCACCTCCAGCCTCTTGACGAGGATGGCGAGGACGATGGTGCGGCTGTGGATGTGTCCTGTGATATGTCCAGTGTGGAGCTCACACCCGATACGCCCACCACTGACGTGACCACGTTCTGTGGAAACTTCCAGATCCCGGATGACATCATCGTTGGTGCCACGTTTGAGGTGACGGTCAATGCAGACACGGATGCAAACTGGTCTGCACTGGTGGGACGTTCGGTCAGAGCAGAGCTCTATGATCGTACGGATGCCACGAAGTACCGGACCTTTGATACGCAGATCATGCTGAATCCTTCTCTGTACGGTCCTACCACTCCTGGTGAGGCACGTACGTTCAGTTTCGATGTGGCAGTGCTCAGTGCAGTGGCATGGGCAACGGTTCCCACCTGATGGATGAGTGGATGACGCGGGAGCAGATTGACGAAGTGATCGCCGGTCTGTCTGCAGCTGATCTGATTGAGGGCACTTCCAATGGGCGTAAGGATGCCGCGGTGGCAGGTGCTGCTTTCGATTCTGCTGCTGCTCGCATGGGTGTCAGCAATGGCACTCCTGCTACTCAACACGTACGCGCAGCCGACTTCTCCTATCTAGCCAATCAGCTAGGGGAGGCGATCAATGTAGACGCCCCTTTGTCCGAGGAAACCTCAACCTTGCTCGATTCTGCCGCCGCTGGAGAATGACGCCCGCCGAGGTTCGGGCGTTGACGGCCCCGGAGTATCTAGCCTTTCTCCGGGTAGCAGATGAAGAGGACAGAGAGCTCAGAAGGCAAGCGAAGCAGAGAGGTCGCAGACGGTGAGACACGATGCGGCCTCTGCTGCCAAGGCTCTAAGAAGGCTTGCAGACGATCTGGAGCATCCCACTGAGCTAGAACAGGACTTCACGTCCTTTCTCGCTGAGAAGGCTCAGCAGAATGCTGCTGCTCGCCCTACTCCTCAATCTGCTCTGGTGGCTGACTCCCTGGTTGTGTCTGGCAATGTGATCCGCTCTGCCGGGCTTTCAGCCGATGTGGTCGCTGCCTCTTCAGAGTTTGGATCAGACTTGTACCCGCAGTTTCACCATGCACATACGACAGAAGGTCTGTGGTTGTATCCGGCTGCAGAGGATTCTGAAGTACTCAGACGTGCGGACGAAGTGCTGGAACAGATGATTGAGAAGGTCGTCTGATGGCAGAGCTCGATGTCAATGTCAATGTCAAGACGAAGGGTGAGAGATCCCTAGATGGCATTGGCAATAAGCTGGCAGGGTTCGGGAAGTTTGCCATCCTGGGTGCTGCTGGCATTGGCTCGGCTGTGGGGATTGCCGGTGCTGCATTCGTGGGTATGGCAGCAGAGGCTGAGAAGGGGCAAGCCAAGCTAGAAAACACGTTCAAGTCGATGAATGCTGCGTCATTTACGACTGTGGATCAGTTGAATGAGCAGGCTGATGCGCTAGCCAAGGCGACCACATTCGATGATGACGCGATCAAAGAATTCCAGTCCACGATGCTTACGTTCGGCAATGTCACTGGCAAGGTCTTTGAGGAGTCAGTGGAAGTTGGCGCCGATATGGCAGCCTTCTTTGGTACTGATATGCAGGGTGCTGCAGTCCAGCTTGGCAAGGCTCTCAATGATCCGATCAAGGGCATCACGGCTCTCAGTCGCGTAGGCGTTAGCTTCACTGAAGAGCAGCAAGCCATGATCAAGAGCATGGTGGAGGCAGGTGACACTGCCGGTGCTCAGGCAATCATCCTCGGAGAACTCGAGAAGCAGGTTGGCGGTACTGCCACGACTCTGGCAGAGACAGCTGGTGGGCAGATGTCTCAGGCTATGGAAGATTTGGGAGAGGCAGGGGAGAGCATCGGAGTGCTGCTGTTGCCGGTGCTGGCCCAGGTGGCACAGGCTCTGGCAGGGTTCGCTAACTTTGTTGTGGAGAACATGCCGGTGATTCAGGGAGTGATCTCGACAGTGGTCGGATTCATCTCTGGTCTCTTCTCCGGTCTGTCTGGCAACGTGGGCGGACTCACTTCCATCTTCCAGGGATTGGTGGCATGGGTACAAGCCAACCTGCCTACGATCATGTCCGTGGCAGGGCAGGTATTCGGAGCAGTGGCAAACGTGGTGCGTTCAGTCATGCCGATCATCATTGAGCTTGCCAAGGTGGTACTGCCGATCCTGGGCACAGCAGCTGGTGTGCTGTTCAAGGTTCTGGACGTGGCATTCAAAGGCATTGGTGGTGCCTTTGAAGCACTGGGAAATGTGTTCGATACTGTGTCTGGATTCATTGAGGACACGATTGCTGGAGTGGTGGGCTTTGTCCGGGGCGCCTGGAATGCGTTTGCCAATGTCTGGAATGGGATTCAGATTTCTGTCCCATCGGTAGACATTCCATTCGTGGGAGTGGTGGGCGGATTCAGCATCGGTCTGCCTGATCTGCCGATGCTTGCCAAGGGAGGCATCGTCACAAAGCCGACACTGGCGCTGATCGGTGAGAGCGGGCCTGAAGCGGTAATCCCTCTAGGATCCACTGAGATGGCCGGGGTGACCAATAACTTCACGTGGCATGTCCAATCACCTATCCCTGATGAGAAGGCTCTTGTAGGGCTTGTCAATCGCTCTCAGAGGCTGCAGGGGATGCTGCCATCATGAGCCTGGAATATCGCAGTCAGTCTCTACAGGAGACAGAGGATGCCCGTACCTCTGGTTACTGGTTCGATCTGATCGAGGGTATCCCCGGCTTTGAGCATCCTCAGGTGAGGGGAACGGATGTCATTGCTCCGGGGCGAGAAGGCAGGTTTGTGGGGAACAGGGTCAATGACTTTCAAGAGCTCTTGATTGAGGGCTTCATTCGTGGTGTGGGATCGGATGCAGCACAGCGATCAGAGGACTGGAGGCAGCAGACAGAAACCATTCTGTCTGTGTTTGCCCTTGACTCATCTCCCGGATCCCTGGTTGTGGATGGTGGCAGCAATAGCTACCTCGGACTTACCGTGGAATGGGAGATTCAGGTCAGGACCCTCGACATCATGCCCGGTCCCATCCTTGACAAGATGAGCTTCCAACGTTGGAGCTTCAGGCTGGAATGTGTAGATGGTCTGTGGTGGGTTGAAGGTTCCTAGTGCCTACCGCAGAGCTTCACTTCTTCCATGCTGATGATCCCAATGGCAGCACGATCTTTGAGTGCTCCACTGATGACGAGTTTGTCAAGCAGATCAAGCTCAATATTCAACGGGATTCTCTCGGCAGTGGGGAAGTCAACTTCGCTCGTAAGGTTCCAGTGGGTCTCTTCACCAGGGAGATTGTTGAGCCTGAGACTCTAGTCCGTGTTCTGATTCCTGCTGTCCATGCCACGAAGTACTTCAGTGGTTTCTTTATCAATCCACGACAGCAGCAGGTGGTCAGCAAGGATGAGAAGGGCGGGGAAGGCTTCACGTTTGCTGGTCCTGGTCCGAAGCACTACCTGACCAGGGCAGTCCTGTGGTCTGCATCCTTCAGTGGCATTGACTCAGCTGTCGAGAAAGACAATGGAGTATGGGTCTGGCCAGAGACTGCGGTCGCTGGAAGGATTCTTGAACGCCTGTTTCAAGAGGATGCTGCTAATCCCTCCGGTCCCTTCCTTCCTGATATCAGTCTCTTCTTTGACGAGAACGATGACAGCAATGGGGATCCGTGGACTGAGGACATCTCTGAAGGTAACGATGACTTCACGCTACGGATTGCCACTGATTATCTGAAGCTGCTGTGGCAGATTGAGGACGCTTCAGGCATCACCTCTCAAATTTATCTAGGGGAGGTGGGTGATCCTCAGTTGCGGTTGGATGCATACCAGACCTTTGGCAGGGATCTGACGGATGACGTGGCATTCATTGAAGGTCACAACATTCGGGATGACCTGGACGTAGAGGGCAGCAGTTACAAGAAGGCTTCTCATGCTCTGATGCGGGGCAACGATGGACGCTATGAGATGTCCATCCGTCCTGGCTGGAGTCCGGGTGAGCTAAAGAAGGTCATCGGTGGGGCATATGAGACTGACTCTGCTGTCGTCTTGGATCAGGCAGGGAAGAGACTTCTGCAGCGGCAGCAGAATGGTGAGAAGCAGATTGATCTGCGGATTGTCACAGGCTTTGCTCCGACTCAGGGCAGGTACTTCCCCGGTCCTGATTATTCCGGCAGTAATGGTGACTTCTGGGTAGGCGATACCGTCAGTCTGACCACTGGTCAGAGCAATCCTACAGAGCTCGATTACCAGGACGAGGAAGAGGTAGTCACTGGTATTGAGCTAGAGCTCAATGAAGCGGTCAGAGATGACAACGATGAGAGAAGGGCACGATCCTTTGATGTCACTCTGAATCTGAATGAGGAACGTAAGAGCTCCAACAGTCCGGTAGACCTTGCTGGCAACCGTGGCACGACACCTGGACCGGCAGCGGATATCAGCTTCTGTCGCGTCACGATTCCACCGGGACCGGATACTCCCGGATCTCCGGTACTCATTCTGACCTGGAATTTCACCAGTACTAATCTCGACAACGGGACTGGTACTTATGACTTGATGGCTACTAGGAGCAGCAGTGCTGGCAGCCTTCCAGGTACATGGGGATGGAATGGTGGCGGCTCTACCAATCCGCAGATCGCTCCAAGGGTTCCAATCATTGCAGGCCAGGGACTGAGGATCCAAGGGACCTTCAGCAAGCAGCTGGCCATGTCACTGCAAACCAGTCACATTGACGTGGCGTTCTATACGGCTGGTGCCGGTGGCCACATTGCCGGGGCAGATGTGGTGGTTCCGATTCCTGCTTCTGGTGCAGGACTCGGAGTGACAGCCGCTGTAGATGAGCTCTTGATTGCTCCCGCGACTGCGACTCACTGCACCATCGCCCCTTACCGCAACCTGTATGGCGATGACATTACTCTGACCGTGACTGCTGCTCCTACTCCTGGCACTGATCCCAGGTCTGGTGCAGGACTGGAAGAGCTTGTGGGTAGTGGTTCCAGGGCTGCTCACTGCAACCATGCTCACCACGTGTTCAGGGATGAGCAGCCGACTGCCATCGATGATGATGAGCACGGTTACCCGGTAGGTACCTCATGGATCATCGTTGACGATGTAGACAATCCGACCGAGATTCTCGGACGTTATCGGCTGCTAGATTCCACGAATGGGGCAGCAGTGTGGGCTATTGATATCAGCCTCACGCCGGAAACCAGTACGCTACGATGGGAGCCTGTGACGAATGGAGAAGATGTGTTCGTGTGGCAGGCTGATGATCTAGTGCTAGAATTTAAGGATTACGCGTAATGGTTCAGCATTCTGATATCGACCATACCGGCATTCCCGGCACTGGCAGTGGTGGGATTGCAGGTAACACGATCATTGCTCAGCCACCTGGTCAGGACGTGACGCAGACTGGTGCCGGTGGGACTGCTGGCACTGCCTACATGATGCCAGTTAACATCCCCGGTGCCATGCTTCTGAGGAAGCTACGGGTAAAGGTGCAGTCTGGTGCGGCTGGCAGTGTGCAGTGGGGACTGTTCGACTACCACACCGATGCCACGTCCTGTACTAAGCTGGCAGGTGGATCGGCAGCTGTGGCCACTAACTGGTCAGATATCGCAGCTACTGGTGCTCCGGTATCTGTAGGCGCTGGCAACTACATGCTCATCATTCACCTGCCTGCTGCTACTGCACCATCCCTGGTGGTGGGAGCAGGTGGCACAGGTGGGAACATGGTCAAGTCTCAGGCTTCTTATGCCTGGGATGACACGCCAACACTGGTGAGTGGATGGTCTGACACCACTGCTGTGTTCGTCCTGTTCCTGGAAGGTGACATTGACGGCTCTAACCAGTGGTAGAAATGTCATACGAAATGTCATACGGAATTGGGGTTGACATCTCTCAGAACGTGCTAGGGTTAGACCACTGGTGAGGCAGTAACCCTGGGAATGGACAGAAGGCCGGTCCCCTGCATTGCCTCACCTCTGCAGACAAGGATCGGCCTTCTGATATTCGAAGTGAGGTTCGAAGATGGCAAAGCCTAAGACACTGACTGAAGCGGTTGACCGAGCAATCTCAGACTTCAATCGCCGCTTCCTGAATGACCCGGATGCGATTAGAGAGGCTCAGGAAGAAGGCGACAGGCAGCGCAAGATTATGGTGAAGCAAGGAATGACTTACCTTGCGATGCCGGGCGACGAGCTTCCTGACGGATCGGTGCGCTAATGCCGATTGTTAAGACAGAGCCTGAGAAGCCTCTCATGTGTGCCGTATGCGGCTGTGAGTGGGAAGCTGGCAAGAAGCCGCATGACGACTGTCCAGAGGTCACATGCCCCTGTCACCATCTGTGGATCCAAGGCTTGGATGAGCTAGCCAAGCGTTACCTGTGGGGCGACCGATGAGCTTCAGTGAGGTCAACCCGAAGCGATCTATTGAGTATCCTCATGCGTTTGACTTCTGTGTCTGTGGCATGCCCCGATGGCGTCATCCTCCGACACAGGAAGACATTGAGAAGTTTTATCCCTATCACCTGTTCACGTATCCCGATCTTGGAGATAACATCTTGGTTGTGCATCGTGACAAGCGTGGACGCTTCGTGAGGCTAGACGATGAATGATCTAGGCAAGTACCTGATCGCTAGCGTCTTCCTGTTCGTGTTCCTGGGAGCAATCGCCTTCCTCAGTCAGCTGATCCCGATGTGGATTGACCGAGCCCTGCCGCTATGACCACCGTCAAGGAACTGCTGGACGCAGCCACGCCGCTACCGTGGACGGTGAGCCCACATCCTAACCCCGGCTTCGGGGTGAACATCGAATCGGAGTTGCCGGACGTTGATGGGCAACTAGCGATGTACGTCACGCCACCGGACGCCGCCCTCATTGTCTACGCCGTCAACCGTCTACCGGACTATGAGGCAGCGGTCGAGGCGCTGGGCCGACTCGTTGCTACGTCTGAGCGGATCGGTGGCGGCGGGACCAATGGCGAGTGGTGGCTGCCGTTCCAGCGGTCTATCCGCGAAGGCCGCGCCGCCCTCGCCCGCCTCCGTGAGCAGGTGCCGGCATGAAGCTAGAGAACATCCGCTGCGTCTGGTGTGACCGCTTCCTGTGGCCATTCCAGAAGCTGTCTCCAGGTGGATCCATGCACTACCGCTGTCACCTGTACGTGAAGCAGATCACGGTTGAGAATCAGAAGCAGTACATGCGCTCACAGGCAGAGCTCAGGTGGAAGGAAGAGGATCAGCTGTGACGGATACGAGAAAGCGGCAGGACTCACTGGTCACTGCCGCTAACCCGTCTGCCGGGACTCCCACCGAAGTGGTGCCTAATGGTAGCCTAGAGCTACAGAACCAACTCGTCAAGAGTCTGCTGCCTGTTGGAGCATTCAGGACTGACGATCATCGCTACTACTTCAATGGCATCGGTCCTTATCCCTCAGTTACCACCGTGTTGGAGCTCTTGGATAAGCCTGCTCTGAGTACGTGGAAAGCCAAGGAAGCTGCACGTGCCATGTTCCGTATGTGGGAACGGGTAGAGACTCATGGGATTCCTGTTGAGGAAGTGGCCATTACTCAGGCTCTGTCTGAGTCTCGTAAAGGTAGGGACTCAGCCGCTTCTATTGGTAGTGGCGTACACCACCTGGCGGACATGGCCCTCAGAGCCGAGGAGAGCGATCCTAAGACTTGGCAGGTATCAGAAGATACCCAACCATACCTGGATGCTTTCAGAGCCTTCTCAGACCGTTACGAGCGCTCGTCATTCATCAGCAGCGAGAAGATGGTCTGGAGCAATCAGCGGAATGGGTATGCCGGTACCTATGATCTGCTGATGATGATTGACCAGGAGCTTTGGCTCATTGATATCAAGACTGGCAAGGGCATTGATTACCCTGAGTACGCTCTGCAGTTGGCAGGCTATCGGTGGGCAGATAGCATCATCCTTTCTGATCATCCACTTCCCTATGCCATGCCTAACGTAGAACGTACAGGCATCCTGCATCTACGCCCTGACATATACCCCATGGGATATAGGCTATGGGAAGTACCTACTGACTATGAAGAGGATTACATCCCCTTCTTAGGATTAGTGGAGCTCTGGTACTGGAAGCAGAGAAGGGGGAAGCCTATAAGCAAGGAGGGATAAACAGACTACCTCTACCCATACGCTGATACAGACAACAGTCGCAGGAAGTAAGCAGCCTGATGACTAGAGGGATATCAGCTACTGAAACCCTACGCTGAAAGAAGCCATGCCTAAGACACAGCTTCCAAAGCCAAGAATCCTTCAGTGCAGTCATGTCCACGTGAATTCCTACCGCTGTGGTTCCAGGTCTGTTGACTTAGGTTCCAAGCATCGGGGTAAGTGGTTCTGTCTGGTACATGAAGGCAAGTTTGAGAAGTGCCAAGAGTGTTACTCAATGCTCAGAGCCTTCCAACCGAAAGATGGATGGAGATAGGTAATGCCGTTTGAGATCACACAGTCCGGTCCTGATATCAAGGATGGGACGTATCCTGCAGTCCTGGAATCAGTCAAGGAAGACTCAGGACAGTACGGAAAGTTTCGCAAGTGGACGTGGCTCATTGAGCATGAGAACAAGATCGAACCACTGACCTGTTACACGTCTGCTCTCACCAGCACTGGCAGTAAGAGCTATAGGTGGCTTACTGGTCTGCTTGGCAAGGAACCACAGGTTGGGGAACGCTATGAGGATCCAACCGGGACACGTGTTCTGGTCTCAGTGATCAGGAACAAGAACAATTTCCCGACCGTGGATGAAGTGACTCCATTCACTGAGCCACAGCAGGTGATGCCTGGGGTTCCACGGTAAGGGACAATGAATAGGGGCGAGTGGTACGTGGCCCCTCTGCCACTCGCCCCTTCTACGAGAAAGTGTGAGGCAATGGATATTCCAGAAGATCAGAAGAGCTTGGCTGATCTGGTGGCAGAGAAGCAGAGCACAACCCGCCCCCCCCGGACCGCGGCTGACGAGATTCTCCGCGACCTGACCGACTACTACCTCGGACGCGGCCGAACACCAGCGATGCAGAGCTACGCTAACGCGTCAAAGAGGGCACGAGTAACGCTCGACGTCGCTATCGAGGCCGAGGCCGCTGAAACGATGGCGGGGCTCACCGGAGAGGATGCAGAGTACGGCCCACCAGTTGATGATTGGGGTTTGCGGTGAGGAGTTGGGTGGTGATTGTGAGTCGGGCACGTATCCACGATGAAGTCTGACGCCGAGACTCTCCTGGCAGTGCAACTGGAGCAGGCCGGCATCCCCTTCGAGCGGGAGTACCGCTTCCATCCTGTGAGGAAGTGGCGGGCAGACTTCAACGTGTGGCGGCATTACTGGCACACAAAGGGCGACGTCCTGGTAGAGATCGACGGGGGAGCCTTCATCGCCGGGCGCCACTCCAGAGGTACCGGAGTCGAGAAGGATGCTGAGAAGCAATCGGCCGCGGCGATTCTCGGCTATCGAGTGCTCCGCTGCACTCCACGTCAAGTCAAAGATGGCACTGCACTGGAATGGATAAAGCAGGCACTAGGGCTGGTATCCTGATCCAATGGACATTCAAGACTTTCTCGCATCCCCTGCAGGTCTAGCTATCAAAGGAGCATTAGCAGCAGCCTTCTTGGACTTCGCATTCGGTGTGTTTGGAGCTCTGAGAGATGGTACGTTTGCCATTGACGCAGTAGCTGCATTCGTTCGCAAGCATCTCTTGGGACGGGTTCTGCCTGTCAGCATCCTGGCCACGGTTGGCTATCTCTCAGGTGATCAGGTCATGATCGCTGCAGCTGCTGCTGCATTGACTGCCTACGCTGCAGAAACGCTTGCCAGCATCTACCAGAGCATTAAGCCTTCTGGTGATGGCACAGATCCAATCCCTACTGAGTAGTGACTCGTAACGCTCGTCCTACTCATGGTGTGGATCACTACCATCCCGATGCTTGGAGTAAGGAAGATCACAACCGCTTCGAAGATCGGATGAATGACGAGTTAGAGAAGATTGAGAAAGCAATCGGAGCACTGACACTGAGGGTCACTCTCATGCTTGGAGCTCTGACCTTCATTGCCATTCTGCTACCAGTTATCAGTCCATTCATTCGCGCATGGTTAGATATCCCGTCAGGTCAATGAGAGGTGAGGCATGTTCGGTAATCCGGTACGTGGTCCCAGGATCGTTCCATTCGGTCAGCCAAGGCTGAGGACAGATGTCCTGAACAATGGCCATCCTGCATTCCGCGTCACTCAATCCTTCGGTCATTGGGATGCCATCTTCGGAGGCATTCATGGAGCGATGGACATTGGCAACTTCTTCTGTGGTGACTCGGTGTACTCCATGCTCGGCGGAGTGGCCATCCACCTGAGGGATCCCAATGGTGCTCTGGGAGTGGAGGTAAGCCACGCTAACGCCTGGAGGACTCAGGTTTGGCACTTATCCAAGATCAACGTCCCTAATGGCGTTAGAGTGCCTAAGGGACGCTTGTTGGGCAGGGTCGGCAGCACTGGTCTGAACATCGGCGGCTGTCACGTCCACGTTGTGACCATTGATCCCATGGGACACATCCGCGATCCCTGGCCGCTGTTGGATCAAAACTGATGACCTTCGATCCACGTACCTACTGGCCAGCCATGGGTCCATGGTTGGCAGGTCCAGGAGCAGTGTCACCAGAGCACATCGAAGTGGAAGCCTATCTGCGTGATCTGTTGCCTAGCCTGGATCCCATTCATTCTGTCCTGGACGTTGGATGCGGTCGCGGGAGGCTGGCCTCTTTGCTCGGGGAGGCACTTCCCGCGGCCCACTACACCGGACTCGATATCGGAGAGGCTCAGGCTGAAGCCACTCAGAAGGTTAGACCGGATGGGGCAATCTTCGTGACTCCCATCCAGGACTTCAATACCAAGCACAAGTACGACCTGGTACTGGTGTCAGAAGTGCTCATGCACATTCCTCCCAATGAGATCCAGTCCGTTTGCCAGAAGCTTCTGAAGCTGGCCACGTGGGCAATCGTGGCCATCGAGTGGACACAGCCAATCGGAGAGATCCCACCGGCTGATTGGAATTGGCTGCATGACTACCGAGCTCTGTTCGGGGATAACGTCACGCAAGAGAAGGTGATTGGACTTCAGTCCATCTACGTCATCCGACCCTAATGAAGATCCTGAATCTGAGCCTAGGTCAGGACACTGGTGGACAGCAGATGCGGCTGCAGAACGCATGGCCTCACCACTTTCCTGAAGATGAGTACCTAAGCGTCACGTCCACTAAGACGTTCTATGAAATCAAGCACAGGTACAACTTGGGAACGCTGCAAAGCGTCCAATGGCCGAATGCCGATGTTGTGCATCTCAATAACGATCTGCGCTATATCGAACGCTTCAGAAGGCTCAATACTAGGGGCAAGGCAGTGGTGGTACACCACCATGGGACCATGTTCAGAACACGTCCTGAGTATCACCTGCAAGCACTCAAAGCCTATCGAGCAAAGGCCATCTTCAGTACCGTGGATTTATGGGCAATGGCACCTGATAAGGGTACCTGGCAACCTCAAACCTATGAACGTAGAGAACTAGCCCGTTACAGGAAGCTGCACGATGATGATGTCCTGAGGGTTGCCCATGCCCCGACGAATAGAGCTATCAAAGGTACTAACGCTCTGATCGCTGCTGTGGAACGCTTGAAGAAAGAAGGCGCTTCCATAGAGCTCGACATCATCGAGAGGAAGCCAAATGTGCAGTGCCTGATCCGTAAAGGACAAGCAGACGTCTATGTTGATCAGATGTTGCTTGGATACGGATGCAATGCCGTGGAAGCATGGGGTATGGGCATACCTGTGATAGCTGGTGTAGACCCTGAGCGTTGTCCAGATACCATCTTCCAGACAATCCCGGCAGACACCAGGGACAGGATGCTCCAGCTATGGGGGAAGATGCCATTCATGGAGTCTACAGAAGAAGGTCTATATGAGTCACTATCCAAGATGCTATCTCCCACGGTAAGGAAGTATTGGGCAGATAGGGGATACGC
>Ga0137433_1000677_pt1 | contig 17003 bp, 13 predicted proteins | sample EasRivERMZT840_2_FD_102335 | JGI IMG/M metagenome (GOLD analysis project Ga0137433, IMG submission 102335) | Soil microbial communities from meander-bound floodplain in the East River, Colorado, USA - East River MetaG ERMZT840_2 | ecosystem: Environmental > Terrestrial > Soil > Floodplain ...
ATTCACTGGTTGAAGTTAACCTAGATACACAGTCTTCTCTTGATCTTCCGAATGGATGCATTGGAGATCGAGCCTTCTACCTGAAAGCCCTTGGAGCTTATGGCGGTGGCGCAACAACAGATAGCGGAGTATCAGGAATATTCGTTGCAATATCGTTTGATGTTCCAACCGGACTTACTCCAAGCCTAGGCAATCTCTTTGCCGTTGGCGACTTCAACCCAATAGGTTGCGTTGCTACAGCGGCTGGCGGTGGAACGCCCGGCATTCTTTTGATTGGCAATGGAGCTGCCATTCCGAAGAAGTTTGATCCCCAGGCGGGAGTCATCCAAGATGCCGGGCTTCCGCTGCCTTTCATTGATCAGGTTCCAGCATCAGGAAACATCGTTGTAGCAAACCACAATCCTTCTCCTGGAGGATTAGGGCTTACTGCAGGATCAGTGTATACGTATGCATACACATTCCGTAACTGCTGCACAGGTAAAGAGAGCAATCCGTCAGATTCTTTCCAGGTTTCTACGGTTGGAGCGACTCCGGCAGCAAAGGTTACGATCAGCTTTGCTGGAGTTCTCATCTCTGGAGATACGCAGATATGCGAAATCTGTGTTTACAGAACTGTCGCGAATGGAGCGTTCCCGAATCTGGCAAAAGTCGGATGCTTCAATCCGGACATTACTACTTCATTCATTGATTCGCTATCTGACAACCAGCTAGACTTCATCAACGATTTCCTGTCTCAGCTCAACAATCCTCCGCCGTGCGTTCCATACCTTGTCTCGCACAAGCGCAGGATCTTTGGAGCAGGAGACATTCCGATCGCGAATCCAGCAGGCACGGTTTCCGTCCAGAATGGAAGCAAGGATGTCCAAGGTGACTTCGATGTGGAGTGGGATCGTTGCTTGGAGAACCGATACCTTCAGGTCCAAGGCGACTGCCGCAAATACCAGATCCAGTTCGTGATGCCACCCAGCGTTGGAACGTCGCCAGCGATCCAGCGCTTGCGCCTTTACGAAGAGTATCAAGGAGCCTCTGCTGCTGGAAAGCTCTACACAATATGTGGCGATGCAAACACAGTTTTCTACTCGGAGCCAGAAGAGCCAGAATACTGGCCAATCGTGAATCAGTTCCCAGTAGAACCTGGAGATGGCGACTTCATAACAATGTTGGGGAGTTCATATGACCGACTCATTATCGCCAAGCGAAACAAAACTTACGTCGCCGATTATAGAGAAGTTCCAGCCCTGGAGATCGTTGACCCATCAAGAATCTCTCCAGATATCGGCTGTGTTGGGTCACGAACTTTTACCCAAGTCGAAAATTGGTCCGTGTGGCTTGCTGACCGCGGGATCGCTCTTTTTGATGGTAGAGGAGTCCAACATCTACCTGTTTCGGATGGAATCTCAGACATATTTATTGATCCAGACAATCCGAGATACATGCGAAGAAACAGCAATGGGCTTGTGCCTGAAGCTGTTTCAGTCAACTATCCAGTCCGTCAGCAAGTATGGCTTGGGATCCCAACCATTCGAAGCAACAGAGGGTTCGATGTAATCATTGTCTGGGACTACAAAGAAGACACTGTAACGCTCTATGAGTTCTGCAATCAATTCCTCAGCATGGTTGTTGCCAAAGACTCGGAAGGCAATCCGAAGGTTTATCTTGGTGACGACAAGGGGTTTACGTGGGTTGCGGACACTGGCCATTCAGACGGGGTGGGGACTCCAGGAAACACGGGAACGGTCCAAGGAGTCGTCACGTCATCGGACGACACGTTCTCATTCAACGATGCAAACGCAACGTTCGTAGAGGGTGGCATCCCGGGACTGGGTGGCCTGTCTGGAGTGGCGGGTCTGTCTCCGTTCCTGGATCAAGAGCCACTTGGTGCTGCTGGCGCGTGCGTCTACTTCCGGGATCCAGATGGGCTATTCGTTGCTGCAGACGGGAGCACGTGGGATCAACGTACTGTCTGGGCTTCGACCCGACAGAAGGTCTTCTATACACCACCAAGCGCTGCGCCACTTCCGGCAGGCACGGAATACATGCTTGGGCCGATCAACTGGTATGCGATGTTCAAGCCGAGTTCTCTTGGCAAGGACAGCGTGACGAAGAGAACGATCGATCTGTTCGTTGTTCACGTCCCAGAGGAGTTCGATAGTTCAGTCAAGATTGAAATTCTTTCTGACTTCTCTGCAGTTGATGAACGTGCTGGAGCTATTATGTCAGATGACTCAAGCGCTCCAGGAGATCGACGCATGTTGATGTCGAATCCAAAAGGAAGGCAACTCGCAACAATTGGCGCAGTCATCTATGCCTACATTGGGTATAGGCTTTCCAATTTCGCTCCAGAGCAGCCTATTCGCATTATCAACATCGTTCCAACCACAGAGGAGAAGCCTTGAGTCTTGCTCCATGCGTTGTGAACCTGAAGCCGGTCTTGGTTCCGTTCACTCAACCAGATCCACCGAGAGCAGAAGCGATCCAGAGAGCAATATCCATTCTAGTGGATGGATTCCAGAAGCACTTCAACGCGATCAACTGCACTAATGATCGAATCGACCAGATCATTGAAGGCGGCGCGCTTCTTACGATGAGCCTCAACGATGGGGCAAGGTTTGGGCCAAGGCCAAACATAAACCTCATTGAGGGAACCAACGTTACAATCCAGTTGAACGAGGATGGACCGAATGATGAATTTGACGTTACCATCGCAGTTCCTGGATTGACTGGAACTGTCACCAATGGAGCAAACGTAGGAACTGGAGGCATTGGAGTTGGTCAAGTCTTTAGGGATAAAACTGGAACAATACTGAATTTCAGGTCGATTGCTCCGTTATCTCCTCTGCTTGGCCTGACACTTGGAGATCAGGTTATTCTTGCTATTGTTACTACTCCTGGATCTCCATCTGAGGTTGTAGGAAGCAATAGGGTAATAAATGGAACAAGTCCAATACGGATCAACGGTGGGGCTTCTTCCAATCTACAAAGTGACATAACCGTAAGCTACCAGTTCAATCCTCGCGTCAAGACGGAATATTGGGAAGACTTCGTCGGTCTATGCACTATATTGGGTGGAGTTACGGCTCAGAATGGATGGCAACTAATTAGCGCTGGAGCAAATGTAGCTACTGCTGCAATTCCTGGAGAAATAGAGCATCCAGGCATTATTCGTTTAACTCTAACAACTGGAGACGTTACAATTGGCGATCATAATCTTGTGATTGCAAGTGATGGAGCAGGGCAAGAGGGAATTCTTGTTGAAGGAGGATATAGAACAGAATGGTCTATTCGAATATCTTATCCAACAGAGCTTGGAATCAATGGAAACAACTTTATCACAAGAATAGGGTTTGGTGATGAGTTTGCAAACAATGACTTCACGAATGGAATCTATGTTGAATACGATCCGTTCACGTCACTTAACTGGTTACGATGCACGGCGGCAAATGGAGCAAGAACGAAGACAGACACAGGGGTTCTTGCAACTGGACTGTTTACTCCAATGGCGTTTGTTGTAAATTCAGCAGCAAACTCAGTTGAATTCTTCATTGACGGAAACTCTGTTGGCTCAAATGCTACTAATATTCCTACTGCTACTGGTCGCGAAGTAGCGCCACAAATGCAAATGGTTGCAGACACAGTGAACGAGCCTGCAAGCCAGTTGATATCTGCGGATCTAGATTATTTCTGGTATGAAAACAATCTCATCTCTAGGTGACCAATGACATACGTGCATTCAGATCGCCCGAAGGCTCTTGATCCCGCTCCGATCGTCAATTCGTCCCAGATCCTGGACGAAGCAGCCAGGGGCTTCTCTTCGGAAGCCATTGAGCAATGCCGGGTTGCGATCGACGTTGCATCCAACGACGCAAGTAATCCTTACGCGATCGCGCTCCTCCTGTATGATCTCACGAAGGTCTTTATCGACAACGCGTCCGCTTCTGCAGACTAGGTGACCCATGCCATACGGAGCTACAACCCTCGCTGCTCAAGGCCCTGCGATGACGGCTCGTGCCCGAACGCCCTGGGCCAATACGGGCTTGATGCAGCAGGCCCAGGGGGCAGGGATGATGCCTGGGGCCGGCCAGCAGCAGGGCGGTGGTCAACAGTCGTCCCCCACCCAGCAAGGCGGCGGCGGCGGGCAGCAGGGGCCGCCCGGTTCCTCGGGATCGGCCATGTCGGGGATGCTCAGACAGCTTCCAGGCCCGGCCGCAGCTCAGGTCCCTGGGAGCAATCCTCCGGGGCTTCCTGGAACGACTTCGATTTCTGAGATGGGCAACTACCTTGGGAGGATGTATGGGCTCGACATCGGTGGTAGCGGCCTGTTTGATGACGAAGGAACAGCTCTCCGCACGCCTCGGAATGCTGATGAGGCAGCAGCGTTTAATCTCATTTCGCAGAGACTTGCCGACGAGAAAATGCGAGGATATGAGAAGAAAGCTGAATCGGCTCTTCAGCAGCAACAAGGACTTTTGCAGCGCGGCGGCAGGGGTTCTCTTGCTTCTTACACGTCTGGAACGTATGGCCAGATGGCAGAGCTTTACGCAAGCCGTCAAGTCAATCCTTCTGACTTTTCCTATTGGATTGCCAAGGAGTTCCAGGATCGTCAGGAAGCACTCATCAAGGAGCAGATGAGACAGCAGAAGAAGGCGGCTAAGCGCGCTCGCATTGGTGGCTATATCAAGATGGGGCTCGGGATTGCTGGCGCTGCATTCACTGGCGGCGCCAGCCTTGCGTTGACCGCACAGGGAGCCGGTGAAGCAGGGATGTTCTAATGCCTACTTACGGAGGGAAGCGCGGCCAGGAATCGGAAGCAGAGATCGTCCAACGTGGTGGAGCTGGAGTGATCCAGGCCATGAAGGACAAGGGCGATGCGGAGGCCAAGCAGATCGAAGCCACTGGCAAGATGGTGACGGAGCCAATCGGCCACCTTGCATCTGCCGTTGGCCGCAACATGCAGCAGACGCGTAAGGAGGAATTCGAGCGCGAGAAAATGGGCGCGCAGATGCAGCATGAACAGGGCATGCAGCGCGAGAAGGTGCTCGGACAGTCTGCGCTGCAGGAACAGGAAGGCAACCAGCGCCAGCAACAGCTCAAGATGGAACTGGAGGGACGCGCCAAGGAGAACGAAGCAAACCGCCAGTTCCAGGCAGCCACCGAAGGCAAAGTGACTTTCGACAAGGCGACCGGAAGCTATCAGCCAACGGAGATGGCGAAGCAGACGCGCGTTGCGGAGCACAACCTTCTGAGCGCGAAGCGCACTTCTATCCTGTCCGAAGTAGCGCAGAGCCATCGTAATTTCGAAGCTAAGATGGCTGAAGCGAGGATGAAGCAAGGCCAAGAGTCTGCCGAATTGGAGCAGAAGGCGACTGAAGGAATGGTGCACAGCATCGAGAAGCTTGCCGATCTTGAACACAAGGCAAGGAACTCCATGCTTCGTGGCGAAGAGATGAATCCTCTTGGAATGGGAATGTCTTCAGAGGACGTAAAAAGGCACTTCCCAGGCGGAAAGGGCGATCCTGAGTCGATGAAGAACTTCGCAGATCAGATGCGAACTGCAAGGAATGCTCAGGCATTCAAGCTTGCCGCTTCCACCGGAGATACGAGCTACATCATTCCTGGGAGTAAGGAGCAGACAATCTTCGTGAATCGTGGAATCCCATTAGCAAGGAACGTTCTCAAAGCAAGCTCGATCATGCAGCAGATGGCAAACGAAAGAGGACCACGATACGCGGCTCAGATGATTAACAAAATCGCTGCAACTCTGACAATGATGGAGACAGCAGACCCAGACATTGCTGCCGCTCTCGCTCGCGCGATGCAGTCGAGTGGCGGCGGCGGTAGCATGGGCGGACCACAGGAGCAAGCCGGTGCCCAACTACCAGGATCCCAACCTTCCAGCCAGCCAGGAGCCCGTCGGGGCTCAGGAATCAACATTCCCCGCGAGCAGCGACCCGACGCCCCAGGAAGCATCCCACTCGATCGGTAGCTCGGCGACCACCCAGCCGGCGCCCGGCGGCGAGGCTTGGATCTGGGATCAGCTCGGCAAGACCAAGCGGAAGAGCGCAGAGCTGGGTGGTCGCCTGAATGAGATTGAGAGCCTAGAAGATGATGACCTGAAAGGCTTTATGCGCTTTCTGGAATACGCTGGGCCTGACCAGGAAGAACAGGTTCAGCAGCCTAGCTCTCCTGGAGCGATCATTCTTCGCGACAAGCATCAATCTCTGATGCAGAGATACGAACAGGCGAAGAAAAAAGGAGAGAAACTTACTCCACTGGCAGAGGAGTTCATTGCTTTATCTGCTGCAGATGAGGCGGTTCAGGGAGCGCTCGGGAATGATACGGTAACTCAGAGCTTCCTTCCTGGGGTCCCGGAAGACTTCGTTGGGATCATGGCAGAGCGTGCCTACCGAGGATATAAACAGCAGCGCAGCCAGGAAGCATCCATCATGGATCTTCCAGAGTGGGGTGAGCTTCAAGAGTGGCTCAAAGCGAATCCGAACGGAAGATTCGAGAATGCTCCAGAGTTCGCAACTGGCGTTAACAACGCGCCAGACAGAACATCTAAGCAGGTTGCTGTTCAGGAAGACATAGGTAGAATACTTACCACTCTAAACGGTGCATATCACAGCAACGTGAATCCGAAAGGAGCAATTTATACAGGCCAGCTAGTTGGAGAAGCCACACGTAAGCTTGCTGCGCTACAGCTTCCTCATGCGTTCGATGATGCTCCATTGTGGCACAAGCTTGGAGTTGGCATCACCATGGGAGCAGGAACCGCAGCCATAAACAGGGCTGAATTTGCTACAAATCTAGGCATGGATGCATTCTATGCGTCTGCCAAGATTATGCGCAACGTGTTTGTTCCAGGTGCTCCACTTCCTGAATTCATTGAGAACAACTATCATGTAGGAATGCTTGAGATGACAGCAGCGCTGCAGAAGCACATCGGTCTTGAGTCTGTGCCATGGGACGAAGAGAGCGGACAGCTCATCAGTCGAAAGATGTTTAATGATGCAGTTAATGAATCTATATGGCTAAAGGGAGCAGCGATTGCTGGTGGCTTGCATGGATTCATGACCAGCGGACTGTTTGGCGTTGGCGGAATGACAAAACTGGCATCAATGGGAGCTTCTGTTCCAGCCAGAATAGTTCAAGCAGCAGAAGCTTCAAAGAGCACGTGGACCAAGGGTGCTGCCTGGATGTTTGGGAGTAAGATTTGGTCTGAGTATCCAAGACTTGGCAAGCTTCTCGGGACCGCAGCAGGAATGGGAGCATTCAACGGCATAACCGAGTTGATCCACAGTGGAGGAAAAGGTCCAATCAATGCCAAAGGACAGAAGGTTCTAGAGCACAGCTTCCTTGGAGCTTTCTTTGGTGGTGCTGCAACCGCTCCGTTTTACATGCTTGCCGGAGCAATGGGCGGCAAGGCTGGCGATCTTCTTCTTCGTGCCAAGGCACCAAACTGGGTGGCTAGGACTGTCGGCGGTGGCATCGAAGGTCTTGGCTTTGCGCATATGCACCCAGCAGATATCCAGCTTGCTTGGAATACAATGAAGGATCCAAGTAAGGAGAATTGGGAGAAATACATGAATCATGTTGGTGCGAACATGATGGTCATGGGTGCATTCAAGCTAATGCACACTACTCCACAGCAGCAGATGCGCGATGCGATTCTCAAGGAGCATGGAGTGGACGTGTTTTCTCCTGACTTCCACGAGTTGCAAAAGAAGGCAGAAGGAGAAAAGCGAGCACGCGCAGCAGTCGTAGAATCTTTCGAATCAGGAAAGGTGGTTGATCCACAGGCTCCATTCAAGGAGCTGTTCTTCCAGCAAGCCACCACGCGCGAGCAGCGTCAGGCTCTCTCCGAGCGCACCCAGCGCATGGGTGCTAAGGCCCGTGAGGAGATGGAGATAGAGCAGAAGCTTGGTGCGGGGGAGGAGCCCTTGGTTGCCCCGATCGGCACCGAGCGCGAACGGCCGATCCACCCAGCCCTGCCCGGTGAATCCGAAGCGCATCTGCGCCGCATTGCCAGGGATGCTCCGCTTCGTGCGCAGCAATGGCTTCGCCGTCAAGTTGCCAAGGGAGGACCGGAAGCCTTGAAGGAGTTTGGCGGGTTCGTTGTGATGGGAGAAGAAGGAGTCAAGGATTTCCAAACTCGCAGGCCAGAACAAGGTGTTACTGGATCACTGCCAGTTGAGAAGGTTTGGGAAGCTGCAAGAAAAGGCGATACCGCAATCGCGGATTGGCATGGCCACGGAAATGATAGCTTCTTCTCTGGGTCCCATGCTGACCTTGGTGTGTTAAAAGAAATGCGCAGACTATATGAGAAAGGAGCGCCGGAAGAACTGAAGGATGCAAGAGTCCCATTCATCACAGTTGGGACAGGACATTTCCTGGTTTCGACCAAGGCTCCTGGGGCGGAAATGCCGAGCGAAAAGCTCATGCAGCGGGCCTTCGATATGTCGAAGGAATCCGCAGTAAAAGAGCTTCCTCAAGAGATGCTCAAGGACATCAAGCAAACTGGAGACAAGGGAGACATTGCTTCCCAGCGCGCAACATTGCAAAGCAGAGCTTCTCATCCCGCTTGGGACTCTATTGGCCTTGAAATGAAGGTCTACACGCCACGAGAGTTTCAAGTTCTGTGGCGTGACTACATCGATACGAAGGTTTGGAAGACAGACCCGATGGAAGTGCAGCACTACAAGGAAGAAGTGCAGAAGCGTCGTGAAGTGCTTGGAGAATCAAGAATAACTCAAGGTATCTATCCAGACATCGGAGAATTCAAACCGACTCCAATAAGCAAACAGGAGCGACTCGAACTCAAGGCAGAGCCAGACGCAGAAGGCTTCCGCCGCACCGCCTCCGAGATCACCGGCGAGGCCCTGCCCCCCACCCAGGCCGGGACAATGCGCGCCAGCCAGGACGTGGGGGTGCCCAGGCCGGAGTTGGTGGGCGCCAAGGAGGGCACCTTCCACGCCGAGCCCGAGCTGCCGCACCCGCCCACCCAGGCCCGGGCCGGGGAGCCCCTGAGGGGCAAGCTGCCACAGCCCGACCCGAGCAAGCTGCAGGCTCTCTTCGGCCGAGACCGTTCCACCAAGCCCGGTGGTGGCGTCCTGGGCGCGTTGCGTGAGGGGATGGCTGCCACCCGCTCCTACATGCGGAACGTGTTCCACGGCAACCGCAGCCTCATGGCAGACGTCAAGGCTGGCCGGCTGGGTGCGGCAGAGGCGATCGAGAAGCTGGGCTACCGGGCCCGTTTTCGGAAGCTGGGTGAGTTCGAGGACCGGTTCGTGGCCGAAGTCGATCGCCTCTCGGTTGAGGTCGGATCCGCCCAGAACGTGGCAGGTGCGAGATTTTTCGACGCGCTGGAGCCCCTGGGATCGATCGGTGAGGGGTCAAAGGACCCAGGAGCCGCACAGGCCCTCCGCAAGCGATCTGCGGACGATTTGATGCAACTCATGTATTTGAAGGACTTTGCAGCGTCCGCGAAGCGCGGCGAGGTTCTCCCGCTAGGAATCACGCCCGAGGAAGTCCAGGCCGGCCTTGCAGCCCTGAAACCCAGCAAGGAAGTGCTCCAGGCCGAAGCCAACGTGCGCGCCCTGCTCGATCAAGCCGGGGAGCAGTTGGTGGCTCGCGGCGTGATCTCACGCGAGCACCTGAAGGAGGACTACATGCCCCACCGGGTGGCGGACTTCTTCGATGCCTTCTCGTCCTTCACGCCCGGCCGCACCGTGGGCAAGCTTCGCGAGTCCTTCCGTGGCTATACCAAGGCGCGCAAGGGCAGCGAGCGGATGTTGGACACGGATCCGGAAGCCGTGGTTGCCTACTTGACTCAAGTTCAGAAGGACAATGCAGTTCACGACTTCATTGTTCGAAACGGAATTCCAGTTCATGAACGCATGATGGAAACTCTGAATGATGTTGGTATCCGAACTGATTTCGAGAACATGACTGCTGCAGAGTGGAAGCAGGCAAGGCAAGACCTACATGATAAGGGCATGGTTGTATATGATTCTAGGGTTGGTGACCTTGGCAAGAGGAACTTGGCCCAGGACCCTGTTGCTCAGACTATCTACGGCGAGTTCGCTGCTCGTGGTGAAATGCAGATGCCTGACATCCTGGAAGTCGGGCGCAACATCAAGCCAAACGCGGAACGTCAGGTCTACTTGGTTCCGAAGGAAGTAGCGAACCTCTGGCAGGATCTACGCGCGCCAAAGAAGAGCCTCATCAACTCTCCAACGTTGAACATGATCCGCAAGCAGGTTGGCCAGTGGTTCAAGGTCCCTGCGCTCCGCGGGATCCTGGGGCTCAAGACCATCCCGCGCCAGGGCCGCAACCTGATCTCTGATGTTGGAGCCATCGCGTTCAAGAAGACGATCGGCGAAACCGCCAAGGTCATCAAGCAACTACCGGCCGCACACCGCTTCTCTCGTGCGCTCACAGATCCCGAGTGGGCCAAGACGAACCTGACTCCCACCGAGCAGGGCTTGTTCCAAGAGATGAAGGTCTACGGGACCGTGCAGGGCGGGGAGACGGGCGAGGCGCTCGGGCTGGGCGGCGCAGTCAAGGACCACCCAGTCTTCAAGAAGATCTACGGTGACTGGGACAACTGGTGGAACCTGAAGAAGCACTACCATGGTGACTACAAGTGGGTGCGGACCGTAGACACCTACAGCGAGAATCTGTTCCGTGCAGCGACTTGGCTAGCGGAAAGAAGCAAGCTTATTGGTGAAGGATTGGACGCTGAATCCGCTGTTCGAGGAGCGCACCTGGAGACTGGGCGCGTTCTAGTCAACTACAACCACAATACACCGTTCGAAGCAAACGTTTTGAATACGCTGGCGTTTCCTTTCTGGACATGGATCAGGCACCAAGTCACTTCAACGGTAGCAGAAGGATTGCGTCGCCCTGGGTCCATGGCTGCGAAATATGGAACTATCCAGGCTGCATTGATGGCTTGGAACTATATGGTGGCGGAAGATGAAGAGTCCAAGATGATCCAGTCTGGACATCGTGGAGTTCAGACTCCTCACTTTTGGCTACCATGGATCAAAGATTCTGAAGGAAACCCGATGATGGTTTCCTGGGAAATGCCAACGGATATGGTCGCCAGATTCTTCGGGCTGGGTGGTGCAGGCAGCAAGCTTGGCGATTACCTGTTTGGACACGGGGAGGAAGGAATCCTCTGGCGCGATCTTGCGACGGGCGGGATCGAAGAGAGTGCCTTGACCGGTGGCAAGTTCATGCAGGATTGGATGGCTCCCTGGTTCCGCGCTGCCGGCGGATGGATGGGGTTCAAATCCAAGTTCGTCATGCCAGGAGAGTTGCTCGGCGCGCAATCGGAAAAGGCTCTCAGTGCAGCAAGGCCGATCGCTGATGTGATGCAGCTCCTGGACGATCGCAAGACACTCGCTCAGAAAGTAAGCGGGTTCATGCCGTTTGGCAAGTTCGTAGAGCTGACGGAAGGTGTGCCAGCAGACAAGAGGGCTCTTGAGTTTTTCGCAGGACGCCAGCAGCGCCACGAGGCCCAGTTGTCCCTCGAAGTGAAACGATGGCTGCCTAGGATCGACAATGCAATCAAGGCAGGAAATTGGGACCGAGCCAGGAGCGTGATAGAAGATGTTTGGTCCGATCGCGCGGATGAACTCGCACCACTCGGATACACGAAGATGCATCTTGCGAATCGTTTCTGGAATGCGTTGCAGAACAGGTGGCGCAAGGAATACTGGAATAATGCTCCAGGACCGGTGACTGCGCGCTTCTACGCCTTGAACGATCAGCAGAAGATCGCAGCGCTCAGAGAGATGGGAATGCTGGAAGAAGTGGAAGAAGAAAAATGAGGCAGTGAAGCAGCGTTCTTGATCCGTGTGCTGCTACAGAGCGAAAGCCCCAAGCTATCGGACACGGCACTGCACCACTGCCTCAAGAAATCATTGCGTAACTGGCCGCTGAACAAGTCAGGGGTTCCGTAAAAAGCCCATCATTGTTGCGATACCTGACAATGGATCATCGCTACGGAGTTGATCCACTACCATTGTCACGCAATGGCTTTGATCGATCAGGCCGCAGCCTCTTCGTCCTGGCGGATGCGTCCGCCGAACTGAACCGCTGCTTCGTCCAGCTTGGCAAGCAGCTCGGCCGCTTCGCTGCGGAGGTCCCGGGAGAGAACCTTGTCGGGATCTTCCTCGGTGCAGAAGCGACGGAGCCCGGTGCGAGCAGCGAGGAGAGCCTTCACCGGGGGTGATCCGGCAACCTCCCTGTTCTCCATGCGCAACCGCATGCGCTGGATCTTCGCTTCCATCGCGGCCATGATCTCTGCTTGGGGACGGCGGACCCTCTTTCGGGTCGCGCCACTGTTGCTCGAAGGCTTCTTTGCCATAGTGATGGAAGTCTGCTACTATCTGCCCACTATGGCAAGAACAATCATCGCAATTTTCGTCGTTTTTCTCTCCTTTTCCTGCGCCGCAGCGGGAGACATCAGCTTTACCCGCGTCGGAGTCTACTCCGAGAAAATCATCGCTCTCGGAGAAAAAACAACCGACCTTGGCGCAGAAGTTGATAGGAACATGACAGCCGGGGTGACCAAGGAGACGACGGGCCTGGAGCTTTTACTTGCTCTCCAGAACGCCTTGCCGTTCATCCTGGCGCGGCGGAACGCTTTGGAGGCTCCAGCCTCGCAGCCGTCGCGGGAGTGAACACGTGCGCGACGTCTAGGATCCCATCCCTGCGCTGGAGTGGCACTCCATCCACCCAGCGCGCCGGCTCGATCTGGGTGGCGAAGAAGAGGCGTTCTTCGGTTCCGCGCGACCAAATCAGTAACGCGAAGCCGCCAACTCTCCCTACTTCCTGCAGCGCCTGCGCTTGGTGCTCAGGGATTTTGAGCGAAGCCTTCTGGTAGCCTTCCTTGCACTCGATCGCGACCACCCTGCCAGCGGCCGTGTAGCCGAAAAAGTCGAAGCCGGTCTTGGCGGAGTGCGAGCCTTCGAGCACGTCAAGCTGAATCCCGCACCCTGGGCATGGAATCATCCGGCGTTGCAGGTAGACAGGTTCTGGCCACTTCCAAATGCGAGCGATGTTCTCGCGGGCTAGGTGCTGAGCTGTTCTAGAAACTAGAGCTTCGAGTTTTCCGCCGGGCTTCACGTCCGTGCCTCTGAGTTCATCGAACCAGCATGAGCAGTGGTCCAACGCCTTGAGTGTAGATGTTCACGCTGTGTTGTCGTCCAAGGTTTTGCAACACATCGAACCAAGTTTCAGTTCTTGCATCATCAGAGAACCCAGGACACATTCCTGTCGCTTGGGTGAGTCGATGCAGAAGCATCTTTGGGTCTTGCGCGGGCTGAGTGGAGGAGATGCAGAGTAGGACGAGGATCACGCGCATGGGTTACCGAGACGCTCGCCCGTGGCCATGGTTCGACGGTCCGCACCATGCGGACCGTCGGTCACAACCAGGAAGCTCACGGGCGAGCAGCATCAGGGTATCACCTACGGCATCACTTGGCTGCGGGCGAGCAGGACAAGTGTCTGTGCGCGATAGCAGGTGCACGGTGCTCCACGCCGATTCACGGGACAGTCTGCCACATGGTCCCCGTGCTGCGCGCGCCACTCGATCAGCACGGCCCGCAACTCCTCTCGCTCGCGGCGCAGGGCTTCCGCCTCGGCGCGGAGACGGTCACGCTCCTGTGCAAGGGCGTCGATGCGGTGGTGCTGCTGTTCCTCAGCTTCCTTGACGTAGGGATGGCCGGCGTTCTTGAGCGAACAATCGTTCTCCTGGACGGTCAGACTGGACATCGATGCTGCTGCATGGAACTTGTCGTGCTCGTCCAGCAGGGCGAGGATAACGGCGGGGTTGGCCGAGGCCATCAAGGCGGCCACGGGGGACCATGCACGCAGCCGGAGTGCCGCGCGAATCTCTTCCGCGGTAAACCAGTCACTGCCCCAACCGTCGATCGCCCCTTGCGCTGCTGCCTTGAGCGCCTCGGTGTCCACCGGCCCGCTCATGGCTTCCCCCTGGTGGTGATCCCCCGCCGGTCTGCCAGTCGTTCGGCTGGCGACAGGACGCGGAGATCCAGCGCAACGCATCCTGCGCACCGTGGGCACACAGAGCACGACCCACGCGGCTCGTCGTGCAGGTGACACACGTCGCAGAGTTCGCCCTTGCCGCACCGGCGGCAGGCGTAGACCACGGCGTTCTCCCAGCAGTTGCCACGGCTCCGCTTGCGATGAGGCACCGGCCCGCTCATGGCCGCACCTCCGGGTCCTGGCCACGCTCAAGGAGAGCGCGCATGGACTTCGTGACATCATCATGCCGGGCATCGGTGTGTCTGCGGGCATCGCTCTCGCACCGCACCTGGATCCGGACCACCGAATCCAGCAGGTGCTGGAAGATCAGCATATCTCGCATGGAAGTGGACTCCTCGACGAGCTTTGACAACTGGAATCGGATCGGCTCAAGCTCGCCGAACATTTCCCCAGGATTCATGCTTGCTCGCTTTCTCTGATACCTTGTTTAGTAGATCGAAGTAGGCAGCAACCTTCACTCGCACAAGCATCAAAGACGAACCTGACATAAAAGTTGTCCAAGCGTCGCGCTCCAATGCCGCAAGGGCCGTGTATTCATTTGGCATGTGATCGTGAAGTCTTTCCCAGAAAGGCTTAAGTCTATCAAACCACTTCCGGTCCCATGCTAGGAGGAGTGGGTTTACTATCGCTGTCCACTGGCTGACCGAAGGCGTGCTTGATGAAGCGTTCATATTCTTTCTTCCTACTTGTTACCGCCGCGTATTCGTATTCATCAAGGATTGCCTTCGTGAATTCATCGTTTTCTCTATCCTGGAAGTCCAAGCATCCACATCCAATGATGTCACAAGGACGACAACCACCTTCATAGCGATGGTCCTGGAAGTCATGGCCACAAATGCATTCTGTGTTCATCGAACCGCCAAGCTCAAGATGTCGAAGACAATCACCAAAATCCACCACGTAGCAAATCCAGATACTATTGAGATAGCAACGATTGCGGCTCTGCCATTCCAGCAATGCCTCGGCCGAACCATGCGTCCAAACTCATGGTTCTGCCTTTCCAGGTATCTGGCAAGTTCTTGATGTGTTGCACAACACCGCGGGCAATCTCCCTTGCGATGTCCGTGAGCACATAGATACCAGGGCGGGATACCTGGAGTCCCCTTGCCCCCAACATTCGGCTTATCCATTGCTCAATCCTCAGAGATGATTGGTCTGAAGTTAGCCCGATGATTTCTTGAAGCTGATGTCTGCCGCATTCACCGGCTAGATACTCGAATTTGGCCACGTCTTCTGACCTCTCGATAGCATGCCACAGCATGCGTTCGATGACAAGCGGCTGCGGCTTGACTTTCTGCATCCGGTTGACGCTCCACGCGTCGTAACCTGATCTAGCCCATGTGTCTTCCAGGAATGCCTTTGCGACTTCAACATGGCACTGTCGCACCACGCACCAGGACGGGTCCACGTCGTGGGAGAAGCACAAGTTCGCGATCGCTGTTGCAATCCGAAGCACGGACCGAACCTTTTCGGAAGGCGTGAAGAGCGGAAGATCCTGGCTGTAGATTCCGCTCCATACCTCCACGATCTCTTCCGCTTTGCGTTCTGATTCCTTGTGGATCTCAATCTTCTCTGGCTGCAGATCCCAAGCCCTGGAGATCAATGCCTTCGCAAGCTGCTTTGTCCATTGATTTGGTAATTCTGTATGCATCGGCAACGCTGACTGTGTGCTCAATCCAACAGACATGAAATCTGTGCGAGCGATGCTTTCATCAGTGATGTATAGATCCTTGATGACTTCGCACGGGAAAGCGTAGTGACCGAAGCCCAACTTCTGCGGCGGGTTCGCCATCGTTACGAACCGCACTCGCGCTTGATACTTGATGTTTACTGCCTTCACAACCTCAAGAGTTCCGATGTCTCGGGCAGACTGAAGCTCCTGCATAACCGGATTCGTTTTATTGTGTGTATCAACGAGTCCGTGCAATTCATCAAGAATGAGAAGTTGTCCGTCAAGACGAGGGAATAACCCAGGCTTTGCCCTCCAACCTCCGCTGCTTCCAACTCCAGTTCGTTCAAGAGTAACCGTAATGCCTGCTTTGCTGACAGAACTTTGAGCTGAAGCATATCTTCCTTGTCCATACAGATCAATTAACCTCCTTGCAGTAGTTGTCTTGCCAGTTCGAGTATAACCAACAAGGCAACAGTCAATCCAGCCACGCTCCACTCTTCCAGAGTCACGTGGAATAAGAAGGCAAGAGTGTGCAGCAATCTCAATCGCACGAGCCCAAGGCATACCAAATATTTCCGTCGTGTTCTGCGAAATCTGCGCTTCACGAGCATCAAGATACCCGAGGATGTCCTCTGGACGCTCGGATGCCCATGGGGTGATTGCTCGAAGCCCTTCCACGAAGGGCCCAATCGCGAACGGAACGCGCTCCGCTGGCGTTACCTTAGTGGCTTCTACGATCGGGCGTGCCTCCGTCAACTCTGGCGCCACCCAGCCTTCCACGAGATGATCCTTCGCCTGCGCCGGCTGGGTGGGAGAGAGAACCGCTACTTCGACGTAGGGTTCCTCGGAGTCTGTTGGCGGGCCTGCTGTCCAGAGCCAGCGCGGTTGCGCCGGCTTCTGCTCTTCCAGTTCTTCGATTTCGAAACCTGGACATCCTGGGCCTGGGTGGAGCCATTGCTTAACGGACTTGTAGATGTCGCCAGCGAGAAAAAGACGGGCAGTAAGTCCAGGGGAATTCCCAAGGTCAATCTTGCCGTCAGAATGGTCTCGCGAAAGTCTACAAGTGTCGCACGCTCTATGGTTTCCAATGTCACAAGCGATCGTGAGACTTGGGTAGACAATTCTGGTATCAAACTGAACACCTGCAACCGAAGCGATAAATCTAACTGGCTTCCCAACCATTGCACCAAGATCTCCCACGCTCGTCTGCTGATGTATCCTGACTTTTCCTTCCCTTCGTAGGATGTACTCATAG
>Ga0137433_1000678_pt1 | contig 16995 bp, 14 predicted proteins | sample EasRivERMZT840_2_FD_102335 | JGI IMG/M metagenome (GOLD analysis project Ga0137433, IMG submission 102335) | Soil microbial communities from meander-bound floodplain in the East River, Colorado, USA - East River MetaG ERMZT840_2 | ecosystem: Environmental > Terrestrial > Soil > Floodplain ...
CAGTTGATGTATGACCCCGCGGTAACGAACGCGTTCCGTTTCGCAGCGAGCGATCAGCAGAAGTACGGCAACAGCGCCTTCGGCAACGCCTGTTTGACGGCGCGCAACGTTCTCTGGGCCGGTCTCGGCACGCGCTACATTCAGTTGACGCTCGGTGGCTGGGATAACCATCAGAACATTTATGCGCCGAACGCGGGAATCTATCCATCCGCGCGGCAGCTGGATGTCGCCCTCGCCAACCTTCTTATCGATCTCAGTGTCATTCCGGGCAGTGATGGACGAACGTTGCTGGACGAAACGCTCATCGTCGCCAAGGGTGAATTCGGGCGGACAGTCGGCAATATCACCGGCCAGCAGGGTCGCGATCACTACTTTGTGCACTCCGCACTCGTCGCCGGAGGAGGCGTACAGGGAGGTCGCGTCATCGGCAAAACCACACCGGACGGCGCGTTTGTCGAGCAGCCGGGCTGGTCGGAGGACAGGCCGGTCTATGCGGAAGACATTGCCGCATCGATTTATTCCGCTGTTGGGATCAACTACACTACTACGCGCAATGACGATCCCCTCGGCCGCGGTTTTGAATATGTTCCCAGCACGGGCGCCTATGTGGGCAAGCCCGTCGTCGAACTGTTCCGATAAATGTGAAATCGATAAAACACAGAGACGCAGAGCAGAGGGCGTTAATTCGGGAAAAGGGGGCGTAGGGGGCCGCCCCGGGGGATAAAGGGGGCGGCCCCCTACGCCCCCTTTTCACCGAATTAACGCCCTCTGCGTCTTCTTGCGTTCAAGTCAGAGACTCCATTATGAAGAATCTGCGCCTCCTTACTCTCGGATTGTTGTTCGCTCTCTACGGATCGTCACACGTCACCGCCTCAGGCCCTCTTTCGCTCGCATTTGAAGAAAACCGCGGGCAGGGACCTGCCGACGCGCCGTTCCTGGCGCGCGGGCAGGGATACAACATCGTCCTGACGAAGGGTGGAAATCATGTCCTGTTGCGCCACGCCGGTCGCGACGTTTCCATCGCGACGCGTTTAGTTGATGCGAATCGTGAAGCCGCAATCAGTGGAGAGGAGAAGCAGGCCGGAAAAGTGCACTACATTCGCCGCAACTCCTCATTGACGGATATTCCGACCTATGCGCGCGTCCGCTATGAGCGCATTTATCCCGGCATCGATCTGGTCTACTACGGAAACCAGCAGCGGCTGGAATACGACTTCATCGTCTCGCCCGGCGCGGACGCAAACCGCATCGCGTTGCGGTTCGAAGGTGTCGACCGCTTGAGCATCGACTCGCAAGGGGATCTGGTGCTTCGCGCCGGCGATTCCGAAGTCGTGCAGCACAGGCCGGTCGTGTACCAGGGAAGCGGGAACTCGCGCAGGGAGATCGAAGCGTCATATCGAATGTTGAACCCGGATACTGTCGCTTTTGAGGTGGGAGAGTACGATCGGGGCAAAACGCTCGTGATCGATCCGATCCTGAGCTACTCCACGTTTCTTGGCGGCAGCAATGGTGACGACGACGCTCGCGCCGTTACCATGGATGGGGCCGGAAACGTCTACATTACCGGTTCCACGACCTCGACCAACTTCCTGACAGTGTTTCCCCTTCAGTCGAATGCGCGGAGCCAGGACCCAGGCTCCGTCAGCGATGCGTTTGTCACCAAGATCAATGCCGCGGGCACGTCGCTGATCTATTCCACGTACTTTGGCGGAACGAGTGATGACGAAGCGAACGCGATTGCCGTAGATGGCTTCGGCAATGTGCTGATCGGAGGATCGACTGCCTCGCCGGATTTCCCGACTTCGGATGGAGCATTCCGCCGCACCTGCAATAATTCGTCCAGCGGCTGCTTCGACTCATTTATCGCCAAGATCAACGCTTCGGGATCAGCCCTCGTTTTTGCGAGCTATCTTGGCGGTACCGGCGACGATGAAGCGAGAGGCGTCGCGTACGATCAGTTTGGAAATGCCTACATCGCCGGGCGGACTGACTCCGCGGATTTCGTCACGACTGGAGGCGCCTATTCCACCGATCCGGCGGCCGGCGGGTTCGTCATGAAATTCAGCGTTCTCGGTACCGTCATTTACTCAACATATCTGGGTACGGTCCTCGGGCCGGCGGATCCGAAAGCGCTTGCCGTAGACAGAGACGGGAACGCCTACGTTACCGGCAGTACGGCGACATCCGGCACGAGCACGGGAAATGATGTGTTCATCGTCAAATTGAACTCGGCAGGAACCAGCCTTGTCTACACGCAGTTCCTTCGCGCCGGAAAAGACGAAATTGGAAATGGAATCGCCCTGGACGCCGCCGGAAATGTGTATGTGGGTGGTGAAACGTCATCGATGAACTTTCCGGCGACATCCAGCGCCGTACAACCGAGGTTCGGCGGCGGTCCCGCGTTTCGCAGTTCGGACGCGGGAGTCACCTGGAGCGTCGGCAGTACAGGGCTGACCCGTACCTCTCTGCACTCCCTTGCTGTAACTTCCGGAGGCGGGACGATCTACGCGGGCGCGGATGACGAAACTGCGGGAGGCGTTTTCAGAAGCAACGATGGCGGCAACTCCTGGATAAGTTCGGCCGGCGGCATTGCCGATGCGAGAGTTCATGCGATCGCGGTGGATCCGGCAACGCCCTCGACCGTCTATGCGGGCAGCAGGACACTGGGCGTGTACAAGAGCACGAACGGCGGATCAACGTGGACGACCACGTCGTTGAACAATGTGTTTGTCACGACTCTGGCAATCGACCCGTCTGCCCCCGCTACGATATATGCGGGGACGGATACAGCAGGCATCTACAAGACGATCAACGGGGGTACGAGCTGGTTTGCTGTCAACAGTGGACTGTCGGCGTCTTCCGTTCGGACCATCGTGATTGATCCCAACGCCACGTCGACTCTTTACGCAGCGACGCCAGCCGGGATCTACAAATCGGCGAACGCAGGCGTGACGTGGGTTTCATCGAGTTCGGGATTATTCGATCCAAATGTGAACGCGCTCGTAATCGACCCCAGAAACTCCAATGTGCTGTTTGCCGGTACCGATTCCGTCGGAGTCTTTCGAAGCTCGAATGGCGGCGGGTTGTGGACGGCGTCCAACGGTGGCCTGACGGGGCCGAGCGGCGCGGTCTCCGTTACGGCGATGACAATCGATCGGACATCCGGCACGATCTATGCGGCTGCGGGCGAGTCCAACGCCGTCCGCGTATTCAAGAGCGCGAATGGCACTTCGTGGTCGGCGACAAGTCTGGCGACGACGCGCATGACTGGGCTGGTAGTGGATTCGAACGCTGTGTTTGCGGCGACTGTTGGCGGCACAGACGCATTCGTAGTCAAGTGGAATGCTTCCGGATCGCTGGTGTATGCGACTTACCTGGGTGGATATCGTAACGATGCAGCAAATGCCATCGCTGCGGACACCAGCGGGGGCATGTACGTTGCGGGCAGCACGAGTTCGACGAACTTTCCCATCACGAATCCAATCCAGGCAACCTTCGGCGGAGGTTCCGATGTCGTTTCGGATGCATTCGCCGCAAAGCTGAGTCCCACGGGCTCCACCCTCGACTTTTCGACCTATCTGGGCGGAACCAGCAACGATTTCGGCAAAGGCATCGCAGTGGATGCGAGTAACACGGCGTACGTCGTGGGAGGTACCGCTTCAACGGACTTCTTCACCGTTGGTGCTTTGTTGCCGTCCCGACCGGGACTGCTCGATGGGTTCGTGGTTAAGATCGGCGAGGGCAGCGCGACTTCATATGCGGTTCCGGCACGAGGCGCGTTTTCCGCCGCGTCGCAAGGAACTGCGTCCAACACGACGGTCGGATACGCCCGCATCCAGGGCCTCAGCGGCGGCTACTTCCCGTCGGGGCTGGCCATCTTTGGTATCCGCCAGAACAACGTGCTGGTGAGTGAGGCTGCAGTACCGGCTTCGACGCCGATACTGGCCGGCCGCATTTACGCAGAGGTGAGTGGAGGCGTCAACACCGGCATCGCGATGGCGAATCCGAATGGATTGCCGGCAGTTGTGACGTATTACTTTACCGATCGAAACGGGCAGAACTCTCCGACGTCCACTTTTACGATCCCGGAGAACGGCCAGACTGCCAGGTTTCTCGATCAGCCGCCGTTCAACGGCGGGACGAACCTGTTCGGCACGTTCAGCTTCAATTCATCGCAGCCGCTTGCCGTAATTGCTCTGCGCGGATTTTCGAACGAGCGTGGAGAGTTCCTGATCACGACGCTTCCTGTCGCCGATCTCACAGTCACAGCCGATACGGAGCCGATCCTCTTTCCGCACTTCGCCGATGGCGGTGGATGGACGACTCAAATCCTTCTCGTAAACACGACGGAATCGACATTGGCCGGCTCTGTTCAATTTTCCGGGCTCTCCTCCACCAATTACTCCATCCCGCCGGGCAGTTCATCGAAGGTGGCAACGACGGGTGCGCCTCTCGGCGTTTTGACGGGCTCTGTGCGTGTACAGCCGGATTCGGGCAGCCGCGCGCCGGTCGGCGTGGCGGTTTTCTCCTTCAAGAATGGCGGAGTGACTGTGAGTGAGGCGGGTGTTCCTTCGTTCCGTCCGGCAAGCGTATTCCGCCTGTACGTAGAATCTTCGGGCGCAGCCGGTCAGGTCGGTTCTATACAGAGCGGCATTGCGCTGGCAAATCCATCTGCGACTTCCACTCTCGTAACCTTCGAACTCACTACCGCGACCGGCGTGTCGACCGGGTTGACCGGTTCGGTCGTCCTGCCCGGCAATGGACAAGCGGCAATGTTCCTCAGCCAGATTCCGGGATTCGCGGGTCTGCCGAATCCATTGCAGGGGCTGCTTCGGGTTTCTGCGGCGTCCGGTCCGATTGCTGTGGTGGGTCTTCGCGGGCGTTACAATGAGCGCCGGGATTTTCTCATTACCACGACGCCGCCGGCCAGTGAGTCGATCCCGCTTAACTTAGTGGAACAATTCTTTCCGCATTTCGCGGATGGCGGCGGCTACACGACACAGTTCATCCTTTTCAACGGCTCCATCGATCAAGCATCATCGGGTTTGATTCGTTTTTATAGTCAATCCGGACAATCGGTGAGTCTTGGTGTACGGTAAATTCAAGCCTGTTTTGTGGTTGTTTCTTGGCCTGGCGCTGTCGTCATCGCTTGAGGCGCAGACGACACGGATCAGTCTGGTTCCTTATCTCTCCGGCCTGAGCCAGCCCGTGCTTCTGACGAACGCGAAGGACGGATCGAATCGGGTGTTCATCGTCGAGCAGGTCGGCCGGATTCGCGTTGTTCAGCCGGGCGCGGCGACGCCGACCGTCTTCCTGGACATAAGCGCACGCGTTCTGGCGGGTGGCGAGCAGGGTTTGCTCGGCCTCGCATTCCATCCACAGTTTGCTTCCAACCGCCGGTTCTATGTGAATTACACCCGCCGTCCCGATGGTGCGACGGTCGTTTCGGAGTTTCTGGATAACGCAGAGCGAGTTTTGTTTACGGTGCCGCAGCCGTACGCGAACCACAACGGCGGTATGGTCGAATTCGGCCCGGACGGATATCTTTACATCGGCATGGGCGACGGCGGTTCTGGAAACGATCCTCAAAACCACGCGCAGAACCCGAACGATCTGCTTGGCAAAATGCTGCGGATCAACGTCAACGCGCCTAACAGTCCTCCCGAGATTTATGCTTCGGGGCTTCGAAACCCATGGCGCTTTTCATTCGATCGCCTGACAGGGACGCTCTATGCCGGCGACGTCGGACAAAACGCCCGCGAAGAAATCGACGTGATCGTACGGGGCGGCAACTACGGCTGGCGTGTTTTTGAAGGAACACGATGCACCGGGCTGGGCCCGGCTTCGTGCTCGACGCCCGGTTTCATACCGCCGATCGCCGAGTATGAGAACGGGCCGAATGGGGGATGCTCTGTTACGGGCGGCTATGTTTACCGCGGCACTCAGGGAAGTCTGCCCTACGGCGCCTATGTGTATGCCGACTTCTGTACGGGCGAGATCTTCATGTTCAACGATGGAGTGCCATCACGGCTGCTGGATTCGCCGCATCAGATATCCTCGTTCGGTGAAGACGAAGCAGGTGAGGTCTACGTCGTCGATCTTCAGGGATCGATTCTGCGGATTACGAACCCCGACGCCGTTTCCGCTTCTGATCGCCCATTCACGATCACGAACGCCAACACGTTCGTCGCTTCCACGGCGGGAAGTGCAAGCGCATTAACGGTCGGGTATGGCCGGATTCAAGCGGACGTCGGCCTGGCGTTGCCGGCGGGTCTCGCCATCTTCAGTTTCCAGCAGCGTGGCGTTTTGGTAACAGAGGCCTCCGTACCGGCATCGCGCCTCATAGCATCGGGACGGACCTTTGCGGAAGTGGGCTCCGGCGTGAATACCGGTATTGCGCTCGCGAATCCTGGCGATCAAGCCGCCACAGTCTCGTTCTACTTTACAGACTCGACTGGAAGGAATTTCGGAGACGGTGTGCTCACGATCCCGGCGCGGCGGCAGATGGCCGCCTTTCTGAACGAGGCGCCTTTCAACGGAGGAAGTTCGCTGTTTGGCACGTTTTCGTTCACATCGTCCACATCCATCGGCGCGACCGCGCTTCGCGGTTTCACGAACGAGCGGTCGGAGTTTCTGATCACCACGCTGCCGGTGGTGGAAATCGGAACCGTACCGAACGCCTCTACGATCGCCCACTTCGCCGACGGCGGCGGCTGGACGACGCAGGTCGTTCTGATTAATCCCACCGAGGCGGTGACTACTGGAACTGTTGAATTCATCGACCCGGCCGGTATCGTTGTTCAGACGACACCGTACTCGCTGCAACCCAGGAGTTCGGTCCGCATTGCGACTGCAGGTTCAGGGCAAGGGATCCAGACGGGTTCCGTACGCATTTCATCTCCAGTGGCAGCGGTCAGCATTTTTTCCTTCAAGTCAAACGGCGTAACGGTCACACAGGCGGGAGTTCCCATGACCCCGACAGCGACCGCGTTTCGAGCGTATGTTGAAAACGGGCCGCGGATCCGGAGCGGCATCGCGATTGCGAATCCGTCCGGTTCGGCCGTGGATGTGACTATCGAATTCGCCGGAGTACCAAAAACCCTCTCAATCCCGTCGCGCGGCCAGACCGCGTTGTTTCTGGACGAAATGGTCACGCTTCCGGATCTGTCCGCGGCGTTCAGGACGATGCTCTGGATCACCTCGCCAGTCCCGATTGCGGTGACCGGGTTACGCAGTCGTACAAATGAGCGCGGCGAGTTCCTGATTACGACCACAACGCCGATGGACGAAACCGTTCCCCCCTCTCCAACCGAACTCTTCTTCCCGCACTTCGCGGAAGGCGGTGGCTACAGCATGCAATTCATTTTGTTTGGGCGCGCCTCGTCCGGGGCTATGTATCTTCTCGATCAGGCCGGCAATCCGGTCTCTCTCCTCTTCAGGTAGTGCTGTTATAATCGGCCCCGTTTCGGCACGAAGGCGGAGACTGCGTACAGAATGAGTATGGACAAAGACAACCTTGAGGAACTGCTCGAGTCGCGCGCACAAGCGGACCAGGAACTAGGGAAACTGCGCGTGCCGATGACCATTCTCTTCAGCGATATCAAAGGGTCGACACGTTACGCGGAAAAGAAAGGCGATGTGGAATACGTGGCGATGATCAATCGTCACAACGCCATGCTGTTCCCGGTCATCGAACGCGAAGGCGGCCTCGTCGTCAAAACCATCGGCGATTCAATCCTTGCCAAGTTCGATGACCCGGTTTGCGCCATAAAAGCCGCCGCCGGTATGCAGCGCGCGCTGGCGGAAGACCGCGCGGGACGTGAAGAGATCGATCAGATTCGCATTCGTATCGGAATGCACCACGGCCTGGGTCTGATGAAAGACAAAGACGTGTTTGGCGACGTTGTCAACGCGGCGTCTCGTGTGGAAAAACAGGCCGATGCGGAGCAGATCCTCATCACCGGTGTCCTGGTCGAGGCGGCAAGACTCGCCGGTTACGACTGCGCAAAAATGGGCCGCGCGGACCTGAAGGGTAAGGACGAGCCGATCGATCTTTACGCTGTCGCATGGTCCGAGTCGTACACGCAACAGTTGATCTCTGAGATACAGGCGGGATACGAGAAGAAGCTGACTGAGCTCCGAAAACAGCTGGGCAACATCGAAGAAGAGTACGCAATCGCCCGTGACCAATGGCGCGCGGACCGCCGCGGGTTGGTGACCGAGATCGAAAAACTCGAGGAATCCGTCGAGAAGACAGCGGCGGAAGCCCGAGAGCGGCTATCCGCGGACCTGCAGTCGGAACTGCGTTTCAAGATCGACGAACTTCAACGCGCTCGCGACCTCGTCGAGCAGGATCTCGCTTCGTTTCGCGACCAGTCCGAAACCGAGCGAACCAACCTGAAGGCGCAGATTGTGGCATTGCAGGCGAGCGTTGTGGACGCCATGGAACGCGCGAATAATCCGGGTCGTGCATCCGCTGTCGTTCGTGAGCAGGTCGACGCGCGGCTCGAGAATGCCAAGCGCGAATGGCAGCTCCAGTGGGAAGCCGAGCGCAAGCGGCTGATGCTCGATATCGAACACCTCAAGAAAGGCGCTTCGAGCACCGATGAAAAGAAGGAAGCGGCCCGGCGCGCGCTCCTCGAAAAACTGGGAAAGCGTCCCGCGGGGTCGAGTGGACCGCCTCCAAAGAGCGTTGAACAATGGGAACGTGAATTCGAGGCAACGAAAATCGAATGGGAGACCGAACGTGAAGGGCTGGACGTCAAGGTTCGAAAGCTTGAGTTCGAACTCCAACGCAACCGTGATGTAGTTCGCGATGAAATTCTGCAGCAGATGCGGACCGAGTACGCGACACGCCTGACCGATGCCAATCGCGAGCTCGAACAGTTGAAGGAGGAAGTCCAGGCCGCCACGAGCGAACTCGCCACCGAACGCCAGCGTCTTAACGCGCGGAACAAAGCGCTCGAAGATCTGCTTCCGCAGGCGCAGGAAGCCGCCAGAAAGCAGGCGATGGCGGAGCTGCAAACCGAGTTTGAATCCCGGATCGAGGAAGCTCACCGGCTGCGCACGCGAGCCGATCGGAAATATCAGGACCTGTTCGAAGACCTTGAAGCGGAAAAGCGCCGCTCGGCGAAACAGATTCAGACGCTGGAAGATCAGTTAAAGGAAGCTCGAGGAGCGGCGTTCAGAGCGCAAAAGAGCGCCGACGGGTCCTCATCGGAGTAGCCGAAGCTCTCAGGCGTTCTTCTTTTGCCTGGCCGGCAAAGCCGTACCGAACACGTAATCCCACAGAGGCGAAGTCACGCCGAAGCATCGTTTGTTGTTCGTGAAGTGATGGTAGAAGTGCGTCCGCCGTTGTCTTGCGATAAAACCTATTCCGGACAGACTCATGTGAACGCGATAGTGGACGGCTTCGTAATACAGAAAACCGGCCCATACTCCAGTCATCAATCCCGCCGACTCGAAGGCATCGCCGCTTATCAGGTACAGGATCCCAAACAGAACGGCCGAAATAACGACGCCATACCAGGGATGGACGAGCACCTTCGCCGGATCTCGCGGCGACGCGTGATGCCCAAGATGGGACCCGTTCACGATGTCCTTGAGACGCTGGTTCCGGACCGGGATCTGGATATGAAAAGCAAACCGGTGGAGGCCATACTCCAGGATTGTCCAGAGCAGAACTCCAATCGGAATCAACCAGATCAAATCGCGCGTGTGGTTCTGGGGATCGCTCCGGAGGGTAAGGTTCAAAAGGACAACAGCAATTAGCGGAAAAATCCAGAAGGAGCGAAATCGAAATAACCGCTCTTTCAAGGTCATACTCATATTTTACGGCATCCTGTAGAGTATCTTGCTGTGCGGGGCTGCGGTTCTGATTCAGCCCCGCGACTACATTAGACGGCGGTGACTATGAAAACTCTACTGATAACTATTGTGCTGGCCCTGCTTGCAGGTACGCAAACCAGGCCGGCGGGGAGCAATAACGTGCCGGCTGCATTGAACTTCAAAATGGACAGTCTCGACGGCAAGGCAGTGGACCTGTCGAAGTATCAAAGCCGTGTGGTCCTGATGGTGAATGTCGCAAGCGAATGCGGATTCACGCCCCAATACGAGGGCCTGCAGGAGCTGCACAAAAAGTACGCGGCAAAAGGTCTGAGTGTTCTTGGTTTTCCTGCGAACGATTTCGGAGCCCAGGAACCCGGAACGAACGGCGAAATCGCGCAATTCTGCAAACAGAACTATGGTGTCGAGTTCGACATGTTCTCGAAGATCGTCGTGAAGGGCTCGGGTCAGGCTCCGCTTTACCGCTACCTGACGACGCACCCGAAGTATCGCGGCGATGTCGCGTGGAATTTCGAGAAGTTCCTGATCGGCAGAAACGGGGAAGTGATCGGGCGCTTTAAATCCGATGTCGAACCGTTGTCGCGCGAAATGGTCGCCGCCATCGAGTCTGCACTCGCGGCCAGGTAGCCGGGGCTCAGTCGCCGTTACTGTCCCACGAAAACGTGGCCACAAGGGGAAGGTGATCGGAAGCGACCTTGGAAAGACGTGTCCGAACCAGTTCCGCCTTTTCGACATGCAGCGGACGTTCGAAGTAAATGTGGTCCAGATGCATGAGCGGCAGGAAGCCGGGATAACTTCGACGTTTCCGGACGTGAAGTTCGAGATTCAGACTCTCGAACTTTTGCGAAAGCATGCGAGTCGTCAAGCCTTTGATCCACTCGTTGAAATCTCCTATCAGAACGCGCGGGCCCGAAAGGTCTTCGTGCAGCTGACGCGATGAAAACAGACTTCGCACCTGATGCCTTCGCTCGAAGAAGCTGGTTCCCATGTGGATGTTGAAAACGTGCAGCGTGCCGCGCGGCGTCTTCAGGTCCGCGCGGATGCAGCCGCGTCTTTCTCTGCGGTACCAGGAGATGTCCATCTCTTTGGATTGAAGTATGGGCCAGCGCGTCAGTACTGCATTGCCGTATGGACGGCCCTGGTGATGCCGGGTGCAGCCGAACGCGGCCTTCAGTCCCAATTCCGATGCCAGCATTTCAACCTGTCCTTCGCGCTCTTCGCATAGCGCGAAGACTTCCTGCAGCGCGATGATGTCCGCGTCGAGTTCGCCGAGCACGCGCGCGATACGTTTGACGGAGGTGCGGCCATCCATTCCCCGGGCCTTGTGGATGTTGTACGTCACGATGCGCATACGGAAATTTTACCGTCTCCGACAGGCGGCTCCGTTTTGAGCCGCAACACCCATTTGTATCGCAACTCACTGACCTTTCGCTGGAAAACACGCCCACACGGATTCACGCGGCGCGATGGCACACGATGTGCGCCTTACAAGGCAGGAGGACTTATGTACTTGCCGATTGGACTGATCATTTTGATTCTGCTGATTATCTTTCTACTCTATCGCTAGCGTGAACCGCGAGGGGATTATGTCGTGGAATGGTTGGCGAGCGGTCCTGCTGCTGATCGTATTCGCATCGCTCACACTGAACTCCTGCACCCGCGAACGCTCTGTTGAAGCCGCGGGCGACCGCGCTCAGCCATCGATTGCGGAAACCGAACAGGCTTTCACGCAGACGGCGACTCAGGCACATCTGGCGGAAATCGATATGGCAAGGATTGCCATGGAAAAGTCGAACAACAAGGACGTGAGCGACTACGCCAACATGATCCGAAGCGATCACGGCAGCGCGCTGGAGACGCTGACGGACCTGATGATCGACAAGCATGTCCCGCAAGTGAGGACGCTGGCGCCGCAGACGCAACAGGACATCACCCGCATGACGACACTGAACGGACCGGAGTTTGATCGGGAGTTCGTGAACATGATGGTCAGCGATCACCAAAAGGCCATCAGTTTGTTCCGCGATCAGCAGGGAATCTCGCAGAATCCGGACATCAGCAAGTACGTGGAAGGCGTCCTGCCGACACTGGAGTTGCACCTGGAAAAGGCGCTGCGTCTACAAAGCAGGCTGTTCAGTTCGCCGGCTCCGCGCCCGCGATACAAATAACAGCCGCAGGCTGGGACGATTGCGGGCTCCGATACCGCAATCGCTCTCAGCCTATTTTTTTCCGCTTTGTGAGATCTTCGCGTAGCACTCGCGGTGGTAGTCCTTGCCCTGGAAAACCGTTTTTGTGTCGTACGGCGCAATCCTAATGGAACAGCGATGACACCAGACCGGTTGTGACTGATATGACGGAGCCGTTTTCGCCTTCAGAGTTTTCATGCAAGCGTTACCTCTCAGCACCAGGTTTCAAAAGTATGCGAGCGATGATGAGGGAGGTGTGGTCCAGAACAGGTCCGGTGCGCCCTTTCGTTGTGAGTTGAGAGTTGGCTGTTGTGCGTTGACTGTTTCACTTGTTTCGTTGGTCAAATGACCAACTGACAAAGATATTTGTCGATCGCACTATCGCAACAAGTGAAACAGTCAACGGACAACATTCAACTCTCAACTCACAAGGCGAGAATCTTCTCGAAACTCGAGATGATCCCGTGCGAGTGTGCCGGTTGCGGATGGTTTCCGGCGCGGACACACAATAAGGTTTCCATCCCGGCAGTGCGTGCCGCGTCGAGTTCCGTTGTGACATCGGATATGAAGAGAATCTCCGATGGTGAGAGACCAAAGGCGTACGCAATGTCCGCGTAGCTTGCCGCCGCGTTCTTCGGTCCTGTTGTCGTGTCGAAATAGCCGTTCAGACAGGTCGTCAGGTCGCCCGCTGCTGTTGTGGAAAAAATCAGACGCTGCGCCAGAACGCTGCCGGATGAAAAGATTCGAACGTCGATTCCGAGCGTACGCCAGCGCTGAAGCGCTGGCGGCACGTCGTCGAACACTCTGCCCTGGAGTTGCCCGCTTCGGTAGCCGTCGAGCCAGATCTCTCCTTGAATGCGCTTTAACGCGGTTGACTTGCGATCCTGGTCCATCAGCCAGTGGATATAGGGAACGGGATCCGACAACCAATCCGGTGGATGATGACCAGCCTCCTGATCGTCCTGGTGTTCACGCCGAAGATCCGTGAGGTCGAGAGAGCGCGCGCAGGTGACGGCGTGTCGACGCGCGTAAGGAAAGAGAACGTCGTAGACGAACGAGATGGGAGTGGTCGTCCCTTCGATGTCGAGGAGAATTCCCCGCATCATGCACCCGCCACTACGCGACGAAAGATCGCCCGAAGCAGACCGCTTCAAACTTCTCGTCGACACCGCTGTCGGTATACGAGGGCGTCCAGCCGGCCGGATCCTGGAAGAGGCGAATGCATCGGATCTGTTTGTCGGAGCACAAATCGAACCAGTGCAGAGTGCCGCGCGGCACACGGATCAGATCGCCCGGCTCGACCTCGATTCCCACAACCGGAGATGTCCTGGGGTTCACGTGAAACAATCCACGACCCTGCACGATGAACCGGACTTCGTCCTCGTCGTGCCAGTGCTCCCGGCTGAACTTCGCAAGCAGGGCATCAAGGTTTGGCGTTTGCGCGTTGACATTGATCACGTCGGCAGTGACATAGCCTCCGGCAGATTTGAGCTTCTCGACTTCGCGCGAATAGGCGTTGAGAATTTCATCCTGCGAGGCGCCGGCCGTCAACGGCCGTGAAGGTTCCCACACATCGTATTCAATGCCGATCTTCCCCAGATATTCGGCTACTGCTTCTTTGCCCGAAATCGTCCGGTTTTCGTCCGGTATTCGAAGTACTGCCATATGCGCTCCTTTTATTAGCGTCGGGCCCACCGTTTGCATGACGTTTCGCCCTATCGGGCTCACGCTTCGCGCCAGTTCAGTGCGGTACACCGCTTCGCGGCCTCCTTACTTCTGGCCGGTCCCCCCACGCCCAGAGACGGTATTCATTTAGTATTGCGGCTCCATCATCTGTCTTCTGCCCACCGACTCCAAGAGGAATTCGAGAATCTCGACATGACGCGCCGCTTCGGTGAGATCCCTGCCCCAGGTATACATACCATGCCGCCGGATGAGAAATCCGTGGACGCCGGGATTCTCCTCGAGCATACGACGCGTCTCACCGGCGAGCGCTTCCATATCCTGGCTGTTCTCCAGGATCGGTACCCATTCGCGATGCTCGTGCGTTCGAACGCCATCGAGGCCTTTCAGCATTTCATAGCCTTCGATAAAGAAACCGCCGTGGCCGATGTGGTAATCCGAAAGGATCGTGCTCCAGACGGAATGGGTGTGGAGCACGGCGCCGGCTCCGGCGACCCGAACAATCGCCACGTGCAGCAGCGTTTCGGCGGACGGCCTTCCCGGCGCTTCAGACAGCGCCTTTCCGGACTCGTCCACTTCAAGAATATCTGTGGCGGAGAGGCGGCCCTTGTCGAGAGAACTGGCTGTGATCGCGATTCGAAGAGGTTCGCGCTCGACGACGGCGCTGAAATTTCCGCTCGTACCCAAAGCCCAGCCGCGATTGTGAAATTCACGTCCGAGCTCGGCGAGATGCGCGGCCGGATGTTCCTGCGGATTCATCGTGGGGAATTATAATACGGGCGTGAGCACGGAAAAGGTGCGGGGCCGCGGAGCGGCGAGCAATCCAACAAATCGGTTCGAGAAGCTGTCCTACGAGCAGAGCAGGGAAGAACCTGCGGATCCGGATGGTCCATCGATCCACACGGTGTTTCTGAAAGACGAAACCCGCAGCATCATCAACTACAACGACAGCCCCGACGTCGGGTTCAATGCGAGCATCAATCCTTATCGTGGCTGTGAGCACGGTTGCATCTACTGTTTCGCCCGTCCCAATCATGAATACCTCGGGTTTTCGGCAGGGCTCGACTTCGAGTCGAAGATCCTCGTGAAGGAGGACGCGCCGGAGTTGCTGCGCAGGGAACTGGCATCGACGCGCTGGGAGCCGCAGGTCGTGGCGATCAGCGGAGTCACCGATGCCTATCAACCTATCGAACGAAGATTGCAGCTCACACGGCGATGTCTCGAGGTGTTCGTTGAATTTCGAAATCCCATCGTCATCATCACAAAAAACGAACTTGTCATGCGAGACATCGACCTCCTTCGCGAACTTGCTCGCGCGGACGGTGTCCTGGTTTTTGTTTCCGTGACCTCCCTGGATTCTGAACTCGCCCGGGAGTTGGAGCCGCGAGCCTCGCAGCCGGCGCGCAGGCTGGCGGCGATTGAAGCGCTGGCTGCAGCCGGCGTACCTGTCGGATCGCTGGTGGCGCCGGTGATCCCGGGTCTGACCGATCATGAGATACCTTCGATCCTCATGGCCGTCGCGAAGGCTGGGGCGATTGCTGCATCGTACGTCCCACTCCGCCTGCCCTACGGCGTCGCGCCGCTCTTTGAAGAATGGTTGACGCTTCACCGGCCTTTGCAAAAAGAAAAGATCCTGAACCGGATTCGCGATATCCGCGGCGGCACGTTGAACGATCCGAACTTCCGGTCGCGAATGCAGGGCACGGGCGCTTATGCCGAGCACATCTCAGAGTTGTTCGAAGTGAGCTGCCGCAAAGCCGGACTCAGTTCCAGCAAGCCGAAACTCTCCACAGCTGCTTTCCGCCGTCCCGGTCCTGCGCAATTGGGCCTGTTCTGATTTCACCGTTTCCGCTCCCGCGCAGCCGGAAGGTGGAGTTTTATCCCCGGTCAACAGGTTCGTAGCCCCCTGATCGCCTTTGTCTTCATCGACATCACCTTTGGCACACCATCTGCCCCTGTCTTTGAGGGGGGTCACTTCAATGCGGATTGGAATGGCGGTTCTTCTGGTGATGTTTACCGCTGTCTGCATCGAAGCTGCCGACCGGAGTTTATCGCTGCGTTCCACGGACCGGCTGCCGGAGGCGAGCGGCGCCGCGACAGTGGAACGCAGGGGTGGCACGACCGAACTCGAGGTTGAACTCGAATCGATGAAGCCGGCGTCGTTGTTTGGTGGCGACTACAACACGTACGTGCTCTGGGTCGTGCCGCCCGCTGGGCGGCCGGTTAATTCCGGCGAACTCCTACTGGATGGTGGGTCATCGAGTTTGCGCGCTTCGGCGCCGGTATCGGATTTCGCGATACTGGTGACAGCCGAGCCTCATTATCTGGTCGCCGCTCCGAGCGCGTTCGTCGTCCTGGAACACATCCCGGAAGACTGGGAATCACCTGTCCACGACGAGTTGATTCGCGGCGTTTATTACTTCGAACGCTATAGCCTCGACAACGTCAAGAAAGCCCGCGGCAAGGTTCACAGCGACGTGCGCCAGGCATACACGGCCGTGCGCCTCGCAAAGCGCGCCGGCGCCGACGCTCTTGCAGCAGAGGAACTATCGCTGGCGCAGCAGGCGCTGAAGCGGACGATAAATCTCTCGAATGAACGCAAGGACAGGACACAGATTGCTGCGCAGGCCCGCGAGACCATTGAACTCGCGATTGCGGCGCAGCGCCTCGCACAGGATCGTGCCTCTCTGGATGCTCGACACGACGCGGAAGGCCGGGGAGGAGGAAATCACCAGATCGGAGAGGTGCGATCTGTGCGTGAAGAGCAAAGCCAGATAGACCGTGATCGGAGGTAAGAATCTATGAGGAAGTTCAGTCTGTTTGCGTTTGTTTCGATCCTCTCGGGCTTCATGCTGGTTGCTTGCGAGCGCAGTGGTGGCGTTCGCGCCGGCAACGACAGCGAAGATTACAAACCACGCCCTGCGCCTCAAGCCGATACAAATGTGACCGGTACCACAACCACAGGCTTGATGCAGGAAATGAAGGGCGAATTGGTCCGAGTGGACACGGCAAGCAAGACGGTGGTTGTTCGTCTGGAAAACGGAATGGTGCAGACGTTCAAGTTCGACGACAACACCGTGATCAGCGGACTCGACACCACCAAGGGCAGCGGCGTGCGCTCGCTTGCGGGCAAGGAAGGATCCGAAGTCCTCGTGAAGTGGGAGGACCGCGGAGGTTCCAAACAGGCGACCAGCATCGAAGTGACGCAGGTCAGCATGAGCAAGAACACTCGCAAGGCGGGTAAGCCGATACCACGCAAATAACACATCGTAAATAACAC
>Ga0137433_1000680_pt1 | contig 16979 bp, 27 predicted proteins | sample EasRivERMZT840_2_FD_102335 | JGI IMG/M metagenome (GOLD analysis project Ga0137433, IMG submission 102335) | Soil microbial communities from meander-bound floodplain in the East River, Colorado, USA - East River MetaG ERMZT840_2 | ecosystem: Environmental > Terrestrial > Soil > Floodplain ...
CGTGTACGCCCAGGTGCGCCATGGTGCGCGCGCCACGACGCTGTCGTCCTCGGCGCGCCAGGCCCAATCGAAGAGCCGGTCCCGGAAGGGCAGGCTGATCGTGTCGTCGGTGACGATGCGGGTGATCCGGTACGCGGCGAACACGAGCGCGACCAGATCCCAGCCTCTCACCCGGCGAGGTCGTCCTCGGTGACCTCCCGGACGCTCCCTGGGTCACCGATGGGCGCGGCACCTTCGTCCACGATCTCGCCCCGGAGTCCACCCCGAGGACCGCGTAGCTCGATGATGCGCTCGCCGCGCTCGTCCACTCGACCGATGAACCCCGCGTCGATCCAGTCCTGCACGAGCGATGGGTCGGCCGTGATGATCTCGCCGTACTGACCACCGTCGAAGTCGAGGTTCACCACGTAGAGCTGAGGGTCGGCCATGCGCGGGATCGTATCGCGGGATCGTGGGTCAGCGTTGGATCGCGCCGCGCTCGATGGGCGGGCCACCGCTCACCGCCGCGAGGGGACGGTGCAGCTTGTTGAACGCCCCGGAGCAGGCGTCGATCTGGTCGTCGTGCGCGCCGCTGTGGTGCGGGTCCTCATCGAACGCCTCCATCTCGTCGAAGAGGTCCTCGTTCCAGTCGCCCCGCACGACGCGCACCCGCCCGTTCTCCATCGCACCGGAGAGCAGGCGAGCGCGCTTGGCCTTGCCCACGTTCACCCGGTCACCGCGCATCGGCACCGTGGTCGGCATGACGTTGCGGCGGTAGTGGTCGACCAGGCTCTTCCCGCTCGCACCGCCCTCCTGCTCCATGTAGTGCTGCGTGCCGAAGGGGTCGGTGTTCCCCCGGGTGGCGATGAGGCGCTCGACGTGCCCGGCGGTGCGCCGGATGCGGACCACGTGCTCGATGACGTAGAGCGGCTTGCCCTTGGCGTCGGGCAGGCGGGAGAGGCGCGCGCCCGCCGTCCAGTCGGGGTCCGGGTTCTCCCCGGTGGGCTCGGTGGCGGCGAGGTCCCAATACCGGATGCGGGCGGCGACCTTCTCCGGTGGCTCATCCAGCATGTGCTCCGCCGTGATCCAGATGCGGGGCTGGAACATCGAGCCCGGGTCGGAGATGTCCCAATCACCGTGCAGCAGCCGGCGCCAGTGCAGCGGGTGGAGTTCCTGCAGCGAGGCGATGTAGTCCTCGGCGTCGATGTACGGGTTGTCGCTGAGCTTCGCCGCCAGGAACACCGGACGATTCGTGCGCGTCACCGGGTCGATGAACCGGCGCTTGACCCACTCGTGGCCGCGCCCACCGGGGTTCGATGCCGACCGCATCCGCACCGGGACACCGACCCCGCTCTTGCGCCGGAGCCGGGAGAACAGGAAGCGATAGTCATCCTCGCGCCATGCCGTGACCTCATCGATGCCGATGAACTGGAACGCCGCCGTCTCGTACTTGCGCCGGTCCTCTTCGGCCTGGCCGACGAACCCGAAGGTCAGCGTCGCCCCGCTCGGGAATGACCACTGCTTGTCGCCCTTGTGCCACGTGGCGTCGGTGCCGTCGAGCCACTCGTGCGACATCGGGATCCAGGACCCCGGCATGTTGAGCTGCTTGTAGTTCCGGCGCAGGAGGAGCGCGTTGTAGCCGGGCACGTCGACGTACTGGAGCGCCGCCGCGAGGATGCCGCTGGTCTTGCCCCCGGCGGCCGCACCGCCGTAGAACACCTCACGCCGATTGAGCAGTAGGAACCCCAGCTGCTTGAGGTTCTGGTTCGCCGTCGTCGTGAGCGTCTTCGGGATGTAGCGGTTCGTCTTCGGGACGAGTTCCCGCTTCAAGCGACCGCGCTGGTCCTCCGTCCACGTCGAGTACGTCTCCAGGTCCAGCATCAGGGAGCACTCCTGCTTCGGTGAGGATCTGCACGAGGCGCACCGCACGCTCGTCATCGGACATCGAGACTTCGGCCTGCTCCAGCGTGACACCGAGGTCGAGCTCCACCCGTTGCGTCGGGATGTCCCCGAGCGCCTTCGTGCCCAGGTCGTACCACTGCCCCGCCGCACGGCTGAGCACCCCGAGTTCCTCGGAGTCAGGTGCCGGTGGGAGCCCGGCCCCGATGCGGCCGCCCGACTGACGAAGGGCCTCAGCACGTGTCTGTGCCTGCTGCCCGAGTTCCTGGATACGTGCCGCTGTCACCGCCAGTCCGTTGCGGGCGACACGGAGTGCGTTCACGTCGAGGTCGGCCCCGAGTGCAGCCAGCTCGGTGGCCCGCTCGTTCCTACGGATGCTCTCGATCCTCGCCTGGAACTGTTCACGCTCCGTGGTCCAGCGCTCTGCTGCCGCCCGGTCCCGCACCTTCCCCGAGTGCACGTTGTTGAGTTCGGCGACCTCCCGCAGCGAGGGCCAGCGAGTCTGGCCCCGGTCGTCGGTGATTCCCTCGGTGTACTGCGCCTTGATCCGGGCCCAGTTGTGACGCCGTGAGCGGCGTCGTTTCGGGATCGCCTCGGCAGGCGTCGGCTCGGTGCTGGTCACGGCATTGCACCGTAGGCCCGGTTGGCCGCACGCACGCCCTCGGTCATGGCCTGGTCCATGTTGATGTACGTGTAGCGGGCCAGGCGACCGGCTGGGATGAGCGGGTTGCGGTCGACGTGGAGGAGCAGCGACTCGTACTCCTCCTGGCGGCGTCGGTTGTCCCCGTCCGCATCCGGCACCGGGTAGTGCTTCGCCGGCGCACCGGGGTACTCGTGCATGAGCACCGTGCCCGGCGGCTGGAGGTTCCCACCGAGGACGTGCTTCGTCTCGATGGTCCTCGTGTACGGCACAGCCGGGTCGGGGCGGTTCACCACCATCGCCTCCTGGGCGAAGCGGGTGCCGGGCTGCCACTGCGCGGTGAGCCGCACGCCCCGCCACTCCAGCGCACCGTAGACCTCGTCGCAGAACGCGTCGAGGGGAGCGGTCACAACCACCGGGATCCCCGGTGCCACCACGTCGGGGAGGCTGTCGAGCGTCACCGCCTGGCCGAGCACGATCTCCACGTCCTGCCCGAGCGCGTCGGCGAGCGCGCCGTAGCCGAGCGCGGGCCAGCCCTGGTACGGGTCCCGGAAGAGGTCACGGTTGCCGTCCGTCCGTAGCTCGACTCGCTTCGGGCCGAGGTCGGCGGCGAGCATCGAGCCCGGGCGTCCCCACTGCTTCGTCGTGTACCCGTCGATGAACAGGCCGTAGAGCGTCTCGCCCATCTGGCTCACGCACCACGTCTCGAAGTTGGTGCTGTCGATGACGCTCGGCCGGACGTCGAGTTCCTTCACGATGCGGGAGTAGGCATCGAGGCGGTGCAGTTCATCCACCTGGATCGGCCAGGAGAACATCTCCCCAGCGACGTCGGTGAGCACGCGGTGGCGGTACGGGAGCATCCTGACCAGCGAGGTAACCATGCGCCAGACCGAGCGGTCAGACGTGTGGAAGATGTGCGCGCCGTTCGGCTCATAGGGCACGCCGTGCATCGTCTCGCTGCGGGCGTGACCACCGAGCGTGAAGTCCTGCTCGTACACCGTCACCGCCGCACCGCTGGCATGGAGGAACCGGGCCGCGGTGAGCCCGGTGAGCCCGGCCCCGACGACGACGGCACGGTCGATCACCGCTCACTCCCGAACGGGAGCCCCGAGGTCAGGCGGTTCCCCTCGGCGCGCGGGATCGCATCCGCCCTCCGGTTCAGGCGGTAGCCGTCCACGTCCTCGGGAGGATCGATCCCGAGCAGGCGCAGGAAGGACGGGACCACCGTGCCGTCACGCTCCGTGACCGCGTCATAGTCGAGCGTGGTGACCGTCGAGAAGTGACGCCGCCACAGGGCGAGGAGCGTGTCGTAGTCGGCGCGCCAGGACCCCGGCCGCACGTAGTTGTACGCGTCCGGGTCCTCCGAGAGCCCGGCCATCCCCGGCTTGCAGTAGTGCGCGCCCATCGAGGCGAGGAAGTCCTCCGGCCTGCGTAGGTACGCCACGACCTCGGCGTCCCCGACGAGCGCCCGGAGCGGTGCGACCTCGTCGTCGTACCGGAACAGGCTCAGGTCCTCGGCCGAGAGGATCGTCACCTCGTCCCGGTGGTGCGCGAGGTCGTCGTCGACCTGGGCGAGGAGCCGGGCACACCAGGCCGGGTCACGCCACTCGTCGGCCCGCAGCCGCCCGTTCATCATGCGGTCGGAGCGCAGCAGGGTGAGCGGGAGCTCGAAGTGGTTGTTCAGGCGGAGGTAGCCCCGGGGGAACCGCACTCCGTGGGCGGCGAGGAGTAGCTCGTGGTCCCGGAGGTAGTACTGGATCGACGTGGTGCCCGTCTTGTGCAGCCCGATGTGGAGGAGGACCGGGCTACGCATCGGGCTTGCCGCGGTAGACGTAGGTGCCGGTGCCGACGCGCTCGACCACGTGGCCCTCGGAGCGCACGCCGGACAGCGCCGAGTAGACCTGGCGGCGGGAGTCGAGGTCGGTGACCCCGGCCACCATCTCGTCCCAGCTGAGCGGTTCGCCTTCGTGCTCCTCGAGGTAGGCGATGAGGCGCTCCCGCACGTTGAACCGCTTGGTTGCCTTGCGCGGCGGGCGGGTGCGACGCGTCTCCAGCGTCACCGTGGTCCCCTCGATGGCGCTCCAGTCGATGTCGTCCCGGCGGATCAGGGGCGTGTCGAACTTGCGCCACTCGTCGGCGACCTTGTGCTGCGGCCGGTCGAACCGGCGGGTCGTCGTCACCACCCCGGGCCACTTCCGCTCCAGTGATCGCGCCATCCGCAGCCGCCCGTCGCCCTCGTGGTTCGGGGTGCTGCCGCCCTTCATCTTCATCGTGGTCATCTTCTCGATGAGGAACGCGTTGAACATCACGGTGCACAGGCCGAGCGCGATCACCTGCAGCGAGAGGTCGGTGTCCGCGTTGTAGTGCCCGCGCCACCGCACCGGGAGGTCGTTGCGGATGAGCTGACTGGAGTAGACGCGCTGGTTCACGTAGAACGGCGGCTGCGTCCCGGTGCCGAACATGACGTAGTTCGGTCCCGACACGCCGATGTTGGTGTAGCGATCGGTGAAGTCCTCCATCAGGTGCATCGCCAGCGCCGCGTCCATCGCCAGTCGCCGGCCCGCGTGCCAGCGCTGGAAGCTCCGGATGTTGTCGTCGAACATCCAGTGCCGCTCCGCCCCGAGCTCGATGGCATGCTCCCAGCACCAGTTGCGTGCGGGCGGTGCGAAGCCGAGGTCCTGGAACGGGAGCACGAGCACCGCGTCACCGAACTCGGCGCGGTACGCGTCGACCTCGGGCTCCTCGACCACGATGCGGAACGGGATGCGCTCCCGCATGAACATGCGCCCGGTGAGTGGGAGGTCGGCCCGGCCCTTGCTGATGACGTAGACCGGGTACTGCGGGCCGGTGGTCACGGCGTCGCGACGGGTTCATGCAGCCCGTGGGCGGGCCCCTCCCCGGTCCCGTCCCCTTCCCCTTCCGCGGGTAGCCCCCGGGGGGCCGACCCGCTGAGAGGGCCGTGGGCGGGCGCTGAGGCGGCTGGGGAATCTCCCCCCGTAGGTTCTCCCGCCTCCTGGTCCAACCCGCTCTCCTGGCCGTCTGGCGACCCATCCGGGCCGCCCTTCTCCCCGCCTACTCCCAGGGGCTCCGCGGGCTCCCAGACCCCGAGCGGGTCCGCGTCCGGGTCCTCCCACCGGAGCCCGGTGTCGTGCCGCGCGTGCTCGCGCCGCGGCCAGAACGCGGACACCACTCGGCCGTCGGCGTGCGTGAACGTCACCTGATCACGGAGCCCGTACTGGTCGAGGAACGTGTCGCGGTCATCGAGTGACGCGAAGGACAGGGTCATCTTCCACGGCACCTGCTCGGCTTCGTAGTCGGGCATGCCGACCCACTCGGCTGCCGCGTCGAACGACGCGACCTCCGCCGCGGTGCGCGTGACCATCACGAGGTTCGCCAGGACCATCGGGTCGTAGCCGGTGCCGGTGAGGCCGAGCAGTGGATCGCTGTCGTTGATCTCGCGCAGCAGGTCGGTGAGCGCGCGGTCGTCCCAGCCCCCGGCCTCGGCGCCACGGTTCAGCGCGATGCCCGCGGCGTGCGCCTCGTTGTCGTCCGCGCTCGACCAGCCGCGCACGGTGGGCACGAGCCACCGGCCCTCGGCGTCGACCTCGATCCCCTCCGGCGGCGGCGCGCCCGCGTCCCGCATGGCGAGAAGCTGGTCGCGACGACCGTGCCCGGCGACGAGCCGCCCGGTGCGCTCGTCGACCACCGGGATCTCCATGAACCCGAAGCGGGAGACGCTCGCCTCGATGAGGTCGGGGTCGTGCAGCTTCGGGTTCACCAGCGCCGACGGGAGGTCATCGAGGGCGATGTAGCTGAGGTGACGCGACGGCTCGGCCATGCGCCGGGAGCGTACCGCGACCGACTCGTCCGAGCGCGACAAAGCCCCGCGCACCGACGCCTGGACAGGAGGCGTAGTGCGCGGGGCTTGGTCAGATCGTAGATGGACGCGATCCCGGGCGGGTTCTCAGGTGGTGATGATGACGAAGAGCACGATGGCGATGAACGCGAGCACGAACATGGCGAGGACCAGCGCGCACGCCAGCCCCTCCCCCGTCCGTTGCGCGGACGGTGGGACCTGGCCCGACTCCGGTGTCCAGTCACTCATGGGGTTCCTCCTGGGGTTGGTTGCGGGCAGCCTCGGCCGCCCAGAATGCCTTGACCTTGCGCGCCCACTTCGCACCGTGCTCCTGCCACTGGCGCTCGGCCGCGTCGCTGGCCCTGCACGCGGGGCAGTCGATCCCCTCCCGCACGCAGCAGGGATGGGCGGGTCGGCCCTCGGCGTCGACGTGACCACCGAACACCGCCCGCCCGCACTTGCACCGTGGGCTCCTCATCCGAACCGCATCATCGCTCGGCGTAGCTCGTCGGCCGCGGCACCCTGCACGCCATCGCCGTGGGCGCGCGTGACACGCGCTGACTTGAACATGGGGATCCCGGTGGACGTCGAGGCGTAGGGCTGCTGCACGAGGTGCAGGCCGTCGCGGTCGATCACCGTGACGATGAGCACCTCGGACACCGCCTTGTCGCCGCGCCCGAAAGCGCGGCTGATGTCGCCCCGCTCGTAGCCCGCCGCGTCCTCGGCCGGGATCTCCCTGATGAACGCGTCGGCCATGAACGCGACGGCCAGCACCGGGAGGTCACCCGCCTCCCGGCACACCCGCTCCACCGTGGGCACGATGTAGTCGCGGTCGGGGACGACGGCCATGTGTCGGCTGCCGTCGACCAGCTCCACGTCGAGCTGGGGTTCGAGGTCGGTGGCGACGTTGCACTTCGTGCCGCGCCATGCCTGCATGACTTGGTCGATGTTCATGGTCGTTCCTCCTGGGGTTCGGGTGCGAGGTCGCACCAGATGGCGAGCAGCGTCCAGTCGTCGCCGACCGAGTAGCGGACGCGGTGTCGGTGCTCGGGCCGGGTGAGGTTCCGGGCCCGGGCGATGTCGCCGTACCGCAGCTGCATCAGTCCGTCCCCCTGACGACGACGACCTGCCCGCAGCGCGGGCACTCGCCCTCGGCATGGAACGTGGTCGGAGTCTCGTAGCCCTGGACGGGGAGGTCGCCCTCCCACCCGCACTCGACCTCGTCCACGCCGTGGGACTCCAGCGGCTCGACGGGCGCGGTCATCGGCACGAGCGAATCACTGAGCGGGTGCAGTGATCGCGCCCGGTCGATGGCGCTCCCGAAGATGACGAGCGCGCATCGCTCGGCCGGGATCATGTTGGGGCACCGCGTGAGGATCCTCACGGCAGGTCACCTTCTGCAGCGATCGACGCCATGATGACGACGACGTACTGGTTGGCTAGCTCCTCGACCCGGTTGAGCGCGAGCGCCATGACCTCGGCGTCGTGTCGGTTCGGGCATGAGTCGATGAGCGAGTTCGTGGTGCGGTCGAGGACGTCATAGCCCTCGACGTAGTAGCGGGGATTCTGCATGGTCATTTCCTCCTGGGTAGTTGGTGTGTGCTCGACGCGCCGGGCCGGATGACCTTTCCTCGGCGGGCTCTTCCAGGACCCGCGGAGTTTCATCAACCGCCCCGTAGCACGGCAGGTCGTCCATCTCCGACAAGGAACCGGCTAGGCCCGACGCGTCGAGACTGGTGACGAGCGCCGCGCTAGAGCGCGCAGTGCTCGCGGATCAGGCTGACCGCCTTGGCCTTGAGCGGCTCCGGTCGCAGCAACGTGCGGCCCATGTAGGTGTCACGGTTGCGGTAGCCGCGCACGTGGTCGAGGTACTCGACCGATGCGTCGAGCAGCCCGAGCGCGGTGCCCCGGTGCGCGTCGCACGTGGGGCTGTCCAGGTAGATCGACTTGAACGCGCGCCGCGCCACGTCGATGTTGTTCCGGACCCGGGTGCTCACGACCTCGGCCGGGGGCTCCGGGATGAAGTCCGCGAGGAAGTGGTTGAGCACCGTCTCGTCCACCTTGCCACCGATGAGCGCCTCGGCCATCTCGGTCCACTCCTGGGCGTCGTGGCGCAGCCCGGAGAGTGCGGCCTTCGCCTCTTCCAGCCGGTCATGCACCCCGGCGCTGTGGCGGAAGGTGAACTGCATGCCGCTGCGCTCGCCCTCCATCTCCGCGGCGCGGTAGGTGTTCCAGCACACGACCCGCACCTGGGTCTTGACCAGCTTCACCGCACCCGATCCATCGTGGCTGTTGAGGAGCGCGAGGAACGGGTAGGTCGCGCTGTCGTCCCGCGCGACCTGATAGCTCTCGTCCAGGTACGCCAGCGCCCAGACCTGAGCACCGTTGCGGCACGACCCGGCCGTCTCGAACTTGGCTCCCTCGCCGAGGATGGCCTCGATGATCTCGCCCATCTCTGAGTGCATGACGAGCTCGAACGCGTCACCGACCACGCCGAGCACGTCCTCGTTGTCGTCGCGCTCGATGATCTTGTGGTCGTTGAGCGGGCGGAAGATGCGGACCTTCCCCTTGTGCTCGGCGTCACCGATGACGACGTCGGTGGGGTCCACGTCATCGACGGCGACGATCAACTGCTGGAACGTGGGCACCGCACGCGGCTCCCAGAGCAGCCCCGCCTTGACGCGGGCGTCGTCCCAATCCTCGGGGTACTCGTCGAGCACGAACCCCTCGCCGTGCCACATGGGCTCCCGCACGCTGAATCCGGTGTCGAAGTAGGCAGGCATGTCGTTTCCTTTCCTGGGTGACGGTCGGACGCGGGATGCGTCCAGTAGAGCCGTCATCGAGCGCGCCAGCGCGGAGCTGACGCGCTCGGTGCCGGTGCTACTTGCCTCGCCTGCACTGTGCTGCGCTGCGCTCGTAGTCGGACACCACCGGGCTCACCTCCGAGGTGAGTTCCTGGATCGTGCCATCCAGGACGCCGGTGAGTGAGGTCATGTCCTCTAGGAACCCGAGCATGTCGCCGGAGTCTGACGCGTCAGTGGCGGCATCACTGAGCGACGAGAAGTACGCGCTGATCTCCTCGGCGAACTCGGCGTTCAGGTCGATGATCTCCTCGGCCGCGTCGAGCGCACGGGCGCACGACTTGGGTGGGCTCTTGGCTGCCGCGGGAGCGGCGAGCCCGAACGTGATGCCTGCCACCATCAGCGCGATGGCAGCGGGCTTGAAGATACGGGTCATGGCTTGTCCTTCCTGGGGTGACGGTGACCGCGGTGCGCAGTCGTAGAGCCGCCGCCGAGCGCGCCCACCGTGGACGCGCTCGATGTCGGTGCTACCACCTCCTCCTGTTTCCTAGACCGAACAGCCACCGCAGCAGCTGCTCCATGAATCGGGGCATCACCGGAGGTCCCGGTCATGGTCGAGCACCGCGACGCTGATGGCGATCCAGCCGAAGCCGATCGCCACGATGGCCGCGCCGCCCTCTTCCATCCACGCCATGCACACCGCGACCACCAGGGCCACGGAGGCGAGGATGATCGAGCGCCAGAACAGGCTCACTTCGTGCTCGCCTTCCGACGCTTGGCCGGCGCCTTCTTGGGGATCGGTGTCACGGCAATGGTCCTGGTGCTCGACGTCGCCGCACGGATCGACTTCCCCGCCTGCTCGACCTCGGCCAGCGCGGCCGCGATCGCGTCGGGGTCATCGCCCTCGGGCTCAGCCTGCTCCTCGTCGGGGAGCGCGGGCTGGTCGACGTCGCTCACGACCTCGCGCCAGAACCTCCCCCACCGACCGTTGAGCGACAGGCGCTCGACCCAATAGGCGTACTCACGCTCGTCGCCACGCGACGAGTCCGGGTGCTCGGCATGGGCGGTGGCGATGTACGCGCGCAGGTCGTCGTCACTGATCCGCACGCCCGTCCCCCGCTTGCCACCGCACGCCTCCTTGGCCGCGTCGGCCTCGACGCGACGCGGGCCACCGGACTTGCTACGGCGCGTGCCGCCTCCGGTGCGCGCCTTACGACCCGACTCCCTGGCCACGCCGGTGTAGAGCGCGGCGATGTAGTCGTAGTTCGGAGTGAGTGGACGCTCGCCCTTGCTGCCACCAAGCTGCCAAGCCTTCAGCGCGATGACCTCTTGCTTCGCGAGGTTCGACCTCTCGGCCGGGCGCTCGCTCGCCTTCGGTGCATCGGGGTCGGCCTTCGTCTCGGCGTAGTGCGCGGACGCCTCGCTGATGCGCTGCTCTCCCAACTCGTGTTTCCCTTCTGGTGTCGTGGGCTCCGGCTTCGCGGTCCAGGCCGCGATCGCCTCGGTCAGCTGCGGCTTGGTCCACGATGACGCCCCGGTGATGCCGAGCGCCTTCGCCTCCTGGTACAGGTCCTCACGCGTCGGCTGCTTGTCCGGCGCGCTCGGGGTCTGCTTCAGCCGAGCCTGGCGCTCAGCCTTGTTCATCTTCGCTGCCATGTTCATGTTCCTTCCTGGGTTGGTGTAGCTGGTTTGTGGGATCTAGCCGCGGAGGCGGGAGCAACGCACTCCCCACGACGCACGGCTGAACGCCTCGGTGAACGCCTCGTACTCCGACGTGTACTGGACCGGGCCGCGGCCAAGGCGCCGGACCTCGAATAGCGTCGTGGTGTCGTTGGTCCACACCGTCACCGTGCCCTCGTTGTCGCGGTCCCCGCTCATCACGACCACCAAGACCTCGCGGACCATCGCGTCGGGGTCGGGCTGCTGCTCCTCGGCCATCAGCCGCTCGCCCTCCGCGTGCACCGCGGCGTCGTGGGTGGTCACGACCTGGCGAGCCGTGAGTGCACCGGGCACCACGCGCTCGACCATCTCCATGAGCGCACCGTCGACGTGGCCGCGCGTCTGCGTCGCCATCTCGTCGCCGCGGAGTACGTTCATCAGCACCTTCACCACCGCGTGCTCGAACGACTTGCCGAGCGTGCAGCGGTCCGCGCTCTCGTGCGGGAGCGAGTCGAGCATGGATCGGGCGTGGTCGTTCAGCTGCGAGTCACGCATCACGTCGTCCGGTAGCTCGTATCCCTCGGGGATGGCCTCGTTGATCCGCTCCTCCAGCCACGAGGTGAACGTGCTGCTCTCGGTCAGCTCGTCGACGAGATCTGCGGTGTCGAGTTCTAGTTCGATGGTCATGGTCATTGCTCCTTGTTCCTGGGTGCCCTATGCCTCATCGGCGCGACGGCGGGCGCTCGTCGCGGACCGGCGCCTCCCGGCGCGGGTTTCGGCTTCACCCCTGGCGGAACGCGCTGGCCGGGATGCCGAGCGCGCGGGCGCACTCGGTACGCATGGATGGGTCGTGGATCTCACGGACGAGGTAGCCCACCGCGACGTCGTGCCACACCGTGTCCTCGTCCATGTTGAGGTCGAGTGCAGCCTCGGTGACCCACGCCTCGATGGCATCCAGGTGGTCGCGCGCCGTGGCGACCCGCTCGGGTGCCGTCCACTTGATCGGCGGGTGGCACATGGCTGCGCGGCGCTCCATGAACCAGACGCGACCGCACACGGTGCACCGGAACTGCCACGGGCCGATGTACTCGGTGAGGTCGCTCATCGGGTCACCCCCGGCGCCGGTCGGGGCGGAAGGAAAGCATCCTCCCACTCGCCCAGCATGGTGAGCATCGTGGCGACGCTCGTGCTGGGGTCGATGTCGTGGCCCGCCCGCTCCTCGACCGCGCCCCGCAGCGCGAGCGGGGAGGTCGGCAGGTGGCGCTGCATCATCAGGTCGAACGTCTCGGCCCGGCACGAGTACCGGCCGAAGCTTCCGTCAGCGTGGATCATGGTCATGGTCAGCTTCTCCTTGTGAGTGTGTACCTGGGGTGTGACAGCGAAGAGGCGGGGGAGATCGGCTCCCCCGCCATCGCTCGGACCGCACTAGGGTCAGGCGGCCTTTTTGCTCGTCCGCTTGAACGCGGCCTTGCACGTGGGGCAGAAGGTGACCGGGTCCTCCCGGTGCATCCGTGCCTCGGTGCGCGTGTCGCAGAGCTTGGACTTGCCGTGGTCCTCGCACTCGATGGCCCACGGCTTCGACGCGCCCTTGAACTGCGGAGCCTCGGCGGTGAACCAGATGCTCAGCTGCGTGCCCGAGAGACGCGACCGGACCGTGCGGGCCAGGCCCGGGTAGCCAGCCACGTTGTATTTGGCCGTGGACTTCCCGCTGGACTTCGGCGCTGCCTTCTTGGTCGGCGTCGGCTCCGCCTTCGCGGGAGTCGCCTTCTTGGTGGTGGTCTTGGTTGCAGTCATTTCTTTCCTCCTGGGTTGTGCCGCAGGTGCGGCCTTGCTGTGAACGCGCATGGTCGCGCGTCGTGGACCGGGTGCACTTCGAGTGCTGACCGATGTCGTCGCCCGGCCCGGGATTGTCGTCGGTCCATCAGAATCTGCGGCGTGGCGCGCCGCGGTACCGACCGTGTGTTTTCCGTCTCGCCTTGTCATCGGCGCGACGCTGAGTGGTTGGGGATCCGCTTGCCCTCGGTTCTGACACCGGGGTTCGTGTGCGTTGCCCGACTGACCTATCCACGCCTCGGTGGTACCCCGCGGCTCGTTGCGGCGGTGGCGGCATGGGCTTCGGTGATCGGGTCGCGGCACGACTCGTGCTGCGTAGATCGCTCCTGCTCAGTTCTCTTCTGGCATCGCGTTCACCTCGCTGCCCCGTCGTGCCCCCCGTGCCACTTGTTGTGGGCTGGTCATCGGCCTCTCGGCCTCGCTGCCCTGGGGAGGGGATTCGCCATCGACCTCAGGTCTGGAGTCTGTTGCGCGGTTGCTCGCACCTACCGTGGTGGTGCGCTCGCTTGTCAAGGTGGCCTGGGCCACTGCCATCGCCGCGACTCCTGTGTGGAGCCTCATCCCTGGAGGGGATCCCGGCTCCCCTGGGAGCCTCATCTCCCCGTGGGGAGGAAGCCACAGCTTACCCCGGTAAGGGGTCCGGGCCAGCTGGGGGCGGGCCCACGATCCCGCTCCCCCAGGGGAGAGGAAAAAAACTTCCGCGGGAGCGGGCCGCGGGAGGGGCCGCCCGGGGCAGGGCGGGCGACCCCTCGACCGCGACGTCTAGGCGGTGGCTTCGCTGCGTGCAGCACGCCATGAGCGCAGCGCGTCACCGCCGTACAGAATGAAGTAGTCGCCGGGGTGCGGGCACTCGCCGTCGGCGTAGTGCATACCCATCGCCCAGCCACACTCAGTGCACCGGGACCACGCTGCGAGGAGCCGGTTGTACTGCTCACGCTGCCCGCTGGTGAGCGACACCGTGCGCCCGAAGCTCGGGTCGTACGTCGCCTCGACGTGGGCCACGAGCGTCGGGGGATGCACCGCCTTGTTCGTGGACACGAACGCGCCCCGCTCCTTGTCGAGCTTCAAGGCGAGGTCGAGGAGCGCGCGCTGCTCGGTCGGGGATCGGTCCTCCGTCATGCACGCGACGTCGAGTGCGGTGACCATCATGGTGAGGTTGTCCATCTACTTTCCTCCTGGTGAGTTGGTTTCCCTTGCCTTCTTGCGTTCGATGTGTGCATCGAGCGCCTCGCTCAGCTCGCCGGCGGTCGCGTACGACGCCGCCCCCGGGAGCCGCCACCGCTTCGCCGCGTGCAGCTGGCGGTCGGTCGGGGGCCGCTTCCGCCATGCCGCCCCCGCCTCGATGAGGTTGGTGCGCGAGCCGAGCACCTTGCGGACGTGGTCCTCGCCCACGCCCTGCGCCATCTCGAGGTCGACGTCAGCGATGAGCACGCGCTTACGGCCAGCCGTTCCCGGCTCCTGGAACCCGGCGAGCCATCCACCCTCGCGCTCGACCAGCACGACGCGGCCGAGCTCCACGTAGCCGTACTGAGCGTTGTACCCGAGCGGTCGGTCGTAGCGCCGCAGCGCGGCACCGTCCGTCATGTTGATCCAGACGATGCCCTTGGTGCGGTGCCGCCCGAAGAGGTCGGCCTCTTCCGCCTTCATGCGACCGATCGCGACCTGCCGCTGCTGGTGGTCGGCCACGACGTCGGTGAGGTCCCGGCTCCCGTCACTCAGCCCGGGGAACTCGTGCGGGTCGACGCCGAACAGCGACGGCACCGTGACCAGGCTGTGCATGTCGCTGCCGCCCACCACGTCGAGCACCAGGAGGTCGAGCTTGTCCGGGTGCTTCCGCGTCCCCCGCCCGATCATCTGCGTGAACAGCGCCCTGCTCTTCGTCGGCCGGGCGACCACGATGCAGTCGGCGCGGGGCTCATCGAACCCCTCGGTGAGCACGCCGCAGTTGGCGATGACCTGGATGTCCCCGGCCGAGAACGAGCGAAGCATGGCCCGCCGCTCCTCCAGCGGGGTGCCCGCGTAGACGAAGGCGGCGCGCACGCCGGTCCTCCGGTACTCCGCGGCGACGAGCCGGGCGACCTCCACCGTGGGCGTGAACACGATCGTGCGGCGCTCGGACGCGTGCTTCGCCCAGGCTGCGACGATCGCCTCGGGTGCGTGCGCGTCCTCCAGCGCTTGACCGGCCTGACCCTGTGCGAAGTCGCCCCGCTGCATCTTGACCTTGGTCAAGTCCAGCGCCTCGACCCGGACCCGCAGCGCGCGCACGTTGCAGAGGAACCCATTGGTGATGCCCCAGAGGATGTCGTAGTTCCAGGTGATCTCATCGAACACGCCGTCGAGGCCGAGCCCGTCACCCCGGTCGGGCGTCGCGGTGACCCCGAGCAGGAGCTTGTAGTCGAGCGCGTTCAGGATCGCCTGGTACGAGTCGGCGGTGGCGTGGTGCGCCTCGTCCACGACCACGAGGTCGAACGCTGCACCTTCTAGGCGGGCTAGCCGGTTCGGCCGACTCAAGGTCTGCACGCTGGCGACGACCACCGTGCGGTCGTGCTCATCGTCGCTCGCCTTCACGATCCCGACGTCAGCCTCGGGCCAGACCTGCACGATCTTGTCCGCGGCCTGGCGCACCAACTCGTCGCGGTGAGCGAGGATCAACGTGCGCCCGCCGCGCTGCTCTGCGAGCGCCGAGAAGATGATCGTCTTGCCGAGCCCGGTGGCGGCGACGCCAAGCTGGCGATGGATGCCGCGCTCCTCCGCCGCGGCCATGCGCGTGAGCGCATCCTCCTGGTACGGGCGCAGGCTCAGCTTCAGGTGGTGAAGCGCGAGCGTGTTCACCGGCCCCTCCGGCGCGCTCGGTGGAACACCTGGCTGACCGCGTTCTCGCCGCAGCGCGACGCGTCAGCGATGCGGGCATGGGTCCACCCCTCGTCCACGGCCCTGCGCCAGAGCGCGAGCCGCTCGGCATAGAGCAGATCGCGCTGCCGCTCCAGCTTCTCGATGCGCAGGGCGAGATCGCGCATCGAGCCGCGGAGCCGCTCCTCCATTGCGTCGGCAATCTCCTGGGTAATCATGTGTCCGTCCTTTCGTGTGAGTAGCCGTGCAGCCCGAGAGCGTGCGCGGCGTTGGGGTAGTTGTCGATCCAGTGGTGGTGCGCCCGGCAGATGCAGGCGATGTTGTCCGCGTCGTAGATGCCCTCAGACCACGCCGAGCGGGGGATGATCTCGTGCGGGTCGAGCCTGCCGTGGCACTCGACCTCGGGCACGAGCAGCACTGCACGGCATCGGTAGTGGTCGCGCGCCATCGCCCGACCCACCGCGAGGTTGCGCTCGTACTGCCGGGCCCGGCGCTTCTCGCTCACCTGGCGTAGCGGTCGTCCGCGCCTCATGGCATCTCCACCGCGTGGATCGCAGCAGCCTCGGGTGGCTCGGGCATCGACAGATCTAGTGAGTCAGCCTGGATCGCTCCCCACCCGGCAGGGATCGTCACGTTCAACTGGAACGCGATCTCGTCCCACCGCAAGCGCGGACGTCTCATCGTGATACGGCACTCACCGTCGCTGCGAACGATCAGGAACTTGGTCAACTTCTTGGGCTCAGGCATCAGGGGTGCTCCCTACTCGGGGCGGGCGGCACGCATTCCTTGCACGGGCCGATGTCGTAGCGTTCACCACACCGTTTGCACTCGCTCGCGGTGGCCCACTCGTGAAGTGCGCACGTCTCGAAATACACCGGCCCACTCCCACAGACACCGCACTCAACCACGACGTCGTTCACTGTGCTCTCTCCTCCGGGGCGTCCCGCCACTGCGCGAAGTCGGCACGGCGATGATGCGCCCACACGCGCCCACGCCACTGCCACCACGTCGCCCGCTCAGGGAACCCGCCACCTTGCAACGCGTTCGCAGGCCAGTAGCCCATCCGAAACCTGTAGCGGCTCGTCATGCGAACCGGAATCAGCTTGCTCAATCGCAACTTCATGGGCTTACTTCTCCTCCTGAGACAGACGGAACAGGGGCTCGGGGCACAGCGCATCCGCGACCCACTCGTTGGCCTCTTCGTTGAATCGCCATTCCACCTGTTCCAACCCGAGGAGTGCGTACAACAGCTTCTCGCCTGGTAGTTCCCCGGTGCCGTTACAGGTGGGGCAGGGCGGGTCCCATGTCCACCCGTCGCCAGGTTGCTCCACCGCGCATTCCGTGCAGGGTGTCGGTACCCGAGCATTGAGAAGGGCATCGAGCACTGGACGTGGATCCCCGAACGACAACCATTCATCGCGCCATTTCTCGGGCAGCGCGGCCGCGATCGCTTCGTGGACCA
>Ga0137433_1000682_pt1 | contig 16956 bp, 16 predicted proteins | sample EasRivERMZT840_2_FD_102335 | JGI IMG/M metagenome (GOLD analysis project Ga0137433, IMG submission 102335) | Soil microbial communities from meander-bound floodplain in the East River, Colorado, USA - East River MetaG ERMZT840_2 | ecosystem: Environmental > Terrestrial > Soil > Floodplain ...
GACCGCTGGCTTCTGGAGAATCGGGCAGTAATCAACGCGAAGATTCGCCGAGGCATCAGCCAGTTGGACCGGGGCGAAGGAATCCCTGAAGACAAACTTGACGCTTACCTGGCCAATCTGAAGACGCAGTTTGAATGAGCATCCGCTACGTTCTGGCGCCGGAGGCTGCGGTCGACCTTGTCCAGATCTGGGGGTACATCAAGCAGAAAGCCGACGTTGAGATCGCGGACCGGGTTGAAGCAGTCATCCGCCAAAGGATCGATTTTCTGGCCAGCAATCCGGGTGGTGGGCACAGTTGCAAGGACTTGACGGACGAACCGGTAAGATTTTTCCCTGTCTATTCCTATCTGATCGTTTACCGTCCTGAGAGCAAGCCCCTGCAGGTTGTCGCCATCCTTCATGGTTACCGAGACGTGGAACAGATTCTCAGAGACCGTCATTAACTGCATTGCTCCTGAATCCACCTCGCAAGATCGGCGATACTCTTGATGCATTCATTGATGGCAGCCCTGAAGCGCGTGGCGGCATCGGTCAGCTCTCTACCCCAATAAAAAAGGCGGCTTATTCAGCCGCCCTTCAATTGCGGGGGAAGGATTTGAACCTCCGACCTTTGGGTTATGAGCCCAACGAGCTACCACTGCTCCACCCCGCGATACAGCTTTTCATTATATGCCGGAACGAAGAGGCGTCAACGGCACAAAAACTGCACCCGTAATTCCGGAGGTGCAGCTATGTTCAGACGGAGACGGACTTCGAGTCGCACGAAGTGGGGAATTATCGGCGGGGCAATTGCCGGCGCGGCGGCGCTGATTCCGTTGATTCCAATGATCAAGCGACGCGGAATGCGTGTGACGACGCTTCTGAAAAAAGATCATCGCGTGGTGAGCGGCCTCATCACGACTCTCCAACTCACCCCGCGCATGAACGGCATGGTCCGCGAAACTTTACTCGATCAGATTCGCAATCACGTGATGGTTCACGCGCAAGCGGAAGAAGAAATCCTGTATCCCGCGATCCGGAATGTAGTGGCACACGAAGAACAGTGGAAGGTAGACAAGTCGTACCATAAGCATCAGCAGGTCAAGGATATCCTCAATGATCTCGGCACGATGGATCCAACGACCGATGCATTCGACACGAAGTTCGCGCACTTCAAACAGATGATCGGTCACCATGTCGAGGAAGAAGAGTCGGAGATGTTCGAGATCCTCAAACAGCGCATGTCGACGGAGCAGCAGGAACAGCTCGGGCGCAGGATTCACGATCGCAAGGTCAATTTGAAGGCGAGGAGAGCGGCGTAGCGAGAGGGAATCAGTTTTCAGGCGTTACGAGAACGATCTCACCCGGTTTCACGAGTTTCAATTCTTCGCGGGCAAGTTTTTCAATCGTCGCGGGATCGAAACGGAGCGCCTTAATTTCCTCATGAAGCTGTTTGTTCTCCGCTTCTTGCCTTGCAATCTCAACGTCGATCGAGTTCAGCTTCTGGACCTGGGAGCGTACTTCAAGAACACCTTTATCGTTGAACACGGCGAGCAGAAGCATGGCCAAAGTGAGGAGGCCAAAAACGCCAAAGGCAATTCGAACGATGACGCCTTGCATTAAGCTTCGGTGATCCACTGTTTCCCGTATTCCAAAAGTTTGTCCAAATCCGCGCTGGACGTGGACTCTGCGTAATATCGAACAACCGGCTCCGTGCCCGAAGGCCGCATCAGAGCCCAACTCCCGTCTTCGAACAACAGCTTCAATCCATCCACTCGATTCTGCTGAACGACGCGACGGCCGTGAAACTCCTGAACATCCGACGCGATCTTTTCTTTAACTCGGGCGCTGATCGCAGGATCGAGCTTCACGTTCAGGCGGCGATTATATACTTCGCCGACGCGAGAAAAAAGGTCCTTCAACTGATTTTTCAAGGATTTACCGCGACTCGCGACCATCTCCGTGATGAGGAGGCAGGCCAGGATTCCGTCCTTCTCCGGAACGTGGCCCTTAATCGAAAGACCGGCGCTTTCCTCGCCACCAAGAATGATGCGGCCCTCTTTGATGTACTCGCCGATGTACTTGAAACCGACAGGCGTTTCCAGCAGCTCGCGGTTGTGCAGCTTCGCAACGCGATCGATCAAATGCGTCGTCGCGACCGTGCGCGCAACGCCGCCCTGCCAGCCGCGGCTTTCGATCAGGTAATCCACCAGCATCGCGATCAGCTCATTCGGATAAACAAATTCGGCGCCTTCGTCGAGCACGCCGAAGCGATCGGCATCGCCGTCGGTGGCGAGGCCGAGCTTCAGCCAGTTTTTCTTCATCAGGATTTTCAGTTCGCCAAGTTGTTCGTCGGCGGGTTCCGGATGATGGCCTCCGAAATACACGTCGCGATTCGTGTGGAGGATCATTGCGGGGATGTTTTCATTCTGCAGAATCGCGTCCAGGTAGCCGGCGCCTGAGCCGTGAAGGGCGTCGTAGCCAAGACTTAGATTCGCGGTGCGGATCTTTTTGAAATCGACTTTTGTTGCGAGGTCTCGAAGGTAGGCCGGACCAATGTCCACTTTTTCGATAAGCGCGTCGTTGGGTTTGCCGGTGAACTCCCAGTTGGATTGTTGCAGGCGAACGATTTCGTTTTCGATCTCGGAAGTGACTTCGGGAAGTGCGGGGGCGGCGTCGGATGTCGAGAACTTCAGGCCGTTGTATTCGCCCGGATTGTGACTGGCCGTGATGTTGATCGCGCCGTCGAGTTTCTCGCGCATGATCGTGAACGCGACGCCGGGCGTGGGCACGGCTTGTGAACAGAGACGGGCGCGAATATTCTGAGATGAGAGCACGCGAGCGACTTCGAGGCCGAAGTCTTCGGAGGCGAACCTTGTGTCATATCCGACTAGCAGAGTTGGGGACGGGGTTCGGCGCTTTACGTATCGGGCGATCGCTTCTGTCGCGAGACGGACGTTGGCGAAGGTGAACTCATCAGCAATGATTGCGCGCCAGCCGGATGTGCCGAATTTTATTTTCGTCATATTAATAAGGAGATCATACCAACAAGATGACGGACAAAATTATCGTGTTTGTGACGTGCGAGTCGAAGGAACAGGCGGAGACGATTGCGCAGGCCGTTGTTAGCGGTAAGCTGGCGGCGTGCGTGAATGTGCTGCCGGGGGTTCGATCGTGTTACGTGTGGGAAGGGAAGCTGACGTGGTCGGATGAAGTGCTGATGCTGGTGAAGTCGACGCGGGGGCGGTTTGATCAGTTGCAGGATCGGATCAAGGCCATGCACAGTTATTCGGTGCCGGAGATCGTCAGTGTCACGATCGAGGACGCGTTCGATAAGTACATTGAGTGGATTGATACAAACGTCGGAGGTTAGCTCTCAACATCGCTGTGAGGGCGTCAATATATTTCAAGCATCAAAAGGGGAGGGATGCGATATTCCCCTCCTTGGCCAAGGAAGGCCAAGGGGTGGCTGCGCGATCAAGAAGATTTCGCGAAGCGACCTCGTTTCGCGCAGACGGGCGCGCAGCGCTAGCGCGACAGCGCGCAGCATTAAGAGTGGTTGGTTCAAGCGACCGATAATCGGATACTTGACCGTACCACCCCGTCCGCTCCCAACAAGGTTGCTGCGCGATATTTTCTTGAGGTCGCGTCCACCCCTCCTCGGCCGAGGAGGGGAATATTGCGCTCCCCCACGATTGATGCCTCAGGATGTTGTTGCGCAGGGGGTCAGGCGAAGGCTGTTTCGAGGTCGGCGATTAAGTCCTCGATGTCTTCGATGCCGACGGAGATGCGGACGAGGCCGTCGGTGATGCCAAGTCGGGTGCGTTCTGCTGGGGGAACGGATGCGTGCGTCATGGTGGCGGGATGGGAGATCAGCGTTTCGACACCGCCGAGACTTTCGGCAAGGGAACACAACTTCACGCGTTCCAGAAATCTTCGAGCGTGATCGATGCTGCCGAGATCGAACGCGATCATGCCGCCGAATCCTGACATCTGCTTCCTGGCAAGGTCGTGGCCGGGATGCTGGGGAAGGCCGGGGTAGTAGATCTTGTGTACTTCCTTCAGGCCCGCGAAATACTTCGCCACCGCCATGCCGTTCTGATTGTGCGCTTCCATACGGACCGGCAGCGTCTTGATCCCTCGCAGCACCAGCCATGAATCGAACGGCGAAAGAATCGCGCCCGCGGCGTTCTGAATGAACTGCAGTCGATCCGCGTCATCTTTGCGCTTCAGCACCACCACACCGCCGACACTATCGCTGTGCCCATTGAGGTACTTCGTCGTCGAATGCACCACGATATCCGCGCCCATCTCGATCGGGCGCTGAAAATACGGCGACATGAACGTATTGTCGACAACAAGCCGGCAATCCCCCCGATGCGCGATCTCCGCAACGCCGCGAATGTCCGTAATCGCCATGATCGGATTCGTCGGAGTTTCGATGAACACCATCCGCGTGTTCGGCCGCATCGCCTTGTCGAGATCCGCAAGATTCGATGTGTTCACGTACGTAAACTCCACGCCGTAATTCTTCACGATCTTGTCGAACAGCCGGAACGTCCCGCCATAGACATTGTCGGAGCAGATGGCATGATCGCCCTGCTTCAGCAGGAGCTGCGTGAGCGCGGTCTCCGCCGCCATCCCCGACGCGAAGGCATACCCCGCAACACCGCGTTCCAACACGGCCATGTTCTTCTCGAGCGCCATGCGTGTCGGGTTCTGCGTGCGCGCGTACTCGAAGCCTTTGTGCTTTCCGATACTTTCCTGGACGTACGTCGACGTCTGATAGATCGGAATCGTGACAGCGCCTGTGGTGGGATCCGGTTCCTGGCCGGCGTGGATAGCGTCGGTTTTAAAGCCCATGCGTCAATTATCGCTTATGGCTACGATTCGTCGCTGAAGTCTTCCCGATTCGCGAGGACGACGCGCGGCTTGGTCCCATCCGGAGGCCCGACAATTCCGCCGCGCTCCATCGCATCGAGCAGACTCGCGGCGCGGCCATAGCCGATCCGCAATCGCCGCTGCAGGACGGACGTGGATGCCTTGCCCATCTCCATGACGATCTTTACCGCGTCATCGTAAAGTTCGTCGTCCGCATACGTTTCGCCATCGACAAATTCGGCTCGCTCTTCGGGCGACTGAAGGATGGTTTCGTTATAGGCAGGTTTGCCCTGGCTCTTCAGGAACTCGACCACCTGCGTCACTTCCTCCTCCGTCACCAGCGGACCATGAACACGCATCAATCGCGACGAACCGGGAGGGAGGAACAGCATATCGCCGCGGCCCAGCAGTTGTTCGGCGCCGTTGGAGTCGAGGATCGTCCGCGAATCGACTTTCGAAGCGACACGGAACGAAATACGGGCAGGGAAGTTGGCTTTGATCAATCCCGTGATGACGTCCACGGACGGCCGTTGCGTCGCCAGGATCAGATGAATGCCGACAGCGCGCGCCATCTGCGCGAGACGTGTGATCGATTCTTCCACTTCCCGCGGCGATGTCATCATCAAGTCCGCCAGTTCGTCGATGACGATCACGATGTAGGGAAGCGGTTCGCGATCTTCCAGTTCCCCCGGAGCCTGCTCCAAGCCGGGAATCGGCAACTGTTTGATCTGTTCGTTATACGCCTCGAGATTCCGGACGCCGCGCTTCGCGAGCTTCTTGTATCGCGATTCCATTTCCGTCACGGCCCACTTCAACACGTTTTGCGCGACCTTCGGCTCGGTCACAACGGGAACCAGAAGGTGTGGAATGTCCTGGTACAAACCCAGCTCGAGACGCTTGGGATCGATCATGATCAGCTTCACCTGATCGGGGCGCGACCGGAACAGCAGCGAAAGAATCATCGCATTGATCGACACGCTCTTTCCGGTGCCGGTCGATCCGGCGGCCAGCAAGTGCGGCATCTTCTGGAGGTCGGAGACCACGATTTTGCCGCGGATATCCTTGCCCAGCGCGAGCGGAAGCTTAAAGTTCGCATGCTGATACTCCGAAGATTCCACCAACTCGCGAAGGACAATCGTCGCGCGATCGTCGTTGGGTACTTCCATCCCGACGGTGGATTTGCCCGGGATGCGATCGATACGCACCGACTCGGCTTCGAGCGCCAGGCACAGATCGTCACCGAGTCCGGTGATTCTCGAGTACTTCACTCCCGGTTCCGGCTTGAATTCGAACGTCGTCACGACAGGGCCGGGATGGATGTGTTGCACCTTCCCCTCGACTTCGAACTCCTTCGTTTTTTCCTCGATCTGGCGCGCGCGTGCTCGCAGTTCGTCTTCATCGATTGAAAACGCGGCCGCGGCAGCATGCAGCAGCGCCGTCGAAGGAAACTCCGTGGATGTGACGGTCGTGGTCTTCTTCTTCGCCGTTACGACAGTTTTGGCAATTGGCGCAGACGAAGCAACGGCCGCTTCACGCTTCAGAGGCGCAACGACTTCCTCCGGCGGTTCTTCCACACGTCGAGGCTTCTCGCTCACGATCGTCTGCTTTTTGAGCGTCTTTTCTTTCTTCGGCTCGGCTTCCCGAACCGCCTTTTCCCGCGCGCGTTCCGCTTTCCAATCGGCCCAACGTCCCGTGAGCGTCGACACAAATGCGAATCGCGGCTTCAGAAACGCAATCGCTCCGGCGAACGAGAAGGTCGTCGATAAGAAGAGCGATACGAAGAATGCGCAGGCCAGCACGATCAGCGATCCGGTCGTGTTGAACGAAGCCTGAAGTATGTCGCCGAGAATCTTCCCGAAAAGGCCGCCCGGAAGAATGCCGGCGCGCGACGACAAAGGGGAAATGCCGAGCGTTGTCGCGATTGTTATTGTCAGAAGAATCATTCCAGTGAGCCGGATTCCAAAACTCTCAACCGGCCACGACGCCAGCCAGTAGAACGCATAAACACCAAGGAAGACCGGAAGCAGAAACGCCGAGTATCCCCAGGTCTGGAAGAAAATGTCGGCTCCGTATGCGCCCACAAAGCCGACAAAGTTCGCCGGTTTGCCTTCAGAATCGGGATTCTTGCTGATGTTGAAAGATGGGTCTTCGGGGCTGAACGAAACGAGACTGAGCGCGAGAAGTATTCCCAGCGTCAGTACAAGTAACCCGATGAATTCATTGAAGCGGCGGTGTTCGGAAGGAACGAAGTACGAGGTCCAGTTCATCGCGCGGACGATTTTAGCGGAATCCAGACCAGAAAGCCACCAGCACCACAATCCCTAGTAGAATCCGATAGACGACAAACAAGTACGTGTTGTGCGTTTGAAGATAGCGCATCAGGAACGCGATGGAGAGATACCCGACGATACCCGAAGTTATGATGCCGACGATGATCGGCACCATCAGTTGAGGATCGACGCCGGCTTTCAGGATGTCGTACAGCTTCTTGGCGACCGCGGCCGCAATGATCGGCCCGGACAGATAAAACGAAAACCGGGCGGCGGCTTCGCGCTTCAGGTTGAAGAACAGGCCGGCCGTGATCGTGCTGCCGGAGCGGGAAACTCCCGGAATGAGCGCACACGCCTGAGCGACGCCGATGCCGATCGCGTCGGTCCAGGTGATTTCGTCCAGACTCTTTTTCCGATGGCCCAGGAACTCGGCCGCGACGAGCAGCAGCGCCAGCGCGATCAGCATGAAGCCGATGATCGCAGGAGTGCGGAGCGCATTTTCGACGATGTCTTCGAACAGTACTCCGGCGACTCCGGCGGGAATCGTCGCGACGACGATCATCATCGCCATCTTCGCGTCCGGCGAGTGCGTCCGCCCGCGCACGATGCCGAAGCTGGAAGTGATCAATGCATACCAGTCCGCGCGGAAATAGATGAAGAGAGCGATCAGAGTTCCGAGATGGATCGCGACATCAAACGCGAGGCCGGGATCCTTCCAACCCATAAACCAGGGAAGCAGGACAAGATGGGCCGTGCTCGATATGGGAAGGAATTCCGTGAACCCCTGGATCACACCGTAAACGATCGCCTCAAAGATGCTCATATCTCGAGGATCACGGGAAGAACGAACGGCCGCTTTGAAGTCTGTTTGTAGAAGAACTTTTTGAGGTCCTTCCGGATCTTTTCTTTGATGACCGTCCAGTCGCCGCGTTCCTCAACCGTTGCGCCCGTGATGGTGTCCACCAGAATCTGCCGGCTTTCAACAAGGAGCCGCTCCTCTTCGAGGAATGCAACGCCGCGGAAAATGATTTCGGGAGGAATCTCCATCATGCCTGTTCGCTTGTTGATCGCGATGATCAACATAACGATACCGTCTTCAGAAATGTGTTTGCGGTCACGGATGACGACTTCTTCCACTTCCTCGAGACTGCCTTCGTCGATGAGGACCCGGCCGACGGTGGCTTTGCCCGTAATCTCGGCGCTCCCCGGTCGAAATCGAATAATGTCGCCGGTCTCGGCAACAATGATGCGGTCCCGCACGACGCCGGTCCTCTCGACGACTTTTGCGTGCCGGTGAAGCTGTCGATGGGAGCCGTGAATCGGAATGAAGTAGCGCGGTTTGACGATGGCAACGATGAGTTTCAGCTCTTCTTCGCTGGCGTGCCCGCTCACGTGGACCGGCGGCTGGCTGCCGTCGGCGTAATAGAGATCGGCGCGGCGCCTGTAGAAGTGGTCCATCATTCGGCCGATCGCGCGCTCGTTGCCCGGGATGTGCCGCGCGGAAAGAACCACGGTATCGCCTTCTTCGATCTTGAAGTCTTTGTGGTCGTCGAGAGAAAGCCTCGACAGCGCAGACATGGGTTCGCCCTGACATCCTCCGGCGACAACACAAACCTTCTCGCGTGGATGGCTTCGAATGTCTTTTGAACGAATCACGAGTCCGGGCGGAATCTTGAGAAAGCCGAGTTCCTCCGCCGTTTCCGTGTTCTGCCCCATCCGCCTTCCAAGAAAACTCACAAGCCGGCCGTACTGCTTCGCCTGATCAATCACGAGCTGAAGCCGCGGGATCGACGACGTGAAGCAGGAAATAACAATGCGGCCGCGCGACGTTCTGAAGATCGACTCGAAGCGATCATTGACGGAACGTTCCGACGGCGTGTGGCCGGCGTGTTCGGCATTGGTGCTGTCGGAAAACAATGCGAGCACGTCGCTGTCGCCGTATGCGGCCAGCGTGTTGAGGTCGAAGAGCTTTCCGTCCATCGGCGTCGGATCGATCTTGAAGTCTCCGGTGTGAATGACCGTTCCTGCCGGAGTCTTGATCGCGACCGCGTACGAGTCGACGATCGAATGCGTTACGTGGAAGAACTCGACGCTGAAGCAACCGACCTCAATCGGTTTCTTCGGCCCGATCGTGTGGAGCTGCGCTTCTTCGAAGATGCCGTGTTGCTCGAGCTTGTTCTTGACGAGCGCCATCGTGAACTTCGATCCGTAAACCGGGACGTTCAAGTAGGGAATGATGAAAGGCAGCGCGCCGATATGGTCTTCGTGACCATGCGTGAGGAAGATCGCTTTGACCTCGTGCTTGTTTTCAAGAAGGTAGCTGATATCGGGAACGATGATGTCGACGCCGAGAAGTTCTTCGTCGGGGAACATAATGCCTGCATCGACGACGATGATCGATCCGTTGCACCGGAAAGCCATCATGTGCATGCCGAATTCGCCTAGTCCGCCGAGAGGAACGACTTCCAGTGTCTGGTCGCTCTGCATCATGTCTTCAGGAGATTATACACACGCAAAAAATCGCTCACGGAAAGGTCTTCCGGACGCGCGTTCTCAGGGATGCCGGCATCGACGATGCTTTTGTGGATCTGGCCGCGGGTCAGGGAACCGAACATGCCGGTGAGATTGTTCACGAGCTTCTTGCGGCGGGAACCGAAGGCCTGGTGGACGAAGTCGGTGAACTCTCGCGCATCCGGCACGTCGGGTTTCCATTCGAGGCGAATGACCGCAGACTCTACTTTCGGGGGCGGCTTGAAGGATCCGCGGGCAACAGTGAAGCCGTACTTCACGGCGGCGTAGTACTGGACGAGGACCGAAAGCGGTCCGTATTCACGAGTCGACGGTTCGGCGCTGAGCCGCTCCGCGACTTCCTTCTGCACCATCACCGTGACGTCCTGGATGTGCTCACGATGCTCGATAAAACGTTTCAGAAGCGGCGTCGCGATGTTGTAGGGAAGGTTGCCCACAACGTGAAACCGCCCTTCCGGCCATGGGGTTTCCAGCGCGTCCCCTTCGATGACCGTGACGTTAGCCGGCATGAGTGATCGAAGCGATGGGATGAGATCGCGATCGATCTCGATGGCGAACACGCGACGCGCGACACACGCAAGTTCCGTTGTGAGAGCGCCGGCGCCCGCGCCGATCTCAACGACGGTTTCTTCGGGGTGAATGTGAGCGAGTTTGACGATCTTCTGGAGGATCGATCGATCGGTTAAGAAATGCTGTCCGAAGCGTTTTTTCACACAGTGAGGGCGGAAACGTCCCGTAGGGGATTCGAACCCCTGCTGCCGCCGTGAAAGGGCGGTGTCCTAGACCGGGCTAGACGAACGGGACAACTGGTCTACCGACAAACAATAATTGTAGCCGTTAATTCTTAGCCGCTTCAACGATGAAACGCTTTGGGGCGGGTCCGATGTAGTGGAATGGATAACAAGTAATGAGGGTCATCAGCTCTTCAGAGTTCTTCTCGAGCACATGCGTGTCCCTGGGGCCGACGATTTTCGCCGACACGACACGATACTCGGTAACACCCTCCGGCGTGGTGAGTCGGATTTTATCGTTCAGTTTGATGTCCTTCAGAGGACGAAAGAAGCTGTCCCGATGACCTGCAATCGCGAGCGGCGTACCCGGAATGTGGCCTGCGCCCAGCCGTAGGACGTCGTCTTTATCGCCTTCCATGACCATCACGGACATGTTCAGGCGTGGAATCTCCAGCCGTCCGAACAAGTCGCCTTGTTTGAGACGTTTTCCCCGAGCCGGACCCGCCGCAGGCACTTTTGTCTTCACCGGCTGGTAAAGTTCCTGTTCCAGCGCCTGCTCCAGCTCCTGCTGACGAAAGTGCGCCTGAACGGTGAAAAAGCCGTAGAGGCCAAGGCAAACGATCCCGATTATAAGAAGTAATTTTGCAATCATTGGGCTTTTCGCCTTGCGGTTTGAAGGGTCGGGTTGTCGATCATGACTTCCGTGCCGTTGGGCGTCATCGCAACGATCGTGGCGTCTTTACTATTAGACGCCATAACAGCACCATCGCTCTCTTTCGCAATGACCTTCGCACGAGGCTTCGGATACACGAACTCGAGACCCACGAGATCGCCGGTATAAAACCAGCTGTGCACGACGCGTGGTCCGTCCGCTTTGACTTCGTGAAACGTGAACTCGGAATTGTCCTCAGGACGAAGCCGATGGTCTGGCACTGCGACGAACGATGCCAGCACCTGCGTCTCTCCCTCATTCACGACTTCGACGTAAGACCGACGGTCTCCGTTCTCTTTGAGTCTCACGACGTACACACCGGGGTCGAGCACGATCCCGGGAAACTCGACCGGCTGATTCGTGCGGAGAATGGACTTTTTGTTCCACTCGAAGCCCGGATATTGCTGAGAAGTGGGCGCAAACGCCATCACGGCCAGAATCAAAGCGCTTGCGAAGTACATTTCACCGCGACCTCCATAAAGGCAGGTGCAGGTGGGCTTCCCTACTTTTTATCCGTGAACTCGACGACCAGTGGCTCGCCCGGACCGCCGCCGCCAGCCTGGCTTGGCCGGTAAGTCACCGTTACCGGTGTCCCCGGATTTCGCGGGCCACATTTGATGTTGTCGCTGACTTCGGCGCTGTAACTGAGGAATTGAATCTTTTGTGGATCGGAGGAATGAAGTTCGATCGTGGCGCGGTCCGACCGGACGCGCAGCGTCAAACCGTTTGCGCAGTCGAGATTGATGAGAAGCCCCGTCACTTTCTCACCTTCCACAGGCGTACCTGCCGGCGTCAACAATTCCAGGACAGTATCTTCCGCGCGCCGAGTTGCAGGGGAGGGCGCCTGTGCGGCAGGTGTCGCAGCAGGCGCCTGCTGTTCCGCCGCGAGTTCCTTCGCGAGGTCTTTGTCGAAGATCTGCGTGATCTCGCTGAACGTCGCTCTCTTCTCGGTTTGATCGAGCAGCGTTGTGGCGCGCTTCCGGATTTCCGCGCTCGTCGCGTTGCGTTCGATGATTCCCAGCAACGCCCTCGCATCTTCCGTACGGTCTGCGCGCAGATAGGTTTGAGCCAGCAGCATCTGAATGTCGTCGCGACCCGGAGCGACGGAGATCGCCTTCTTGAGTGTTGTCTCCGCTTCGTCGAGATTCTCGCCGGCATTCAGATTAACGCGCGCCAGCAATGCGTATGCTTCGACGAACCGCGGGGCAAGTTCAATCGCCTTTTTGGCGAAGTCCCGCATCGTCGCCGCATCGCCGTCTGCGCGTTCCAGAACGTACGCGTAGTAAAAGTTGACGATTGGATTCTTCGAATCTGCCTCCACTGCTTTTTTCAACAACGCCAGAGCGTCGTCATATCGTTTTTGTCGAACGCGAAGCACGGCAAGCGAGGCTTGCGCTGGAACGAGGTTCGGAGACTTGGATGTCGCCGAGGTCAAATGCGGCTCCGCATCCGACAGCCGGTTCAGGTGAAGCAGGAGATCACCGAGATAGAACTCCGAGTCGCCCTCGGTTAATGTCGCCACGTTGATGGAACGCACGTCGACCTGCAGCGTGTCGCGTGACACGACCTTCGTCGTCGGCCACGAGTTCCGTTTTCGGATGTACTCGCGCACTTCTTCTTCGATGGTCCCGTAATCGGTCTGGAAAGCCTCGCTCCAGGCGTCCTCGAATGAACCGCCTTTCGAAATCGCCGTGAGAAGATTCGCAAACTGACTTCGTCGTTTCGAGTCCGGGCCGAACACCAGGTAATGGACCATGGCCCAGGATTCCGCGTAGAACATGCCCTGCCTGGTTTCCTCGTTGTATTCGGGTGAGCCGGGTTGGATCTCCAGAAGTCGTTTGATCGGAATGAACTGCTGAGGCGTACTGAATGTCGCGACGTGCTGCTCGGGGGCGCGGCCGAGCGTGAATTCATTCCCCCTTCCGTTCAGCTCGAAAGTGCTGAAGGCCTCGGCCAGCCCTTCACTGACCCATAGAGGAAGCCCGCCGATATTGTCTCGAAGCAGGAAATGCGCGTATTCGTGAAGCACGACGGAGGGTGATGCAGGCGCGGCGGTAAGGGCGATGTAGTTGACATCTTCGCCCGGCTGAAAGAAAGCGACGACGTTCATGGCCTGGTTTTTCGAGACCGGCTTGAAAGGCTTGAACGATTCGTCGTTCTTGAAGACGAGAATGGTGGTCGGCACGGAGGCCGTTTGATCCATTCTCGGAAAGCTCATCGCCATCGCGGCTCGGAATTCTTCCAGTGTGCGTCCGGCGCGCCGGATCTCCGACTCGCTCGCGCTGCCGACCAGCAGGAAATTCTTCGTCTGAATGCGCAGCCACTTGTCCGCGGCGAACGCCGGCGTACAGGCGAGAAAAAGGAACACGAGAAGACAGCAGTTCTTGATCATTGTCGTTAAAAATACACCGGTAGGGGGTCAGTCACAAGCCCTCGCGCCGCGTAGATAAACGTCGTGTACCGTCTCTCCCGAAATGACAACGAAGTCCGCATCTTTGCCCGCCTCGAGACTTCCGATTCTGTCGGCCAGACCCAGCGCTTTCGCACCTGCCAGAGTGGCGAGGTAGAGCGCCTCGTCCCACGAAATAGCGGCCGCGGAAATGGCCAACCGCATTTGATCGAGCATGGACAAGGAAGGACCGCCGGCAATGTCCGACCCGAGCGCAATATCGAGCCCGGCGGCACGCAGGCTGGCGTACGGCATCGTTCCGCTACGGAGATTCAGGTTGGAATACGGACAAAAGGCCACATGGGTTCGCGTCCGCCGAAGCAGCGCAATTTCGTCGGCTGCCAGGTGAACGCAGTGCCCCATGATCGTCCGATCCGTGAGCAGTCCTGCTTCATCATAGACAGCGGCGTATGACGGACTCTCCGGGAACAGACTGCGCACCCATTCCACTTCAACCTTGTTCTCACTGAGGTGAGACTGAATAAACGCCCCGCGATCGCGCGCCTCCCGGCCGACTCGCTTCATAAGTTCCGGGGAGCACGCCGCGGCATATCGCGGCGTGAAGATGTACCGCAGCCGGCCCGATTCCGCGCCATCCCATTTCCTGAAGAGTCGAAGGCTGGCGTCGATCGAGTGTTCCGTGTCCTCGAGGAGTGTGGGCGGCGAGTTCCGGTCCATCATGACCTTGCCGATGAAGGCGCGTATGCCTTTTGCCTGTGCCGCTGAGAAAGCGATGTCCGTCGCCTCCTCATGAACAGAGGAGTAGATGACGGCTGTCGTCGTTCCGTTCGCAACGAGCGCGTCGAAGAACTGTCTGGAAATGCGGCCGGCGTACTCCGGATCCGCAAACCGGGCTTCCTCCGGATACGTGTAATTGTTCAGCCACTCGAGCAGCTCGCCGACGCCGATACCCATGATTGCGAACTGAGGAAGGTGAACGTGTGTGTCGACAAAGCCCGGGACGATAATCTTTGATCCGAGATCGATAAACTCGTGGGAGGGATAGGCCGGCCGCGGATCGTCTCTCGACAGCAATTCGATTTTGTCCCCGCGTACAACGAGATAGCCGGGGTCGTAGAATTCCACATGGTCCCGCGCGCGCGGGTTCTTCACGGAAGCCTTGAATATGCGTCTAAGATCGCCAGTGGTGCTCATCAGATACAATGTGGGAAGAACCGCGATGATGCTTCGCCGCTTTGCATTGCTCTGCTTTCTTCTCTTCGGCTGCGGTCTGTGGGCAGCCGCAGCGGACCCGAAGGTTATCTACGACCAGTCGACCGACGCGTTGTACAACCTGGACTTTAACACCGCGCAACAGGGGTACGAAACACTGACGCGGGAATATCCCGATAATCCGGATTACTGGAACGCGCTCGCCTCGTCGCTCTTGCTGCGCATCATGTACGAGCAGGAGAAGCTGAGCCTCGAGAGCTTTTCCGGATCCTCACTCGGCACCACGGAGTCACGCGATGCAGTCAATGCCAAGGAGGAAAAGAGGCTTCGCGAGACGGTTGATATCGCCATTGCAAAGTCCGACGCGATCCTGAAAAAGAATCCGCGCGACATCCGCGCGCTGTACGCGAAAGGGATCTCCAATGCGACGCTCGCGAGTTTCGAGGCCAGCGTCAAACGCTCATATGTCGCGGCCGGCGGGAAGGCAAAAGCGGCGCGAGATCTCCATCGGCAGGTCCTGAAGATGGATTCATCGTTTGATGACGCCCGCATGTCCGTGGGGATGTTCAATTACGTGGTCGGTGTGATCCCCTGGTCCATCAGACTCCTCCTTTCGCCGTTCGGGTTTCGCGGCGAGGGAAAGGAGATCGGCATGGAACAACTTGAAACCGCGGCGGTAAAGGGAAAGAGCGTCGGGACCGACGCGCGAATGATGCTGATCGTTGTTTACAACCGCGAGCGACGATACGAGCAGGCTCTGAAATTCGCCACGGAACTCCATAGCCGGTATCCGCGGAACTTCATCTTCGAACTAGCCCAGGCGTCAATTTACGGAAAGATGAAACGCTGGGATGACGCTCTCCGCACGTATCAGGAAGTACTCGCCAAAGTCGAAGCAAAGAAGAACGGCTACGAACGCCTGGCGGCTTACCGGGTGCAGCATTCATTAGGTACGACGAACATCGAGCGTCACCAGTTCGAGTCCGCGATCGACAATTTCGATCACGTGGTGAAGTTCAAAGATTCTCCGCCGGATGCAAAAGCCAGCGCGCATCTGTGGATGGGAAAGATTCACGACTCCGCCGGAAGACGCGCCCAGGCATTGCAGCAGTACGATGCGATTCTCGCCTTGAACTGCAATTCGGAATTCAAATCCCAGGCCCAGCAATTCAAGAAAAGACCGTTCAAATAAGAAGCCTCCTTTTGCGCAACAGCGCGATTCCCCCAAGCACGGAAACCAGCAAAGTGAGCGTGGCAGGCTCCGGAACAGCCTGTGCGTAGGTTGCGCCGCTGTCGCTTTTGAATTCGGCGCCAGGAGTGAGAATCTTGATAAACACCGATCCGGTATGGCTTGCATCGACATTGGCGTGCGCTGAGAGGTCGGTCCGACTCGTGATACTGGAGTCGGCCTGGATTCCGAATCCTGTGACGAGTTGGAAATCGCCGCCCACTATCGCATGGCGGATCACGCTTGCCGTCATGAGTTCGGAGCCGTCACCGCACGAGGTGTGTCCGAGCGTTCCGGCCCCGTTGGGTTGGAAGGACCCGTCGAGGTTAATATACGCGTACGTTGCATTAGACGGCGATGGGCAGTTGCCTGGCACATAGCTGGCGTCGAGAATGCTGTGAAGCGTCATCGTCACCTCGAAGGTTATATCCGTGCCCGCCGGCAGCGTATCGGACGAAAACTGTAGAAGATCAAAAGCCTGTATGCGGAGATCGGCGAATCCACGAGAGGTACCTGGGAAAGCTGCGTTGGCGCTATTTGAGATGGATGCAGCGGTAGCCGCGTTGGCGTGAAAGCTTCCGTGCGACACGTTTGCCGACAAGTACGAGTCCGCTGTTCCCGAAACGGAGAATACATTCCCGGTATGTGACGCATGAGAATGTGGCGATTCGAAATCAAACGATGACGTTTCAGGGATGACCGCACTAAAGAATCCCCCCTCGTTAACCGCGAAAGCCCCGTACGTATAAGTGACTGTGATGTACGAGATGGGCGAGGCGGAAGCGTTCACCCCGAAAAGCAATATAGATATCAAGACGCAGCACGTTGTAAGTTTCATTCGAATCTCAGACCTCCGTTTATCCCAAAGCTAAAGAGCCATCGATGCTCATGGCGTAAAGCGCGGCCGAATCACGACACGGTGGGAAGCTGTCCGTAGCAAATGAAAATGTCCGGTTTTGGTAGCAAATGAAGTGTCCGGTTTTGGTTTTTAGGTTCATCGCCGC
>Ga0137433_1000683_pt1 | contig 16952 bp, 35 predicted proteins | sample EasRivERMZT840_2_FD_102335 | JGI IMG/M metagenome (GOLD analysis project Ga0137433, IMG submission 102335) | Soil microbial communities from meander-bound floodplain in the East River, Colorado, USA - East River MetaG ERMZT840_2 | ecosystem: Environmental > Terrestrial > Soil > Floodplain ...
GACTCCGCTTCCTTCGCGTAGGCCTGCCCGTGTAGCGCTAGGCGAATGTTATCCTGATTGACAATTGGTGCGGAGAGCATTCGGCTAAGCTCCCTAGAAATGGTAGATTTTCCTGATCTCGGGAGCCCATACATACAAATTAGAGTAGGCATATTGTTACTCCAGTGCAGGTAATCTCATTACATACAAATCCATTTGCCCAGCTTGATTGCTAACCCAGGCAGCCACCCTTCCGGACGGGTCAAGATTGGCATGAACTTGATAGTCGTATCCAGTCCCAGCCATACCGTGTGGAACTAACGGTGTAACATTCCCGGTCTCTGTGTTAACCAATCGCATGGACTCGTCGCCAGTGTGCAGGATACGCCGCCCTCTTACGCTGACATGCCCAAGATTCCAGGTATCAAATAGTCGCTGCCGCTCTCGATTACGTGGGTTAAATCGGATACATTGACCAACCGCCGAATCCTCCCCAACGACAAAGTTCAACCCACAGTCCGAATGACCAATTGCCTCGCCAGGGTTTAGCGGGTAATCCGCTTCACCCACCAGCGACTTAACCAAATTGTATAAACGATCCTGCTCGTCGGTTTCCTTAATGATAAGGTAAGAGCCGTCAGCGGTGATTTGAGACTCATCTAAGGTGCCAGTCGCAGGATAGAACGATTGGGTTCCTAGTCGTTGAACAATAGTACCGATCTTAGGATACTGACCGTTATCAACAATTTGACGAACAGTAGCGGAGTGAGTCTGTCCGTCCTCTGAGGAATGTGCCTGCCACAGGTCATGGCCTGGACGGGTCTCAGAGATGTCCAGAACTACCGTTTCAACTCCAGTAGTTATGTTAATTCGTTTAAGTCGTGGTCCGTGACATAGATAAACGTCTCCATTAGCATCAAAATACCAACCTTCAGCCTCGCCGTCGTGGGGAATCAACGCACCTAGCTCTGTAATTTTGTTGTCTAGCGCTACACTAAAGAACTGTGGCCGTTTACCTACTATACCACAAAAGGCCTTAATTATGCCGTCTGGGCTAAGCCACGACTGCGAATAATAGCTATACCCCCGATTGATAGCGATGTCGTTGAGGGTGACGCGGATTGGCGTAAGTGGTCCAGCGGTGAGTGTTACGGCTGGTGGCGGCGGCACCACGGGGGGTTTATTTCGTTTTGGTGTAAGTCTATCCCAGAAAGAATGTCCCATTAATCCTCCACACGATCATATGTTGCAAAGAACACCTTGCGCTCGATGGGATATACATCCCCGTCGCTAGTAATGTTCAGGAAATCTCCAAAGTCAAAGTTAATCCACGACTTATGCAGCTCGTTGTAGACTTGACCTCCACTTAACTTGGTCTTACGCCAGCGAAGATTCGGGAACGTTGTATGCAGGTAATCGCTGCCAGTAGCCTCTATGGCTTCAATTGGAATTGGTTTCTTTACAAATTTGGGCATCTATTGTTTTACCTCATAACGAGTACCACATCCCCGACATACCGCATATCCACCGCGAGGTTCAGGTAGCGGAACGTCACCACCGCATCTAATACAGGTCATTCTGTGACTTCAGTTCGTATAAAATATGGACGGACGTTAGGCCACCACGATTCTAACCACCAGTTATCCATGTTTCGCATAACACGCGCGGCACAAGCATCTAGCTCTTCTATAGTCACGAGTTTCCTGTTGTAATATAATGATCGTATACACTTCGAGTTATGTGACGACCGCTTTTCATCTCGGTTAACATGCCGTTAACTGGATCGTATTCCCGCCACACCTTATTCCACGGGCCTCGAAAGCTTAGCACCCAGGAGCGGCCTACTGAATTGACCTTGTGGAAGCGCCGCCAAGGGGTCCATATAGGCCTTAAGGATGGCGTATGGACGACTTTATCAACAGCCCGCCACCCCAGTATGTTTTCCTCCAGAGAACCGCTCAGAAGCCAGCTAATGGCGTTGAAGGCATGGTTATGGTAGGCTTCCCGAGAGCCATTCTCAAAGCGTAGCAGGGCAATACTGAAAAGACTCTTGATTTCCACAATCCAGAAGCCCCATACGGTCGATTCTGGGCCACCGTCCTTGCCATAGTGAAAGAATTTCATGACTCCAACAAGTCCTGCATCCGAGCCAAATACTCTCCAGCCGACACCCAGAAGTCCAGATCTTCTCGATAATCTTCTGGATCTTGATCATGGGATTCTCGATACATAATCTCCTGCTCGATGCCTTCTATTTCCTGGTCTACGCGGGTTAGGATGTCAGTAAGATTCATTCTTCAACACTTTCTTCGGGTAGTAAGGCTTCCAACTGCATTACAGAGTCATAAGCCTGTCGCCATAGTTGATCAAAATGACCACTGCCAGAGTCTACTTCTCTCCCAAAATACCAGAAAGCCGGTCCAAGTCCACCCTCCCAGCGGATTTTATCCGCTACCGATTGTTTGATCTTGTTCACGCTTGTCCTCGATCCGTGGCCCTAACACGCTCGTTGGAAAGGTATTTGTGTAGTGTTTTAATGTGTTTTATGTATCCTTGGCTACCAACATTAGGGTCGTTAGCCATCCAAGCAACAAGCTGCACTAAAGCGTATTCTTCATCTGCTGTCATTGGTTCTCCACCTTCATTGCCTTACAATTCTCACAAATGTAGGTTGTCTGATAGCCACGATGCCCCCATAACACATCCACATAATTACGCTGCCACGGTTGCCAGACGTGACGTTGGAGACGAAGCCAACAGTGTTTCATCGAGACTCCGCGAACAAGGCGTAGGTCCTTGGAAAGTGTTGTTTAATAATCGTTGCTATGGCTTCAGCATACATCCGTGTTTCCCATTGGACATTCTCTGGCAGACGTAGCTCCAAGACACCTAACCAATTACGCAGGTTCGCCGATTGTCGCCACTTCGTATAGATATTGACCGGAACCACCAATCGCGCAAGTTCCTTTGATAAACCGCTTTCCAGCAGTTCTTGATACGCTATACGAGTATATGATGTAGAACTAACGAGAACCTCTCTAATATGTTCAGCTACGTCAGCAGGAATCGAAGTACCACTAGCCTGTTTGTTGGTCTTCGCTTGTCCCCCAACCATCACGCGTTCAAGACTGGGAATGTAGTATAGATCTGGTAACTCAGTATATCGTGCAGAGAATTCATTGGTGCTTAGCACGCGATGCCGGATAAACTCCCGTGCCACAAAGATCGGAAGCTGCATCTCAACAACGACACCAGCCATTTCGAACGGACTGAAGTGCTTGTGTTCCCAGAGGTATCTGAGGAGCTTCTCGTCACCTTGCTTCGGTTTGCAGGTATCGTTATGGTATTCAGGATGCTGTTGACACCACGGCTCGTGAATTGGCCCCCATCCCTGGAAGCCCTTGTTGGTGGACATTCTCGCGGCGGCTATAACAGATTCGTCTGAACCCCACGTCTCAATCAGTTCTACATATCCATTATCTAATACTTTAATCATCTGGACCAGACTCAAATTCCATTAACTGTCTAAAGGCTGTGTCTAGTTCTTCTTGATGCCGCTCGCAGTAATGCGGCTCTGGCTTGCAGCCCATATCGCAACCACAGGGTTGACTAGATTCATGGGTGTTTGTGGGACATACACCACCGTCACAACAAGACTCATTAAAAACTTCAGGTGTTAGTTTGCCCATCAGAAATCACTCCCACCAAAATTACCACTATCTGGTTCCCCAGCATAACCTGGATAGCTCCCGTCACTAGTATCCCGAAGAATTCTCACCCTAGCTCGTATTTCGGCTATCAACGCTTCTGCTTCTTCCGGCGTAAACTCCAGGCTCATAATGGTTTCTCGGATACGCTGGCAATACTTTCGCATTAGAAGTCCGATCCAATCCTATCCCGCAGGTCCCACAATACCCCATCGACGGCTTTACGAAGCTGTGGTAGTTGTTCTGACTTGACCGTTACTCGATAGTCCCATCCATCGTAGCCATCAAGCGCTGTTTCTGAGGGATGGTTGGGGTCTCTATCCGCTGCAACGTAAGGCAATCCATCTCCCGCAAGCCGCGAGACCTTAATCAGAACCCCGCCCGCATTCTTCACGAATTCTGCTTCATTGGGGAAGCGTACGTCTGGGATAACGGCGATGGCGGGCCGCTTGTTGTAGATATTCCAATAGAGAGAATTCACCCAAGTTTGGGGGTCCTTGCTACGAAAGCCCTCAGTGCCAATCCACTGAAGCATACTCGGATTCTTCTTAGTCATGCCAAAGATAATTCGTGCAACAGCGTAGACATCATCGGCTAAGCTGAAAATTCGTGCTTGCCCGCGAGTCTGTTGGACTATGTGGTTTGCAGCAGTGTCCTTGCCATGTCTGCACTTGTGGCCAATGCCAATAATGAATGTTCCTGGGATACGCTCAAGCATCCTACTTCTTCTCCAAAGCTAACTGACAAGTTTTACACTTAGGATCTCGCCCACCGGGCAACGCTGGGATTGGTTTGTATTCCATATTATGCAATACTCCGCATCTTCTTCGCTACACGATCGTCAAGCTTGGCCTTATTGAATTCCATAATGTCATCCAACGTCCAGTTGTTGTTGAGGGCCAATGCTGTCAAGTAATACAGGGTATCCCCAAGCTCGCCCTTTAGGTCATCTAGCGTAAGCTTCTCAGTAGGGTTGCCACGAAGGACAAACTTCTTATACCAACCAGCCACCTCTCCCGCTTCTTCATTGAGCGCGATGACACAGTAGTTGGTATCTAAGCCGTTCGTTGATCGTAGCTTAACGTAATCTTCGTATTCTGATCGTTTCACTTCGCCTCCTGCCAAACCAATTGTTCCATTAAAAGGGCAGCTCTCCTTGACGGTTTCTTTGTAAGAAAGCCACTTCCTCTTCCCAAACTGTAATCGATTGTCTTTTTACCAAACTGTTTAGCAGTGACATCCAGAACCATCCCTGATCGGTACCTAAGGAACCAGTGAGTCCTTCCAGAGTCAAGTCGCAGAACACATGGTGTCCATCCGGCGTCCTTACCTCCAAGGAGGTGGTATATTGATTCAGAGGTGACGTAACAGTTTCCTCTTTTCGCACGTTTCACCAAATTCTCCTTGAAACACCAATCTGCAACGCTGGCCCATAACCTTCTTTTTGGAGAGGTTGTATGTATCCCACACGAATCACGTTTCCCTTTATAGAAAACATCACAGAAGTCGTAGAGGAAATTCCTGGCTGTTGGAAGGGCTTCGGGAAGGCCGAGGTATTCTCGAATCCCTGAAAGACTCCTAACCAAAGTATGGACGCTGCTAGGAAGTTCATTGTAGTGTCACGCTTTGCTCGATGCCAGCAGCCAAGGTAGCTTTCATTTCTTCACTCCGCATCCATTCAATTGCCAGTTCGGCAGTGTCGAAGAATGGGAAATCGAAGTTCAAAAAGATATTTCGCTCTCTATTACCTATAACCACAATAGGCTTCATAGTGCCCATAGCCACGCCAAGTTCTGTGGCCTTACCTTCGCTGAGTGTGCCGGTGTTACAGTAGATCAGCACGTCTGCCCGTAGGACATCCTCTAGGTCATTGTGTGCCTGCATCCTGTAATAATCAGCACTAGTCATACCGTCTGGAGTTTCCGTAGAGACGTCTAGCCAGCGACTGTTAACGTGGTAGCCAGCATCCCGAAACTTGTTGGCAATTTCCTTGACGATCTCTCGATCAGCCCAAGGTCCGGCCGTGTATAATGTGATCACTACTTTCTCCTAAATATAGTAACAACTCGGAATCGGTGATTGGTAGATTTAACTAAACCAATATACGCTTCCACAACAAATTGATCTTTTCGATACATTGGAAGTACCTGATCTAACCATACCACATGTGCGCTTGATTGTAAACCCCTTCCTAGGGCAGCCATAACCTTGTTTCGTTTAACAAGCGTCATTTGATAATGGTCAGCATCTTCTACAGAATATGGTGGATCGCAGAGCACCAAATCGTAGTTCTCCAATGGAACCTTAGTAAGGCTTTGTGCATTGTCTAAATATGTAGGATTCAAGTCTGGATTCAGATCAACAGTATCACCAGGGATAATTGATAAATCCACCTTTCCACTAAAAAGATGTAAGACGCGTTCCTTATCTGGAAATAAGGCTTTGACGCGCTTCAAATAACCATGAGGATAACCACCATAGTAATTGGAGGTTACGGTATAGTTGTTACCCATAACCCATACACCAAATACCCTACCATCATCGCCCATCTATAGAGACGTTGGAAAGCCTGTCTCTTTTCGGTAATGCGTAATACGTTCGGGCCAAGTCATATTTTACACTTGTGTCGTTTAGTCCAGCGCTTGTGGCACTGCATACAAGCCTTAAATGGATATGGAAACTTGCAATTACACCCTGCCCCTAGTTCGTCAGCCACATCCCAAGCATATTCATATGAACAATTAGCTTGATGTTTAGTAAAAGTCATTCTCATTAATGCGCCTCACTCCAATTCTCACCCAATTTAGCATCGGCCGTCAGCGATAATCCACCAAGCTCCTCAAATGGCATCGTGAATGCCTCCAATGCCCGCTGCTTGTAATACTCGGCCTTCTCTCGTGGAACGCTATAGTCCAATTCATCGTGAACTTCGAGGTATGGCAGCGAGAACTCGTCTAGCCGCTTCTCATACCAGATTACAGACATGACCCTAAGAAGAGCATCAAAAGCAGCGCTACGGCCAAGGAAAGCAATAGCGTACTTCCAACGATCCCTACGCGGTCCACACGCACTACAGGAACACCAGTACTTCTTGTAGGGATTATGCTTGGCGAATCGGTCATTGGTGTCTCCATATTTACTTCTGCTGAAGCACATCAAACGACGTCCAAAACAGTTGGTGACTACGAGGGGATTCTGCTGTGCCCGTTCCCACAGCTCGTCTCGGAACTTGGCTGTAGCTGGGTATTCAGAAAGCATTTTTCGGAAGATAGCTTCACATTGAACAGATTGTTGTCGGCTGGGCCGCTCTGAACCAAAAAGTCGTCTGGCCAAGTTAAACGGAGATTCTCCCTTGTCGAAGGCGTGGTTAATGGCTTTACCTTGGTTACGGTTAAGCGACAGCCCCAATGCATCCCCGACAAGTCTAGCTGTCCCCTCATGGGAGATGCGGCCCTCATGGACTGCTCTAACTCGGTCCATATCTCGGGATTCAAAAGCATTAGTAATTGTTTCAACCGAGCCAAAGTCCACCCCGAGAAGTGTGTGGGACCCATCGAGAGGGACCACCGCAGATCGTAGTTTGATGGTTCTAGGATCGTCGGAGGGTCGGGGGAAGTTCTGTATGTTCGGCCCTGCCGCAATCGCCCTATCTGGCGAGCCACAGAGATCATAGCGCGGGTGAATAAAACCATCTTTTACCTTACTGAAGTCGATTCCATCTTCGCTTTCAGACGCGTCTCCCAACCAATGTGCGTCGTTAGCCCCTTTTCCAAGGTCCATAATCGCTTCAACAAACTCTTTAGCTTCCGGCGTGAGATCAGACCGCTTTGATAGCTTCTCCCAAGTAGCTCTTTTGCGGTCAGCGGGTCTAATTCCAAATTGCTGTTCAAAGACATCAAGGAGCTTGTCTGAGCGCCAAATCGGGACTTTCTTGATAACCTTTTTTCCACGTTCCTCCCAAAGATGATACTTCTCAATGATTTCTGCTGACTTAACCTTACGTGCCGCATACAGCTTGTTGAGGACATCTTGGTCTAGCTTGACCCCCTGCCGATTCATCAAACTAAAGATCCTAGCGCACTTATGCTGAATTTCTAATACATTCTCTAGTTTGTGTTGCGTAATTAAACGATCAAGTGTTGGTACACACCAGCTTACAGCGGCAGCGTCAACAGCGCATGTTGCATGAAGATCGCTTTCATATTTTTTCCATTCTAAAGGAAAACGATATCCCTGTTTAGCGCCTAACAATAAAACAATGCTTCTAATATCAAAAGAACCGGTTCCGGCAAGGTGGCTATGAATAGCGTGAAATGCGATTCTAGTATCGAAAATCTTAGGCAATAGACCACTTACATCTACACCCTCTGACTCCAGTTGCCTAATATCAGCATCAATTACGTTCTGTCCGGCGATGCGATCCGCCCGATGTAGCATCTCCAAAAATTGAGCAAGGGTGGTTTCGTTGCGATCAATAGCAGTGGCCTTGGTGCCCTCTTGCCAACTTAATCCCAGTACATCGATGCCCTTATTGCTCCATTCTAAGTCAAACGAAAGCGTCACTTTCCCTCCCATTTGACCGCGTAATCCAACATTGCTTCAAACGATAACCGCCATTCCTCTATCAATAGTAACGCCCTTAGCAAAACCCTGCATAACTAGTCGCGGTTGTCGTCTGTTACGTTTTGTTGCACAAGACGGCATACATGTCACCGAATCCACGATATAGCAAGTATCGCGAAAATGAACAGTCATCTTATCGTGTGCCTTGTTGTAATGATAAAAAAATCTGTATTTTCTCATGTAAGCTCCCCAATAGCATCGTCCCAATGGAGTATCTGCGGTTCTAACACTTTATCCGCATTTATTGCGATGCGAAGCGCTTCCTGACCCTGCCCAACCAAAGCCGGTTGGCGAAGGATATAAGCTGGGTGAGGCGCGAAGACATACCTACGACCGTCACGTTCTATCACACGACCAATTCTACCTGTCACACCTTTTAATTCCCGTCCCAAGGAGCGGCTCACAGCATCCTCGGCTTCCAAGTCCTCTTTAAAAAGAAGTCGCTGAGGGGTTTCGCCAAAGAGCACTATAGTTTCCACACCATCCATAGGCTGATCATACTGCCGACAATACGCCTCAGCATCAAGCTTTTCCTGACCCCTGGGGTATGGCCTACCTTGAATTTCTGGCGGAAGACAGCGGAGGGTGTTTGCTACTGTGACTTCGTTCTTTTCCAAAGCTACTTGTAACTGCGGTACAGCACGTACAAGCCAGTTCCACAACACGAATCCAGCAGTGCCTATAAAAGGCTCTCCTTTAACGATCTCATTTTTCCCTGGTGCTTCTCCAAGAAATAAATACTTCGGATTTGGGGAGACCTTATCGGGACAAAATCCAGCGACAGACTTTGTATTAAGCGGACATCCTTGGCAACCATCTGGGCGTTGAATCATTGTTTAGTATCTGGGACCTTTTGGATATGCCAATTGCATAAGCTCAATTCATCTTTACGAGGCTTCGGACTGCCTTTGTCGTATGCAGCACTATCGTTCTTAGCTGTGATAACACAACTCTTTGTCCAAACTTCATAAACTACGTATTTTGGCATCAACACCCTTTATTGGCAGAGACGAAAAAGGGCACCTTACAGCTTTAGCTGAGATGCCCCTATTGTTGAACTAGCAGTAGGTGTTGCTGATGGACCCCGTTTCAACCATCGTATGTCTTTGGTTCCCGCCTCTTCACGGTGCCTGCGGTCCCGGTTCGACGTCCGGTTTGATGAGGTTTTGATGACACCTACCGAACTGGCTGGGAGAGATGGACTTGAACCACCGACCTCCGCCGTTGATAGGCGGCGCTCTTTCACTGAGCTATCTCCCAATTTTGATGCCGTGTTATCCAGCCTTCAACGACAGTCCAGACGCTCCCTCTCGGGCAATGGTGTCTGATCGATGTGTAGGGGCCTCGTCATTGCTGACACACCCCTTCGAACCGTTGTTTTGGTCTTCGGTCTTACGTGACCCTGCAGGAGCTACCTACAGATTCTGGAGCGGGAGCGAGGAGTTGAACCTCGTTTAAGTCCCTAAAGGATACCCCCGCATGTTGTATTAGAATGTAGGCGCCTTAGTAGGCTTGTCCGTTCTTACGTCTTTGATTTGCTTATACTGTGGGTTACGATCGTCTGGAGCTAGCTTAAACCACCCACTCTTACCATATAGACTGTGAAGCTCCAAGCCACCTTCACCATTACGCTGAAGCTGTCTAACACCGGCCACGGCCTGTAATTTGGCAAGCTTATTTAGGGTCATGTATGCACCGAACAGCTCACCCCATTCGACTCGCTCGTTGGCTTCTTTGGCCTGAGCCTGCTTTGTGATAATAGCCTGAACGGTTTCCTGTGTGAGAGCCTCTGGCTTGTAGTTGACCAGCCATGAGGTGTTTAATTCACGACCGTCCGAAGCGCGCTTCAGCTGAACCTGCAGCTTGATGTTACGCGACTCACCTGATGCCGAGGGCTGATCTCCTGACTCGAATACCCGATCATTACCGTTCTTGTCTGTGAAACTACGTGTTTCTAGGATTGTTCCCTCATACCAGCCGTCAACGAACGGCTCGCTGGCCGGACCATCATAGCTATCGAGAACTGAACTGAAATCTGGAATATCTGTAAGCTGAATTGTTGCACTCATGTAATAGTTATTCTCCTGTTAGCCCGCTTAACGACTGTCAAGCCGGGGTGGCCTGTTTATCGGCCATTAGTAATGGTATCACGTTTTTCGCCGATTGTCAAGAGGAATTTTAGACCCTCGACAAAGCCCGTTTCAGGGCCTTCGTAACTTGTTCCAGCTTAACGATTCTCTCCTTCCAAATTTTGAATTCTGCTCGGTTAACTTCGTGTCGTTGGTTTGGGGTCTTTTTAGCCATTGATCCTTTATAATTGGTGGGGAGAAATGAGGATCGCACTCATCACTTGCGGCCATTATGTTTTAGGTTTTCCGCACGAGGCTCAATGCCTCGCCTGTCTCTGTTCCAGCAGCTCCCCATATTGCCGTCTTAAACTAATGCAGCAATGTGCTGTGATAGATAGCTATTGAGGCTAGGAACGCTAGGCCCGGTGATCCCGAATAGCTGCAATAGCCAGATTACTAAAACAATAACTACGATTACCCGGATGACTGTTTTAATAGGCGCCGACATTGGAATATAATTCTCTACGAGATAGAGACATAGTCCAATAACGGCTAGAACGATTAATAGTGAAATAAGTGGCATAATACTCCTTGTTAGTATGATTTACGGTTGGTTGCAATCGCCGGAATTGCACACGGCCCTCTGGGATATGAGCCCAGTATGCTCTTTACATCACCCTGCAATACGATCTATCCCTCAAGCTCCTTTTCGTCGGGCATCGCGCTGGCCCCGGTACCTAAAATCAAGGTCAAGGCCTTTTCGTTAGCCCGGATTGTCAACATATGATTGGGCTTTTCCTTCCAAACGGGACTACGACCTACAAACCAATCATTAAGCCAAGCTGTGTAATTTACACGCTCGTTATGTTTCGGATCTCCGACTCTAATAGAGCACTTTACGCCGACATCCTTGGTAAAGCCAGCCTTCTTGGCATCCTCACCTGAAGTTGTTACCTTCGCGACTTCCGTCCATGCTCGCGATATTTCTTCGAAGCTGGGTGGGCCTAGATCGATGTTACGGATTCGTGCGAGTTCTCGCTTGCCGGAGAGCGTCAGGTTGACCGCACCGCGATTGGCGTCATACCACACATTATCGCTGAAAGGGGAGAGCCCCAATTCGTAGCAGCGGACGGCGAAGATCAATGCCTGTTTAAAGTTGAGATATGTCGTGCCACCACCGGAAACGGGATATGGCTTCTGCGTAAGCAGGAGGGCCATCTGATTAGGCTTCAGGTCCTTCCAATTAAGGCTATCCATGGTACTCATGGCCTGAAACATCGGCTTGTCGGCGTCCTTTACAAGAGACAATGCGGAGGCATTTGCCGTAACTAAGGCTGTTTCTTCTACAACTTCACCTGTTACTTCGTCTACTACTTCTTTTAACATGTATGATTTTATCCTTACGTGGAGGGGTCTACGACGCGAGTATTTATACGAGGTTGGAATGCGATCTCTGCTCCTTCGATGCCTAGGCACAAAGGCTGGAACTCACAAACACTTGTCCAATTCTTGGTGATGATGGAGCAGGAATCTGCTGCGCAGAGGTAATTATTCTCATCCTCGCCGAGGGAGTAAATGTAATCTGCGAGGACGTTTAGTTGTTGCTCCCATTCCTTTCGTTGTTCTGGAGTTACCGGCATTACCTCGGAGCGGTAAATGCCGTATGGAGGGTCCTTGTAGGCAAATTCAATACGGACACCAATCGCCTCGGCCATGACGCAGTACAGTTTAACTTGGATAGAGGATTGGACTTTCTGAAGTTGCTCGCTTACTGACTTCGCACGGCTAGTGGATTTACATTCGTGTAGGATCAAGTCATGACTGAGACCATCCAGATATCCTAGAAACCTATCGTTCTCTACGAACTTCTCAGAGCCATTCCGAATACCATCCTTTGGATCGTACATTTGGTAGTAGGTGTTAATCCAAGACATCGCTGCTTCCGTTAGCTTGTCGCGGGTCTTGTCCGGAACCCAACCGATGGTTTGCTCCTGCCATGCTTCGAGGAATTTGGACGTATTCTCCTGTTCTGGGGAGCCCTTGTAGAACCTATCAACGATTTCGCTCCAGAGCGTGCCGAGAATTTTGTCGTGATCGAAGCTACCGACTGAGAGGGATACCGGAGCTAGTCGTTTGACATAACTCCAGTAGAACTTGCGGGGGCTTTGGAGAAAGGTATTCAACGCGGAAGCAGACAATTTACGCATTGAATCTACCTCCACCAGAAACTATGATTTGCAAATAAGATTTATGTATGCCAAATTTACTAGCTAACTCCGCAACAGCACCAAGTTTTTTACGCTTGCCAGATTTAACCAACGGTAATTTAGAATACTCTAGTTTTATTTGGCCTATTACAGCATCATTAAGTCTAAACATATGATTTGCTGTACCAAATCTATTATTTATAGGTGGGTTTGAAAACCTTCCCTTAGCTTTACAATCCTGCATATTGTCACTATAGCTACCGAGAAATAGATGCTTGGGATTACAACATTCCGGATTGTCACAAGTATGGCACACCAACAAGTCTATGGGTATCTCACCAAGATGCAACTGATAAGATAGCCGATGTGCCATTATCATTTTCTTACCAACACCAAGCCCTATTACACCATAACCGTGTCCCGTTTTTGCACCATCCCATTGCCAACAATCGTTTTCAGAAAAACCCTTAATTATCTTTTCCCAAAAACGTTCAGCTAGGGGGCGTTTCTTTCTAGACCAACTTTTGGCTAATGCTGAGGCGGATAACTTTTTCATCGCCACTTGAAATCTTCCCACCGAACAACGTCGCCTTTGGATTTACCATCAGCAGTCACCATTCGTTGGTACTTGCCACAAGCCTCGCATCTACGAACAAAAGTGCCATAATTATCCCAATAGTGAATACCAAAGAACTCTAGCAATGCTAAGAATTTTGGCCTAGCCCGATTGCTATTATTGTTGTAGTTCCAAAGGAACCAGATTTTAAGTAATTGCCAAAGGCTAAGCTTCACTTGCCGTCCGTGGTGGATTCTTTGCGCTGTTCGTCGTCCCAATCCAATGAGGAAGAGACACTCTGTCCCGCTGCCCCGCCGACGGTATATGCAACAGTATTCGATGTCAAGCTTCGGAACTTATCGCGGGTGTCATAAGCATTGGCAACGTAGTTCATCGCCCGCAGGCTGGGGATTCCGAATGACGCCGCTTCAGTGAAGGCATCCTGGTTCGCACCGATGTAAATGAACTCCCAATTGTAGTCGTTGGTCTGCTTGGAAACTCTTGAATGAACATCAGTTCTCTTGAAAGTATGTGAGGAATTTTCCTCACCATCAGTGATGATGACAAAGAGCACATTCCGGGGGCGATCCTTACTCGGCATCGCAGCTAGGCGCCTGCCGGTGGAGTCAATTGTTCTGCAGAGCGCGTCTAGCAGGGGCGTGCCACCACGAGGAACTAGATTGAGCTTTGGGGCCTCACCAATTGGAATAGCTGAATAGACGACTTCTTCGGGATTGGTGGTATCGAACTGAACTAAGGAAATACGTGTCGAGGGCACTTCGCGATGCTTTAGGATGAATTCGTTGAAGCCCTCTTCCATGGCACCCTTGATGAATTCCATCGAGCAAGAACGGTCAAGCAAAATTGTAATATCCGTATAATCAGACAATGTTATTTCTCCTATTATGTGTTCTAATCCTATGGCAATTGGCGCACACTAATTCGCATTTTTCAACCTCTTCCAAAATACGTTCCCATTTGTAAGGTTGATTTAACATATTAGAAATCGCCAATTTCTTATCCCTAAGATGATCAAATTCGAAAGCAGCTGGATGCGCCTTATATCCACAGTCTTTACACTTTCCACCCTTGAGTTCTATTAAGTAAGCTCGTTTGTCCGGCTTAGTTAGTTTGTGCTTTTTCCACAAAGTTCTTCGTGTCTCACTGGCTTTATCTAAACAAGATTGGCAACCAGATTTATTACTAACGACTGGATCTTTCTTACATTGAGGACACAATCCTGACATGATCAAAGCTAACCGCTTTAACGCTATTTTCTCTCTGTTCTTGCGGTAGTAGCGAAGACCAGGACTAATTTCGCCCTCAGTGTAGTTCTTCAAATTTATTGCCCTCGAAAATGTTGAAGCATCAAATAAAACAGGGCCACTACGACTCCTGCGAGTATGCGGTCGAAGATCTGTTCAGGTCGGGTAGCGAATGATGGTGGCGGGTCATTGGACACAATCAGCATTGGCTGGGGAGGTTTCTTTACTGCTGGTTTTCGTTTAGCGGCCATGTCTAACCTATCATTGATTAAGATACCACAAACAACAAATGATTATAGAGATGAAGAAGATTGTGAATACAATTGGAATTGAATAGTCATTATCCATCGGTGATTTTGGCATGGCGGCAGGATACACACCGTTGTGCAAGGGGTTCTCTTACCCACAGGCCGCAACTAGGGCATTTGAACTTTGGAATCTGTTGAGAAGGTCTCGGCGTATTGCTAAGATTTGGCTTAGACGTGTCAAATCGAAGAGTTGATGGTTCCTGTTGGAAACCATTCTGGCTCGTTTCCGAATTGGTCCCAGCCTTCTGTTCCACCACGAGCGAACAGTTCAATGTAAGGGCCTCCCACGAGCTGTTCGATTCTCTGTCTAATGACATCTGGTTTCCTCGAATGGACTGTGCGTTCTGCTTCCAGGAACTGCTTGATGTTCTTGCTAAGGCGTTGAGGCTTACCGCGTGTAGCTAAGAGGACCAGCTCTACGTTGCCCATGGTCCAGCGGCCTAGATTACTTACCCTTTTCCCGTGCTTCGTGAGCTTCGACCAGACGAATGCGATGGTTTTGAAGCGAAAACCCCATTCTTGCATAACTTCCAACGCGAGAGGCAGGTTTGGGCTGGTAGCCCACAGTAATAATAGACTATCTTTAGTAGATATGGATTTGACGGGGAGATCCTGTAGCCATGATTTCGATTGTGTTTCATATTGAAGTGCAAACGAATGTCCTTTAAGTTTATCTTTATATGGCCAAGGGCAATCCGCATAAATTACATTGTAATGATTTGTAGGTATCTCTTTCCAATCGGTGTAATACACTTACATAATCCGATCATTGCGATTACGACCTAGCAAGATAAATGCGATAAGGATTCCAAGAATTACAAATAGCATTAGTTGGCCAAGCCATCCTCGGCAGCCGGTGTCAAGGCCATAATGATATGTTCACTAGTGGATTGGACGGCTTCCTGGAGGGATTCCATATCGATATCAGGCTTCATGAGCATTATTGAAAACATAATAAGAGAGAATACCGATGGTGCTAGATCCTCGCCTTCGAGGGCTGGAGCGAGACGGTCGAATACGATTCGCTGGATGTCTCTACCGTCAATTGATACTTGTTGAATGTAGGGTTGGTTTATCAAAGGGTCCTTTTGGTAACGCTCAGAATAGAGCGACTAGGCGGGGCCGGTTCACACCGGCGGCGTATTGCAGCCGAAATTCAGAATATCACGAGCGGGAGGTGATTGTCAAGTCGGCGGTAGCCGGTAGGCCAATGTCACCAATCTAAGTTGGATCAAACCTTAAAGGCCCGCTTTTTGCTCAACGGGCAGGCAGCTAGGACCCACTTAACAATTTCACTTTCGCAGTACCGTTATCTTCTTGATCCAGCCCAACGGAATCGTAATGGAGTCGCTGCAGGTTTCATTCTGAGCTTGACTTTGTATGATGACGATAGAACGTTTATTTCGTTTGAGTAGGTACCCAGTGGTGGCGATGGGCAATACTTCCTGTTCTAGGTATTCTTCCTTTGGTGCCCAACGTCCACGCGTGCAGGCATCGTGCCATAAAACCTCGACTATGGTCGTTAAGGGCCATTTTGGCTTAGCCAACTTTAACCTCCTCTGGCAGATTACCATATATTTCTTGATATCTTTCGAGTTGGCTTTTTAACTGATCGTAATCCCAATTGCGAATTATAGGTCTTTTATTATTTGCTTGTGCAATATCTAAAGTCCATCTAACGTTCCCCGGCTTGTAATTACCATTAACGTCTATACGATCCAACGAATAATTTAAGGAAGGTCTTGGACCTACATCTTCCAAAAAATTAATAAAGAGCCGCCATCTTTCGCAAACAGTAATCCCACGACCACCGTAATTCTTATAACCGTTGCTATTTTTATTATTGCATCTAGATCGCATAGATGCCCAGGAAGAATATTCAATGGACCTGTTATTTCTACGACTGTGACCGTGTTTTAGTAACAAGTGCCCACAAGATTTGGTATGTCCGGATCTAAAATGATTAGAAGAAACTGTGGTAGTTTTACCACAACTACATCGGCACAACCAACGCTTCTCTCCGTTTTTAGCGCGTTCTAATTCTTTTATAACTGTGAGATTGTTTCGCGTCTCGCCAACTATTACTAGTTCCCGCATCTATTTTGTTCGTCTTGAAAATATAAGACCGGCTGCTCTTAGCCGTGTCAAAACTATTGTTTTCATCATTGGATGTGCCTCTAAAAATTGAAGCAATACCGTAAATTCCGCATCTGTTAAACTACCCTTAGATAAATTACA
>Ga0137433_1000684_pt1 | contig 16939 bp, 13 predicted proteins | sample EasRivERMZT840_2_FD_102335 | JGI IMG/M metagenome (GOLD analysis project Ga0137433, IMG submission 102335) | Soil microbial communities from meander-bound floodplain in the East River, Colorado, USA - East River MetaG ERMZT840_2 | ecosystem: Environmental > Terrestrial > Soil > Floodplain ...
GTGGTCCGCCGCCTCGTTGGAGGAACGAACTCCGTGAGTCCCAATTTTTGGAGAATCTTCGAAGGATATTTGGGACTCGTTTAACTCGTCCCTCCAAATCGATTTGGGCAACAGGCCCGTAGTTTCCCAGCAGTCCCCTTGCGCGGAGACAAAATCTTTCCGCGCGAGGCATCCAGCCTTCTTCCTCCGCCGTAATGCCACGTGAAACGCAATGAAGACGATGAAGACCTCATGGAAGAATCCTTCGTGGCTGGCGGCGATCCTCGCGTCGGTCGGCTTAATCGCACTCCATCTCACCAGCTGCACCCGACAAAACGTGGCGAAGCGTGATGCGGGCACCCGCGAAGCCTCCACCCCGGCCACGGGGCCACTCGCGATCGCGCTGGCTCCACACGCGGGCCAGGGACGACTGGACGAGCAGATTCGACGCTTCCAGGGCGAGGTACGCTCGAACCGAAATGTTCACGCATCCCTTGATCGCCTGGGCTGGCTCTATGTGGGGAAGGCCCGGGAAAGTTTCGATGCCGGATACTACACGCTGGCCGAGCAATGCGCTCTCGCTCTCGACTCGCTCCAACCCAACTGCCCCGAAGCGCTGTTGTTGCGCGGCCACGCGCTCCACAGTCAGCATCGATTTGGCGAGGCCGTGGCGCTCGCAACGCAATTGGTCTCGGCCCGCGGCCTCGCGTCCGACCATGGCTTGCTCGGCGACATTCTTGTCGATGTCGGCCGGGTAGATGAGGCAACGCGCGCCTATCAGGCGATGCTGGATCTGAAGCCTGACCCTCAAGGGTACGCCCGCGCCGCACACCTGCGATGGTTGAAAGGCGATTTGGAAGGCGCGGTCGAGATCATGCGAATGGCGGCAACCGGTGCATCACCGCGCGATGCCGAATCCGCAGCCTGGATGCACACGCAATTGGCGCGATACCTCTGGCAATCCGGCGCGACCACCGAGGCTCAAGACGCAATCGAATCGGCGCTCGCCTTCCGCACGAATTATCCGCCGGCTCTGTTGCTGCATGGGCGGCGGTTACTGGCGGGTGATTGGCCCGAAGCCGCGATCGAATCACTGGAGCAGGCGGCGCGACTGAACCCGCTCCCCGAGTATCACTGGGCGTTGGCGGAGGCCTTGCACGCCGCTTGTCGTGAATCCGATGCCCGCGCGATCGAGCAGGAGATTCTCACGAATGGTTCTCGCAATGATCCCCGGACGTGCTCGCTGTTTCTCGCCACGCGTCAGGAACATCTCGAACTCGCCGTGCAACTCGCCCGCCAGGAACTCGCCGAGCGCGCGGACGTGTTCAGCCATGACGCCCTGGCCTGGGCTTTGGCGGCGTCAGGTAAACTCGCGGAGGCGGAATCACACATGCAACAGGCGCTCGCTTTGGGCACGCAGGACGCGCGCTTGTGGCTGCACGCCGGCGTCATCGCCGCAAGGAACGGCAAGCGAACCGAGGCAGGTGAGTGGTTGCGCAAAGCGGACGAGCGAAAGGCCCAGCTACTGCCAGCAGAACGCGCGCACCTGCGCGACGCAAAGGAACTGCTGGTCGGACGGACGAGCTCCGTGAGTCCCAATTTTATTTCGGAAAACTCCACAACGGAGATCACGGACTCGTGTAACTCGTCCCTCCATCCCTTTTCAGCCGCGGCCGTCCACGGCCCGGTCGTGAAAAACTGAAACCAACACAAACCAAACAGGACAGAAAGACCAAACGAATGAAAACAAACGTTCACCCCCTCAATCGCGCCCTCTCGGCGTTGCTCGCCGCCCTGCTGGCCGGCCCAGCCATGCTCGGCCCATCGGCGATGGCCTCCAGCCACATGGACGCGCCCCTCATCACCCTCGACCCCGCTGCAAACACCACGGACGTTTACGCGTTCGTGCGCATAGCCGGCGGCCAGAAGGTGCTCGTCACCGCGCTCGGGGTTTATCCGCACCAGGAGCCGGGTATCGGACCGAACAAATACAACTTCGACGACAACGTGCTTTACGAAATCCACGTCGCGACGGGGGATGACGTCGCCGCCGGACGGGCCACCTACAGCTATCAGTTCGACTTCCAGACCCAATACAGAACGAAGCAAACGATCCTTCAGTCCTACGTCGGCGTGGTGACCAACGTCGCCGATGGGGCCCAAAATCTGATTCAATCCTACACCATCACCAAGGTGGATCACCGGTCGCGCAAAGAGAGAGCCAGGGACGACGATTATGATAAGGATTATGGCAAGCGCGGACACATCTCGCCGCGGATCTCGATCATTGGCACGGGCATCGTGCCGCCGAACAACCAGGGCAACGCCACGCCCTTCTACAATCAGGGCGACAACGGCGAGAACCCGGCGAAGGACGGGCGCGCGACCTTCGCCGAGTTCGATCGCTACACGCAGCAGGGCACCATCGTTTACACCAACGGCTACCGGGCCTTCGCCGGACAGCGCGAGGATGGATTCTACGCAGACATCCAGTCCATCTTCGACCTCCTCAAACTGCGCAGCCCGGGCAAGGACTCCCAAGGCGGTTTCAACATGCACCTGTTAAGCCTCGTCATCCCGGTGAGCGATATCGGCGGCGATCAACAGGTCGTGGGCGTGTATGCCACGACCAGCCGTCGCCAGATGAGTATCCTGCGCGAGCACGGCGATTTCATCCGCGGACGCTGGGTGCAGGTCGGACGCCAGGGCAACCCACTGTTCTGCGAGGGCCTCGTCGCCATCGCGGACAAGGACCGATATAACCGCACCAGTCCGGAAGTGGACAATGTCCTGTTCCGCAAATACGCCGAGAACCCGGAACTGGCCAGGTTGATTAACGCGCTTGTCTTCGGCGGAAACGGCCCGGCCATCGAATCGAACCGGACGGACCTCGCAGGCATCTTCATCCCGGACTTGATCAAAGTCGATCTGTCCACTGGCCCCGTGCGCGTCGCCGGCAGCGGCGCCGGACATCCGGTGAATCCCGATGATGCCGGATTCTCACGCTTGAGTATCTTCGGTGGAGACCTGCTGCAGAGCGCCATCCAGGATCCGCTGGGCAACGGCGGGCTCATCCCGGGCGGCTGGCCCAATGGCCGGCGTTTCGGTGACGATGTCGTTGACATTGCTGTGAGCGCGATCATCAGCGATCTCCGCGGCCCGCTGGTCATCCGCGTGGCCGACGGCATCGATGGCGTCAGCGCCAACGATTCGGGCTACAACAAAGTATTCCCTTACGGAGGCACCCCTCATAACGGACGCAACCACACCCATCCGTAACCGCCCGCCACACGACAGCGGGAGGCGGACCCCGCCTCCCGCTCTTCCGACGAACGGAACCCCCAGCATGGGATCGACATCTCCTGACTCAAACCACCTGAAACAAATGAAATCGAACCCCGTTCATTCGTGCCGTAGCCTGCACGCCTTCACTCTGATTGAGCTCCTTGTCGTCATCGGCATTATTGCGATCCTCGCGGCGATGCTCGTGCCCGCCTTGAGCCGCGCAAAGCAGAATGCGCGGCAGGTCGGCTGTCTCTCGAACCTGCGGCAGGTCGGCCTGGCCGCGACGCTGTTCATGGGGGACAACGACGGGGAAATGTTTCACCACCACGAAGGCTGGGTGTTGGACGACGGCTCACAAGTGGACACGTTGCCCGCGTCGCTCGCCGATTGCGCCGGTGGCGGCATGGGCAACAGCCATGCCGAAAAGCCATGGGTCATTTTCCTTCAGCCTTACCTCAACACTCGGCTGCCGGCGTTTTGCCCCTCGGATCCCACGCCGCGCTCACAGGTGCTGGCCACCGACCTGGATGGCTACAACGGCGGTATCGCGACAACCAGTGAAGAACCGCCGGCGAACTCCGAACTGGCCATCGCCCGGGCCGAGGGACTGAACCTGCAGAGCTATCTCCTCAATTCCATCTTCAGCCACCGGTCGGCCCGTTACGCGGTCGAGGGAGTCCTGCCGGGTTTTGCCTCGGAGTCCGTGGTCAGCGCCCTGCCGGATCCGAATCTGATCATGCTCTCCGAGCGCAACTCCGAAGCGATGAACGACCCGGCCAACGCCGAGTTCGGCAACATCGGTCAGGATGACTACGATACCTGGGTGGGCGAATCTGCCCTTGTGCAGTGGGGCTCCGGCAAGTACGGCGACCAGGGTTGGATTCGGCACAACCGCCATGGGCGCGGTGCCAATTACGTCTATACCGACGGCCACGTCGCCAAGCTCCGCTGGCGCGAAGCGCGGCGCGACCAATTCCCCGATCACGTCGTCCGTGCGCCGCTGGCTGAACCGGTGGACTGACGAAGAGGATCCGCCATGCCGCGCCACTTCCGATTGAATCTCGCTTCTCTTCTGAGCAGGCGAGGACTCCTTCTGGCCGGAGCGCTTCTGCTGGCCGGAAACTTGCCTGCCCTCGCGCACGATCCGGGTTTGAGCACAGGCCAGCTCCGCATCCTGCCTCGACAACTTGAAGTCGAACTGACGCTGGCCGAGGCCGACGTCGCAGCGCTGACACCACTGGATACCAATGCCGATGGGCAAGTCAGCCCGACCGAATGGGCGGGCGCCCAGGCGTCATTGAACCAGTTGGCAGGTGAGGCTTGGAATATGCAGGTCGGTGGCCAGGTGATGCTTCACTCGACTGCCTCCGCCCGGCACGACTCCAGCAATAACGTCCACTTCATTGCGACGTTTCCCGTGCCGCAATCCGGCGCGGTGACGTGCCGTTCCGACCTGCTTGCGCGTCTGCCGCGTGGGCACCGGCAGTTTGTCACCGTTCTCGACGCGAGCGGTCGCGTCCAAAGCGAAACGCTCCTCAGCGCCGGAGAGGCAACCATCAATTTGGAAGGACGAGTTACACGAGTCCCTGATCTTCCTCGGGAGTTTTGCGATCAAAACGGGGACTCGCAGAGCTTGTCCCTCCAACAAGGCTCCGCACCTGCTTCCACCTTCGGCGGATTCCTGGCGTTGGGCCTTGAACACATCCTCACCGGCTTCGACCACCTGCTGTTTCTCTTCGCGCTCCTGCTAATGGCGCCGGGCTTTCGGCAGGCGGCAGGCATCATCACCTCCTTTACCGTCGCACATTCCATCACACTCGGCCTGGCCATGCTGGATGTGGTCCACGTCTCACCGCGCCTCGTTGAACCGCTTATCGCCGCGAGCATCGTGTACGTGGGCGTCGAAAACCTCGTTCGCCGCGAGCGCCTGCATGGCCGGTGGCTGCTGACGTTTGCCTTCGGCCTGGTGCATGGGTTCGGCTTCGCCGGTGTGTTGCGCGAAATGGGTGTGACCTCCGGTTCGACTGGCATCGCAACGCCGCTGCTCGCCTTTAACCTCGGCGTCGAAACAGGCCAGTTGGCCATCGCCGCTGCGGTGCTGCCCATCCTCTGGCACACAAGGCAAGCCCCCGCGTTCGTTCGTTACACCATGCCGCTCTGTTCATCGGTGGTCGTCGTCCTTGGTGCCTGGTGGTTTCTGGGCCGCACCCTCCTTTAGCCGCCAGATCCAACGGTAACAGAGATAACAGAGACAACTGCGAAAGTTATTTTTGGATCAGAACTATGATTCAAAAAACGCCTGTTTCCACCTCCGCCTCGCTCCGTTTCCTGTTAAACTCTTGGTTGTTACGGCTCAGACAATCCCATGCGCGCGACGCGGAAGGTACGGAACTCCTGGCGCAGGCGGCAATAGGCGATGAGATATGCACCGTCGAAACCCTCAACTCGAAAAAGGATGATCGGATCCACCGTACGGAGACTGCCCGCATCCGAACCTCCGTAATACACAAACGTCAGCGATCGATTGTCGCCGATGGCGTCATAAACCAGTTGCTCGGTCCGTGTGCGTGGGCGGGCGAAGGGAAGCCGGAAAGCGGATCGCCACGTACGAACCGCGCTCGGGACCTCGGGGAAAACGACGACTGGACGATCAGACGAAATGCCGGGCTTTGATGGAGGCATGGCCGGCGCCGGCCCAGACCAACCAAGAAGCTTTTTTCAGAAGTTGCAGCAGTGGAGAACCGTCGAATGTCATGGGCGCAGCATGACCGCGTCGGTAGGACAAAGGCGGTCCAATTAACCTCAACCGCCAGGACAGTTGGATTTCGCCGCGCGGCCTCGCTACTCGCGCTTTTTTTGCTGAAACTTCAGGCGCGTCTTAGCGGATGCTCTCCCACGAAATCAGCCTGGCCAGGAGCCAGCGTTACAGGGCCAGTTCGACCAGCGTGATGCCGGGGTTGGCCCGATTGTAGTCCCGGTCGTTGCGCAAATTCGGGTGCCGCTGTACGAGTTCCCGCCCTTCGTTGGTGTCTGACGAGAACCGTTCGCCGGGAAGAACCAGACTCGCCTTGCCCTCCTTGACCCGCAGCCGGAGCGATTTCCGAATCGCTGCCCCCAGCTTGCCGCCCTCGCCGCTTGATCCCCAACCGTGGATGACTTTGATCACACGCACCCCGCGCGCCCGGGCGGATTGCATCTCGCCGAGCAGTCGGCGCCGCGCGTCATCGACGGTCGGAAAACCCGCTTCCAGATTCAGTGTCGCGAACGACATGCTGCGATATCTACTGACCCTACACTGTGGTAACTGAATAATTCCCGCGCAACGACCGCGCCCCACGCTCCGCAAGCTTCTAGCCGATTGAGGCGCCAACTCCTGTCTCGCTGCCGTGGCTGAGGGGCAGCGTCAGCACGAAGCACGCGCCGCCCCTCGCCAAAGCTTCCAGGCGCAGATCTCCGCCCATGCTGCGGCTCAGACGACGGCACAGGGCAAGACCGAGACCCACGCCGGGCGCCGTGTGCGCGGCTTCGTGGGCGGACTTGCTGAACGGTTGAAAGAGCCGCCGCGCGCCCTCCGCGCTGATGCCTTGCCCGTGGTCGCGCACGCGCAGCATGGCGAACTTGCCGTCGGGCAACGCCTCGAGGTGAATGAGCTTTTCCGTCGCCGTTGGCGCGGCGTATTTGCAGGCGTTGTCCACGAGATTGAACAGAATTTGCTCCACGGCGGAGGCATCAACGTGGACGACGGTGCCGAGCGCCTGCTCGTCGGAGTCCACTACGACTTGCATCCCGGCCTGCGCTGCGCGTTGGTCGAGACGCGGCTTCACGCGGTCGATGAGCTGGCCGAGCGACACGCGCTCGGCGCGGCTGCGCGCGCTGCCGCGTTCGAGCCGCGCGTAGGCGAGGACGTTTTCGACGAGGTGGCTGAGGCGGTTCGCTTCGGAGCAGAGCGTCGAAAGGTAACTCTTTCGTTTCGTTTCGTCCGCCACCATGCCCTCGGCGAGCATCTCGGAGTACATCTTGAAGGTCGTGAGTGGCGTGCGCAGTTCGTGCGTGACGGCGGAAACGAATGCCGCCCGCCGTTCGCTCAATGACACGGTGCCATGCAGCAGCACCGCAACTGCCGCCGCCGCCAGCAGCACACACAGCCAGGCCAGAACCAACGCCGTCCGCGCCGGCGACCAAAGCCGCAGCCCCGGCAACGAAGCCGACCCGGTCACGAGCCGCGCGGGAATGGCCGCCAGCAGGCGCGCCTGCGGATCGGAGTTCGACGCAAGTACCGGCAGAATTTCTGCAGACGGAAAAAGATCCTTCACGCCGGCAACGAGCGATTGGCGAAGGTTCGTCCAGTTGAGCCACACGCCCTGCACGACGAAGCGGTCGGCGAAGTTCACGCGCCGCGCGAGCACCAGTTCCGAGCCGACCCACAGCGGTTTGAAGACGCCTTCGCCGGCGAGGTCCGTGACCGGCAGCGCGGCCGGCGGGCGTGGCCCAACGTTGAGCGCGACCGTCGCATTGGTTTGGCGCGGCGCGCTGATGCTGGACGGGCTGGCGAAACCGGATCGCTGGCCGCCACTTCCCGAGCGGCTCTGCATCTGGTTGCCGTAGAATGCATTGGTCACTGCCTGTAACTGCACGGCTTGATTGAAGTTAGCGCGCGCCTGCCACTCGTTGTCGCTACGAATCTCCTGCCACTGCGGAGAATTGCGCTGCTGTCCACCAGGCGCTCGCTGGCCTCGTGGCGCATCCGCTTGCGCCAGCAATTGCTCTGGCACGGTGATCGGTCCGACTGTGTTGGTGCGAAACACAGCGCAGCCATTGATGAGTACATCGCGGTTCAGCACCGGGTTGCCGGCCTGCGGTGACAGGACGAGGTCCGGCGGCGGCGCGTCGCTTTGCAGATTCAGCAGCGATTGATACTCGTTCAGCCGCGCCCCGGCAATTTGGATACCGGCGGTCGTCGCACCGTTCATCAAGGCCGGCGCCCGCTCCGCGCCAATCGGCACCTGCGGCGAAGTGAGTTGCCCCTCGGGGCTGAGTTGGAAATGCAGCAGCACGTTGCTCGACGAGTAGGCCAGCAGCGGCGACGGCGTGAGGATTTCGCCCGGCTGGATCGGGGCATAGCCTTTGGTGAGCGCCGGCTCATTGCGCGAAAACGATTCCCATGCGGAGAACGGCCGCGCGCTTTCTTCGACCATGATCGAAGTGAGCAGCGAATCCATCCGCCAGAGGGCGAGCCGAACCTTTTCCTCTGTCTCCGCCTGCTGCGCCGCCTGCATCTGCGCTCGGTCGAGACGCAGCGTCGTGACGCTCACCGCCGCCATCGCGGCGAGCAACACGAGTAGGCACGCGGCGAACAACAAGCGGATATGGAGAGGCCGGGTCATTCGTGCGCTGCAATCATGTATCCCTTGCCGCGCACCGTGAGCAGCACCTTGGGGTTCTCCGCGTCGTCGCGCAGTTTCTCGCGCAGGTTGGCAACGTGCATGTCGATGGTCCGAGTGGCCATGCGTTTGGGGTCGAGGCGCCAAACGCGAAGGAGGATTTCATCGCGCGAGATGGCGCGACCGGGATTCGTGGCGAGGTAGCGAAGCAATTCGACTTCTCGCTCGGAAAGCTCGGCGCGCTTACCATTCTCGAATCGGACTTCAGAGCGCGACAAGTCCGCGACGCCGTGAGGCAATTCGATTTTGTTGACGTGCTTCGGCCGCTCCGGAGAGCGCCGCAGCACGGCTTCGACGCGCGCGAGAAGTTCGCGCACACTGAACGGTTTCACCACGTAATCATCCGCGCCGAGCCGCAGGCCCTGCACGCGGTCGCCCTCCTCGCCGCGCGCGGTGAGGATGATGACGGGCAGTGTGGGGCGTGCCGCGCGCACGGCCTTGAGGATGTCGAATCCACTTGGGCCGGGCAGGATGAGGTCGAGCATCAGCAGATCGATGGTGGCGCGAAGCCCCTGCGCCATGCCGTCGTTGCCGTTTGCGGCCTGCAACACCTGGTAACCGGTAAACTTCAGCGCATCGACGATGCCCTGCCGGATGGCGGAGTCGTCTTCGACCACAAGGACGCTTCGGTTCATGGCGAGCCGCGCCGCTGCGGCGGCGGAGTGATGTGAAATTGAAGCAGTCCGGGAGCATGGTCGCTGCAAAAGCCCTCGGCGCTCATCCGCCATTCCTTCGTTTCGAGGTCGAAGCGATGCGGATTTGTCTTCCTCCGCTTCGCGCCGAGCTTCTGGAACTCTGCCAGCAACCGGACGTTGTCGTTCGTCCCCGGCGTCAAGGAGCCGACGACCATCATCCGCAGTTCCACCAGCCGGTCTCCGTCGAAGCGAAGGTCGAAGTAATTTGTCACGCTCGTCCGCGGACCCGCCGCCGTCACGTCCAGCCGCCGCCAGCCGGATGATCCCTCGCCAGCACCCGCCGGAAGCAGGCCCGGGAAGTTGGTCTTCGATACCCCGAAGGAAAACCAGGAGAGGTCAAGACGCAGTTCCTTCCGAACGAACTGTGCGACCGGATCGGCGGGAGCCTCCGCAGCCGCGCACGACATGCCGGTAGCCGCGAGAAGGGCGGCGGTCAGAGCGAGGAAGCGCATGGTCACGCACATAGCTTTAGGAGCATCGGCCCGTTATTCAAACTTGTAATTCCGCTTCGTGGCCTGCTCGCGCACTGTCGAGAGAACCACGCTGTCGAGCGTGTTCGTAGCGTTGGTCTGTTTGGTCTTCTCGGCGACGTATTTCGTGCGCTCGGCGTTGAGCTGATTGATCTGCTCCTGAATCTTCTCGCGCTCCTTCGTCTTGGTTTCGACGTAGGCCTTACGCTCGGTCTCGGTCATCTTCTGCATCTCGACGGGAAGTTCCTCGGCCTTCAGCGACGCGAGATTGAAGTTGGTGCCCTTGCAGGCGTCCACGAGATCCCATGTGTTGTTGCAGTAAAAGGCCGAAGACTTTGCCAGCGCGCGCTGCACAGAGCTGCCCTGCGACGAGAGAAAGGCCGAGTTTGCGTCCTGCGCAACCTGGCGGGCGGCGTTCGCAACGCCGGCGGCACCGAAGGCAACGTAGGTCTTGTTCAACTCCACGCCGAGCTGCGCGATCTCCTTGTCCTGCGGCGCTTCGAAGTGAACAACCGCCTGGTTTTGATCGATGACCATGTATTTGCCCTCGGCCAGCAAGGCGCCGTCCTGCCATTTGGTCTGGATGCCCACGCCGTCGGCGCCGCAGTGAATCGTGTTTACGATGATGCCTTTCTCGATGGCGGCCTTGCAGGACCTGGCGTAATCGACCGGCCCCTGCGTGAACGGCTCGTTGCCGGCGATGAAGATGGCCTTGAAGGCATCGGGCGACTTGCTCCATACAAGCCGCTCGACGGCATCCTTGATGACCCAGCCGCAATACTCGTCGCCGCCGCTGGTCCGCAGCTTGAAGAGTTCCTCCGAAATCTTGTCGAGGTCGTTGGTGAGCGACGCAATCAATCGGATGTAGCCTGTGCTGGCGAGAAGCGTGTCCTTGCCGTACTCGAACAACGCGACTTCAAGCTCGGGCCGCTTTCCGTTCTGCTTGGCGTTAATGAACTCGTTGACGATCTTCCAAAGCTGCCCCTTGGCCTGTTCGATCAAGCCCTGCATGGACCCGCTCGTGTCGAGCAGGATGGCGATTTGGACAACGGGCGCCTCATCCCCCTTCGCGGGTGGAGCAGGCGCGGCGGCATGGCTTGAAAGGGAGCCGACGATGAGGGCCAGTGAGGTGGCGAGGTGCAGGATGGTTGTTTTCATAATGTGAGAGTTCGTGTTGTTGCCTTTGGTTTGACGGTAAATGATTCGAAAAGCTCCGTTTGCGGTCAGCGGACGAGGATCGATTCGCCATCCACGTTGAGAAGAATCTCTCCGTTCAAGGCGACACAGCCCTGACGGCTTTGCGCCGCGAGACGATAGGCGAGTTGACGAAATTCCTCCGAGCCGACCTCGATGATTTTCTTCGGCGTGGCGTCAGCCTTGTCCACGAGCGAGCTGTCCACCCAACGATTGCCGCGCTTGAAGAACGCGCGGTCGTTCACCTGCTGCACAGTGCTGATGGAGACGCGGTTCATGTTCGCGTCCCAGTAGCCGTTGCCGAGATTGACGCACGTCTGGGCGATCTGCGCATTGTTGTTGAAGGACTGGTTCACCGAGCCGTAGCCGGAACGGGTCGCCATCGCGCGCATCTGGTAATTGGTGAAAGTCTCCATCGCCAAATGCACCGGTTGTGTCAGGTCGGTGCCTTCGCGCGCGAAAAACGCGGTGTATTCGGTAAGGATGCCGAACTCCTTCGATAGCCGGACGATTTCGTCCACGAGTTCCTTGACCTTCGGATTGGCAGCGGCGGTCGCAGCCGCGCCGTCCGCGCCGAGTTCGCGAATCGCGTCGGTGAGTGTGGCGATCTGGCGGCTGGCCCAAAGACGCGGGACGAACGCGTTCTTTGTCGTCGCCTTGTCGAGCGTGAAGTTGAATTTGAAGCTGCGCTGCCTGCCAAAGAAGTTTCCGTCCAGAACGAAGGTCAGGGGGTCGTCGCCGGTGTATTGGCCGAGGAGCACAAGCTGATCGCTCTCGAACAGGTCGGGCAGTTTTGCGGGCGTGACATCGCGGACGCGCCCCAGCGCCGGCTTGCCGCTGGCGTCAAGCGCCTGCAATTTCGGCCCGGCCAGCACGGGCCCAACGAGCCGTTTGAACACTTGGCCGACCTTCACCTCCACGTCCTCCTTGGGCAGAACAAAACTGGCGGTGGCGCGCGTCTCCAGCGCGATCTTGTCGAGCAACGGTGTGTTCACGTCCACGCCGACGCCGAAGGTAAAGATGCGCCGCTCGTGCGGGTTCGCCTTCGACGCGACTTCGCGGATGGCCTTCTCGGAAGTGTTGCCCACCGTCGGCAAACCGTCCGTCAGGAACAGCACGATGGGAATGCACCCCTTCGTCGGCCTGAGGCGCAGCGCCTCGACGAGCGCGTCGTGAATGTTCGTTCCGCCGCGCACACGCAGTCCCTTGATGTAAGCGCGGGCGGCGCGCATCGTTTCGGCGTTCTTGATCACTGGCTCGGGCGCGAACGACTCAACCGCCTCGTGATAGACGATGATGTTGAACGCCTCGCCGTCCTCCAGCCCTTCGAGGACTTGCAGCGCGGCAGCGCGGACTTGCTCCAGCTTCTCGCCCGCCATGCTGCCAGAGCGGTCGAGCACGAGAATGACTTCGCGCTTGAGCGCGTTGTTCTCAGGCGCCTTGACCGGCGCGCCCGCCAGCACCAGGAAATATCCGCCGCCGATTTTCGGATCGGGATACGCCAGCAGCGACGCGGTGATGCCATCTCTTTCGAGAAGGTACGAGAGCCGAAACGCGCCCGGCTCGGTCGTCGCGTCGGCGGCGACGCGCGCTGTGAGTTGGTTCCTGCTGATGCGCGTGGTGTCCAGCTTGTGGCTCGGCGAATAGACGGTCGAGATGGGCGACTTTGACTTGATGCGCGCGGTGACTTTCCATGGAACGTGGTAGTCGATGGACTCGGTGCGTGGCAGCGCATAGTCGATGCGGTCACCATCGGCGGGCAGGACGTGCTCGTACGTTATGCGGACTTTCTGCACGCCACGCGGCTCGACGGGAAAGACGGACGAGCGCACGACGCTGTGACCGATGAACTCGAGCAAGGCGGGGTCGCGGGTCCTGGCCACGATTTCGTCATAGAGCTTACGAGCTTCCTCCTTGGGCAAAAGCTGGGCTGTGGGCTCGCTGGCTGCGCCCTGAAAAGTGAATCCGCGCAACGCCGCCTTCTCCGGCACCGGCACGACCATCTGCGCCTCGAGCCGCGCGCCGGTGGAGTTGGTGAAGCTGATGTCCATCGTCGTCGTGGCGACCTGTTCGACGATGTCCACCGTGGCATTGACTTCGGTGATGGTGACCGTGCCAGCGGGTGTCGGCGCAAACGCCCGCGCCTGCGGCACGATGATGTGCGAAGCGAGGAGGTGCGAGTGCGGGTGGGAATGAGTGATGACTTGCGCGAACGATGCGGTAGTGACCAGCGCGAGTCCGGCGACAATGAAAGAAAACGTTTTCATAACCACCGTAGGCTACATCCGTCACCACCAGTCGTGTGTAAACGGTCTGTAAATGAGAAGGCTATCCGGATGCTGTCGGCGCGGGCCGCGGCAACGGAGCAGAAGCGCCAGGCTGACTTAAGCCTTCACGGTCATTGATGGGAGAAACTGGAGCGCCGTAGCTGCATCGCCCGAGAACTCAACGCCCTGGTGACATTCGCCTCCGGACTGCGTGGACGAGGCCCTATTTCCGCCGCGCCCGGCTGTACTCGGACAATAATAATGTTGGAAACTCCTCTAGCTAGCCAGGAGATGGTGTCCTCAACAGCAAAATGACGCTCAATTGAATTGTGCCCAGAGCCGCCGGTAAACTCTGGTTAAGTCCTGTCGCGTCCCGCGGCGTATTCCTAGTTCGTCTTGTAAGCGCCACGTCAGTTGTGGATCGGAACGCCACGGCTCCCAGAGCAAAAGGGCCAGCGCATTGAGGAGGCGCTCTTGCGGAGCGCGCGTGGCCGCTCTGGAAAAGAACGCTGCCGGGCCGAACGCTTTCAAACTCAGCAGCAGGTTCCGCCACGGATTCGAGCCGCTATATTTGTTGGCGGGACTCATCGCGTAATCTCGAGCCGACTGAAACCGCAGTCCCAGCCGCCGGTTTTCGAGCCATAGCCAGACCGAAAATGCCAACGCGCGGAGTTCTTCATATTGCGCGCGAAGCACCGCAAGAGAGGCACGCGTCCGATAAGGATGAAGTTTGAACCTGACGCCGGCCGAATGGTGCCGGCGCACGTCGGCCAGCCATGGATCGCATTCCAAAACATTCAGCCGTCGCAAACGCTCATGCCGCTCCAGGCAACTCCAGTGGTACTGGCCGAAGACGGTCAAAACCGCGTCGCCGAAGGCCAATTGGGCTTTGGCAAGGTTGCGGCCGACGAAATCGGTATCTTCGACGGTGAAAGGCTGGCGCTCCAACCTTTCCAGCGCGAAAAGCAAGCCGGAGCAGCGGTTCATCAGCAACCGGGTGGCTTCGCTCAATGGAATGGCACGAGCCTCCCGATGATGCTCGCAGCCATGGAGCAATTCGTCCCCGCCCCAAAGCCAGCGGTGGCCCAGGACCAGGTCGTAGTAGAACATCGTGATCGGGGCGCCCCGCAAGTGATCGAGGGAAATGACTTTGAATTCCACTTCGACACCGGCGGCGGGTGACAGGCTTTCCGCGAGTTCGTGAAGGGCTGGTTCGTAACGCCATCGATTGAAGAAACGGTTACCGCGGACGCAGACGTAGAGTTCCAAATCGTTGTAAGGGCGGTCGCCGGTTCCTGTTTTCAACACGCCGCCTTCGCCGCGTCCATAGCCGCCGCCCAGCATGAGTGCCTCCAGTTTCCGCGAAGGGACAATCTTCTGGACGCCGGCGAGAACCACATCGCAAGTCCGGGCAATGTGCCACTCCAGCGAGTCGCTGCCGTCCCGGGTAAATCGCGGTGGCTGTTCCCAAAAGGCGAGCGGGACATGCTCCGCAAAGGGACTGCTCGAGGCCGTTGTCGTGAGAGTGATCATTGGTTGTTGCCAGATCACCCAGCCGGCTTGCACTCGACCCAACATGGCGGCACGACGGAAGCGCCATGCTTGCCTTCTCGATAAGCGGTCCACCCTTCCCGGAAACCCGCCAGCCGGGCGCGGCGTTGTTGCCAGCGAATCCGCGCGGCGTGCGGCCATTCGCGGAGCCGTTGTTCGCGCGCGCAAAAGCGGAGATCCCGGCGCGCGTCGTTCAGCCAGCCGAGGAGCACCGTACGCAGCCAGGTAAAGTCGTTTCGTTTTCCCGGCCACACGGCGGCGAGCGCCCGGGCTTCGCCCTGGCTGCGCTTGTAGGCCTGGGCCGGCGTGTAATTGTGCGAGTGCATGGCGACGGATTCAGGGACATACTCCACGCGATACCCCTGCGCCCGGCACCAGCGGGTGTATTCATCGTCTTCGGAGTATTGCATTCGCTCGTTGAAGCCCCGCGCTGCCCAGATGTCCTTGCGGATGCCGCTGCTGGCCATGCTGAAGAAGTGGTCCCATCCGGCGGATTCGCGGCTCGAGCCGAAGCATCGCTCGTAATCGTGAGCGTAAACCGCCTGGCAGTCGGGCCGGGGAATCTGCCGGCCAAAGACTGCGGCAACTTGTGGGTCCAACAACGGGGCCAGGAGCGGGCTGAGCCAGTGGTTCGTTTGCGGTGTGGCGTCTGCATTCAAAAAGATGCCAAATTCCGAGCGCGCCAGTTGCATTCCGTGGTTCATCACGCGGGCGGGGTTGTATTCATGCGGCGCAATTTGAACAAAGTGGCGTGGTTGGACGGCGCGGATCAAATCGACCGAGTCATCGGTTGAGCCTGAATCGATGACGATCAATTCCCAGTTTTTGTACTCCTGCGCTCGCAACGCAGGCAGCGTGTCGCGCAAGGCCCAGCCTTCATTGAAGGACCTCATAATGATGCTGACCAATGGATCGCTCATGGCTGCGTTGTTCACACTGCGATGTCCACGCTAAGAACAATCGTCTCCATCTGCCATAGGGTCTTTCCCCCGGTCGTTTCAGGCATTCACCCGCTTCAATCCGGCTGGCCAGCCGGGAAACATCGGGGCGATATGAGACGCACGACATTGTCCGACTCGCGGCGAAAAGAGATCAACAAACGGTTCGCGCGGCATGAAAAGCAATTCCTTCCGAAGGCAGCCGTGTTTGTCTTGATCGTTCTCCTGTCTCTGGCCGCGTGGGTGAAGGGCTTCGGAGCCACGCTGCCACCGTATTTTGTCGAGGAGCGGGTCGGCGGGGAATGGAACGAAGCATGCGGCCTGACGTTCGACTTCGCCGGCCGGATGTATGTCTGGGAAAGGGGCGGCCGGGTTTGGATCGTCGGAACAAATGGCGTCCGAGAGACGCAGCCTCTCATTGATATCGGCCCGGAGGTCGGCGGCTGGCGGGATTTCGGGATGCTCGGTTTCGCGTTGGATCCGCACTTCGAGCATAATGGCCATGTCTATCTTCTCTATGTCGTGGACCGGCATCACCTCAAGAAATTCGGGACGGCGGCCTACAGCCCGAATACGAACGAGTATTTTCAGGCAACGATCGGACGCCTGACGCGTTACACAGCCCGGGCCGCGGACGGCTATCGCACCGTCGATCCCGCCAGCCGGCGAGTGTTGGTGGGAGAAAGCATTACCACGGGCTTTCCGATTACGTACCAATCGCACGGCCCAGGCACATTGTTGTTTGGGACAGATGGCACATTGCTGGTCTCCGCAGGCGAAGGAGCCAGCTATGACGCGGCCGATTCCGGGGGGTCAATCGGCGAGAACTACACGGCCCAGGCCCTGGCCGACGGCATCCTGCAACAAAAGGAGAATGTGGGAGCCTACCGCGCGCAATTGGTGGATTCGCTCAGCGGAAAGATTATCCGGATCGATCCGGCCACGGGCGACGGGCTGTCGGGCAATCCCTTTTTCGATCCGGCCAGGCCGCGTTCCGCGCGCTCGCGTGTGTGGGCCCTTGGATTGCGCAATCCTTATCGCATGACCCTTCGCCCGGGCAGCGGCAGTCTCAATCCGGCGGACGCCAGACCCGGTGCTCTCTATGCCGGGGATGTCGGA